>Ga0114953_1000921_pt1 | contig 21153 bp, 26 predicted proteins | sample SidtaG_FD_87298 | JGI IMG/M metagenome (GOLD analysis project Ga0114953, IMG submission 87298) | Marine algal microbial communities from Sidmouth, United Kingdom - Sidmouth_Male2 metaG | ecosystem: Host-associated > Algae > Red algae > Unclassified | place: Sidmouth, United Kingdom | collected...
CGAAGTTCCAAAGGGGTGCCCCCCGTCCCTGCGGGCCGCCCCCCCCCCCCGCGCCCGCCCCCCCCTACGGGAGCGCCCGCAACACGCGCCCGACCGCCGCGCCAAGGCGGGGGGCGAGCGCGCGGGCGTTCCCCCCCCCCCCACACCGCCGAACTACCGCCGACCGCGTCGCGAGCGCGTCACTCCCCGCCGCTCGAACAGCACGCACTCATTCTGCCGCTGTCAATCCCGCACGCGCGCGGGACGATGTGGCGCCCCCCTCCTTTCCCTCCCCTCCCGCCCCCCTGTCCGATGCGGCGGCGGACAGCCCGTCGGCTGCAGCGCCGAGGCGGCTGACGACAACTGTCGCCGTCGCAGCGGCAAGCGCTTCCGACCGCCCCCGCGGCAGCGGCCGCGCGGCCGCCCCGGCGCCGGCCGTGCAGCGGGGATGGCCGACGGCCCCCGACGCGGCGGCGAGCGCCAAGGCGGGCGTGACCGCCCGACGGGCGGAGGCGCGCGTGCCGTCGTCCTCGCCGCCATCACTGTCGGCGCCGTCGTCGCCGTTGTCGCTGTCACCTCCACCGCCGCGCTGTCGGCGGCGCAGTTGTCGGCGTCCGCGCCGCCGCCCTCCCCGTCGCTCATGGCAATTGGCGACGCGGGCGGCGACGCCTTCTGCCGCCCGCTCGCCGCGGCGGTGCTGCCGGCGAGCTTGTGGACGACGGAACGGAGGCACGTGTCGCCGTGGCGCGCGTTGACGGGGCCAACCCCTTTCCCAACCTCCCCCAGACGCCGCCGCACAGGCAACGGGACAGCAGGCAGCGCGGCCACCACGGCGACCCGGCCCGTGGCGGACGTGGACGTCACCGCTGCCGGCTCGTCTCCTGCCGCCAAGTGCACACGCGCGGCGGCGGCGGCGGACGTGGCCAGGTCGGCGACGGACGCTGCGTCGCGGCGGCGCAGGGGCGCCGCCGCGGCGCCCGCCGCGCCGACAGCCGCGGCGGGGGCCAACGGCCGCACGACCACGCCATAGAGGACTGACTCTAGGTGCACATCGTCGTCGAGGCACGCGCCGGTGAATAATGGAGCGGTCGTAGACGCGGCGGCCGGCGGCGGGGCCGCCGCCCCGCCCGTCGGCCGCAGAACCTCCGGGACCCTCCTCAGGCCGCGGCGCCAGACTTGTTCCCCGGCAAGAGCTCGCCTCCCCCGCGCCCGCCAGCACAAGCACTCCGAGGACCGCCGCCATTTCGGTGACGGCCAGCACTGCGGGTACCAACGCGGCCGCGTCGCCCGGCCTGTCGCCGGCCCACCCGCGCAGGTGGTCTCACACGAGCGCCGCCGCGCGGCGCACCGCTGGCGCGCCCGACGCGGGGGGGGTGTCCCCAACGCCGCCACCAGCACCGTCCACGCCCCACGGCGCGAAGCCGGCGGTCGAGAAGTCAATGAGGGCAGCATGGGCGGCCACCGACGGCACGACCGTCGGCCTGAGTAGGGAGTGAGACGGGGCAACCCCCGTCCGCGGCGCCCTCTGCCGCCCCGCGGCCGAAGGCACGAAGGAGCGGCGCGTCAAGGCCGGCCGCGCTGGACGCGGAGGGACCACGCGCCCCCCATCGCCCCCCCCCCGCGACCGCCGCCGGCAGCTCAACCACGCGCCACGAAAGATCGACGGCGACAAGCGCGGCTGCGAGCGCCAGCCCTCCCCCCCGCCCCCAACGGCTCAAAGAGGCCGAAACCCGTGACGAGCACTGAGAGAAAAGGGTCTCTCTCTTGATTCTTATCTCATGGGTGTCCACCTTCCTCTCCCTCACGTACCTGTATCTTCAGGCGTCCTCCTCTCCTCCCCACAAAAGGCGCACCTGCGGACCCCCCCCCTCCCACGCGCGCACGCGCGCGTGGCACATACGTCTTCTGCCGCGCCTGTCAGAGCGGTCTTGCAGCCGATCCTCCCGTCCAGCGCGTCCTTGCACTCACGGCGGCGCCTCGGGGGCATCGCCGCGTGCCTCCACGTGCCCCGGCCACGCTGGCGCGTCCCTCCCGTTACCACGGAAGCGGGCGCGACCCTGACCCGCACCGGCACTTGCCGCCTCCATGCTCGCCACGGCGTGGACGCGGCAACTTGTGCCATCAAATAACTCACGAGCACGTCCCCTTGCACGTCACCGAGGCGCAAGCGCAGCGGCGCGAGCGCCGGCGGCAGCTGCGGCAACGGAAAGATCGCCGCCACCCGCAGCCACATGTGGTGCTCCCACGCGCCGGCGACCACCGCCGCATCGGTGGGCTGGAAGCCGAGCGGCGGGGTCGCGTCGACGACACGCCCCTGGCGGACTGCTCTTGCGTCGCTTCAGCGAGCGTCGGCCGCTGCCGCTGCGTCCTCCAGGTTTGGCTGCCTCCGGCTGCGGCAATTCGTCTGGCGCCCGCAGTCGGTGCTGTAAGATGGTGGGCCGTAGCGCGTTACTGTCGCAGAGGAGGGGCAGGAGTGAAGTTCAGGCCGGCGACTCGCTCGCGCACATAGAGGCGGTGGTGCCGAGGTCAGCCGCGGCGGGGCGGCGTCGCGCGTCCGTGGCCTCGGCGGCCGCTGTCACGGGCGCATCCGGCTGTCAGTGGCGGTCGCCGCGGCCAACGCCATTCGGCGGCAGAGCGGAGAGTCTCCAAAGCCACCGCTACCACCACCACCGAGGCGCGGGGACGCCGCCTGGGACGCACGCGTCGCTCGTGGCGCGTTAGCGACTGCGGGCGGGCTGGGGAAGGCGAGCTGGGGGCCGGGCGGGGTACCGCCATCTCGTCGCGCGCAGCTGCAGCGCCACCTGCGTAGTCATTCTGACCACGGCCGTGTGGCACGCGGCATAGGCAGCGGCGGCGGCGGCGGCGGCGGCGGCGGCGATCGCACGACGGTTGCGGTGGCCACGGCCGACGAGAGCCTAGGGCCCACGAGGAAGGCGGCGTCTAATGGGGCGATGCCGCGTCGCGCGCGAACAGTAGCTCGCTTTGGCTGACGTGGCGCGTTGTGTCGGGCGCGCAGCTGCGGGAGGGGGGGCGGGACCGCCGACGCCGCGTGCGAAAGCAGGGTTCTGTGGCGTGCGGAGGTGGCTTCCGTGCGGCACGTGGCAGCGACTGTCGTCACCAGCTCAGACGCGGCCACCTCAGAAGTGGCGCGGGCGTCCGATGGTGAGTCGGACGATGACATGGCGGCCGCCGTCACGACGGCGAATAAGCAGCTTCATGGGTCTTACCGTTGCTTCAAGGCACTTCGATTACCGGACAGGTCTCGTCAAGCTAGTGCTCTCTGGCCATTGGTGAGTCGCAAAGTGTGAGGTAGGCGTGAACCCGACGGAGAAATGTGCGCCCAGCCGTGTTCTCGACCCCTCTGTGCACCATGTCCCCACAAAAAATGAGGAACCCCCCAACCGGCATGAGCGTTCGCTCCGCCAACGACGTCCGCACCACGCACCGCTGCTCATCAGGCTTGTGAAGTTCACAAATCGTTCCTGGCCAATTGTCCAGGAGTGAGCCGTCCTCCACGGCCATGACCAAACCAATCATTCGCGGGCTGTTTCCCAGCTGGGCCTTGTCGGCGGCGTCGCCATGAGGCATCTGGGGCTTGGCCCCCGGCAAGATCAGTAAGACATTTGGCTCCGATGCCTCGTACCGGCGTCCATAGAAATGGAAAAGCAGGTCGCAAAGTCACGCCCGGCTGGACCTGACGACGGCCGTCGACGCCAACCGGGGATTCATGACCACTTGCCGTCGTCCGTTGTCCACGGGCGTCCCATCCCGCATCGCACGCGTCATTTCCTCAACGGATTTCGTGTTGAAGATCGGGGTCGCTGCACTGGCTGGGACTCGTAGCACCCCCTCCTTCGTGAAGCGGAGCGCGCTGTCTTCAAGGAATCCAGATATGGTCACGACGCCGGGACCTTCAGGCCGTTGTGGGGCGCCGAGTGCAGCACCGCGGATGACGGCGGCAGGCGTGCTGCGGACGTCCACGCAGGTCAGGCCCACACGACCCTCGCACAGGACTTTCTCGGATTCCGAGCCGAAGTCTGGCGACTCGGCCGTCGAGTCCGCATGCGAGCCGGACACGACAAGCACTGCGACACCCGCTGCCATAACGCCCACACGCGCTTCCTCGGCAGCGGCGGCGGTCGCCGCAGTTGCAGGCTCGGACACATTGGAATCGGCCGCCGCCGCGGCCACAGGCGGTTCCACGGCAGTGGCGGCCGCAGGCGCATCTACGTCGGCGGGGGCCGCCGCCGCGGCCTCAGGGTTGTCCACGGCGACGGCAGTTGCCACCGAACCCACAAGCGCATTCAGGGTAGAGGCCGCCGCCACCGTGGCTTCAGAGGAACCCAAGACGGCTGAGGACACCGCCGCAACCGCACGTGCGTCCACGACGGCGGCGGCCGCGGCCGAAACCGCGGGCGTGTCCGCGGCGGCGGCGGTAGCCACCGCAACCGCAGGCGCCGCGGCCGCGGCCGCGGGCGCTGCCAAATTGGCGGCGGCCGTCATGGTCCTTTCCGCCCAGGCCGCTTGTCTGCGGCGCTTTTGCGGGAAACTTCCGCGCTGGTGCGAGCTGCTGCGCTTGCGCTTTGCCTTGCTCGCGGCGTTGTGCATAGCTACCGAGACGTTGGCCCAGGCGGCTGATCACCGGCCGGCAAGACGCAATTCGTGATGTAGGAAGGAGAGGAGGGTCAGACAGGGGCGTAAGGTGTTGCACACGCGGACAGGGACGCCACAAGAGCGCACAAAGGTGGGGAAGCACACGCACAGCAAACAATGTTGGAGGCTCGGAATGGGGCGGGAGAGTGACGGCGGTAAGTGTTGCAGGCGTTGGGGAGCGGAGGGCCAGTGTGTGTCCATGTGCCGCAGCGCCAGTCGCCGTTGCCTCGTCGCACCGTCAACCACAAGGCAACATGCAACTTCTCGTTTCAAGGAATGATAGTACAATTTGGATACACAACTGGGTTTGTGAACCTCAAGCACTCTTGACATGCCATGACAGTGCAGGCCGCGGTCCGTCAAGGCTTCTGGTGTCGCGCAGACGATTGGCCGCATTCTTCCGGAGGGGCTGCGGCGCCACAGCACTGGCTCGTTTCCCCGCGTCCAGCGAACGACAGATCCTCCTGTTTTCCAGGCACACTTAGAACGGGTTCCCCGTCGGAGCTTCGCGCCTCCGCCCGTGCTTCAACCACCGATTCCCGCAACACGAAGGCGCCCTGTGCGTCCCGTGCGCGGACTGCCGACGGCGCCGGCGACGGTGCCCTGTGCGTCCTCCCATATTTCCGGGCGGGACTGCCGTCGGCTTTGGCGCCGGCGCCCTGTGCTTCCCGTGCAAGGACAGCCGACGCCGCCGGCGACGCTGCCCTTCTCGTGCCCCAAGGTCGTTTGCCGTGACAACGACAGCTCCGGCGACGACGCGCTCTGTACGTCCCGTGCGTGGACAGCCGACGGCGCCGGTGAAGGTGCCCTGTGCGTGCCCCCATACTTTTGGGTGGAACTGCCAAGGGCATTGGCGCCGGCGCCCTGTGCGTCCCGTGCGAGGACAGCCGACGGCGCGGAAGTTGAGCATTGCTCAGCAATTCCATGTCACGCAATGCTTTGGCGGGATGTCACATTGCAATTTGTTCCGTACTTTGACACTGTACTTGACTTTATCGCATGTACTTGAATTTGGGGGCACCCTGTATGGGATGAGCTCCGGGAGATTAGCGAGGTGCATGGTACAGATTTTGAGCGGTTGTGAGCGTGTGATCTCGTGGCCCTTGCGCCCTCCGCCCGCGGAGGTGCGTGGTGTGTGTATGCATGCTGACAGTGGGGGTGTCTGCGGGTGTTGAAAGCGCGGGGGCACCTGACTCTTATCAGGCTGCCCCCTTACGGCTCGCGCAACCTCTCGGATAGAACCTTAACGCACCCACCCGCTGTACTGCCCGCTTCACAGCCGGCGACGGTGCCCTTCTCGTGCCCCAAGGACCTTTCCTGTGACAACGACAGCGTCGGCGACGCGCCCTGTGCGTCCCGTGCGTGGACTGCCGACGGCACCGGCGACGGTGCCCTGTGCGTCCCCTCAAATTAATGGGCGGGACTTCCGACGGCTTTGACGCCGGCGCCCTGTGCTTCCCGTGCGACGGCGGCCGACGGCGCCGGCGACGGTGCCCTGATCGTGCTTCGACGCGCTTGGCCGTGACAACGACAGCGCCGGCGACGGAGGCCTGTGCGTCCCGTGCGTGGACTGCCCACGGCGCCGGCGACAGTGCCCTGTGCGTCCCCCCATATATCTGGGCGGGACTGCCGACGGTTTTGGCGCCGGCGCCCTATGCGTCCCGTGCGAGTACAGCCGACGGCGCCGGCGATGGTGCCCTGATGGTGCCCCGAGGAGGTCGGCCGTAACGACGATAGCGCCGGCTACGGCGCCCTGTGCGTCCCATGCGTGGACTGCCGACGGCGCCGGCGACGGTGCCCTGTGCGTCCCCCCACATTTCTGCGCGGGACTGCCGAAGGCATTGGCGCCGGCGCCCTGTGCGTCCCGTGCGAGGACAGCCGACGGCGGTGCCGGCCGTCGCGGCGGCCGATGGGGCTGCGCGCGCGACGGATGCGACGGCGCGTGGCGCGGGCGCCGCTGCTGGCACGGCAGGGGTGTTGCGGGCAGACGCGGCGAAAGCGGCGGACGGGGCGCACAAGTCGCCGGCGAGGGGCGCGGGCGCGGCGGCCGGCACCGCGCAGGTGGCGGCGGCGGATGCGGGCTCGGCAGCGACGGACGTGGCGGCGTGGGCGACGGACGCGGTCATTCGCGGGCCGGGGGTGGCAGTTGGGACGGCGGCCGTGTCCAAGGAGCAAGCGGCGGCCGCTGCGGACCTGCCGGCCGCGTCGGCGGTCGACGCCGCGGGTGTTGCTCAGTAAAGGACGGTCTAGGGGCTTGGCGCAGCGGTTGGCACGGCGGCGGCGGTCAGGGACCAGGCGGCGGTCGCGGCCGACCACTCGGCGGGCGTGGCTCCGGACACGGCGGTGGTGGCAAAGTGCGCGACGTTCGGGGGAGTCGGGTCCGCGCTCGGCACGGCCGCTGCCGTCGACGACCAGGCGGTGGCGGGGGCGGTGGCTTCAAAGGATGCGGCCGCCGACGCGGCTGTGCGCGCCAAGGAGGCGACCATTGCGGGGGTGGGCGCGGCCGTTGGCACGGCGGTGGCGGTCAAAGACCAGGCCGTGGCCGGAGCCGTGGCGGCCAAGGACGTGGCTACCGAAAAGGCGGTGGCGGCCAAGGAAGCGACCATCCAGGGCGTCGGCGCTGCCGTGGGCTCGGCCGCGGCGGCCAAGGACCAGGCCGGGGCGGGCGCCATGGCCGCCAAGGGTGTGGCTGCCGAAAAGGGCGGCGTGGCCTCGAAAGTCGTTGCACAACAGGCGGCCTCAGCATCGGACGCGGACGCACGGGGTGTCGGTGCCGCCACCGGCACGGCGGCGGCCGTCAAAGACCAGGCCGTGGCGGCCGCCGTTGCGGCCGAAAATGGGGCCGCCAAAAAGTCGGTGGCGGCCAAGGATGCGACCATCCAGGGTGTGGGCGCTGCCTCGGGCACGGCCGTGGCGGCCAAAAGCAGGCCGTGGCGGGCGCCATTGCCTCCAACGACATGGCGGCCGAAAAGGCGGTGGCGGCCAAGGACGCGATGATTCAGGGTGTCAGCGCTGCCGCGGGTACGGCTGCAGACGTCAAGGATTAGGCCGTCGACGGTGCGGTAACGGCCAAGGACGTGGCCGCCTAAAACGCGGCGGAGGCCAAGGACGCGTCACCCGAAAAGACGGCGGCGGCCATGGACGTGGCGGCCCAACAGGCGGCAGCGGCGGGCGACGCGGCCGCCCGCGGCGCGGCCGCCGTGGCCGGCACGGCAGCGGTTGGTAAGGCGCGCGCCGCCGACGCGGCAGCCGCGAGCGCGAAAATGACGCAGTGCGTGGCGGCCGGAGCGGCGGATGCTGCCGCGCGCGGCGCGGGCGCCGCCGCCGGCACTGCCCAAGGCGCGGCCGACGCGGCGGCCTCGGCGGCGTCGGTGCCGGCGGACCTGCCGGATGACGAGGCGGCGCTCAGTCGCACGCGGACGCTCGAGTCCAAGGCGGCCGAGTTGGGCGTGGCCGCCTCGACGCCCATGGCGGCGGCGCCGGCGATTGGTGCGGCGCCCGTGGCGGTGGTCGTCGAGACGCCGCAACGGTCGAGCCGCTCGTGTCGTATGTGCCGGTGGCCAATGCGGAGCCACGATCGAGGCGCCTGGAGCGTGGCGGCTGCTGGGCGTGACGACGTGTGGGAGAACCGGCCCTTGCATCCCGTTGGCGCCGCGGTCAGCCGGACGATCCGCTCCAACTCCACAGTCGCCCTCATCGCACCGGTCTGGCGGGCGCAGCATTGGTGGCGTCAGGCGGTCGACGGCTGCACCGAGTGGTGCATCCTGCTGCTGAGTTCGCAGTGGCGCTTTCTCTTCCATACTTTGTGGAAGGCATGCTCGATGGCTGGTCGTTCCACCTCGCGCCTCACATTTTGGATAGGCTAACTCAAGACAACAACACGTCTTCGTACAAAAGACGCACATTTTACTCCGGAAGAAGTTGTTGGCAGCACGGAGGCGGTCGCCACCACCGCGGCTTCCTCCTCCTCGGCAGTGATGACCAGAAGCTCAGCGTCATGCTCGTGCGCCGAAGGTGGAGGGCCCAGTTTTCCAGCACGATCGGCGTCAAGCGCCGGCACCCATGCCTTGGCCTGTGCCAGCCACTGCTGCCACGGAATGGAAACTGACCCGGCTGTCCGCGTGACGTGCTTGTACCGCCAAAAACGGTCGCTCATCATGACGGCGTGCAGGTCGCGCACGTACTTCAACGCATCAGCAGCCGAGCTCACGCCCGGCTTTTTCAGGGCCAATGCATGCAGCCGGTCGTACGTCCGTTCCTCGCGGCCCTTGTTGCTGCTGCGTGCCGACCTCCAGGACGACACCATGAGGCCAATTGAGGCTTTCGACATGCCCTTCAACACTCGAGGATCCATGCGTACGTCCACGTCGTGCACAGAAGGCCATTTCTTGGTCTCCGGGTTGTACTACTTCAGCATGATGCCGACAGCCGTCATCATCCGCACCATCGTGCGGTTGTGCCGCCCCTGGGCGTCCGAAGCGCTGCGATCGGCAGCACCAACTGCGCCATCCATCTTAACATCCGACTTAGGCACCGACTTGCCGCTTGTCATGAGCGCCTTGACGCGCTCGGCGTCCGCGCTGCCAAGCTCCGCGACAGCAGCCTTTCGTTTTACACGACGGAGCGCGTTTGGCGAAGACTCCAATCCTGAGGGCATCTGCCCTTTGCGCAAGAATCTGGCCTCGTCGCCCTTCCCAAGACCTGGAGAAAGCGCTGCCGGTCGGTCGTGCACAGAGTCCGGGAGACTGACGCCGTACTTGGTGTAGGCCACAGTAATCACCTTAAGCACGTGCTTGCGGCGTACACGGCACAGTGGGTCCTCAATTGCGTCGTCAACACCCTGCTTGGTGGCGCTGAGCATGCGCGATAACCAATCTTGGAGGCCGGTGCGTGTTGCCTGTGCGTCTGCCGTCACCTTTCCCGAAGCAAAATCGATAACGTACGACTGTGTGACATCGCGCGCCATCGTGAAGAGCTCCGCCTTTTCAGCGTGCACATCACCCACCCAGGAAACTCCCCACTCAGAAAAGCAAGCGCGACACGAGAGGCGCTCCGCGGCCTACTTGCGCTGTCGCACCGCGTCCTCAACAGGCGGGAAGTCAGGCGGGGCCATCGAAAGCACGTCGGGAGCAGGTCGCGACTCCGCCGCTGTCCCTCCACCACGAGCTGAGCCCGATTGTGGCGCATTTGCGACACCGCCACCCTCCCCCAAGCAATCGGACAAGAAGACATCTCCAGGAAAACCTGAATCGTCGTGTCCGGGCGCGTCCAGTCCCACGCCTCCATCAAGAGAAGGATGCGCCAACGGACTTGGGCCGCTCTGACGGTACTTGTCCTGCACTGTCGAGTCGCCGACAGCAGGTCAGGCGGGGGGGACGCTAGCGGCCGCCTATGCATCTTGTTGCGACGGCAAAATGCCAAACGGCGTGCCCTCAACCGCCGCACATGCGGCCGCCAAGGTCGCCGCAACAGCATCCTGATCCGCATCTTACTGACGCTGTTGTGCGTGTGCCCCGTCGTTCCGTGTCGGCCATGCAGTTGTCGCTGGCGGCGTCAATCTCCTATCCGCCGACATCTCGGGTGCAAGTGACACTGGCGGCACAACGCCCAGCCACGAGGCTGGCGCCTTGGCGGCCATGCTATAGCCGCTAGTCCCGCCGCTAGAGCCAGCGGCCCCCACCGGTGGTTGCGACCCGCCCACTGACGGGGAAGGTGCACTTGTCCCAGTCCCGTCGCCGTTTGGGTCCGTCGCCGACTCCCGCGCAGGCTTCTCGGGCTTGATGGACGGCGAGTGATTGTTGTCCACGATGTTCGTGGTGTCCGCGTCGTCGGTCGCGTCCTCGTCGGTGGTCTTGCGGGACTCGTTGGAGACGTTCTCCTCCTCTGAGTCGCCATCATCCCCACCAGCATCGCTTCCAAACACCTGGTTCAGTTCTTCATTTGTAGCCGCCGATGTCGACGCACGCGCGGTCTGTCGACTGTTGCGCGGCGCGGCTTCGCTGGCATTGATGATCACTTTGCGCAATAGAGTTGTCTTGGACTTGAGAGCAGCTGCATCACGCGACGCCTTCACTTGCTTTTTCGTCATCTTGGTCTTGCTCTTTCTGCCCTTGGGCACGGCAACATGCTTGCTGGTCGTAGCATCACTCCCGGGAGAGTCACGATCAGGCTTCTTCCTGCATGCAACGTGACACGTGAAAGCTGGTGTCGATGGATCACAACGCATGTGGAGTGCGCAGATAGGGATGTAACACAGGAAAAACAACGGGCTCATCTCAGCTGTTGTAGGAGTAACGGTTCTTGCGTTAGTCTCTATAGTGGAAGTGTCCTGTCAAAGAAAAGAAAAGAGCGCTGCCAAGAGCGTCATCGCGAGGGGCCGGAAAGAGTACCATGATACGCATTTTCAGATTACATCGACTTGTAGGACAGAGGTACTGTGAATGAAAGAGGCTACGCTAAACACGTGAGGGCAAACCGATGTAGTAATACACACTCAGACCGAGGGACGCAGGGGCGCAAAGCTAACGGGGCGGAGGCGGTAAGGAGAAGAACTACACACGTTGCAACGGTCAGAGAGCCAGCTGTCGCATCACAACCTAGCTTGACACCACGACGCCCAGATCTGTGCAATGAATGAAACAGCCTTGCGAATAGAAGACCAATTTTGTCTTGCAATCGGGCACTCAAATCCTCCTGTGCGCCCTTTCTCTGCGACAACCGCGGCTCTGTGCATGCAAACTTTGAATCAAACATACATACAGGAGTGAAAAACGCAATGAACACTCAATTGTACATACATCCTTTGATTATATTTGAAATGTCAATATGGCTGCGAGGGACCTAGGGGAAACCGAACATTAAATCAATGCCGCGATTGTGAACAGGAATCCGCCCTTTGCGCCAATGGACAGATTGAGAAGCTCGTATTCTTGCTATCAACGTCCACGCCCATTCTCACGCCAAACGTGGGCCTTGGTGCTCCACATCGGAGCCAATGTCCAATACTATGACAAGAAGCAACAAAAGAACGGCCCGAAACCGGTACGCGACGCCCCAAGGTCAGGAGTCTGTGTGCGAGTCACGTGTGGCACGGAACTTGTCTACTTGGTTGTAGGGGAAAGCCAAGCCCGCCAGTTGACGTGCTGCTAGCTCCCGACGAAGCTTGTCGCGCAGTGCGCTCCATCCCCCTGACCTGGCCGCGGCCTTGGAAATGGCGCCGCGCTTGGACAGCATCGAAAAGGACACCCTCCCCAGTAGTTGCTTGTTCGTTGCCATTGCAGCTCGCTCTGTCAAGCCACTTACAAACGTCTTTAGCGCTGGGGAGCCATTGAGACCCTTTTCCCATGAATCTTGCACCGCATCTAACATCTCATCCCAGTCGCGCGGCAAGGGAGGCAGAGTGAAGAGCTTGACTTGGATCCTGGCCGCAGGACGCACGCGCTGCGGAGATGTCGTGGACGGCTTGCGACACTGAAAGCAAAGCGTACCGCGCTCTGCCACAGCAGACAACAGCGGTGCGCCCACGGAAGATGGAAGAGGATGGGGCGTGGCGTCCTTGCTCGCCATGACACCTGCCTTCGCCGAACGACCGTGCACAACTTCGGCCAAGACCTTGGCGGAAATGGTAAATTGCGACGGAATTCCACGATGTGCTGCTCCTCGTCGATGGTTTGCTTCAAACTGCTCTACCTTGAGTAAGATGGCCGCACGCAGCGCCTTCGCAACACCTTTATCTTGGTCTGCTTCTAGATGAGATGCTAGGCTCTTAGGAAAGCGCAGATGTCCGTCAAGATGCTCGGGCAGCAATCGGAGAACGAAGGCGCGGATAATGGCGTTGATTGCGGCGGTCAGCGGGAATGTTGGCGCCGGAAATACCGCTTCGGAGGGTGCCTTATAGCATGAAGGCGCGCCTTGCGATGAACCTCTGTTTGTAGACGGGGTTTCTGGGTCATAGACCGTGGGCCGGGTCGCGTCACCGTCGATTTAGAGGCTGCGAGAAGGACGGACGACAAGAGCTGGGAAGCTGCAACACGAATGGCCCCGCAAGCGTAGTCTATCACAGGTCCCACGGTTGACACCTTGCTTGAACATCGCAGCAGCGTAGGGCAGCAGCGTACCTCCTGTACACGCAACATGAAAGCGGCAGTTCTCAAGCCGCAACTGGTACACAAACTGAGTGTACCATGATACCTACAGTTTGTCGTTCAAGTGATTTCAGTATGGCCATTCTGGGGCATTGGGCGAGCCCGGCTGGCTGTGACTCGAAATGAAGTGCTCTGCTATGCGTCAGTGACCTCAACGCCGCGGCTTGTGGTCACCGTGCCTGCGAATTCCGGACGACCTCCTTGGACGACAACCTGCTCGACTCGCGCGGGAGCCCCTCTGACCCGCCTGGCTCGGCATCTCCGGCGACGATGGCGGCTCCAAATTGCTCGCCAACGATGCAGATTCGGGCTGATTTATCTTTGCCTGCCACGAGCCGCTTGGACGACACTCGGGATAACCGTACCAAGAGCCGCTTGGCCGACACTCGGGACACCCGTACCAGCGCGGCTCGGCGTGAAGCATGGCTTGAGCACGTGCCCTCGGCGTCGACCTACGATGCAGTCGCTCTTGCCAAGACGATCGGGGAAGCTGTTAAATCCGACAGCAGCGCCAAGCTTCACAAGGCAAAGCGAGACAACTACCTTGCCTTCTGCGGTCGCGTCGGCGTTAATCCTCAAGACGTTTCGGCTTCCACCAGTGCTCACGTCGCCATTTTTTACAAGTCTCGCACCAAGAACTTCAAGCTAGGGCTTTCGACTTCTAAGCATATCTCCGCACAGATGACCTTATACTTCAAGGAGCTGGGCTGGTCAGGGCTTTGGTGGACGGGTAAGGTCGGTGAGAAGGACGTGTGCGTCAATGGCAACCCAAACTACAGCGACGATGTTGCCAAGTGCACGCGCGCCCACCAGGCGGGTCTCGCGGCGCAAGGACGCGTGCCTGTAGCGGTATCGGAAAACGTGAACATCGGAGAGTGGGAATCGAACCCGGGACTTCCAAGGGAGTAGTCTCGCTCGCTAGACCACTAGGCCACGGGTGTTTCATCCATGTCTCAAGCCAATTTCGGGGGGTCCAAATACCCTAGTATTACGAATATCCACCCCAGGTAAGCCTGCCCCACCACCACCTTGTGCAACTAAAGTACCCAGATGCAGCGGCCGCCACAACCGCTACAGTGCCTCTTCCTATCGACGCCTTGGAGTACGGGCGCATGTGTGCATATTACGATCACTTCATCAAGGATCAAGACGACGTCTCGCCTGGCCGCCTGTGCCAATATGCGGCCATGATAGTCGCTATGTTTAACATGCTGCGATTCGATGAGGTGACTAAGGTCCTGTACGTAATGCGTCTCGCGTCAATCACGCTTCCTTTTATGTAGAGCTTCGGGCGCGATGGGATCATGGCACGAGTTGTCGGGAATGTGAGAGGTATACACAGCGAACCTCATCGAGACTCTTTTGATTGACAAGACACAGACTCGCTGTCCTCGACGGTGCTCACGCGTCTGTGGTGCACTGCATACTTTGGCGAAAGTATGATTCCTCACATCCTTTAGGCGAGAAGACGTCCTCCGCACCGAGGACCTCTTTGGAAACCCCGTCTTCCGCATCAACATTCTTCAGGGCACCGAGAACTCCACCACCGGGCACAGGTACTACCTAGAATGTGGCCCCGGGCTTTTGGGCGACCCTCGCTTCGATCCCGTGCTTGCGCTGGCTCTGTATTTGCTCAAGCGTGGACAATATTGTGGTCCTCTGTTTGTGAACTTCAAGGAAGTTTCCCACAACACTTTCGAGATGGACCCAGTGACCCCATTGAAGGACGGTAGCTTACTCAACGACGTGCGGGATGCATTTGACGAAGCTGGGGTGGACTCGTACCCGTTTTTAGGTACGCACTCTTTAAAGCGCGGCGGGGTGCAGCTGTATCACCTTCTGGGTGTTCTCAACCAAGGGATCAGGGAGCGAGGACATTGACAAACCTTCGTGGCGTACTTCGCGTACTTCCAAGCGAGCAACCGTTTAGAGAAGCGTTTCACTTACACGACAGCACAAGCCGCGGTAGCCGATGTCATAGCGCAATGCGGTGAGGTGACGGCCGCCGCCCTCGAATACCTGGGGCTTGAGGCGTGCGATCCTCAGGTTTAGGACTTGCGCATTCGCAGAGGTTGAGCCTATTTCTTGCGTTGCTTGTTCTCTTTTACGGGCTGTTGCGGGCAGAAAACTGCGTACAGCGGTCAGAGTGGGTCCTGCCTTACAAGAAGTAGCTGCACTCAAGTCTGGTGTCTATCGCGCTTCTAACAGAAATAGTTTCCGCATCTTTCGCTCAGCAACTGGGAAATCATTCCACGACAATTAAACTGTGATTGCGCGTCGAATGTTGTTGCATTGGGGTCTTACTTGATGTGAGAAGCACAATAGTATGTGCATTTATTTTGGTATTGTCCATGTCAATCAGAACCATGAATGCCAGATTCAATGTTCAGATCAGTAATCAAACGTGAATGCATTTGAAACTCTAGATTATAGTTCCCAACAGTCTTTTGATGTTCGAATACTTGCTGATGTTCACATAGTGGACGAGACCTTTGCACTTGTGTTTCTGGGACAAAGTGGACAGCGTGCAGCTTCCTCAATCGCGTGGGTTCTCGCGGTCTTCGCCGCTGTCGTTCCCGCACTTCCGGCGCATGGTGCTGGGCTTGCGGAAGTACTCCTTTGTTCCGAGGCACATGCCCGCATCTATGACGGGATGGCGGAGTACGACAAGCCCTCTGCTGTTACGGCTCTGACGACGTCTCCATTGGTACATAGGTACTTTCAGGGCCTCAAGAGCACGTTGAGAGAGCCAACACGGCGACGCCCTGCGACGAAGATTGAATCGCTGCTTTCAACTATCGGACCTCACGCTGCTGCTCTGTTACATCGTGAGTCCTTGGTTCTCTGCGTCGCACGGTTTTTGCGCAAGCATCGGACTGGTCTCAGTCTCTTTTTTTCGACACTGGCTGTATCCGGCGCGTGACTACTGTGCAACGTGCTCTATTATACGTGATTTCTTGATAGTCGCGAATGTCTGCATGTGTTCCGCCTGTCCGATGAAGTGCGCCATGTACTGGCATCAGAGGACGCCGTTGACGTTCTTCAGACATCTTTTCCGTCGTTGGAGGTGCTCAACAGCTTGCTCGCGAGCTGCCCTGTGACGAGGTGTTTTATGACGGCTGGCGCAGCCACTCTTGGGCCTGTCCGCACGGATGCTCATGTGGGGCGGGCACCATGTCTCTGGACATCCGGTGCACCGTTTGATGCGTCTGCGTCACGTCAAGAGCTGCTGGCACCCGACACAGGTGCACCCGGGGGGGCAGACGCTGTTGTTGAGGTGTCCTCGCGTCAAGCGCCGCCGAGGCTGACGCGCCCAATTACCAGTTTGGTGATGGATTGTCCTGTGCGAAAGTACGGGCCTGCTCCTTTACATGTGGGGAGTCCATTTGCCCCATTTGTTGCATCCAATGACTGATCGTGCACACTAGTGATCCCTTGTACGCGCGGACGGCTGCCTTACTCGGACTCTCTCAATGGTCTCGTATTTCTTGACGTATGTTTCTTTCTTTTGATTTTGGGATTGAAACCGCACGCCGCACGGCACGCCCGGTTGCCCAGCCGCTGTTGTGCGCATGCGTTCTCGCTCGAGGGCATTGTTTGCCACATTCTTGTGTCGAACAGCGCGGCTGCTGCCGTCCGACGCGCTCCAGCGGCGCTTGCGAACTTAGGCTCGGCAACTGCCAAGTGCCCAGTGGCAGGGTGCCCACAGGTTGTCGGAGCGAGCACTCTTGACGGAGGCTCTGCCACAAAGGATCCAGGTTGCGCGTGAGACAGCGTTTGTCAGAAGAACCTATGGCTTTCGTGTCTCAAACACTCGCGGACGACTGTCAGAGTACTCTTTGAACGCTTTTGTGTGTCGTACGGTTTCTGTTGTTGTTCGGCATACCAGGGCCATTTGTCGTAACGTTGTTGGAATGTCTGATTGTGCTCAGGCCGATCATTACTTGATACGTGCACAGACACATACAGAAGCAACGACGCATAAGTTTAGCATTACCGCCTGCTTCCGGGAGCTCTGCCGCCAACATTTGTCTTGGACAGTCATTGATATTGTATGTGTCCTTGGAAATTGCGATCCATTCCACAACTATAATTAATAAAATGGATCGCATCAACTATACACCCACACTCATATATTGTTTCGTACAGTAGCACACAGGACTCGATGCGACGCACCGTACACAAGCACTCGTGCCGTTGGGCCGTTATTGTCTGATATCGACGAATCGTCGCTCACGGAAAAGCAGCGCGGCTGTCTCCTTCTTCATCGAGGACGAGCGACCACCAAGCGATCCCACGATGGAAAAGACGGCGATCTCATCGGCTGCCGAGGGCGTCCTGCGCTACACATGTATGCACGAAGACTTCCGAGATGCCCAACTCGTGGCCGTCAAGTCTGTGGTCGTCGAGGATGTTCCTTACGCTAGCGTCCTGACCGTCATGGGCACTGGAAATGGAAAGGTACGTCATATCACATCAATTATCGTCAACTGCTACTTCGAGTTGCCGTCCACGGCCTGCACGTGGCGGAATTCCGGGCAGCATGTGTCGGGTCCAAGCAGGTCAGACATTTTTTGGCCGCTCTTCAGCGGCTGGGTGCCAGCAGGGCTGGAAGAGCTGTGCCGTGCCGTTGCCGTGCGGCCAGGCAAAAAATCCCTCGTCAACGACGAAGATCTCTCCGAAGATGCGCTGGCGCTCTGGCGGGGTCACATTGGGCCGCAGTTCCGACGGCGCTCGGCACACATGGTGCCGATGGCGAGGTTTGACGTACGCGCTGTTTGTGGTGCCGTCTCATTTCTGTACCACGGATAAGCGGGACCTGCTGCGGTGCATCAAGCCGTTGACGACAAGAGCCACGAAGGGCTCCTTGTCGTGAACACCAACGAGACCTTCAGCAACGTCACTCCTCTCGATATTGTCGCCGACATCGAGCAGGACAGCTGGCCGAAGCGTCTGGTTGACTTTCCCAGGGCCGACGCCCAAGCGGACCTCGAGGCGCTTTTGGACACGCACTCCTTCCCGCAATCGAGCGGCCGCATCAACCAGCAGCTCGCCTTTCGCCTTGGAGCCGAGTCGGAGGTCGGTCTTCCTTGTTCAAACTTCCTGTGCAGCGGCTGTGTTCCTGATGGGCCTTCCTCGCGTGCTCGTTGTCTTATCCTTCCGGAGGTGTAGATCTGGCCCCTACCTGGGCTTTCTGATAGGTTCCGTGTGCTGTCCCTTCTTTTTCGTTTCGTGTCTCCCACTGCATTTTTCCTCTCTATGCCTTGCACTCGTCGCATCTTCACCTGTACACGGTTAGATACGCTCGTGTTCTTTTAGTGTTCATCGGGGATGGTGCAGCTGGTGGTATGACTCGCGGCCACACGCATCCCACCCCAGCTGTTCTCTCCGGATCCATGCCACTTGTATGCCGGCGACGTCATTGATTCTTAATGTTTGATTTGCAGGTCTGATTTGATGCGCAGGTTTGCCTGTTGTTTGAGCTGTTTTGCAATGCACGTTAGATGTACGAGCGAATGTATTGTTTGAGCTCAGGTTGGTTGGTCCATGAAGTGTTTTGGAATGCGAGACACGTGTAGAATCGAGAAGCGCACAGCTCCAGTGCCGCAAGTGGCAGAGCCGTGTCTCACGCGCATCCCGCCGCCGCACTCGTTCTTCCTTGTGCGCTGTAGTGTTTGAGGACAGCGACGGCAGCGGCCCACAACCCCGTGCACGACACGCGACATAGACTAGTAGCCCCACCTTGACCTATCACAGTTCCCTTCTTTTAGCACTTCATACCCACCACTTCATGACCGCCTCTCAGACAGTGTGGGCCGCCAAGGCAATAAACCATCGCGATGCCAATACAATATGGTCGGTTTTGCCCTACATTGCCTCACCTGGGTGGCCGGCAGCACGTGGTGCGCGCAACACGGCGTGCTGGTGAGGGCGACATCAGTGTTGAATCTGAACAGCGTCCGTCTAGCGGTTGCCGTAAGCACACGTGCGACACTATCAACCGAGAGCATATCCGTAGGGTCGTAACGAGTCGGCGCGTCGGCGTCTGGCGTTTGCTACCTGCAGGGCGTCCACATCGTCTTCTACTTGACTATAGTCTTGCGAGTTTGCCGCACTCGCGTCGCTCGGCGTCGCGGCGCAGCGTGCGATTCGTGGAAAAGCCGAATGGTAAACGGACAGCACTAGCCCGCCCGCCATCGCCGCCACCCGAGCGCCACATGATGAGCGCGGTTCCCTCCCGCCATCGCCGCCGCTGTCTGACCGCCGCCAACCATCTCCGCATCAACGACTGCACAAGCAACACGAAGACACCGCCAGCGTACGCTCGTCTCCCACCGGGCAAGCACCCCCTCCGGCCGAAGGGCTGAACAGACCCCCCCGTTCCCGCCGGCAGCCCCGTCATTGAACCTCCTCGACGGCCAGCCCGTCTCACACCACGTCGTCGACGATGTCCACCCCCTCTCCGACCACGCCATACACGTCCTCGTCGCTCGAGCCAAGCAGCAGCTCTTCGGGGGCGCAGTCGCCAAGGAGCGGTGGCGGCTCACCGTCCAGCCCACCCGCAACGACGCCGGCGGCCGCGTCGCGGGTGCCCGCCTCGCCGTCGACGACCGCGCCCGACGGTGAACCGTAGGCGCGTGCCGACAGGGGTACCCCGGACGCTGCCACTCCCATCGCCACCGCTTCTGCCCCCTCCGCTGCTGCTGCTGCTGCTGTCGCCGCCGCCGCCGCGCGTCGCTGCCGCCGGCTTTTCCGCGGCGGCACAGCGGGCGCGTCTCCACCACCCCTGTCGGCGGCCACCGCGCCGCCCCCGATGGTTCCAATCTCGCCGACGGCGGCCGCCGCCGCTTCCGCCCGCTGCCCACGGCGGCGGCGGTGCCGCCCCCTCCCCCCTCCCCTCGGCCGGAGCGGTCCCTCCGCCCCCCCTGCCCCCCGCCCCAACCCCTGCGTGCACCTCGCGCCGCCACCCCCGGCTACCCCATCGCAGCCGCAAGGCTCCCTTAACGCCAGCACGACTCCACGGCCGCCCACACCAAGCGGGCCGCCGGGGCGCTCGCCCACACGCGCGCCTCAGCGCGCGCTGGGGGCCGCCACCCCACGTCGCCGGCGGCGCGCGCCGCCGCAACTGCCGCCTCAACGACCGCCGGGGCGGGTGGCCAGTCGAAGTGCTTGCGGGGTCCTGCCGCCGCGGGCGCGATGGCAGCGGCGGTCGCCCCCACCGCCGCTGCCAGCGTCGACGCTGCTGCGCTGCGGGTGGCGAGGGGGGCGAGGCCGACGCGCGTCGTGACGGGCGGTCGACCGTCAGCCGACGGTGGCGGCGGCGGCGGCGTCCCCGCAGCCGCCGCCCCCACAGTAGAGCCGGCGGACGCGGGACAGGTCCGGCGCGTCGGCCCCCTGCCGTCGCGCGCAGCAGCGCCGCATAGGCGTCTTGGGTGATGCCCGCGCGGCGAGCTGTGTCGGCGGTGAGCACCGTCTACGCGCGGGGGAGTGCGGCGGCGGCCGCCGCCGTCGTGTGGGCGGCGCCGCCTCTCGTGGCGGCTCCCGTGGCGGCCTGGCCGCACGCAGCGGCGGCGCCGCCGCCACCGCCGCCGCTGCCGTCGGCGGCGGCGACCGCCGCCGCCACCCACGTCGCACTGCGTGTTGACACGCTCCCACCGTTGGCGGGAACGCCCCGCGACCGCATCTTGCGCAGCGCCGCGGTGGCGTCTGTCGGCTTGCCGGCGCGGAAGGCGAGCTCCGCGAGGCCCGTGAACACCAACCGCGCATCATCGTTGGCGGCGGCGAGCACAGCGGCGTCGGCGGCCGCCGCCGCCCCGCCACGTCCGTCTTGTGGCTCTTTCGGGGACCCCGCCGCCGCAGCCGCCGCTGCCGCCGCCCCCGCGGCCGGCGTCGCCGCCACCGACAGTATCGCGGCAGCCGCCGCTGCTGACAGCCCCGACGGCACTGACAGCGGCGACGCCGCGTAAATCAACGCCACCCCCGACTTGAGGTCCCCCAACGCCTCAAACGCGGCCACGCCCGCCGCCATCAGCGGCACGTCCAGCGGCGTGGAGCGGCGGAAGGAGTGGAGCAGCGCCTTTACCGCCCCGAAGAAGTCGGCGGGCGTTCCGAGCCGGTCGGGCGCTACCGCCGCGAGCGCCCGCATGCCCGTCCTCACGAGCTACCACGACCGCGCTCCTGCGGCGGATTCGGGTGCGCTCCCCCCCCTCATGCAGCGCGGCGGGCCGGCAATGCTCCCCCCTCCGCTCCTTCGCCCCGCTACCGGCACAGGCGTGCCGGCAGCACCGCCGCCTGCAGCGACGACCTCAGCCGCAGCACCGCCTCAATGACCAGGTCTCCGACGGGCGCGGCGCCCCCCCCCCCCCCCCCCCCCCCC
>Ga0114953_1000931_pt1 | contig 21051 bp, 15 predicted proteins | sample SidtaG_FD_87298 | JGI IMG/M metagenome (GOLD analysis project Ga0114953, IMG submission 87298) | Marine algal microbial communities from Sidmouth, United Kingdom - Sidmouth_Male2 metaG | ecosystem: Host-associated > Algae > Red algae > Unclassified | place: Sidmouth, United Kingdom | collected...
GACCTGCGTAATTGACCTGCGTAATTGACCTGCGTAATTCAGGCAATCGTGCGCTCAGACGAGTGCGAGCGAGCGCGAAATTGGTGCGGGCTCAACCCGCGAATGCGCTTGAATGCGGCACTGAACGCGAACGGCGTCGCGTAGCCGACCTTGTCGGCGACAGTGCCCACCGTCTCGCCCGGCTGGCAGAGCAGGTCAGCGGCCATTGCCATGCGCCAGTTCTTCAGGAAGGTCATTGGAGGCTCGCCCACGTGATCGTGGAACCGGCGGGCGAGTGACGCACGCGAGGTTCCAGACTCTGCCGCCAGCTGCTTGGCCGTCCACGGGTGGGCCGGGTTGTCGTGCATCAGGCGGAGTGCATGCTCGACGATTCTATCGCCCTGAAAGCGCGACCACTCGGGTGCGCCGGGTTCCTGCCGGGCGAACCAGGCCTTGAGCGCCGCGGTAACGAGCAGATCCAGAATACGATCGAGAACTGCCGCCTGACCGGGCTCGTCCTTGACGACCTCGTCGCGGAGCAAGCCGACAAGCGGCGACTCCCAGTCGGCACGATGAAGCGATAGCGCAGGCGGCAGTGCCCGGAGCAGTCGATCGCTGATGTCGCTCAGGTGTTCGTAGGCTCCAACGAGGAATACTGTCGGGCCTTCGGGATCGTTGCCCCAGGTGCGTACGCCGTGGGTCATCGCTTCGAGCACGGAATGGCCGTCAAGGTCGCGGCAGTTCTGCCTCGCGTGGACGACAATCTGCGGCGGCGTGTCGGGAGAATCCGCGACGCTGTAGTGATCCGGGGCGCGTGTGATGGCGATGTCGCCGGGGCCGATGCGCAGTGACTCGCCTGCCTCCGGTACGACCCAGGCCTCGCCGGAGACGCCCGCGATCAGCGTAAGCGGCGACTCGGCGACGATCCTCAATGACCACGGCGGACGCATCACTGTGCGCAGGGCGAAGGCGCCGCGCGCCCGCGGTGTTTCGAGCAGTCCGCCGAGCGTGTCCATCCGTCGATACTAATCTACGAACACCTGTGAAAGTGAGAATCGGTCTGTTTGAGACGAATGAGTATGGGATCGAGCGTTCCAGCGATGGCGGGCGGCGTAGTGCCTCCCTAGCATTGTCAACACCGGCGCAATTTGCCCCGGAAAATCCAACGACCGGAGAGAGCAACATGAACGCAACAGTATCGACAGAAGGCATCCATCGACCCATCACTCTCGTGACGGGTAGTACCGGCAAGACCGGACGACGTGTCGTAAGCCGATTGCGGGCGCGTGGAATCACGGTCCGCTCGGCGTCACGCTCGGCCACACCCGCCTTCGACTGGAATGACGAAGGCACGTGGGACGCTTGTCTGCAAGGAGTCACGACCGCCTACATAGCCTACTCTCCCGACGTCGCGATTCCGGGAACGACAGACACGATCCGCGCGTTCGTCGCAAGAGCCGTCGCGCGAGGTGTCGTTCGTCTGGTGCTGCTGTCGGGCCGAGGAGAGGCGGAGGCGGAGGCCTGCGAGCGAATCGTCGCCGACGCCGGCGTCGAATGGACCGTCGTCCGCGCAAGCTGGTTCATGCAGAACTTCTCGGAAGGGGAGTTCCTCGGCATGGTACTCAGCGGAACCGTTGCGTTGCCCACCGCGGATGTTCCCGAGCCTTTTGTCGACGCCGACGATATCGCCGACGTGGCGGTCGCTGCGCTGAGTGAGAGCGGCCACGACGGGCAGGTCTACGAGGTAACGGGGCCACGCCTGATGTTGATGACGGAGGTTGCGCGGGAGATCTCGGATGCAGCCGGACGCAAGGTGGAGTTTGTGCGCGTCCCGAACGAAGCGTTCACACAGGCCGTCGTGAGTTCAGGTGCGCCGCCAGACATCGCCTGGCTGCTTGACTATCTGTTCAAGACGGTTCTCGACGGCCGCAACGCTCATCTCAGCGACGGCGTGCGTCGAGCGCTCGGCCGCGAACCAGCCGACTTCTCCACCTTCGCGCGTCGCGTCGCGGCGGAAGGTGTCTGGAGTTCGAACGATGAAGAGGTAGTGGCGTGACATTCGTGATCACGACCGCGGTAGTCGTCGCCCTGATCGGCTCGGCGATGATCGGGGGCGTCTTTTTCGCCTTTTCCAGCTTCGTCATGAAGGCGCTCGCACGCATGCCGGCGGCCGAAGGGATCGCAGCAATGCAGTCGATCAACGTCGTCGTGCTGAATCGATCGTTTCTCGGGCTGTTCATTGGCACGGCCGTGCTGTCCTTGCTGGTAGGCGTCCTCACTGCCACAGGGTGGGGTACACCATCAGCACCTTGGTGGATTGCCGGTGCGCTCGCCTATGTGCTTGGCACCTTCGGAGTAACGGCGAGAGGCAACGTGCCGCTTAACGATCAGCTGGCCGCGGTGTCGGCCAACGACTCCGGATCGGCAGCGTTCTGGCAGCACTACCTTGATCGCTGGACGCTGCTGAATACGGTGCGGGCCGCGGCTGCGACCGTGGCAGCGGTGCTGTTCACTGTCGGACTGTTGCGGCACGGCGTGTGAGCGTCACGCAGCAACTTCGCTGCTTTGACTTACGAGGTGTTCTGGCGGGCGGTGGCATCGGGAACCGACTCAAGCTCACCAGAGTTATGCCGAGGCAGGAGGTCACGATCGTCGTGGACACCGCTTTCACGGTGGATCTTCACCACACCTGATCAACGTCAACCGTCGTCGTCGAAGCTCAGTATCTCTTCCCATGTCTCCCAGCGGTGACTTTGCGTTTCACTCTCGCCGTCGAACATCAGTACCAGCGCGACGGTCTCGGCATCGCTGTCGCCGTCGTCAGTGTCGAGCGCTAAAACGCTGCCGTCCTCGGCACGGATGACAAGCCGACCGGTCAGAAAACGGCGACTGTCACTGTCCGGGTTGACGAAATCAACCGGTGTGTCGACGTGCAGCAAACGTCCCTCGACGAGCGGAGAGCGCAGTGTGAAAGAACCTTCGAGTCGGGAGGTAAGCTGCTGGCATTCATTACCGTAGCCAAAAACGGTATTTACATTCTCCAGCTGTGTGAAGCCGTCTGTCGTCGTGGATTCGTAGTGAACGTTCTCGGCTTGCCAGCGATCGAATTTGTCTATCTTGCACACTCGGTAGCTGCGCGTGACGCTGCCTTCGACTGACAGGCGTCCTCCGTCGAAGTCCTCCACTGCCATGCGATCATATTCCCAGTTGAAAACGCCATAAGGCTGGCTGTTGAAGTTGACCTCGCCATCGTGTACACGGCCGTTCCATTCGCAGTTCTCGTACAGCTCCGAACTGAATGCACTCTCGGTGTAACTCGCGGCGGTCAGGGTCGCGGTGCCACCGTTGTCACAGGCGAAGACGCTCTTCGTGATGTCTAGCGCTGCATCGACAATCTCCACACTGTACGGCGCGTCGCTCGTGTCGATGTAGTGTGCCCTGCCAATCGCTTCATCGTAACCCTTGCCCGCATAGACACTGAGCACGCGGCTGACCACGGCGAGGGCGTTGTCGTGGTTCAGTGTCGATGCATCGGACGGTTGATCGACCAACGGGGCAATGCCTGGTGTGCGCAGGGACACGCTTGCGGGAAGCGAGCGCCGTCCATGACGATCGATCGCGACAATCGCGTAACGGTAGTTGCTTCCCGCAGCGAGGCCCTCGTCGACATAGGTGACAGCGTCACTCGTGGCCAGAATCACCCCGTCGCGACTGACTTCGTGGCGCGTGCCGATGTCCGCTGATCGCGCCCAGGCGAGACCTGCGGCAGTTGCGGAATAGGCAACGGCACGCAGGCCGGAAGGAGCGGGCGGCACGCTTGGTAAGACGGTGGTACTGCCGTTGGTCGCGATCGTCAGGCGTGCCGAAGGTGAGCGCTGACCCTGCCGGTTGACTGCAATGACCTCGAACAGGTAGGTACGCCCCGGTACGAGATCGCGTGCGACGAAAGTGATGCCGTCAGTGCTCGCGACAGTGCGCCCGTTACGGCGTATCTGGTGGTGTACTCCGAAGACGTCAGGGCGATTCCAGTGCAGCCCCAGAGCGGTGCTGGAGTAGACATTCACGCCAAGATTTTCAGGCATGAGGGGTCGGGCATCAGGCGTGACGAGGCGCACCCGGGCGGTGCCCGAACGCTGATTGGCGGAGTCGATGGCGGTTATTCCGAAGGTATAGACCGTCCCGGGCGAAAGATCACGTTCGATGTGACTGAGAGCGTCGTGGACGCCGAGGACGACGCCATTGCGGACAACTTCGTAGCCTTTGACCGCACCACGATCATCGATGGAGCGCAGCCACCGGATGCCTCCCGAGGTCGGGCCATAGGCTTGTGCTTCGAGTTTGGCGGGCGTGCTCGGCGGGTCATCGGCCGCTTTAACGGTTTTCGAGGCGCCAATTGCCGTGACACTCAGCGTGAGCGCTGCGCACAGGGCAAGTCGAGGGATGAGATTTCGCATGAATTCAGGCTCCGGTCGTTATCGGCTGCGAGCTTCGATCGCGTTGTCGAACGCGGAACGGTCAGGCACCCATGGTGTTGTCATCTCGGATCGACCTTCAGCATTCGTGATCACGATGCTCGCCTCGGACGATTCGACCAATTCGCCGAGGTACAGCCGACTTTCGTCCTCGGCTTGCACGAACAAACCGCCTGAGATGAAACTACCGTCCGTACTCGTGCCGACGTTCTCTGTGCGCATCACTCGCCGTCGATACCACGTCGAGGCCACCGTCGAGCAGCAGTGCAGCACCGTCGTCACGTGTCTCGAACCGCGTACGGTCGTCTCGAGTTCGACGCCATCCTGGCGCACAAGTCGCAACAGATACTGGAGTGAGTATGGTCACGAATCTCGACGAAGGCGGCGAGGCAGTAGGGGCCGGCGATGCCGTCGAAGCTGAAGTCACTCGAGCAAGGTGGTGGGCGTACAGTTGTGACGTAGCATCTGTTGCGGTAGATTTTGTAACCCGTGACATCCGGCGTGTTGTCGAGCACGACTGCGATGTCTCCATCCGTTGTTCGTTCGATGTTTGCCGAGGACGGTTCGACGACAGATGGGAGCGATGGGAGCCGGTCTGTCTGCAGCGTGTAAGTGCTGATGTCGAGCAAGTCGATCACTTGCTCATGTGCGCTGGTCTGCCTCAGCCCTGACGCAAGTCCAAGCGCCATTACTAACGGCGGGATGATGGTGAGCGCAGCGGTGCGAACGGACAAGTTCTTACGCAAGGAGAAAACAACGTTATCCGGCGGACTCATGAGACGTATTCCGCAGTGACGATGTAACCGATACTGGGGTACGCGTCGTATGACACCATTGACCTCGATCAGACCTTGCGTCTGTCAAGTGCATACCGTGTCGACGATAGCTGACGTGAATCAATGACAGGCGGTAAGCTTGAGGCACACTAAGATTTACCTGACGAAGACGCCCTGCACCGATGAGCGATACGACCACTATCCTCTGCCCGGCCTGTAACACCGTGAACAAGGTGCCGTCAGAGCGTTTGACAGACAAGCCCAAATGCGGTCGTTGTCACGTCGTGTTGTTTACCGGAATGCCGTTGACACTCGACGAGAAAGGCTTCAAACGTCTGATTGCTGTGGAGAGTGTTCCTCTGCTGGTCGATTTCTGGGCACCCTGGTGCGGCCCCTGCCGGCAGATGGCGTCCGCGTTCGCCGAGGCGGCGCAGGCACTCGAGCCCTTCATGCGGATTGCGAAGGTTGATACCGACGCTGTTCCATCGTTAAGCGCGCGATTTGGCATACGCAGCATTCCGACGCTCATGGTGTTGCGCGCGGGTGTGGAGATCGCGCGTCGGCCGGGTGCCGCATCCACGGCCGGAATCGTGGATTGGGCGCAAGCCGAGCTGATGAAGGCGTCCTGATGGATTTCATCGACTACTACGACGTCATGGGGCTCAAGCCGAGCGCCAGTGACGACGAGATCAAGCGCACATACCGGAAGCTTGCGCGCAAGTACCACCCTGACGTCAGCAAGGAAGACGACGCGGAGACGAAGTTCAAGGAGCTAGGTGAAGCGTACAGCGTGCTGAAAGACAAGGACAAGCGCGCCGAGTATGACGAGCTGCGAACCTATGCTGGATCCCGTCCGGGCGATTTCTCGCCGCCGCCCGGATGGCAGCCCGGTCGAGCATCCGGCGAACAGCCCGGCGCCACCGACTGGCGACAGCAACATGGCTCATCCAGCGCTGACTTCAGCGAATTCTTCCGTGAGATTTTTGGCGACCGATCAGCCGCCGGAAGTCAGCAGCGCAACGGAGGCGGTGCTGCGCACGGGCCGTATGATGGACGGAGCGGCGGTGCACGGCCCGACACCTTTTCCGTTCGCGGAGAGGACGTCGAGACTGCGCTGTCCATAAGCCTTCAAGATGCCTTCGCAGGAACGTCGCTGCCGCTGTCGCTAAGCGTGCCTACGTGGCAGGCCGACGGAAGCGTGCGTGTCGACGAAAAGGTACTGAACGTGCGAATTCCCAAGGGCGTGCGGTCCGGGCAACGCATTCGGCTTCGCGGCCAGGGCGGTCCGGGTATCGGCGAAGGCGATGCCGGCGATCTTTACATCGAATTGACAATCCTGCCCGACAAGCAGTTTCAGCTCGATGGCCGTGACGTGACGCTGGTATTGCCGATAATGCCTTGGGAGGCTGCACTGGGTGCCGAGGTCATGGTTCCAACGCTCGGTGGTGATGTGAAGCTTCGGATTCCCGAACGTTCGCGTGGCGGACGCAAGCTGAGATTGGCGGGCCGTGGCCTGCCAGGCTCTCCAGCGGGGCATCAGTACGTGGTGTTGCGTGTTGACTTCCCGTTGCCAGAGACCGAAGAACAGCAGGCGTTGTATCGTGAAATGAGCAGGCTCTGGGCGCACGACGATCCACGCGCCGCTGCGGGAGAATGAGAATGAACAGCGTGGAAATCCATCATGGCGAATTGCTTCCAGACGATTACGGCTACACCTTGGAAGACGTTTGTGTGCTTTGCCATGTCGAACGACACTGGGTCATCAGCAGTATCGAGCACGGTGTCATCGAGGTCTCTGAAATCCAGTCGCATGTCTTCTCTCTGGCCGATGTCGAACGACTGACACGTGCACTTCGCATGCAGCGCGAATTCGAATTGCAGACAGAGAACATCGCACTGGTGCTGGACCTGATGGATACCATCGAGCACCAACGAAGTGAGCTTCAGCTGCTACGACGTCAGGCTCTGAACGACGACTAACAGGCGTGTATTCGGAGCGTCCGATCCAGCTGATACCGATACCTATCAAACGCCTTGGCCGTGGTGTGCTGTCTCGGTCAGCAGGTGTATTTCTGCGTTCAGCGAATTTGAAATCAGGCATGCCGACTCAGCCTTTTCCAGCAGGCGCGTTGCCTTGTGGTTGTCGACAGCTCAGCGTACGCCAACCGAGTTCTGAGGCACGTGCCATGCCCCGGAACGACAGGCCAAAGCAGTCAGCCACGGCAGCCACCAGTAGGGTCTCCGGTGACCAGACATCGCCAGGTCCGCCGAACTACGCTGGCGGAGCTGATTTGAACTCTGCAAGACCGGTGCTGGTCAGGCTGACGTGGCCGGCAGATGCTGCCTCGGCCATGACACGGTAGTGGTGTGGATAAGCTTTCATGTGCGGGCTCTGCTTAAAAACAGCAACTGTGGAACTTTGTTTTTCAGTAGATGACCCTTTGAGCCTTATTGATTCGAATCAAGGGTTACTTTCACGCCATGTCTATAGTACACAAGACATTTGCAAGCACGTTCGACGTCGCTTGTTCAAAGAGAATCGCCAATGACCACCAACATACCCGCGTCGAAGGAGATCGAGCCGCATCCCGGGCTCGGACACAACTCCAGTGAGTTGACGATCTCAATCGAGCTACGCATGTTCAATCGCGTCCAGCGCTATGCGGGCGATGCGCCGGTTATACGACATCTTGAGCTTCCGCCAGGTGTGACCGTCGGTGATGTGGTCGACGATCTCGCCATACCCAAGAACGAGATCTTCATCGCCTTCGTCAACGGACGTGACATCTCGGCATCGCCGGGCGAACTGACACTGACGCGCGTTCTCGCCGAGGGCGATGTACTTGCCCTCTCCGGTCCGGTGCCCTATAGCTGGGGTTACGGCGCTCCGGTCGTCTGAGTGGCGAAGATGGAGACGCGAACGGCGATCATAGCGGAAGGGGGCGGTCAGCGTGGCATCTTTACGGCGGGTGTGCTCGACGCATTCTTGCGAGCCGGATTCAACCCCTTCGAGCTTGCCGTCGGCGCGTCCGCGGGTGCACAGAATCTGTCGACATACTTTCTCGGTCTGCCGGGATATGCCAAGCGTGCAATTGCCGAGTTGTCTGCAGCACCGAGCTTCATGGTGCCGTACCGCTGGCTCGGCAAGCGGGGTGTTCTCGATCTGGATACCTACTTCTCTCACCTCGCCGAACATCCGGATTTCCTTCTGCCATGCGGCCAGGTAGACGGACTGGTCGGTCGACGAAGACTCGTCTTCGTGGCCACGCGGCGAGAGGACCTGGGGGCGATCTACTTGCAACCGGACTCGCGCACCTTGCTGCGCGACATGAAGGCCTCGAGTGCCGTACCGTTCCTTTACAAGGGAGGCGTATCCGTCGAGCGCGAGATTCTCGTCGATGGCAGTGTTGCCGACCCGCTGCCCCTGAGGCGGGCGCACGCGCTCGGTGCGCGGCGGATCGTGGTGATCCGAACTGTCCCACTGAGCTACACGAGTTCGTGCTGGCGACAGCGGTTGGACGCACTTCGACTCGGCGTTCCATTGCCGGGGATCGTCTCGACGATGATCGAGCGGCACGAACTAGCTTACGGGGATGCATTGGACTTCATCGGCCGCCCGCCCGACGGAATCGAGATCGTGCAGATCGCGCCCGAATCGCCGCTGCGAAGTCAGGTGTTCGGTAGTCGCTCAGACGCGCTGCTGGCGGACTACGCAAATGGGTTCCGGACCGGGGAGGCGGCTGTGGAAAAGCTATCCGACTGGCAGCGAGTGCATCCCGCCCGAAACACCGGCATGCGGCTATTGAGTACCTCGGACGTGATCAGGAACTGATTGTTGGTGAGCTGTTGCAGCGTGTAGCCAAGCGCGCCGATAGTCAGAGGGCAAGAGGCAGATTGACGTGGGTCAACGCGATAACGTACACACCAAAGACTATACCAGGCTGGTCTTCGCAATTGATTGACATGAAAAGCCTTGCTTTGCTTCTTGCCACAGCCCTTCTCACGGCGAGCATTCCGGATGCCGGATCAGCCGGCGTGAAAGTCGACACGCCGCCGGCAAAGCAGCAAGGAGTGGTGGCGCGTGCGTACTCAGGTGGCGTTGAGCCAGGACAAGGTGACCTTCCCCAATCCGATGATGAAGCTGTCGCCATGCCCGATTGTCTCGGCGACGTTGCTGCGGACGGTACGATCACTTGCGTCGACCCGACAACGGGACGGATCACGGCAAATGGGCCTGACGGTACGCTTGTGTGGTCGGCCGACCTCGATGTGACAGGTATTCCCGGCAAGATCGAGGCACTCGCATTGGTGGCGAGCACACCCTGGTTAATCGCACATGCCAATGAGCAAACCGGCTGTGCAAGAACTGGAGGGTCGCACTGTGCAAACGCCTTCATGGTCATGCCGATCGATCCGGACAACGTTGCGCAATCTTACCAGTGGCTTCTTACGGGTTCCGGAGGCTTCGCGACCGGCACGGGCTCACTGAAATACGACTACAACCTCGGCGGCAATGATTTGCTGGCGATCGGTATCGGCGACTATCTTTATGCCGCAATCGAAGTTCACGAACTGATCCCTGATGCTGACCGATCGCAACCCGATAGCTGGCAATTCCACGGCACCAGCGTGACACGGTTCGGACCGAATCTGGTACATGACATGCGACGTGCGACTCGCTTGTATCCACAGCGGGTAGTCAGGAGTCTTGCACGTACGAGGCACGGCGACTTGATCGTCCAGTTCGACGCCGGGTCGGAGCGACTGGATGCCACGACGCTCGCGCCGATTTCTCCAGGTCCTGCACAGCCACGTTTTGCTGATTCGTTACCCGACGTGGTCGTGCCTGCCTTGATGGCGCCTGCCCGCGCGGCCGTGATCGATCAGATCACGGCACAAATCGGCATGCTTCGCGATCAGGTGCGCGAAACCGCAAGCGAACTCATTACCCTCGCCAGCGATGTTCCCGTACCTCGACCGGCAGGTAATGTCGACCAGAACTGGATGGAGGACACAGTGCATGTCTGCGCGATGGGCGGGCGCCTGTCGAGCGAACGAACTTTTCGGAGGGCAGGGCTGCAAGAGCATCTGCTCGAGCGCTTTCACTACGAAGACTGTCGATTCGAGTTTTCGTCAACCGGCATCGATTCGCCAGGCGAGTATCGAATCGACGGCACGCATGAGTTCGAGCGCACCGTCCACCACGGATCAGTCTTACACGATGAGTGGCGAGATACGCTGTATGCACTTGTCGTCGCGTCCACCGACGGACGCTCGACTCGTACCAGCGCCACGCAGTCGTGGAGTCTCGCCGAAACGCAGGGTGGGACTTCGATGGAACGCGCGACGCTGATCGAGCGACACGAGGTACAGACCGGCACAGCGGAAACGATGGTGATCCGGAATGCTCGCATCTCTGAACGAGCCCGGCATCTCCTCGGTCATCGCGATTCAAGTTTCGAGGGGCAATGGACGTTGGAGGGAGTTGCACCGGAAGGACATTCGGTTTCTGTCAACATGGAGCCTGCCTTTGAGCGTACGCTCATCGACACTGCGAACAGCGGTGAACCTGCTCGATGGGACTTTTCCGGCTATCTGCGCGCCGATGCGTCTGATGGTAGCGTGCTGACCATTGACGTACTTCGCGATCCCACTCCCGTCATCGATGCGACGTCCAGCTTGCGCGAGGAAGAAAACGCTCTGGTCGAGATCACGGTCAGTGACGTGTCAGAGACGACAATCTATACACGCATTTCCCATGCATTGCTGATTCCGATTTCTGTCTTTCAGGACGTTGAGAAATCACGGTTCCCGTAGGTACGTACACCGGTCGGTGGGATTCTTTCCGTAGTCACCAAGTCGCGCTTGATCCAGCGCAAGTCAGGTTGAGGTGAACCGGCGCATCGTTTGAGTTCGACGGCGCATCGCCGTGCTGACATCGGATCGACGTCATGCCAACAGACACACTGGAACGTGATGTTTCGCCAATCGCTTCCGCGAATGATCAGCCAAGGCAAAAACAGAGATTCGTGCTGGTGAGACTTCAGCCCGATGACCACGACGACGACAACTTCATCAGCATGGCGATCGCGGTCGCCTGCGGACTCGGTTGCGGCGTCCGCCTGATCGCCTGCATGAACCCGCCTGATGGTGCTACGGCGCCGGTCGATCCGGTCGAGTGGGATCTTCGGCAACGCGCCGTTGCCGCACGCTTGTCGAATCTGGTCAAGTCCCATACGAACGCCGGCTGCCCCATCGACTATCAGGTTCACGAGCAGTTCGTTTTGGCAGCGCTTGCCGGATCAAAACCGGTCATCGCGGTGTCCACCGCTCCTGGCAGTCATGCCTGGCAGGAGGACAGCAGGCTCTTGCAATTGTTCAACAACGGTCCGGCATCAGTGTTGGTTGTGCCACAGACGTGTGACGACGAGAGATCGGGACGGATACGCCGAATCATGACGGCGATGGACGGTTCTGCCCGGGCGGAGTGTGCCTTGCCTAGCGCACTCGCCATTGCCGGTCATCACGGCGCTGAGCTGGTTGTTGTTCATGTCGCTCCGGAAGCGCCGCTGACGGCCGGAAACTCACTCGATGCAGAGACACTTGCGCTTGCGGAAGAACTTCACGTCCGCAACACACGGGCGGCGGAGAACTATCTCGGCGAGCTGCGCGCGCGGCATGCCAATGACGGCATACGATTCGAGACAAGACTGCTGGAGAAGGGTGACGTGCGGCGTAAACTCGTCGCCGCCGCCCGAGCTGAGCGAGCGGATTTGATCGTGCTGGCGGCGCATGGAGCCAGCGGTCATGGCGACGTCCACTCCGGCGCGGTCGCAAGCCACGTCATGGGACATTCGACGATACCGGTATTGATGATCGGGGCCGGCACCGTTCGATGCAACAACGATCGAGAGGAAGCGACACACGTACCGGAGCATCGAATCGCCAGCGCATCCTGTGGTGTGCAGTGAGCGAATCTTCAGAAAAGACAGAGGATTCCATTGAAGCCCTTGCCAGGGCACAGGAGGCTATCTGGCAGACCTCAGCCGATGCGGGCTTGACGGACAAGCTTACAGGCGCAGATACATGGCTCGACAACCTGGTCAGGCGTAGTCGCCATCCTGACGAGAAATTGGCCCGGGCGGCCGACTGGATTCTCGATAACGAATACCGGATTCGCCGAGCCATCCGTATGGTGCGGCGCGACTTGCCGACAACTACCGTTTCCAGCCTTCCTGCGTTTGCTCCAGAGCAATTTGCAGCGGATGCGTCTGGCACCGACGACACGCCTGGCAGCGTATCAGCCGATCTCACATCCACCTGCGTGAGAGCTCACGAAGTTGCCTGCCGGTTGCTCATCGATTGCGACTTGAGGGTTGAAAAGCAAGCGCTGCTGGATTGGCTGTTGCGATATCAGGCGATCACACCGCTCGATGAAGCGGAGCTCTGGGCCTTGCCGGCGATGGCAAGACTCATCTGCCTGCGTAGGTTGATGCTCGCGGTCGCCGACTTGACCGATCTGCCGGCACCCCTGATTGCGATGCAGCGAACGGTTGAGCAGTACGGCGATCCGGACGCGGAGGTCGGTGACGTCGTAGCGGCTCTCGTCGCGCTAGACGAGATTGATTGGTCGGAATTCGTCGCGTCGGCCAGTTGTGTCGAAAGAGTGCTTGGCACCGAGGCCGCAGCCATTTATGAGTCCATGTCACCAGACACACGAGCTCACTATCGTCGGGCCGTGGAGCGGTTCGCGGCGCAAACCCGAAGCAGTGAACTCGATGTGGCTGAGCGGGTCGTTGCGTGTACATATGAGCATCGTCACGACCCACTCCTAGGGCATGCCGGTTACTGGCTGATCGGCGACGGTAGTGAATCGCTTGCCGCGTCGCTCGGACTGCACGAGCGCTACAGTGCGAGAGTAAGCGTTTGGCTACAGCAGCACCTGCATTCACTCTACGCAATCGGGCTTTTCGCGGTCACGTTGGCCGCACTGACGATCCCGGTCGCCTATCTTCGTCTCGTCGGGGCATCGCCTTACCAGTATCTGCTTGTCCTCGCTCTTGCCTCGATGCCGGCCAGCGTCATTGCCGTTGGTCTGGTGAACTGGATCGCTACCCACTGGCGTTCGCCGTGTCGGCTGCCATCACTCGATCCACGCCGCGGCATTCCCGCAGGGTCCGACACCTTGGTGGCGATACCGGTCATCGTGCACGCGGTCGAGGAAGTCGTCGCGTTGATCGAGCGACTCGAGATTCGTCACCTGGCAAACCCTGACGCTCGGCTGAGTTTCGTCTTGCTGTCGGATCTCGCTGATGCACCTGCCGAAAGCATGTCCACGGATCAGGCAATCGAGCGCGCGCTCGTTGACGGAATAGAGAGCCTGGCCGAGCGATACGCCGATGCCGGGCCTTCGCGATTCGTGCTGTTGCACAGAGCCAGACGTTTTAACCCGGCCGAGAATCTCTGGATGGGGCGGGAGCGCAAACGGGGCAAGCTCGAGGAGCTCGACGCCCTTATTGTCGATGGCTGGCTGGAACCCTTCGCGTTGCGCATCGGGGACATGGCCGCACTGCGTCGAACTCGCTATGTCATCACGCTCGATGCCGATACCACGCTTCCACCCGATAGTGCCGCTCGACTGGTTTGCACTCTCGCTCATCCACTAAACCGGGCTTGCATTGATTCTGTGACCGGCAGGGTAAGCAGCGGCTACACCGTTCTGCAGCCTCGTGTGGAAACGCTGGCTCTACGCCGTACCGCGACGTCCTTCGCGCATGTGTATGCTGGCGACGGTGCGATCGACATCTATTCGCGAGCGGTTTCGGACGTCTACCAGGATCTATTCGGTCAGGGTAGCTTTGTCGGCAAGGGAATCTACGAGGTACGCACTTTCCGTGCAGCCCTCGAAGGCCGTGTGCCGGAGAATTGCATTCTCAGCCATGATCTTTTTGAGGGCTTGCACAGTCGCGTTGCTCTGGCCAGCGAAATCGTGCTCTACGAAAGTTACCCCGGGAGCTGGATAGAACACGCGCAGCGCCAACACCGCTGGATTCGAGGTGACTGGCAACTGTTGCCCTGGCTCGGCGGCACGGTACCGGCAGCGAGTGGCACCCGTCTACCGAGTCGATTCACTGGCCTTGATCGCTGGAAGCTGCTGGACAACCTGCGTCGAAGTATCGTGCCTCCCATGTTGCTCGGCTGGTTTCTGGCTGGTTGGTTTCTGTTTCCCGGTAGTGCGATCGTCTGGACGCTTCTCGGCATCGGTGCCTTTGCGCCCTACCTTCTTGACGAATCACTGTCAGGACTTGCAAGAGTGGCACGTCGGCGATCGTCCCGAGGGGCCGGACACCGTCTCGGTGCTCGGTTGATGCGCTCGGGTTTCGCCCTCGTCTTCCTTGTCGGTGATTCGCGAATAGCGCTCGACGCGATCATTCGGGCGTTGTGGCGCAGCTTTGCAAGCGGTCGACGCATGCTGGAGTGGATGCCCGCGGAACACACCCGTCAGAACGGCATTCGAAATGGCACGAAAAGATCGACCTGGAGGCTGCTATGGCCGTCGCCAGTCTTGGCTATCGCGACCGGCGCAGCACTGTTCGTCATCGATCCTCGAAGCTTGCTCGTCGCGATACCTCTTCTTGTCGCGTGGTTGCTCGCACCACTCGTCGCGTTGTTGTCGGCACGGCCGAGAACAGTTCGACGCGACACTCTGCGTTCGGTCGATCGTGCTTACTTGCGCAAGATCGCGAGGCGAACGTGGCATTTCTACGATACGTTCGCAGGTCCTGATGATCACTGGCTACCACCGGACAACTATCAGAGTCGTCCGGTCATGCGACTTGCGCGGCGAACATCACCGACGAACATCGGCTTGTACCTCGCCTCGACGGTTGTCGCCCGTGATATCGGTTTCATCGCGACACCCGAATTCGAGGCGCGTGCCCGCCATGTACTCGATAGTGTCGATCGGCTCACGCTGCACCGTGGGCATCTTCTGAACTGGTACGACACCGCGACGCTGGCACCACTCGAACCGCACTATGTCTCGACCGTCGACAGCGGCAACCTCGCGATCTGTCTGATCGCTCTCATCGAAGCGTGTCGCGACTTCAGACAACGTCCGCCCGTCGAACATTCAGCCATCGACGGCATCATCGATACCACGCAATTGTTGCGGGAAACCTATCGACCGCCCGCTGCCACCGATGACGACATACGCGACTACGCTTGCGAAACCCTCTCGGACGTCACGCGAAGTGCCTTCGACGAATTCGAGAACGAACTCGCCCAACTCGCCATGCGCACAGCAGATCTGTCTGGACGCGAATGGCGAACACGACTCGAGCGCGCACTGCTCCATCACTGGTTCACCTTGGAGCGCGCCATCATCGCGGACGATGTCGACGACTCGGCAGGTTCCAGCGAAATCGACGAACAACTCGTCGAACGTCGAGTCTGGCTCGAACGTGTCGATCATCAACTGCGTGCCACAATGCGTGACCTCGATGCCTTGTGTCCGTGGCTCGTGGTGCTCGACGACGCACCACCTGAGCGTAAGAAAGTTGCGGCCGCGATCGATTCGCTCTGGACTCCGTCGCTGGCGCCGGATCTGGCGGCTATGCGTGCCGAGGAGTACCTGGTGTCGCTTGGCAAGGGTTCGGCTGCACGAGGTTCGGCCACAACGAAAGACGCTGAGAACCGCTGGGATCAGCGCTTGCGAGATGCTCTGACGTCCGGCCTGCAGCGAAACAAGGCTCTGTTCGACGCACTCGAATCCGTAGCGAGTCGCGCACATGCCTGTTATCGCGATATGGACTTCGCCTGGCTGTACGACGACACACGACGACTGCTGCGCATCGGCTACGACGTGTCTGCCGGGCGGCCCGACCCCAATCATTACGATCTGCTGGCATCGGAGGCGCGTATCGCGAGCTTCGTCGCGATTGCGCGTCGCGATGTCCCCGTCGCCCACTGGTTCGCGCTCGGTCGGCCTCTCGTGCGTCCCGCCGGACACCCGACAGCCCAGTCGTGGAGCGGATCGATGTTCGAATACCTCATGCCGCCCCTTTTTTTGCCGGCGGCCCGCGATACCTTGCTCGGTGACAGCGAATCACAGGCGGTGCTGGTTCAACAGGCATCTGCGACAGCCAACGGCATACCTTGGGGTACATCGGAATCCGCCTTCGGCGCGACCGATGTCGACGGCAACTACCAGTACCAGGCGTTCGGCTGCGACGATCTCGGCATTCGTCGTGGCCTCGAGCGCGATCGCGTAGTCGCACCCTACGCCAGCCTGCTCGCCCTCGGCGCCTGGCCGCGCGCCAGTGTGGACAATCTCCGACATCTGGATCGACTCGGTGCGCTCGGGCTCTACGGTTTCATCGACGCTCTCGACTACACCGCCTCGCGTCGTCCCCCGGATGCTCCCTTTGCAAGGGTAGAGACGTGGATGGCACACCACCATGGCATGTCGTTGATCGCCATACTCGACGCACTTTCAGACGATGCGATGGCACAGCGCGTCCTGCGCGAACCCACCTTCAGTGCAATCGAACTCCTGCTACACGAGCGTGTCCCGTGGGACGCACCCTCCGAACGACCACGCGTGCCGATCGGCGTCGCCGGTAATGGCGACGATACGCCTGCCCGTGAAGCGGGTTCAGTCTGGGTACCGCCGCGAAGCTCGCCCGCCCACCCGATACAATTGCTTGGCAACGGACGACTGTCCGCACGCTTGCGCCGCGACGGCGGCAGTACGTTGTTTCACGACGGTATCGCGCTCACACGCTGGTCAAATGATACGGCCCTGGAATACCGAGGCGGCTATCGCCTGCACGTGAGAGACGAACCGTCATCGGTCGGATGGTGGCTTGGCATGCAGCCCGACGGTCTGCCACCGCCTGATGTCGTCTTTGCCGGCCACGAAGTCGACACCGTGCAGCACGTACCCGGCATGACGTTGCGGCTCGAAAGCGCGATTGCCGCCTACGAAAACACGGACATTCGGCGCGTCAGCCTCGTCAACGAATCCGCTCAGGCGCGTGTCGTCCGTGTGACCAGTCATGCTGAAGTGGCACTGGCTCGCCCCGAGGAGGACGAACGGCATCCGGCGTTTGCCCGCATGTTCATCGAAAGCAGGAACGAGACCTTGCATCACGGACTTTCGTTCAGACGTCGGCCGCGGGAACCCGGTGCAACGACGTATTGCCTGCTGCATCGGGTGGTGCTCGATACGGACGCTGCGCTTGTCGGTATCGAGAGCGATCGGCGCCACTGGCTCGGCCGTGGTGGTGTTCCGAACGACTCTCCGGCGCTTGGCCAGATGCTTTCGGGCGAAACGGGATACACGCTCGATCCGGTCATGGCACTCGACGTGCGGGTCGAGATTCCGCCCGGTGAAACCCGCCGAATCGCCTTCCTGACGCTTGTCGACACGACGCGCGAGGCCGTGCTCGAGCGATCGAGTCGGTTGACCCTGCCGCGCGTGGAGCGCTTGTTGGTCGAGTCCCGCAACGCGTTCTTCCGCGAACTCCACCGACGTGAACTCGATGGGGGCATTCTGCCACTGCAGCAACGTCTCGCATCCCTGTTGCTGGACCCGCAGTCAGCGTTGCGGACGGTTTCCGATTCGGTCGACGAGCCGGGCTGCCGCCAGGATGAACTCTGGTCGTACGGTCTCTCGGGTGATCTGCCGATTCTGTTGCTGCGCATGGACGAGCGCTCACCCGTCGCTCTGCTCGAGACCCTGGTTGGTGCACTAGGTTTCTGGCGACAAAGAGGATTCTTGATTGACCTTGTGGTATTGCGCATTGGCGAGGCAGGCTATGACGAGCCGCTTCGGGAACGCGTCATGCGGGTACTCAGGGAGAGTGACAGTCTCGGCCAGCTCGGGCGTGACGGCGGGGTACATCTGATATCCCTGTCACCGGCGGCAACCCGAGCACGAACGGCGCTCGAGGACGCGGCCAGCCTGGTGCTCGAGACCGATAGCGATCTCGACACATCGCTCGGGCTTGCCCGGGAGTTCACGTCACTGCCGCCGTTGCTGCAAGCGTCCGAGCCACGCGATCGTGCAGAGGTGTCACCACTGCCGTCAATCGACGATTTGCAGTTCGACAACGGGCTCGGTGGATTTGCCGCTGACGGTGAAAGCTATGTAATGCAACTCGAGCCCGGCGAGTGCACGCCCGCGCCGTGGTGCAATGTGCTCGCCAACGAAAGTTTCGGAGCGATCGTCTCCGAGAGCGGACTCGGCTTCACCTGGGCAGACAACAGCGGCGAGCGCCGATTGTCGCGCTGGTCGGGTGATCCGATTGCGGACACGCCCGGTGAGTTGCTCTGGCTGCGTGATGAAGCGACGACAGAATACTGGTGTGTGCCGCCGATGGCACCGTACAATGACGCGCCCGTACAGGTGCGACACGCGCTCGGCCATACCCGTTGGCAGCGCCATGATCACGGCCTCGAGCAGACTCAGTTGGTCGTTGTACCACCCGATGCGCCGGTTCGACTCGTGCGTCTGCGACTTCACAACCCGGGCGAACGAATCAGGCGTCTGACTGCCACCTACTTTGTCGACTGGTTGCTCGGTGCTCTGCCGTCGCAGGCGCGGCGTCATGTCAGAGCAGGCTACGATGCGCGCGCCAATGCCATCTTCGCACGCAACGACTGGAACGCGGATTTCGCTGGGCGCATAGCGTTTCTGAGCGCGTCTCAGGCGGCGCACAGCGTCAGCGGAGATCGGGCCGCGTTCATTGGCGAGGGAGGCGATCTGCGCCGACCGGCGGCGCTCGCACGCACCGACCTGGGTGGGCGCTTCGTTCCGGGTGGCGATGCCTGTGGCGCATGGCAGGTGCATCTTGATCTTGCGCCGGGAGAGCATCGCGACATCGTGTTCGTGGTCGGGGAGGGCGCGACTCGATCGGAAGCCGAAGCCCTCGTTGCCCACTGGCGGGAGCCGGCGAGGATCGACACGGCATTGAGCGAATTGTCTGATCGCTGGGACACGCTTTGCGGCGCTGTCAAGGTGCGGACACCCGACGCGGCCTTCGATCTGCTGATCAACCGTTGGCTGGTCTATCAATGCGTCTCGTCGCGGCTGCTGGCACGGGCTGGCTTCTACCAGGCGAGCGGCGCCTTCGGATTCCGGGATCAGCTTCAGGATTCACTCGCATTGTTGCCTGCCGATCCTGGATTCGCGCGCAGACGCATTCTCGATGCAGCCACCCGTCAATTCGAGGAAGGTGACGTACTGCACTGGTGGCACCCACCCCTGGGACGCGGTATACGGACGCGCTGCTCGGACGACAGACTCTGGCTCGCCTACGCGACGTTCCGCTACATCAAGCGTACCGGTGACATGGCCATACTGGATATCGAACTCCCGTTCCTGTCTGCGCCTGAACTCGAGGACGACGAGGAAGACCGGTATGCGGTGTTTGCTCAAGGCAGCGTCGGAACGCTGCTCGAGCACTGTGCGCGGGCGGTGGAATGCGGCATGCGAACAGGTGCGCACGGACTGCCGTTCATCGGCACCGGCGACTGGAATGATGGCATGGATGGCATCGGTCGCCGGGGGCTGGGCGAAAGTGTCTGGCTCGCCTGGTTCCGGATCGTTGTCGTGAGGGGTCTTGCACCGCTCGCCGAAGGCCGTGGTGCCGCTGACCGCGCCGGACACTGGCGTGAACATGCACAAGCACTCGAACGGGCAATCCACGCCAACGCGTGGGACGGCGACTGGTTTCTCAGAGCCTTCGATGACGATGCCGAAGCCTGGGGCTCGTCGGCCAGCGAGGAGTGCAAGATCGATGCGCTGGCGCAGGCATGGAGCGCGCTCGCCGACTGTTCGGACGCATCACGCGTGCGCCAGGCGCTGGCTTCAGCGGATCATCACCTTGTCGATCGCCAGGCGCGGCTCGTTCGCCTGCTCACGCCCCCTTTTCATGATACGCAGCGTGAGCCCGGGTATATCAAGTCTTATCCTCCGGGCATTCGCGAGAACGGCGGACAGTACACACATGCGGCAGCCTGGCTCGGGCTTGCCTGGTCGCGACTCGGGGAAGGCGATCGTGCCTACGAGATCTTCGATCTCATCGGTCCGATAAGACGATCAGCGACGCGGGCCGGAGCGGAGCACTATCGCACCGAACCCTATGTGCTGGCGGCCGACATCGGCGGGGGTGGCAGACATGAGGGTGTAGGGGGCTGGACCTGGTATACGGGGGCGGCCAGTTGGGTCTGGCAGTTGGGCGTCAGCGGCATACTCGGCATCGAGCATGTGCTGGGAGGCATCCGCGTGTCGCCGCAGCTGCCGGCCGCCTGGTTGGTCGTCGAGGTCATGCTTCACTCGGAGGAGGGCAGTATCGCCTTGCGGATGGAACAGTTCGTCAGCGAGACGTCGAGTGTTGCGCAACTGACGATCGATGAGAAGGTGTCGGATGACGACTTCATCCCTTTCCCGGAAACTGGAACAACACGTCGGGCAGTGATCAGGATAGGCCGGCCATCGGCTGACCTGACGGCCGTCAACATGGGCGTGCGGCGAGCCCGGGACGTGCGCCAGACGGGTTGATCCGCTCAAGAGAGCGCGTCTTGACGAGTGACTGACTCGACACCCCTCGGCTAGCGTCGATGCATGGCTTGGTGGCTTTGAGTGGTCAAGAGTGGTCAAGAGTGGTCAAGAGTGGTCAAGAGTGGCCTGAGAGTGGCCTGAGAGTGGCTGAGTGTGGCTGAGTGTGGTCTGAGGGATCTCGATCCTGTGATTGATCGAGATCAAGCGCCTGAAAGCGTCATGACGCAGCATGGTGTACGCAAACGACAAAGACGGC
>Ga0114953_1000932_pt1 | contig 21049 bp, 25 predicted proteins | sample SidtaG_FD_87298 | JGI IMG/M metagenome (GOLD analysis project Ga0114953, IMG submission 87298) | Marine algal microbial communities from Sidmouth, United Kingdom - Sidmouth_Male2 metaG | ecosystem: Host-associated > Algae > Red algae > Unclassified | place: Sidmouth, United Kingdom | collected...
GGGGGGGGGGGGGGGGGGGGGGGGGGGGGGGGGGGGGGGGGGGGGCGCGACGCGAGGTGCAGGGAGAAGAGGTGCGTGCGTCGTCGAGATCGGTCCCGTGCTGCTCAGTCCCCCGCTGATGCAGCAAAGTCCGCTGAAGAGCGCCATGTTGCAGGACTCAGGCCCACACGTCTGCTGCCGCAACGGCATTACTCTGCCGTGAAGTCACGGCAAAAGCGGCCGATCCTGCAAGACACGAGATCCCAATGGCGGCAAGCAGGGCCGTTCGCGGCTAACGTGGCATTCGTGGCGGTCAGATAGCCATCACACGGTACCATAAACTGATTGCCAAAAGTCTCTAATGCGTCAAAACTCTTATCTGATTCGAAAAATGCCAATGTTGATTGTAACGCAGTGGTCCGAAAATCGGCAGATTCATAAGCCCGTGGTTGGGACCGTCCTGGCGCGCTGCGGCGCCACTGGGGACGTCCAGTGGCGCAGCCGTGGGTTCGCCGTGGTCGCCCCTGTCGAATTTGGTGCAAGTCGATTTTGGCCGAACAAGTAGGCCTACTGGTCTGACGGGTCCAGCCGATTTCGGCTACATCGATGAACCGGGTTTCCGAACACACTTTCACGGGCCGCCGACGAGCCGGATTGTCTCCGGTCGAGGCGGCACCTAGTGCGCTGTACTTCCCTCGACGACTGCCTCACGTCGATTGTCATTTCTGATGATTCGAAGTTTTTACGATATGAAGTCGAGTTTGGCTGAACCAGTAGGCCTACTATTCGGACGGGTCGAGCCACCTGCGGCTGAGTCGATGAGCCGCGCTCCGATCACACTTTGACGGCCCGCCGACGCGCCGGATCGTCTCCGTTCGCAACGCGCCCGGGTGCGCTGTACTCACCTCGACGTCTGCTTCACGTCGATGGTGATTTTGCTGATTTCGTCGGAGGTCGAATTCCCAGTAGAATGACCTGGGATCTGGGGATCGACTTCGACGTTTTCTCGACCGCAAATTTTGGCGGGAGATTCTGCTCTGGTCGGGACCGGCTGTGACCACGCTGGTGCGTCCATGGCGCGGACTGTGGGGCGCTTGGGGGAGTGTTGAGGCAGCCTCCCAAGCCCGCGCAGGTAAGTCGGAGTTACCGGGGACTGCCTGGCTAAATCCAGGAGTACTTATTCTGTCATCGACTTCTCTGTTTGTGCCAATGACACGCATTGCTGTATGAAGGTGATGTAATTACTTATACTTGCATCTCGAGGGCAGCTCTTGTTGGAGCTCAGCTCGGGGAGATTCTCGTGGGCTCCTTGACGTGCGTCACGATTGGTGGGTTGGTGAGTGCATGTACCCTCCAAGGGAGGGAGCTCTGCCTTGGAAGGTTCGTCGCGGGCCGTGTCAATGCGTCGGCGGCGTTGTGCCTCCAGGCCGTTGAGGGAGGGGCACACGGGGGGTGAGAGGCTGCTGGCCTCGCGCCTGCGACCGGTCTCGAGTAAAGCAGCGCATCCACCCAGGTACCGCTTGCTTCACAGCGGCGGTGGCGGCGGCGTCATTGGCCAAAACTTTGTCGGCGCCGCCGGCGCCGCGGCCGCCGCCGCCGCCATCCCTACGGGTAGTGGATTTCGGGGCGGGCGACGCGGGGGCGGCGTGGGCAGCGTTCTACCGCCGCTGCCAGTTCCCAATCTGCCGTCGCCGGCCACCGCATCTAAGGGCGCCGTGCGGCCGGCGGAGGTTGCGACGGCGCTGTTGCTGCTGAAGCGCCACCCTCCGCCCAGCCCCGCGCTGCAATTGGGCGGCGCCGGAAGATCGGGCGGCCGCGTATGCGGCGGCGCTGGCGCCCCGAGCCAAGCGCGGCGCTCGTGCGCTTCGCCTCTGCGGTGCCGTGAGGCCGAGGCGGCGGCCGCGGCGACCACTGGGGTGGGTGCCCGCACTCGGGCGGGCGGCCGCTCTCGCGGTCACGATAGCGGCGGCACGGCGGTGCTGCTGGCGCGCTCCGGGTTGGCGCTGCCACCCGGCCGCGGAGACGCGGGTGCTGGACCCACGGCGTCGCCCGACGTTTGTTTTTCTTCTTCTTTTGCGCCTATAACCCACTTCCTACCTCTTCTTCATCCCACTTGAGCGCAACGTCTCCTAAAGAGGTTAATGATTGTAATAGACCCAACGCAAGCACAACCCCATAAATGAACTCCACGACCGCTCGCCGCGGATGCGGCGAGAAAGCTGGATGTCTTTTGCCATCACAGTGACGCGCTTGAAGTGAATCGAAGACAGTTGTGCGTCCTGGAGGTGGCCCACGAGGTAGACCTCCGCCGCCTCCTGTAGGACCAGAACAGCCGACGCTTGAAAGCGCGGTGTTGCTGTCTTCCCAATTTTGGCCGATCCCGTCAATGTCAAGAGGGGTGATTAGCAGTGTGAAACAGCGTCTCAGTCATCCATTCAGCCGGATAAAGTCGATTGACCAACAGGCAGTTGACCCAGACCCCTTCTTGACTTTGCCCACATCGGCCAAAATTGGGAAGACAGCAATACGTTGGTGTACTCTTGTGCGATGTCTCGCAAAAGACGCTGGAAGGGGAGCTTGATGATTTGCAGGTCCCCCGAGCGCTGGAACTTGCGGATGTCCCGCAGGGCGACCTTTCCAGGCCGGTAGCGGCGCTTGACTGCAACCTTGCCACAGGCCTCGGCCTCGGTCGCACGCCTGGCGGCATCCCTGGCCATAGAAGGCGGGGCTTTGCCGCCAGTGGACCGCCGCGCCGTCTGCTTGGTCTGGATCATGGCTGGCGGGGGGCAGGTGTAGTAGCCGGAACAGGTGGAGTATGATAGGTGCGGCAGGGGGCGGGGGGCTGCGGCGGGGTGCGCGGGGGTGGCAGGTCAACTCCAGACCATAGTCGGCGCGGACGGTACAGGCCGCACCGCCGATAGAGGTTGGCAGGGCGCGCGGGGCGGAGGGGGGCGGGAAAAAGTGACGATACTGCGGGATGTCGCCAACAGGAGACAGCTGGGACGGGCTCTTCTCTATACTGGGAACGGGCATGCACTGTGCACCCTGGGTGGCATGCACTGCCACTGCCTGCCAGAGACCATCTGGCAAGCACAATAAAACCCACCGCGTCTCATAGTGCATGCAGCTGCGGGGACATTCCTTCTCCTATGTGTTCGGCTCGAAGATTCATCCGAGGCCTCCGCCTTCATGACTCCGTTGAAGCGTGGAAAAGTATATTGCTCCCCATCCTCGTGCGTGAGAGTCCATTGCAGTGCGGAAGTTATTGCCAGAATAGACTGTTTATCCAAGGTCCGCACCACGCGTCTCTCGTGGTCTGTGACGCACCATTCATTGCGGTCTCGTTGACTACAGATCGCCCCAGCTGATGCTCTCACACGCGGGCGATCTTCGGGTGGCAAATGGCCTCCATCCAGTCATCGTCAGGTCCCGCGGTCGTCGCCGTGGATCTCACTCGCATCCATCCACTCGAACACATCATCCCAACTGCGTCACGACAACCATTAGGGTGCATGAAAATGCCACTCGCAAAGAAAGCGGAACACAGATGTGCAGTGTAAAATAGATGCAAGTGTTCTGATTGGTTTTTGATAAATGTGCGTTTGGGATCGCGCGATTATCAGTCCATCGCGCACTCTAGGGATTGCCACAGCGCCACGACAACCCATGGGCTGCTCAGACGTGTTGATCGGAAGACGACGAGGGGCAACGTTTTGCATTCTATGTTCGATACGAGTGTTCTGATTGGTTCTTTACGTTATGCAAGGGATTACGCGAGATTTCGGAGTCTCGTAACTGTGGGACATCATTGATCGAGCGCAATGAGAACGAATGGGATTACTTACATGTTCTATTTATCAAGAACGCAGCACAAAGCCTTGCATCTTATGATCGGAGCCAGTACTTTCATTGGTTTCTGTGTTCACGTGAGGGATCACATGAGTTATTCTGCTTTCTTGACGTGCGAACCTGCTCTGAACGAAGCCATGTGACTAGACTGTGTCTTCGTTATGGCAAATGTGGCAATGAAACGTTTGTGCTTGACTTTCAAGGCGAGCGTTGACAGCAGAACAGACTTTAAGTGAGGAATCAATCAACGTTGTGTCGAGCCACAAGATCTTTCGAAGCTCGTGCGCGCCACCATCGTGCGGCCCACACCGCAGGCCGCCCTGTCCACAGCGATGCTATCCGCAAGCCTTCGCCCGCACCCCCGCGCGAGGCGCTTGCTGGCGTCCTCCGTGGAATGGTCGCCGTGTGCCGCTCCTCGGCCACCCCCGTGACGTCCCCCCCAGTGGCCGCCGCGGCGAGGCCGCCGCCTACTCTTGCGCCTCCGCGCGTGCGCTCGCCGCCAGCAGCGACGCCGCCCAAGCGCAGTGGGCTATGGCAGTGGCAGTCAACGGCGACAATAACGGCGACGGCGGCGGCTGCACGTGAGGCGCCAGCTGTGGCGGCGGTAGCGGCGGTGGCCGCGGCGGCTGTAGCGATGGCCGCGGCTGCGGCAACGGTGGCCGCGGAAGCAGCAGCGGTGGCGGCGGCGGCGGCGGCAGCGGTGGCCGCGGCGGCGGCAGCAGTGGCGGCGGCGGCGGCTGCGGTGGCGGCGGTGGCGGCAGCGGCGATGGCGTCGTCTTCGGCGGTGGCGGCAGCGGCGGGCCCGCTGAAGCTGCCTGCCATCAGCGTCTTCGCCTCCGTCGCGCTCCCCGCCGCCGCCGTCGACTCTCGGACGGGCCCCCGCCACCGCCACCGACTCTCGGCTAGGCCCCCGCCGCCGCCGCCGAATCCTGGTTGCGCCCCCGCCGCCCTCTCCGACTCAAGGTTGGCCCCCCGCCGCCGAAGCCGACATTGGGTTGGCCCCCCGCCGCCGCCGCCGACTCTCGGTTCGCCCCCCTCCGCCACGGCCGAATCCCGGTCGGCCGTCGGGAGGCACCGGCGGCGGCGCCCGCAGCAGCCGTGGTGCCGGCGTCGGCAGCGGTGGCGGCGTCGGTGGCAGCTGCGGTTGAGTCGTCGGTGGCGGCGGCGGCGGCGGTGGAGTGGGCGACCCACAGTCGGGATTCGCCTGCGGGCGCTGCGCGGCCGCCGTCGCGGGGGCCGCGACCGCCTTCGCCACGATGGGTCGCCGCCGTGTGTCGGGCGTGGCGGGGAGGCGGGCGCAGCAGCGGAACCCCAGAGAGCCCCCGCCGCCCCCGCCGGCCAGCCAATCGGAGATACCTCCGGCCGCAGCGCCCGTCGGGGCTCCGCAGACTCCAGGCGCCTCCGACGCAGTCTTCTGCTGGTGGGAGGCTGGCGCATATGCGCGCCCGCTGCGCGCTACACATCCCCCCCCCACAAAGCTGGCGCCCCTTCCATTCCCAAAGCGAGCTGTCGCACGCACCGGCATCGACCAACTGCGCCCGCGCCGAGCCGCCGCTTTTACCGACGCAGCGACAGTCCACATCCGGCTCTGCGCAGCCGCGGAGCCAGCGCTGGTGGCCTCCCGTCGTGAGTACAGTCGTGCGCGTGGTGTTCAGGAAGAAAGAACCCTTCCCGGCGGGAAAATAGACGTTTGCATGTCTACTCTATTTCGCTCTGCATCACGTCATCCAATGTACGGGGCAAGCACTTATCCTCGGTCACGATGAATGTCCGCAGTCAGGTCGACTCGCAGGCGCTCGTTATCCTGCACGTTCTGCGTCTCAGCCCAGGAATTAAAAATGGCAGCCATTCCGGCGGCAGGCGGGGGGAGGCGGGATTCAGAGAAGGGGGCGCGCTGCCCGCAGGGTGATTGTTGTCCAGTGCCGCAGCGACGCCGCCGACGCCACCGCCAGGTGCAGGAGCCCTGGCGGCAGAAATACTGCCGCCGACGCCACTGGCGCTGCCCCCGCCAGGTGCGAGTGCCCTGGAAGCAGCAGTGCCGCCAGATCGTGCCCCACCGCTCTGTCCTTCACCTCCACCTAACACGCCGCCAGCATCACCATCTACGCCACTGTTATTCCCACCATCACTCCCCGCCGCGCGTCGACGGCGTCTCCCAACGTTGCTACGTCGGCTCTGCACACACATGTTGTGCAGAACTCAAATGACCTTTTACGTCGTCACAAGCTGCGACACAGAGTGGTAGCGCCCAGGGTGCCGCGCAACATGAAAGCGCTTCATTAAAACGCCAAACGGCCGCTCCGCTTCCTTCCGGATGGCCTCTTGGAGGTTTTTGAACGTCATCTGCTCCTCTGTGGAAGGCTTTGGGTGCGGCGACATCAGAAAAGCGTAGCGCGGATAATTGCCGTCAACAGGGTAATAAGGTAGCGTGCGCGTGCGCTCATTGATAGTGAAGGGCGTGCAGCATAGAGGCCACCGGCCGCCAGTGACGTCCAGGTACAGCGGCAACTGCTGCATGACTTTGATGTCGTTGAGACTGCCAGGGGCCCCCACGAAAAGGTTCCACACCCACAGGTCCTCGTCACAAACAGCCTCCACGAAGATGCCCATCTTGACGATGTGACTCTGATACGCCCCCGCCATCCCCTTCGGGTTCTGGTGCCGCTCCCAGTGGCAACAGTCGAGGGAGCACATGTACCCAGGCATCCGACGCTCCTTTTTGCGATCCATAACTGTATTGAACTCGTCATGGTTAGGTATTCGTCAGTGGGTCGGTCTCCACCGCCTGACAATAAACTCCATCAGCAACTTGGTTGACTTGGCGATCACAGTCCGGGACAGGCGCACGTACTCGTCCGCTCGGTCGACAGCCGCGCCGTAGGCGATAACGCGAGAAGCTGCCACCACCTTTTGCAGTGGATGGGCCTGCAGGTTGCCTGTAGCATTAATGCGTTGGTAGAAGAAATGCTCGTTCTTGACGGCCAAAAATACACGCCGGAAGACGGCGCGGGGGACATGGAACCGCATCTCAAAGTGGCGCTCATCGGAGATGGGAGGCAGCCCGCTGACACCGAAGTATCTCCGTAGAACGTTGTGCGCACGGGCCGCAAAGCCGCGGCGCTTGTTGCCACGGCGCCCCGCAGTGGAGCCAGGATACTGCCGTCGTCGGGAAGTGCGCCGCGCGCGCGCGCGTCAGCGCACAGCCACAAGCACGTGAATGTACGCGTGCACAACAGCAGCAACGTCCGCGCCGTCGTCCTCGGCCAACAGAGCGGCGGTGGTAGAGAGGTCCCCCTCGTGGCCATCCATACCAGCGATCGCGCTCCGTGCAGCGGGAAGTATCAACTGATGAGACCAGCAGGGGAGCGCATTCCGCGTCTTGTAGCCACCGCGCGGGATTGGGGAGGGAGCCGAGCGGCGCGCGTGTGCAGCGAGACAGCGGAGAAGTAGAGGACGGGGAACCGTGCGTCACCGGGCAGGAGGTGGAGATGGGGAGAAACACTCGGGCGCGTGTTGATGGCGTCGGGTTGGGGACGGGGAGGGGGCCGGCAGGCAGGATCGAGCGGGGCGCTGCCCGCATGGTCAGGGGGATGGAGGAGGGATCACTTTGGTCGTGCTCACGGGTGTGGCGGGTGGACAGAATTTGGCGGCGGCGGGATGGGGGTGACGACGGAGGTGGGGAACAGTGGGCGTCCCTTGCCGTCCTCTAAATGGCGTGTCCGGCAGACCACTGCCGACAGCAAGCTAGACACACCCCCCCACCGCTAATGCGCCCCGGAATGCCCCCCCACCAGTCCCCACAGGCAGCGCTCGAGCATCCCCCCGCCACTGATGCACGGTGACTCGGCGGCCACCCCCTGCCAAACGGCACTGATCCCAGCCCCCGCCATCCAGGCGCGATCGTCCAGGCTCCAGCACCCCCTGAGGCAGCTATCAGGGAGTCCCCATCGCTGTGGCACAGCCACTGGCCCGATGTCGCCCTTCCAAACAACGCTGTCAACGGCCCGTGCCGCACTCGTGCCCCGACTTGCCTCCATGTCGGCCTCGGGTGGCCCACCACAGGCGCGGCAGACCTGCCTCGACAGCCCTTCGCCTCTCAGATTGCCCTGTGAGCGATGCGTGGGAGCCATGCAGACTAAGAAAAGATCCGAAGCGTTTCCTTCTGTGCACGCTTCAGGAAAAATATCTCGCGCGCGCCGTGCGTCCGCTTTCAAGATAGGTGGTCCAGATCGGCTTTTTCTCGTTTCTGAATGATTGTGAGAACCGAGGCTGATATTGCTAACCTCCAAAAAATGGCGGTTGCAGAGAGAAGGGAGGCAGAGCCGACGACAGGGCGTAGAAATGACGTCGGATTGGCTGTTCGACAAGCCACGATCGACCTTTTGACTGAGAGTTGCCGCCAGTGTTGCTGTCTTCCCAATTTTGTCCGGTCGGATCGAAGTCAAGAGTGGGTGGATCAACTACGGCTTTCCGAAAGGTGTAAAATTCTGTTGAAAGAACGCGCTCGTGTGCTGACCTGTGCCAATCAAAGGCTGCTTGAATCATCTTCAGCGGCAGATTTTGCTCCACTTTCGTCGTTATGGACACAATCGCCGCGCATTTATGCACACCTGTTCTTTTGAAATCCACTCCAGGACGCCCGAACGCCAGCCAACTCCTCACTAAAGTGCCGTGGCTGCGTACTTGCCAATCGTCCGTGGGTCCGAGTTGCACACAAAGCGGGCGATGGGCCAAATCGGGCGTCTTGTGAAGCAACATGTCGGGCCAACGGGGGGTAGGCCAGAAAAGTGTACAATGGCACCAGCGAATGCGAGGCAACCACACATATCTAAGAATTGTGCTGCTGTTGTCGGGCAGAGAGGCCCCGCCTGTGCAGTTTTATCTGCACGGTGCCCCGCGCCATCGCGCATGCGTGCTATCCCGCGAAGAACTCTCGCTCTGATCATATGTGGCCCCTGCTCTCAGATTTTCCATTGCTCTCCCCCCTTCCTTTTGGTTTCCCTGCTTCCTCCTGTGTCTGCAATGTCCTCCCCTGTTGCCCAGTACCCCCCTTTTCCTCTTTCCAATCAAGTCGGCTGAGACGCGGCGGCACCTTGCTCGCATGGTGCACGTGAAGCGCGCAACCATGGCTGCGTCGTCCAAGTCTTCGGGTTTGTCTGTGCGGTCGTCGTCGCGGTACCTGGGCTACTTTTGCGATGCAGGCGGCGAGATTCACTACGCGCCGGACCGGTGGAATCATCATGCTGATATCGTCTGCGCCGACCCTTGGTTGCGTGCTGCCGTTCTGACGGCCGTCGATGAGCAGCCAGAGCTCTTCTTCCACGAGATAGCCGACTCGGTCAACTACCTCGCGGAGAAGGTGGGGGCGGGCGAGGAGGTGTCGGCCGTTACTGTCGGACGAATCCTCGCCCGGAATGTACTCACCCGCAAGGTGATTGAGCGTGCGTTCTCGACTCGCAATGAGGAGCAGGGAGCTCTAAGGGTGGAGGCGCAGTGGCGTACTCCTTTGCGCTGTCGTGTCTACGTGTATGAGGCCCATCGAGTGGGCCGAGCGGTGGAGCGGCGCTGGGCGTGGTCTTTGCGTGGCTGGCGTGCTGAGTGCTACGTCGAGGCGAGCCCTGGAGTGCGCGCGAGCTTTTCGTTGCTATGGCCCATGACCAGGTTCTAGACTGGATGGTGACTCCTCCTTCTCCTGGTCAGACAGCTGTAGACTTCTTAGTTTTTGCGACAATCTTTCAGTTATCTCGTATGCGTTCTGAGAAGAGGGACTGGCGTGGGAAGACCAGCCCGGCAGGTGTGTTTTCGTGCTGTACAATGCTCGTATTCACACCTAGTTATTACCCCCACAAAGCGGACGTACGGCATTTTACGTTATTTCCACGGTTCCATCACTGCAGGAAGAGGTGCCATTGGCGATCGGATCACTATCAAGTGGGAAATCGGCAGCACATTGGTTCACCACGTAACTCCTGCGAATAAGAGGCTGAGAAAAAACCTTTAGACGCACAAAGAAGGTGAAAGTAAGGTGCTTTCAGTTCTAGCTGCGCTCGTGGCCCTTGTCGGGGCCTCTCCCATCCACGTGGACGGCTTCTTTGAGAAACAATAAAGAGAAGGACGAGAAGTTTTCACTCGCCATTGCTTATATGTTGCGACGCTTGACTCGCACGGTGGAGCCGCGCCGCGCCGCGCCAGAACAGAAGCAGCGCGAGCTGGACGCGCGGCGTGCTGGCAGTTATAAAAAAGATATTCTGTTTACGCTATCACTAAGGCTGCGGCTGAGTCGGTGCTCTCATCCTCGCCCACCAGCTCATTCTCAGAGTACTCGTCGTCCGACTCATGCTCCACCTCGTTCCGTGCGTTCAACGCGTCCACGCACCGTTTTGCCTTGCACGCACGCTTCTTCGCCCATTGGCACATTTTTTCATAGGCGCGGGAGTCGCCGGCCGCGGTGCCACGCTGGCTGTCTTTGTTGCGCCTCAATCGCCGGTCATTCGGCCGCGTGGCCAGGCGGGCCCCCGCCTTTTTGGATGGAATCCGGCGTTAGCCGTTCGCCAGCTCAGATGTCGCCCCCGGCTGGCGCTGGAGCGCGGCTTGCTCGACCAGCTTCTTGCACGCTCCGAGGAAGGAGTCGGAAGTGCATCGCGCTTGGGATTAATTAAAAACGCCCTGCCAGGCCTCGAGCGCCTGCTCGCCATAGGCGCCCAGGGAGCCAAACCGCCACAAAAAGGAAGGCGCGTGGAGTGCGAGGGCGTGCAAATTGGGGATCACCATGAGACAAGGGAAGGCCACTTGCACGGGGGGCACCAATCATCGCGCCAGTCGTGTGAACGACTCGACTTCGTCCAGTGGAACGTCCACAGCGGTGTTGAGCGTCCCAACAATTGCCTCCCAGTCCGTTCATCCATTGCGAAGGGCGGCCAGCTTCCCCGCCGACAGGTACGGCCCTAGTGCGGCAAGAATGAGGGGATACTTGGCCGTGAGCCGCTGGCACTCGCGCCCATCGAGAGCACCTCCGTGGTAGGGTGCGGGGCTGACGCTAATGTCCCCTAAAACTGTCCGCCCCAGAGCTTTCGCGGCTTCAAAGCAGGCGTCTGGTCCCCCGGTATCGTAGACGGCCTCCAAACTCAAGTCCATTAGCGATAGAGTACCTCCCAACGTCCTGTGCAGGAGAATCACAGCGACCTCGGCAGGGTCGACCGCCATCCATGGGCACTTGACGATCGAGAGATGTCGCCATGGGGAAAACGGCAGAGTCAAACCGTCGTTGTCACACGTCCGGTAGGCCACCATCGCTTCCAGGAATTGCTGACGGGTGCGCAGCTCGGTCGGGGGCGCCCCAGGGGGTAGGAGCGTGCCATGCTTGGCTATCAACTCCGCGTGCAAGGGTCCCGGTCTTATAACGGCCGGGCAGAACACACAAGGGAACCGCGCCGTAGCCCCCGCATGACCGACCAGCGCCGATAAGAAGGACAGGTCCCCCGTCCAGATTAGCCTTACAGCCCTGCGGGTGCTCCCCACGACCACACCTCGCTTCAGAGTCCGTTCCAGGTCTATCACCCACGGCCCAATCATTTCATGAAGGGCAGAATTGTCATCGGCAATGCAAGGCCTTGTTGACATCAAGATGCTGTTCGAACGGCTCTCGGGAGAGGCTTGGCTGGCCACAGTAGCCAAGAGCTTGGCAGTGGGCGTGCCACGTCCACCCTTGTCCAACCCGGCGCACAGATGTAAGTCTGGGGTCGAATCAGCATGCAGGGTGTAGGGCTCACCCCATGGAGTTGGCACAAAAGCCGTCGTATGCGGTATCTTAGCCCCCGTCCCGTCCCGGAAGAAGAGGTCCACCCATTGGTTTGACGACCACAGCCCCTCCGCAAAACCCTCGTAAGCGCTGAATTCCATTAAGTGGGCACCGCGCTCGTCCGTCCGGACTTGCCGCCCCGGCTCGTTAGCCACCGCCACCGCTGCCCACTACAACGTCTCGCGACTGAAAAAACAGCTGCGGCGCCCGCCAAATGCCTCCCGCAATTGGCTTCACTGCACGCCGCTGATACTGCAACGGGCCGCGAGTAGGGCTTGGAGACGGGGAGGCAAGCTGCCAGTCCCGCACACAGGGACAACTGACAATCCCGGCGGTGCCTGGGCCTTCCGCAAGATCCGTGCATGTGATGACGCGTAGGTAGAGGCCCTGTCACCCGTGATGCGGGCTTGCAGCCCCGTTAGAGCTGCCGCTCGTCGTCGAAGGTGGCAATCACCCACAGCCTTGCCCCGACCGTTACGTACCCAGACATAAGTCCGGTTGACGCCATTCTAGAAGGCCACGGATATGTCTGGGGGTCTTGTGTCAGCGAAGTGGCGATTAATAAGGGTGTCCAGCGTCGCCAGCTCAGGGACAGCCAACGAGTCATATTTGTCCAGCAGCGCCGCCAAGTATCGCTCCGTTGACGGCCACGAGAGGTCGGGAGGGATGTCAACAGTCACATTCCCTGGCACGGCACAGGCTCTTGGAGTATCGTGGGCGTTCGATAGACTCTCATCACTGCGCGGCTCTTGCGACAGCGCAGTGTCCGTTGCTGTCTGGTCGCTTGTCCCACATGGAATTTCCGACGCGCACTGCTGGAACCCACCGGTGCGTTCCTCGGCCGCAACCAGGAGAGGTGGGCCGCTGAGATCGGGGGGGGGGACCGGCAGACGCATGGCTGTGGCTGCAGCATGTGCAGCGCATGCAGTCCCGAGGGGGCGCCAACGACCATTGCTCCACTCGGACCTGCCGCCGCGCCACATTCCTCCGATGGCAGCGTGCTAGATGGAACACGTGTCTGGGCTTGACCCGCAATGCATGCACGCTTAGCGGCCCGTTCAGCACTTTTCTTGCATCCAAAACACACCTTAGTTCTGCCTGATGGCGAGGAGGCGCGCTCTCGGTCCGCCTGGATAGACGGCCAGAGGTACGTCAATATTCCAGGACCAGGCGTGTACTTGGCTGGAGACGTGCAACCGACTGGATGTCGCTGGCTTGCACACGCCTCCAATTTCTTGGACATCCTTGCACGGGGAGGGCGGCGGGGGATGGAGCATGAGTTGCATACCCCAATGACAACTCCACAGTCGAGCACACGCGAGCGCCGCGCGTTACGGCTCCTCACCAGCATCGCTGCCTCTGAGAGCGCTGCTAAATCAGCAGGTACGTGGGAGACGGTGCACAAGTACTCATCCGCGGCCGCTCCGGGCAGGAGGAAGGCCCGCGAGCAAAGTCCACAACTTAAAGGTATCGGCAGCCCGGTGATGGGATGGGTGATGCCCTTTATTCTATCAGCTAGCTCAAGTAACACACTGGAATCAAGACAACCATGCACGAGATAAGGAAAGAGGAAAGAAAAGAAAATTGGTGCCGCGCCAGAGCTAGAAACGTTGTCAGCACGGCCAGCACCAGAATTCCAGCACGCCCGCATGCTATCCCAGGCTCAAAGTGATCTCCATCCGGTGCGCATTCCACTCATGTCTTCAAAGACGTACGCGGCTGACTGCTTCACGCTGATTCATCGGGGTTGGCGGAGGGGGTCGGGCACGTACTTCGGACATGCACCCTCGTTGTCACCGTCCATGGATGTCATTCCTGGGACAGACCACCTCCCAAGAGTCACAGGACAAGCAGAAACACGTCGAAAAAACAGTTGGTAACGGGGAATCCCGGGGGGTGAGGGGAGTGTGGGGTGGTTTTTGTAGGCCATGGTGAAGGCGACGGTTCGTGCGACATGGGCGTCGGCGACGGAGGCTGGATGGGTGGTCAAATTACGTCTCATGCTGTAAGAATGTACGATACGTGGCGCCGATTTGGCGAAACATTTTCAACTCAAATGTCTGGCCTTATCTAGGCGTGTACTCACGATGAGGTTTCTCTTGAGGTGCTGAGGGACGCTGGGGTGTTTGTTCTCTTCTTGCCTCCGTACTCTCCTGACTTCAATCCCATAGATGACGTTTTTTCTGTTGGGAGTAGCTGGCAGCGGCGATGTTCTTCGCCGGCTCAGTTCAACGCGTAGCCGATGCTCACAATGGACCCTATGCTGCTCTATATCACAGGACAGATGTGCCGAGGGTTCGTTCTGGCAGCGGTACAGCGCTACCGGCTGTACGTTCCCTAAACAGTAAACCGAGCCCGAGCTGGCCGTTTGTGTCAACGACAAAACCACCTGACGCCTCTGATAAAACGGCAGTCAACCCCCCGCGGCGGCGACCGCACCGGCGCCGTCGCCAACCGCGCCGCCGCCACGCACCGCTCCCCACACACAACATCACACGACAGAGTCCTGTTGGTCACGGATGCACTCGTGTACGTCTTACCCGGACCAACAAAAGCAGCGAAGGCATCCTTCACTGTCACAGAGTCACCCGCTGTGTCTGGCAGTCCCACATACCGCACAGCGGCCCTCCTCAGCTCCTTGCCCTTCACCTTTAAGAATGGGCTGGCGGACCCGAGAACCTCCGCGCCCGCCCCTGTCCCAGCCGCCCCAAGTCCCACCTCTCTCTCGCGTCGCCGCATCTCTCCTCGCGTGGCCGACGAGTACTTGCGCAGCTTCTTCAGCTGCTCTTGGAGTGCGGCGACGACGCTCGCCCGACGACCGGTGACTCCGACTGCTGCTAGCGGGCCCGGCCGCGGCACTGCAGCCTGTCCGCTGCTGTGGCCCATCGAGTCCGCCGTTAAGTCCCCGAGGGCACGAGCCGCCGGTCGCGAGACCCCGCCGTCCTGCAACGCTGCAGCAACACCATTCGACGTCGTAACCGGGGGAGAAGCCGCCGCTCCACCCAATCCGGTCAGATCCACAATTTCGGCCTGCGATATATGAGTCCGAAAACGAGTTCCGTCCTCAGAGACGAGCGCCGCCAGTCGCCGCTTGCTCCCGCGAGCCGCCTCGTTCTGGGCGCGCTGCGTCGGGCTTAGTTTTTCCAGGTCCGAAGCCATCCGGACGTGCATGCCCTCCATCTTCTGCTCGGGGCATTCCCATTTTGGCACGATGCCCCGACGCAACTGCCGCCTCAACGTGTCCGCTGCGTGCCCTTCCTTGCGCCGAGTGTCGTCGTGTCACGTCAACCCTCCCGGTTGAGGTCAGCAACGCGGGACATTGCGCATCGCTCGCTTTACCATGCGCTGTTCGCCGACGGCGTGCGACGGCGTCGTCGTTGATGAAATTTGTGCTTTTCCAGAATCGGGACTATCTGCTCAATTGTCAAAATTGAGAGTCACTTTCAGGACATATGTGAAAAGGTAGATTTGTTCACGAAAAGTCTAGTCCGCTTCTTGAACTTAACTCTGACCAGGTCGGCCAAAATTGAGAAAACAGCAATAATCTTGCAAGCCAATCACCATGTCTTGCACGAGTCACGCAAAGCCACTGCAACCCACAATGAGATTTAGTGAGATTTTTGGGCCGCTTGCTTGGGCCGGAAGAGGGAATGGCGAGAGTTCTGGGCCAGACCTGTGATTTCTCATAAGATCAATAGAGTTCTTCAGATTTCTTGACATCCTGATGTGCGTTTCCAGTGGGCAGAGCAGCATGGGGAAACTCTGAAAGGAACTCAGATGATTCCTAGCCTTTCCATTGGTTCATGTACGCTGTTGGATGATTGCAACCACTCTGCAACCGCCATTTTTTGGAGGGTCAGCAATAGTAGGGCCACACGTCGCTCGCTTCAGCGTGCTATCTTCGATACTGTGTGGATTCGTTCGACGAATGAGAGAGCTTGGCAGAATGGGGTCAGCTCTGGACCGACCCCATTTCCGGTCGGGAATGGGGACGGTCCGGCTTCGGCCCCATTTCCGAAAGCAACATATGTGTTGTACTTGCGTGACATGATTTGGTTCAAAAGAAGCCTAAATGGGGTCGGCGATGTTGGCGCGGGAGCGTTCCGGCCCCATTTCCTGAATAATGGGACACGTTTGCGCCATGTTGCGCCACGTTTCGCAAATATTACTTGGGGCCGACGTTGCAGGGATTGCTCTGATATCACGGCGCTCTTCTTGGTCACGTTCGTACCCGCAACACCCGCGCACGGCCGGTGGGGGCGGCGGTCTCCGCCGCTGGCGGCGTTGCTGCCGCGCCTGCCGCCGACGCGGCGGTGGCCGGTGGAAAATCGCGCGAGAGACGCGCGTCTGCATGCGGCGACGGGCGGGGGCCATGGCCGCGGCGGTGAAGACCGCGGCGGTAGCCACCGTCACGGCCACGTCATCGCCCCGCCGCTGCAACGCTGGAAGTCTCGCGCGCCCGCCGCAGCGGCGGCCGGCCAGCAGGCGCCGCCACCGCCCCTTGCGATGAGACGCCATCGAGCTGCCGACGGCGGCGGCAGCGCTGGCCTTGGCCGCCCACCCCAACGGCATGGCGCCCGGCAGGTGTTGGGGCACGCCCGAACCGTCCCCCCGCCGCAGGTGGTCGTCGCCCCCGCGGCGGACGCCCCCCGTGAACGCCCCGCATGTTCGTGCATGGGACGAAGCCGTCGTTGTCCTCCCCGATGGTTTCCGGCGCTGAAGTGTCGGCAGCGCCCCACTCCGAGTGTCAGGGGCGGCGGGAACGCGTCGGCAGCCCCGCCGACAGATGGGGCGGGAGCTCCCGGTCGGGCGCACCCCGAGCTGCTGTCCGCACGGAGGCGCCGCGCGTGTGCTCTCACGGCCGCGGCAGCAGTGGCGCACCACCGACACCTCACCAGCGCGGTTGAGATGCCCTTGTGTCTGAGAGGTGTGACAACACGCCCAGCCCACCCCACCCAGTCGGGGGGAAGACGAGCCAGACCGGTTCGCCGGGTAGTCCTGTCGGGGAGTACCCGCCCCGGAAGGAAACCCAGAAGAGCACACACGCACGGCATCGACCGGGGGAAGACGCCCCGAGCGGCAAACACGAGTTGTGTGACCGGAAGTTCACTTGCCCTTGCCCGCGTCGAAGGCCTCGAGGCAACAATCACGCCTCGCCCTCTTGTACCCTCCACACCCCGTCCGTCCCCCTCCAACCCTCAGAAAATACCCCCTTAGACACCCTCAGAGGACCCTCAGGAACCCTCCCCTCAGGGCCCATGGGGCCAGTCTCAGCGGAGGACGGTCGAAGCTTCGGACACCGCTTTGATTTGAGGCGGGGAAAGGGTGCTACGTGACACCCTCGCAGCGCCCCGGTGTCGGGCGCGTGGTGTAATGCTGGTCATTGGTCCAACTTGGGTTTACATAAACTTAGGCCCTCAACTGGGGGCCTGTCCCGGGATTTACTAGTCCGAGAGAAGTCTCGCGATCGGGGTCGTGGTTGGTGAGCCACGGGGTGATCACAAGTGGATCGCCACCGGAACGACTTGAAATATGCTTTAGTAGGACATATTACTCTCGCGAGAGCCCGGGGCCGTTTCGGCCTGACGGGATCCGACCGCCCAGGTCGCGCCTCCACGTGTCCCTTCTTGACTGGGAGGGATCTGGTTCTCCGAGTGTGGGGGCCAGGTGTCCGGGCGTCACAAGAGGCGTTGCAAGGTGTCAGAGCACACACCCTCAACAGGTGCTCGTGACGCGCTTGTTTATCTTTCGTTAAGTGAAAATGGTTTCTTCGTTTCGAGAGTCCAGGGTATTTTTGCGAACGCGCTTCCATTTAAGGCCCCCATACCATGCACATGCCTGACACCCGGTCCGAAACACCCTCTGAGTTTGTGGTGGCGAGTTTGTGGCGCACAAGCCTAAATCTGATTGGGCCGTTCATTCACCCGACCGAACCACAAACTCGGAGTGTGGCGCGCCGGGCTATGCCCCAAAGCCATGTGGCGCCCCATCACCTGGTCTGCTCCAGGGCACAATCGACAAGAATTATATGTCAATACCAGCTTTTAAACGAAGAAATTCGTGGGAGAGGACATTTTTCGGGCGCCACGGCACGGCTCTGTATGAAACTTCTGCGCGATCGCGCGGGTGCTTCCAGTCGGGTACTGCACATGCCGGCCGGCACTGGCGGCAGTTTGTCCGCAGCTCCGCGACGGAGGCGGGGGTGGGGGTTGGAGGGGGGATCGCGGGCTGGACATGAGCTGGCGACCCGCCCGGGGTGGGTGGTGCGCCGCCGGCGGGACGCGGTGATATAGCTGTGCATGTAGCCGACTCCCGTGGTAAAGTTGTGTGTCGGAGGTAGGGAGAGGGGGGGCGGGGGGCAGATGAGGGAGAACGTAGAAGAGTTCAAGCAATGGGACGGTCGTGGAAGGAACGACCACGACTGTGTGGTGATCCACTGCTTAGCCCAACGGCAGGGCCTGCACTGGATGGGGCGCGGCCCTCTTGGCGCGCTTTTTCCGCCCGTCGCTCCTGGTGTGGCAATTTAGTCTTTCCATTTACATAGAAAATGAAGCGGCATGTAAGCGGAATTAAAAAACTCAGATGTGGTGGTCCCGAAATGCCTGTGCCATGCGGCGCCGGGTTCGTGCCGCCAAAACCTCGGCGCCAAAGACTCAAGCGTGTCTCGAACCGGGGGTGAGTCCGCATACCGAGAACGATTCCTGTCCAATCGTTAGCGAGCCGGTGCATGTGACGTTCCCTAACGATAGGCTACCGTCGCCCGTTGCTCTGCGCTCCGGACGACCACTGCCTATCGTAAGCCAAGTCACGTGCGCGCCGGACCGTTTGCAGCCGCACAAAGTATCCGCTTCGGTTGTAGCATGAAATATTTCAGGGCCCGTCCGTTTTCAGGCCATCTTGAGCACATTTTCTGCCACCTTTTCATAATTCTCTTCGTTGTTCTTAGATGAGGTTCCGTCACCGATGCTATTCGTTTGCTACACGCATCTGGGGCACCTAACCCTAATGTTCTCCTCTGCACGTGACAGTCTTTGACCTCCTAGCCTCCCCAGCCTTGCGTCTGAGTCCTTTTGAGCGCCGCCTCCTTGCAGTGCTGCGGCTGGACCGTACCTTCCCAGGCCGTCGACAAAAAGCATCGCCTGCTCGTTTCTCAGTTACGTAGACACCAAACACCCATTTCATATGATTCCTTTCCGTGAAATGCACAGCTCCCGTGGTGTGCACAAAAGAAAGGCTGCGAGCACCCCCGCAATGCTCTTTTCTCTGGTACGAAAGGTTATAGATGCTTTCTGTTGTCCTTTCCTGTGTCACTGTGTTCTGGCCACTCTCCCACTTCCGGTATCTACCGCTCGGCCACAGGACACACTTGCGCTCCAAGCACTCGTTTTTCGAACGAGCAGCCTCCCATGCAGAACCCGCATTGCGACAGTCTGGTGAGCAGCTCTGATCGGAATCGGCTCGGTCCACAAAATCCTTACCAGAAAACAAGTCCAAACATTAGTAGAAAATTCAACGTTCCAAAGGGGCTACATGATACAGTCCGCACTTCAATTACCCTTCTTTCTTGATCGAGGGTACTGACTGACTGGGAGGAACCTAAGGTTGGTTTGTACCGAACGTTGCGATCGTGGATATCGATCGCGTCCAGATCGGAGAACCGATCTACCGATTTTGTATGGGGATCTCGGTATCTCAACTAGCGAGTTATTTCCGATACTGTGGTATGTGTGGTAGAAATTGCACTCCCGTCTTCACCCTGTGTCACGCTTAAACGGCCACAGCTGGACCCGGACCGTGCCCCCGGCTCCCCTCGGCACCCCAGCCACACAGCTCCATGACCACGACGGTGCCTGACCCGTGCTAGCTTACACATATCCTTTCGCCTCGGCGTCAAAGTTTCTCTCACGTGCGAAGGCATGCCATGCACTAGATATTCCAGTAGTTCTAAGAACAGCGGCTGCGCATTGGGAAGGGTCAGCTCGATTGTGAGCCGAGTTATTCTCTGCATGGAGCGGGCTTCTGGCGCCCCATTCCACACAGCGACGCAAGATAGCTGAAAGTGGAAAGAAGGTACGGCACCGCTACGGAGCGAGCTGAACGTTTTGGCATGAGGGTCTAGTCTCTTGACGCGAGTGCCTGCGGTTTCGGAAAATGTCCGGAGGCCGGCCAACTCATGAAGGTTCGTATTCTAGGTGCGGCCTTTGGGCCAGTTGAACGGGAGCGGGATGGTCCGCATGCGATACAAGGGTGCCTTGTGCCATCCGTAACGTACTTTTCGTACTGGCTTGCTGGTCTGCCTGGACGGAGATAAAGATAAGCGAAGTTGAAGAGCAGTATGTGCGGCATCGGTGCGGCTAGCGCATGCTTCAAAGCTCGTACAAATACAATACCGACGTTTCTCAGTCAAAAAGTAAATAGTCAATATCGATTATCGATAGGGATAGCGATTCCTACCGACTTCGTTTATCCAGAAATCTTATTGCAGACACTCCAATTTTGGCCGATCCGAACAGGAACACAAACACAAGGGGAACGAGAACAAGAGTGCGAAGTACGGACTGACGGCTTTTAAGGACAAAATAAAACTACATCTGAGGCCAGGTGCTTGGAAACATCTCACTGATGATCACACTGTCAGAGAAATGATCAAGGCGAGCGTGCCCCGGCTGCCCTGCTGCGAGCGATTTGGTCCGAACCTATCTTGAAAAGATTTCAAGGCCGTTGAAGGATCATCCCTCTCTTGTCGTCGTGCCTGTCTCTGGGACGCCTCTGCCTGGATCGGACCTGAACGACCTCGGTCGGGCCACTGGACACGCCGTCTGCCCGAAGGAGACCTGTTTACAGTTCCGCACCTCTTGATTGGCTGAAACGCTAGATCCTCGCACATCAAATTCGATCGCTGATTGGCTGTATGTTGCTTCTCGCGTGTTGTTGTCTTTGTCTTCGCCGCGCCCCTGTCCCCCCCCCCAAGTGTCGCATCAGTTGGTCTCCTTGCTCAAGCCCCGACAAAAGACGGGGCAAGACTCCCCACTTAGGGGGAGAGTGGCCGTAGAAGGAAGAAGAAAAAGGCGCGTCTGCCTGTGTGTTTTTCGTAGCGCGATTTGATGTAAAACAAAGTCTGACGCTTCACGACCTCCCGCCCCCACCGCCGCCGTCCGCACGGCCCGCCACAAGCCATACCCAGCGACACCCGGGATGCCAGACAACACCCGAACACGCTAACGCGCACACAGTGGAAATCAAAAAGGCAGGGGGGGTCGCACGGTCGAGTCAAGCATAGAGCATCGACTGTTGCATGACCATGATCTCCACCTGTAGGTCGTACACACGGGAGAGGAACAACATTCTACGAATTAACTACACAGAGACCAAGAGCACAAAATGACCGATCGCCCCTCACGCCATGTACTGAGCACCCACGTA
>Ga0114953_1000942_pt1 | contig 20951 bp, 16 predicted proteins | sample SidtaG_FD_87298 | JGI IMG/M metagenome (GOLD analysis project Ga0114953, IMG submission 87298) | Marine algal microbial communities from Sidmouth, United Kingdom - Sidmouth_Male2 metaG | ecosystem: Host-associated > Algae > Red algae > Unclassified | place: Sidmouth, United Kingdom | collected...
TAAAAATGGAAAAAATAGAAATAAAAAAAAGCCCTGAATATAATTTCAAGGCTTTCTTTTGAAAGGAATGGAAATTAAAACTTCCACCATTTTTTCTGTGATCTACCATAGCCATAACCATATTTTCCGCCATAGCCCAAATCAGAATTTTTTACATCATTTACTACAAAACAAAGTCCCTTTATTTTTCCTTCTTCTTGTAATTTTAAAGGATAGCCAACAGCTCTGTTTTCAGTTATACCTGCTCGGGTTACATATATCAAATGATCTGCGTAAGGAGCTATAAGCAAAGTATCAGTAACCACCATTAAGGGTGCTGTATCTACAATGACATAATCATACTTTTCTGAAACCTCATCAAAAAGTTCTTTCATTCTATCACTCATCAATAACTCTGCTGGGTTGGGTGGTATTCTACCTGAATACACCACATCAATAGTATTGTGGTGCACCAACATTGGATTAATTATGTCTTTGGTAGTCAAGGTATTATCATATAAATACTCCGTAAGACCCGCATCTTTATTTCTGCTAGGCTTTGACATTTTATCAACATTAGTACCCGTAAAAAAGGTATATATCTTGGGGTTTCTGATATCAGCACCAACCAAAAGAACTTTCTTGTTGGTACTTGCTAAAATCATGGATAGATTGGTTGATAAGAACGTTTTTCCTTCTCCTGGGACACTTGAAGTGACAAAAATCATATTGTTTTTACCTCCTTTAGAAGCTTTGGTTTTAATCAAATAATCTAAATTGGTTCTAATAATACGTAATGATTCAGCCAAAACAGATCGATCTTCTTTAATAACTAGCTTATCATCTTTTCTTGATAGTTTAGGTATCTCACCCAATACAGGGGTGTCCGTTGTTAATTTTTCTAAACTAGTCATGTTATGCACTTTGTTATCTAACAAGTCATTGCCATAAATAATTGAGAATGGCAGAAGTAAACCTAGTATAAACGCCGCCAAATAAATTACATTCCTTTTTGGTGAAACTGGAAACCAACTTACACTATAGGCATTATCAATAGTTTTTGATTTGGGCGCTTGCGAAGCTACTGCAATTTGAGACTCTTCTCTTTTCGTTAACAGATATAGGTATAATTGTTCTGTAGTTTGTTGTTTTCTGGTTATGTCTCTTAAAGCTCTCTCATTCCTTGGTGAAGAGTAAATTTTTGAGTTAAACCTCGCACGCTGACCACTTAAAGAATTAACCGTTAGGCTTAAGTTATCGACCGTTCCTTTCAAACTTGATTTCAAACTTTGTTTTAGAGCATCTAGTTGCTGATCTAAATTAACGATTATTGGATTCTTTTCATTTGAACTTTCTAAAAGTCTTTGACGTTCAGAAACGAGCTGATTATATTGCGCTGTAGTACTTGAAACTGCTGCTCCTCCTATATTTGCAGGTAATACCTCATAGCCTTTTTGGCCTTCAACGATGCTACTCATTTGAGCAGCCATATTCAACTCATTTTGGGCAGATGACAATCGCTGTTGTGCATCGACACTTGCACTCAAATTTATGTTGGTTTCTACTGCAATATCAGTAACTCCCTGTTCTGTTTTAAAATCTTGAGCCCCTTGATCAATACCTGATAAATTCCCAGATATCTCAACAATTCTATCATTAATGAACTGGGATGTTCTATCAGCAATTACCTGTTTGTCTTTAATTGCGTTTTTATTGTAAACCCTGATTAGCGCATCAATAATGTTAATGGCTTTAGAATTTATTCCGTCTTCAAGCCTTAGATCAACAATATTAGATTTATCGTCGCTGTTAACAATGTTCATTTTCTTTCGATAACCAAGTGCTACCGATTGAACCGGTCGAATTTCAATTTTAAGCTTCTTATTTTTAAATTTTTCAAAACGTCCAACATTTGGTGTTATAACAATATCACCTATCGGAGTAGCAATATTCTTACCAAAAGAATACACCTTAACAGGTTTATCTTCTTCCTCACTAAAACCAAATGTGGTAGATGAAGATAGCGTTATGAAAAAATCATATCGTGCATTGTTAAGTGTAGAATCCTGGGCAATAAAACTAAGGTTAACCGGTGGATTATTGTACAACTCTGTACTAATTACATTACCAACAACAGAAATCTTAGTATTTAATTTTAGCTCTTTAACAACATCAATAAAATTAGATCTAGATCCGATTAATTCGATTTCGTCAATAACTTTATTTTTTGCACCCCCAAGCACATCTAAATCAGAAAAAGCAGAAAGTGATGAACTTGAGTTTTCGTCCTCTAAAATTTGAATTTTAGCGGCAGCAGCATATTGCGGTGGTGTATATCTAATGTAAATTGTAGCCAGAATTAACATCAATGCAATTGAAACAACAAACCATTTCCAATGCTTAAGATAGCTAGAAATAACTTCTTTTAAGTCAACAGTATTCGAGGTACTCTGGGAGTCAAGATTCATATTAAATCTTATTTTAATAGGCCTATTTTAACCTAATTACGATTAACATAAAGTAATACGGACGATGTAATTAATACCGAGGCAATAGAAATAGCTATAGTAGCTCTATTATCAAGACTCGAAGCTGTAATTGCGGATTTGTTCGGCTCAACATAAACCACATCATTTTGAGTCAAATAAAACACAGGAGAGCTCATCACCTCTTTTTTTGTTAAATCGATACGTGTGTAGACTTTAGTACCGTCAAAATCACGAATTACCATGACATTTTCTCTTAAACCTTTTACCGTTAAATCGCCCGCAAAACCCATTGCTTCTAAAATGGTTATTCTTTCACCGCTTACTGGGTACGTACCTGGTCTATTTACCTCACCTAGTATAGTAACTGTAAAATTCTTTAAACGAATGTTTATAATTGGATTTTTTAAATAGTCTGCCAGTTTTTCACGAAGTAATACTCTTAATTCTTCTGAAGAAAGTCCCGAAACTTTTAATTTACCAACAACCGGAAAATCTATTTCACCCTCTTTGTCAATCAAATAATCTACCTGCTCAGGCCGAACTCCGCCCTCTGATGCGCCTCTAAATAAGTTAAATGGAGCACTAGTTTCGCTATTTAGCGTTGAAACATGTATACTTATTAAATCATCAACCTTGAATTTTGGTGTAAAACTATTTTTATCAACTAAAGTTTCGAAATTACCAGTATTTTGGAAGTAAACTACATCTGTTTTGGAAGCACAAGATGATAAAAGTAATACCGATATTGTCATAAAAGAAAATATCAATCCAAAGCGTCTTTTTTGTTTTAGCATAATATATATTCTGTTTTAGAATTCTAAGCTGCGAAAATAATAAAAATTATTATTGAAAAATTTTCTTTTCTGTATCATCCGAAATTTTTGAAATAGTTTCTTTTGTTTCATCAAGTTTACAAAACTCCGAATTGTTAGAAACATACTCTGGTACAATTTCTTTCATCAAGCTCATGGTATTACCATTGAAGAACATATTCGATACACAAAGTTCATCAATTTTTGATTTTACCAAAGCATAATCTAAGGCTCTCACTTTACCAATCATAATTTTCTTGTGATAAGTAGGTAAGGTATTTTCACCATTCGCAAGTAGTTCTTCATATAGCTTTTCGCCAGGTCTTAAACCTGTTATTTTTATATCAATATCTTCTGGATACTTCAATCCTGATAGCTTAATCATGTTTTTAGCCAAATCAAATATCTTGACTGATTTACCCATATCAAATATGAAAATTTCTCCTCCTTCTCCCATGACAGCAGCTTCTAAAACCAATTGAGAGGCTTCAGGAATTGTCATGAAAAATCTTGTAATATCCTTGTGTGTAACCGTTAATGGCCCTCCCTTTTCTATTTGTTTTCTAAATAATGGAATTACAGAGCCATTTGAACCGAGCACGTTACCAAATCTGGTCGTTATAAATCTTGTTTTATTTTCTTGCTGAACGCTACTAATATACATTTCAGCTATCCGTTTCGTTGCGCCCATAACGTTTGTCGGGTTCACGGCTTTATCTGTAGAAACAAAAACAAATTTATTAACCTTGTGATTCATTGCTAAATCAACTATAGTCTTTGTACCTGCAACATTTATTTTAATGGCTTCATAATAATTATATTCCATCAAAGGAACATGTTTGTAAGCCGCAGCATGAAAAACCATAGTTGGTTTGTGCTCCTGAAAATAGGTGTTCATTCGGTTTTTATCACGAATATCTCCAACGATTGGTACAAAATTGTGAAATCCATTTTGTATTAGTTCTTGCTGTAAATCATAAAGCGCAGACTCCGCTTGATCAATTATTATTAACGATTTGTAATCATAATTTGCTATTTGTCGCACAATCTCACTTCCAATTGAACCAGCTCCACCCGTTACTAAAATCACTTGGTTTTTTAATTGATCTGATACTTTAGATTTCTTTATATCAATCGGAACTCGATCCAACAAATCTTCGATTTGAACTTGTTTAATCTGCGAAATCTTAAGCTCTCCATTAATCCAACTTTCTACCGGAGGAACTATTTTTACTTGTACAGGAAATTCCACCAAACTTTCTACCAGCTCACGAAGTTGTTCGCTAGTAACATTGTTAATGGAAACAATAATTTCAGCTATTTCTTTAGAACTAAGAAAATATTCAGAAAGTACATCTTTTCCTAGCACCATAACTCCGTTGATGATTTTTCCGATTTTTTTAGGATCATCATCTACGTATGCAATTACTCGTGCATTACTACTTGTTTGGTTCGTTAGGGCATTATACGTTAGAATTCCTGATTCACCAGCTCCATAAATCAATACATTTTTGGTTACCTTGAATTTTTTGACCAAATTAAAAAACATGGTTTTAAAAATATATCTCGAAGCTACTAAAGCGACAAAGGCTAACAAACTGTAAATAACGGTAATACTTAGGGGTATGGTGAAATTTTCAATCATTACAAATTGGCGATTGAGTATCACCAAGAATATCATCATAATACTTGAAAGACAAATGGCATTGAAAATCTTATAGACATCTCGAACCCCTGTATGCCGAACTACCCCTTTATATGATTCTGTAAACAAAAAAGAAATGATCGCAATTAAAGCAACAATAGGTATCTGAATGAGTAGATCCTCACTATTAAAAGATAGATCAGGAATAAAACGAATAACATATGCTAGAACAAAGCAAATTGATATTATAAAAACATCAATAGCCAAAACTAACCATTTAGACGCATATCTATGGGCATTACTTACGAGGTAACTCTTTATCATGGGGTAAGCGCTTTTATTACTAATGTAACCACTCTTTGTAAATCTTCATTCGTTAAATTAGACCCACTCGGCAAACATAGACCTCTCTCAAATAGATCTTCAGATGTTCCATCTGAATAATTTGGAAAACTTTCAAAAATTGGCTGTAAATGCATTGGTTTCCACAATGGCCGAGACTCTACATCATCTTCTAAAAGAGCATAACGTATTCTTTCACGCATTTCGTATGAGGAGGTTAAAATACAACTTAACCAGCGATTAGAAAAGAATCCTTCTGGTTCGTTTAGAAATTTTATTTCATCCAAGTGATTTAAATTGGATTTATAAAAATCAAAATTTGCTCTTCTAGCAGCAACACGGTTGTCTAACACTTCCATTTGACCACGACCAATGCCTGCCAATACATTACTCATTCTATAGTTATACCCAACATTTGAATGCTGATAATGCGGTGCATCATCTCTTGCTTGCGTGGCTAAAAATACCGCCTTTTGCTTAAAACTCAAATTTTTACTAACCAAAGCACCACCGCCTGAGGTAGTAATAATTTTATTTCCATTGAAAGATAAAATTCCAATATCTCCAAAACTAGCGCAGTTGGTTCCATCGACTTTACTGCCTAATGCCTCAGCACTATCCTCTACAATAGGAATTCCGTACGCATCAGCGACGGCTTTCACTTCCTTTATCTTATATGGCATACCATATAAGTGAACTGCAACAATAGCCTTAGGCTTTTTTCCTTTGGCAATTCTATCTACAATTGCCTCCTTTAATAATTGAGGGCTGATATTCCAAGTATCTTTTTCGCTATCAACAAAAACAGGCAAAGCACCTAAGTACATTATAGGATTTGCAGATGCAGAAAAAGTGAAGCTCTGACAAATCACTTCATCACCTCTTGAAACTCCAAGAATTTCTAGAGCGAGATGAATAGCCGCTGTACCCGCACTAAGTGCTGCTACATGTACGTTTTCGTCAATATAGTTTTGAATTGCTTCTTCAAAAAAATTGACATTAGGACCCAGAGGAGCAATCCAATTGGTCTTAAATGCTTCATCTACATAACTTTGTTCATTGCCTCCCATATGGGGTGAAGAGAGCCAAATTTTATTCTGTTTCGCCACTTAGTATGGTTTAAATTATTTTATTTCTTAAAGAATCAAAATTAGCCAAAGTTTCCTACAAATGCCTTTCGTATCGTTTAACAATTTTGATTTATCGGTCAAATGTGTATTCATTCTAACACATTTCGAATCAATAACTTATTATTTTAACAATTATTACCTCAAACAGAAAATTAAACCTTTTGTCGACAATATTTATCTTATTGTTGAGTTATTTTGTAATCTTTGCAACGCTCAAAGAAACCCAAATTAAAAAGAAGCTGTAAAATTAATAAAAGTGATTATCCTTTATTTTTATAGACAATTTTTAACCTTTTGAACAAAACAAAATACCTTAAAATGACAATAAAAAAAATATGTTGTATTGGAGCGGGCTATGTTGGTGGCCCTACAATGACCGTTATCGCTAGTCAATGTCCTGATATACAGGTTACTGTAGTCGACCTAAATAAGGAACGTATTGATTTATGGAATCATACTGATTTAGATAAGCTTCCAATTTATGAACCAGGGTTAAAAGAACTTGTCGGAAAAACAAGAGGCAAAAACCTTTTCTTTTCAACTGAAATTGATAAAGCAATAGATGAAGCGGAAATAATATTTATTTCAGTAAATACCCCAACTAAAACATACGGTAAAGGTAAAGGACAAGCAGCGGATTTAAAAAACATTGAACTCTGCGCGCGAAATATTGCCAAAGTTGCGAAGACCAACAAAATTGTTGTTGAAAAATCAACCTTACCTGTAAGAACTGCTAGTGCCATTAAAAGTATTTTAGATAATACGGGAAATGGTGTTGACTTTGAAATACTTTCGAATCCAGAATTCTTAGCTGAGGGAACCGCCATAGATGATTTGTTAAATGCAGATCGCGTACTTATTGGAGGTTCAGAAACTAAAAAAGGGCAAATAGCAAAAGATGCCTTAAGTAGTATTTATGCAAATTGGCTTCCAAAAGATAGAATTCTACAAACTAATGTATGGTCATCTGAACTTTCTAAGCTTGTAGCCAACGCATTTTTAGCACAACGAGTTTCTTCGATCAACTCCATTTCAGCGCTATGCGAAAAAACAGATGCTAATGTAGCTGAAGTATCAAGAGCAATAGGTTTTGATAGTAGAATTGGTTCTAAATTTTTAAGCTCATCTGTAGGGTTCGGAGGATCTTGTTTTCAAAAAGATATTTTAAATTTAGTCTATATTGCTCAAAGTTATGGCTTGCATGAGGTCGCTGATTATTGGGATCAGGTCATCATCATGAATGATTATCAAAAAAGACGTTTTGCTGAAAATATTGTCACTACTTTATACAATACGGTTTCAGGTAAAAAGATTGTATTTTACGGTTGGGCATTTAAAAAAGATACCAACGATACAAGAGAATCAGCAGCAATTTCTGTAGCAGATGCTTTGTTAGATGAAAAAGCAGAACTTATAATTTACGATCCAAAAGTTCCTGAAAAACAAATTTATGCAGATTTAGATTATTTGGGTACAAGATCTCCCGAAGAAAATAGAAGATTGTTAAAGGTTGTTACCGATCCTATTGAAGCTATAGCAGATGCACATGCAATTGCTATCTTGACAGAATGGGATGAATTTAAAACCTACGATTGGAAAAAAGTTTATGAAAAAATGTTGAAACCAGCTTTTGTTTTCGACGGAAGACGTTTATTAGAAAAAGAAACCATGGAAAAAATTGGGTTTGAATACTACAAAATCGGACAATCATGAAGATATTGGTAACCGGAGCTGCAGGGTTTATTGGTTACCATGTCTGCGAACTTCTCTTATCTAAAAATTTTGTAGTAATTGGCTTAGATAGTTTAAATGACTACTACGATGTTAATCTCAAATATAATCGTTTGAAAGAACTAGGCATTCATAAAAAAAATGCTGAAATATTTCATAAGAAAACAGAAAGCACTTTACACAATAATCGGTTTTCTTTCTATCGTATGAAATTAGAAAATCGAGACCAATTGCCACAGTTATTTTTAGATGAAAAATTTGACTTGGTTTGCAACCTTGCCGCACAAGCAGGGGTTAGATATAGTCTTAAAAAACCAAATATTTACGTAGATAGCAATGTGGTTGGTTTTCTCAATGTTTTAGAATGCTGCAGGCATAACGAAATCAAACACTTGGTTTACGCTAGTAGTTCAAGCGTATATGGATTAAACAAAAAGATTCCCTTTTCAGTTGAAGATGATGTGAATCAGCCCATAAGTATTTATGCAGCTACCAAAAAAAGTAATGAGTTAATGGCACATGCCTATAGTCATCTTTTTAAAATGCCAACAACTGGGCTTCGTTTTTTTACTGTTTACGGCCCCTGGGGAAGACCCGATATGGCACCATTTTTATTTGCAGATGCCATTTCAAAAAACGAAGCGATTAAAGTCTTTAATCACGGTAATATGGAGCGCGACTTTACTTATGTAACTGATATTGCTGATGGAGTTTGTAAAATTTTGGAAGGAGAAATAAAAAAAAGAGTAAAATCAAAAGAATTTTACAAACTGTACAATATTGGTAATAACAAATCGGTTAACCTTTTAGATTTCATTGAACAGATTGAGAAAAACTTGAATATAAAAGCAATCAAACAAATGTTGCCCATTCAACCAGGAGATGTAGAAAAGACTTGGGCGAATATCGATAATTTGATTCAGGACTATGATTACAGTCCAACTACATCAATTGAAGACGGAGTTAAGAAATATATAAAATGGTACAAAAAATATCATAGTAATTAAACATCGAAGCTACCAAAAATAAACACATAACTATTAAAAACAGCACATTGAAAAAAATAGCATTAATTACCGGAGTGACTGGGCAAGATGGAGCCTATTTGAGTGAATTTCTATTGAAAAAAGATTATGTAGTTCATGGGCTAAAAAGAAGATCATCGCTTTTTAACACGGATAGAATTGATCATTTATATCAAGATCCACATATTGAAAATAGAAATTTCATTTTGCATTATGGTGATATGACTGATAGTACGAATTTAATTCGTTTGATCAAAGAAATACAGCCTGATGAGATATACAATTTGGCGGCCATGAGCCATGTTCATGTGTCTTTTGAGATACCAGAATATACTGCAAATGCTGATGGAATTGGTACCTTAAGAATTTTAGATGCAGTACGTCTTTTGGGCATGGAAAAGAAAACGCGTATTTATCAAGCATCAACTTCAGAATTGTACGGTAAAGTTCAAGAAGTTCCGCAATCTGAAACTACTCCTTTTTATCCTAGAAGTCCATATGCAGTTGCAAAAATGTACGCTTATTGGATAACTGTGAATTATAGAGAGGCGTATGGAATGTACGCTTGTAATGGTATTCTTTTTAATCATGAATCTCCCATAAGAGGAGAAACATTTGTTACCCGAAAAATAACAAGGGCTACCTCAAGGATCGCTTTAGGACTCCAAGATAAAATTTATCTTGGAAACTTAGATGCGCAGCGTGATTGGGGGCATGCAAAAGATTATGTGCGAATGATGTGGATGATTTTACAAGCTGATGAAGCTGAAGATTGGGTTATCGCAACTGGCAAAACTACACCGGTTAGAGAATTTGTTCGAATGAGTTTTGGTGAAGCAGGCATTGAACTAGAGTTTAAAGGAACTGGAGTAGATGAAAAAGCATTTGTAAAGGCCTGTAATAATCCAGAATATCAACTTGAAATCGGAAAAGAAGTGCTTTCGGTAGATCCAAAATACTTTAGACCTACTGAAGTAGAATTACTCATTGGAGATCCTTCAAAAGCAAAACAAAAATTAGGTTGGGAATTGGAATATGAATTGAAAGATCTCATACAAGATATGGTACAAAGCGATTTAAATCTTATGAAAAAAGAGCAGTACCTAAAAGATGGAGGTTATCGAATTCTAAACTACTTCGAATAATTTATGGAAAAAAGTGCTAAAATATATGTAGCTGGGCATCGAGGTCTTGTTGGCAGCGCAATTATTAAAAACTTAAATAGCAAAGGGTATTCTAATTTAGTAACTAGAACACATTCCGAATTAGATTTAACAGATGCAAATAATGTTGCAGATTTCTTTCTAAAAGAAAAACCTGAGTATGTCATTTTAGCGGCCGCTAAAGTGGGAGGAATTGTAGCAAATAATACCTATCGCGCAGATTTTATTTATGAGAATCTTATGATTCAAAACAATGTGGTGCATCAATCCTACATAAACAAAGTAAAAAAATTACTTTTCTTGGGTAGTACGTGCATTTATCCTAAAAACTGCCCGCAACCTATGAAAGAAGATTATTTGCTCACGGATACTTTAGAGTACACTAATGAGCCGTATGCAATTGCAAAAATTGCGGGTATAAAACTTTGCGAAAGTTATAATCTGCAGTATGGCACGAATTATATTTCTGTAATGCCTACGAATCTTTATGGTCCTAATGACAACTTTGATCTAGAGAAATCTCATGTTCTGCCTGCGCTTATTCGAAAAATTCTTTTAGGAAAAGCTTTAGAGAATGACCGTTGGGAAATCATTCGCAAAGACCTTGACAAGCTACCTATTGAAGGAATCTCTGGTACTTCTGAAAAGGCTTCCATTCTTCATATTCTTGAGAAATATGGTGTTTCTGTATCAGATAATAAGGTACATGTAGAAATTTGGGGAAGCGGTAAACCCATGCGTGAATTTTTGTGGTCTGAAGATATGGCAGATGCTTGTGTTTTTCTGATGGAACAAAGAGATTTCAAAGACACCTATCAATCTTCTAGCGAAATACGAAATACGCATATTAATATTGGTACTGGCATTGATATCGCTATCGCGGGTTTGGCAGCGTTAATAAAAGCAGAAGTAGGCTTTCAAGGTAATTTTGTGTTCAATACAGATAAACCAGATGGCACCATGAAAAAACTTACAGATGTTTCAAAACTCAATAATTTAGGTTGGAAACACCAGATTGAACTTCAAGAAGGAGTTCGAAAAGTAATTGATTGGTACACAAATTAATGATGAACTAAAATCTAATTGCTACCATTATCTCTATCATCGTAACTGCTATGAGATGCATTTTTCAAAATACAATCCCAGTTAAATTTTTAGTACAATTTTAGTTTTATTTACAGGTTAAATGAGTTGATTTCTTCATCCTATTTAAACTTTGATTATTATAACGGATAAACATGGCAATCAAAAATTTAAATTCAAAACATCATATACTGGTTACGGGTGGTGCTGGTTTCATTGGTTCAAATTTATGCAAAGCACTAATCTTAAATGGTAATAGCGTACGTGTTTTAGACAATTTGGCTACTGGCAAGATGAAAAACATAGAGCCGCTACTTGAAAATCCTAATTTTCAATTCATACAAGGTGACATAAGAAATCTTAATACATGTAACGAAGCCTGTAAAGGCATCGATTATATTTTGCACCAAGCTGCATTAGGCTCAGTACCACGATCAATCAATGATCCAATAACCAGCAACGAGGTTAATGTTTCTGGTTTTTTGAATATGCTAGTAGCAGCGCGCGATGCAGGTATAAAACGATTTATTTATGCGGCTAGTTCCTCAACTTATGGAGATTCTGAAGCATTGCCCAAGGTAGAAGATAAAATTGGAAAGCCACTTTCGCCCTATGCCATAACAAAATTTGTAAATGAATTATATGCAGATGTTTTTAGTAGAACCTATAAACTAGAAACCATAGGCCTTCGCTATTTCAATGTTTTTGGTCGACACCAAGATCCAAACGGAGCTTATGCCGCCGTAATTCCTAAATTCGTTATTGCTTTTATGAACCACCAATCGCCCATTATTAATGGTGATGGTAGTTATTCTCGTGATTTCACCTATATCGATAATGTAATTGAAGCCAATATTCAAGCAATTATGGCAACCAAGACTGAGGCTTTGAATACCGTTTATAATGTTGCTTTTGGTGAGCGAACTACCTTAACCGAGTTGGTAACATTGATCAAAGCAAATTTGACCGTATTTGATTCAGAAATTGAAGCAATTGATGTTCTCTATGGTGAAGAACGTAAAGGAGATATTCCACATTCCTTGGCATCTATTAAAAAAGCGCAGCTTCTTTTAGGGTATAATCCGAAATTTGATATTAACAAGGGCATAAAAGAAGCTGTAAAATGGTATTGGGAAAATTATTGATATTTTTGTAAGAAAAATCAGCAAAACATGATTATTCTCTTTAACTTTGCAGGTTTAAAATTAAAGTATGAATTCCACTAAAATTGCGATTATAGGTTTGGGTTATGTCGGTTTACCGCTTGCTCGTTTATTTGCTACTAAATATGCTGTAGTTGGCTTCGACATCAACCCACAAAGAATTTCTGAACTACAAAATGGTATAGATAGTACCCTAGAAGTTAGTAAAAAGCTTCTCTTACAAGTTAGCAAAGAAACCCCATCCTCAAAAATTGGATTATACTGTACTGACGATTTAGATGCTCTGAACGATTGTAATTATTTTGTGGTAACGGTACCTACCCCAATTGATAGTACGAACAGACCTGATCTCACACCACTCTATAAATCAAGTGAAACTGTTGGTAAAGTTCTGAAAAAAGGAGATATCGTTATATATGAATCTACCGTATACCCAGGCGTTACTGAAGATGAATGCGTTCCGGTTTTAGAGCAAGTTAGTGGACTGAAGTTTAATGAAGACTTTTTTGTAGGATATTCTCCTGAAAGAATCAACCCTGGTGATAAAGAACATACCGTTGATAAAATACTAAAAGTAACTGCCGGATCCACACCTGAGGTAGGAAAAAAAGTAGATGCATTATATGCATCAGTAATTACAGCAGGTACGTACTTGGCCCCAACAATAAAGGTGGCAGAGGCTGCAAAAGTTATCGAGAACTCTCAAAGAGACATCAATATTGCTTTTGTTAATGAATTATCTAAGATCTTCAATCTAATGGGTGTTGATACTACTGAAGTTTTAAAAGCTGCAGGTACTAAGTGGAATTTTCTGCCCTTCAAACCAGGTTTAGTTGGTGGGCATTGTATCGGAGTCGACCCCTACTATTTAGCTCAAAAAGCACAAGAGTTTGGCTATCACCCTGAAATTATTTTAGCAGGGCGGCGCATGAATGATGGTATGGGCACCTACGTATCTTCTGAAGTCATTAAACTAATGGTTCAAAAAGATACTAGAATAAAAGGAGCTAAAATTTTAGTGCTTGGTGTCACTTTTAAAGAAAACTGTCCTGATGTAAGAAATACCAAAGCTGTTGACGTAATTTCTAACCTTCAGAGTTATGGAGCTGAAGTAACCATTTACGATCCATGGGCGGCGCCAAACGAAGTAATGCATGAATATCAGTTAAAAACTACCAATGAATTACCTACTGGTACATTTGATGCCATAGTACTTGCTGTTGCCCATAAGGCATTTTTAAATTTAGATCTGCGAAATATGCTTACTGAAAATGGCGTATTATATGATGTGAAAAGCATTCTTAAATGCAAAGTTGATGGTAGACTTTAAGTAATATTGATGGCCGTTTTAAAACGATTTTGAATAACCTTTTTATACTCCCGAAGGTATCCTAGATTTGTTATTTTATCATAAGGACCCATCCATTGTTTAACATTTTTAAAAAGTAAATTATCTAACTTTTTATTTGATTTAATCTGAACTGGATGCTCTAACGGAAATCTTATATTTTCAAGCGCTCTTTGATTTCTTAAATTTCCAACCGTATGTGTTGCGTCAGCACCAAAACCAATATTTTTAATTAAGTTTTTTTCAGGGGTAACAATATGTCCATTATTTATAACGCAAGATAAAATCCAAAGATAATCCCAAGCATCAATATCATCTTCGTATGCGGCGGTAGCCTTTTTTATTAAATGGTTCTTTGCGTATTTGTTTTGAATTAACTTTAAATTACCTTCATCTTCAATGTTTGCATAAAAAGACTTTTGAATTTGTAAATGTTTTTCCCAACGGCTTTTCCAACTTGCCCATCCCCAAGTAAAAAAATATGAACTGAAATAATAACTTTCAACTACCGGTATATGTGAGTTAAAATTTGATCCCGTTATACCATAAATCCTAAAATCATTTTCATATTTCTTCAAAAGCTTCTCACAATACAGGAAAAAACTTTCGGATGGCAAACAGTCATCTTCCAAAATAATACCATGTTCTTCGTTTTCAAAAAACCATGAAATAGCCTTTTGAGGAGCATATTTACAGCCTAAATTTTCTTCTCTAAAAAGAGTTTCAACTTGACAGGGCCAATCAATTTGATTGAGAATATAATTTCTAACTTCTTGAACCTTTTTAACCTCACCAAAATGTTCAGGTCTAGCACCATCTGAAGAAATGTAAAGTTTATCAGGCTGATATACTTTAATTTGATTAAACACCTCTTTGACTACTTGAAGCCTATTAAAAACTATGAAGAGAACAGGAGATTTCATTAATTTCTGTTTAATTGGTTGGGCAATGAATAAAAATTAGCAGAAATAAATAAAAAATATTTTTAATAAGATTTTTTAAGGGTCATGGAATTTGAGAATATTTTTAAGTACTCACAAGAATTAAAGATCATTATCAGATTTAATCGTTTAACTGTAAAAAACAAATGTCAAAAATTATGAAAGTAATTTTCCAATCAAAAAAGAACGCATTGAACTCATGGATAAAAATTAAATATAAGCAAGCAGAAAATCAAAAAAAGTAATTCGAACTACATTCAAAAATAAGACCAATCACTACTCCTAGAAATTCCTAATTAATTAGAAGATTTTCTCCAAAAAGAAAAAAGGCATAAGGCCTTGAGCATCATAATCGATGAAGGGCGTGTTTTCTTAAATAACATCGGTGCAAATAGTACCGAAATGGACTGTGAAACTAAAGTTGCCATCGCAGCACCTGAAATCCCATATTTTGGAATCAAAATAAAATTAAGTCCTACATTTGATAACATTCCAATAAAGAGATTAGCACTACCTATTCTTTGTAAATTTTCTGTCAAAACCCATTTACTTACCGCCACGCCTAAAAATACAAAAACTCCCGCCCATATATGAATTGTTAAAACTTCGGCCGTTGGATAGAACTCCTTACCATATAAGAACTCAATAATCCAATCACTCAAAAATGTAACAGGTATAGCAATTGACAAACCTATTATTGCCATTAAATTATATAGCTTTTGCAATCTACTGTAATATAAGGTAGCATTCATTTTTTTAGCATTCACTATAGCCGGAAAAAGAGAAGTGCAAATAATAGCAGGCACAAAATACCAGGCCTGACTAAGGGTTACGGCTGCTGAATATTGGCCTACGGAAGTCTGATCTAAAATTTCTTTAATCATCACCCGATCTATTTGCATATAGATCGAAATAAAAATTACGTTTAATATTAATGGCCAACTATCACTTAACAAAGCTTTGGCTTTAGCGCGAGAAAAACGCCACTTCGCAAGCTGTTGCTTATTTAACGAATAGATATATAGGGTTCCAATGGTTAAAAAAATAATATCAATAGCCAAAACATAAACAAAATACAATAAAGGAGCTTCTGAGAAAATCAATATGATTTTCATAATTGATGACAGCACCAAACCGAGAACACCCAAAATTGCAGGCAGTTTGTTCTTAACTACACTTTGAAAATAAGAACCAATTACATTAAAACTATTTAAAAAGGTCAAAGATCCGATGATGAGAATTATCTTATTGGTGAGCTCCTCGTTATCATTTACGGTTATGGCAACAAAAAGTAAAACCATTAAAACTATTGACCCTAAGGTTTGTAAGGTAAAAGCAGTACCTAAAAGAACATATTTATCTTTAGGCTTGAGAACCAATTCTCTCACCAAAAGTACATTTAAACCAAGCGTTGAGAAGGCAGCGAACAAGGCTACAAAACTTTGAGCATAGGTGAGAATACCGAAATTGGTAGGTCCTAGATACCGAGTTACCCAAACTCCAATAACCAAAGCCGCAATGATTCTGGTTACTTTTTCTATCATTAGCCATGATGTATTTTTAAAATACTTCATGAACCCTGTATTATTTTGTAGGCTTTTTATTTTATTCAACATAGTTTATGCAGAATGAACAGGTATATCTTTATTTTATTGTGCTTTTATGAATTAAACCCAAATAACCTAAAATCGTATCAAGTTATCTAAAAAATAAAGTTAAATCGAAAGAATTCGTTTCTTTTGTACAAAACATGTTCCCGAAAAATTTCTATCATTTTGCAAATTTTGGCAAAATTTGAGTTTCATTTCGTCCTACAAATATTACAATTCAACGAGTTTATGACGGAAATAGCGCAGTTCATCTATAAAAAATGGCATTTCACAACATTTTTAAAGTTCACTAGTTATATAGAAGTGATTTAATTTTTAACACAAGTCAGAAAAATAAAATACTAATAAAAAGCGTATTTCATCGAATAAATATGCCGTTAATCGTACAGCAAAAATGATAAAAACCTATAACCTAATGATTCTCTAATTTTTTATGCAGTTTGTCGATGAAAATTGCCCTTCATCGATGAAATGCAATATTTGTCCCAGCTCTTTAAGAACCCATCCTAAAAATACCTACTTATGAAATTAATTACTCAAAAAGTCACGCAAATGACTATGCTTTTTTTTGTGATTTCCATTTTCTTTTCTTGTAACAAAGATTCTGATTTACTCTTAGATTCTGTGTTAAATGAGACGGAAGTTTCAGTTGAAGAAAAAAATAATACCGAAGATACAGCGTTAGACGAAGTTGCTGAAAATGAACTTGTTACTAGAACTTTTGAATTCAGTCCTACCAATGATGCATATCTTCAAGATGAGCATGGGCATGATCAATCGATCATACGTTTACAAGAAGATTTTCGAACCAGTTTCCTCATGTTTGACCTTAGTAAAGTTAATGGTACTATTACCGACGCTGTTTTACAGTTTTCAGTTGATAGTGATGAAGGAGATGGCGGTATTGCAATTCACAAAGGTTCAATAACGGATTGGACTGAAGAAACGCTTAGCTTTAATAACGCACCAGGCTTAGACGGTCAGTTGGGTAGCATGAACAAGGCCTACAAAGTTGGTGCACCTCAAAAAGTTGCCTTATCAGCTACTAGTCTTAAATCAGAAGTTACCACCTTAGTATTGACCCATAGCACAGGTAATGATTTGGCTTTCGCTTCAAAAGAACACCCTGCTAACAAAGGGCCAAAGTTAATTATTACCTATGAAGCACCAGCAGATTCTCCATTAATTGATCAGCAAGAGCAAGAAGACGAAAACAACACCACGCAAGAAGAAGATACCACGCAAACTGACGAAACTACTACTCAAGAAGAAAATAACAACCAAAATGATACAACGGCTTCAACGGAAGGAGCTTACTATGTCACAACCAACGGAAGCGCTTCAAATAATGGGTTATCTGAAGGGAGTTCATGGAATATTAAACATGCTTTTAATACTGCAAAGGCTGGAGATGTAGTTTATATTAAGTCAGGAGATTATGGTAATACAGAATTGATCGTTGATAACTCAGGGACTTCTGCAAATCCGATTCGATTCATTGGTTATTCGAATAGCCCTGGTGATTTAATAAGTTCAGAAGGCTCTACACACATTTACGGAAACCAATTGAATTCTAATAAGATGCCACTAATAAGGGGCACAAATCCGGCTGCAGGAACCGGTATAACTATTAACGAGAATTTTATAGAAATTGAAAATTTTCAAATATCCAAATATCGCATAGGTCTACTTTCTACGGGTACTAATGTTATTCTAAGAAACATAATTGGAATTGATTTCGGAACACAATCAAATTATGATTCATATGATGGGTTTGGCTTACAAGTAAAAGGAAATAATACCTTACTTGAAAATTGTTTTATTCTAAATGCGACAGCTGAAGCCATAAAGCTAGCAGATTCCGATTATTCTAGAGTTAATTATTGTGCAGTTTATGCTGATAATCCAGGCAACCCAACTGATTATTATTTTTTACTAACATTGGGCACAAATAATACCATCATTGAAAATAGTTATGCAGAAAGAGAAAAAAGTTTAAAACATGGTGGGCATGGCTTTGACATGAAAGATTTGGCAGAAAATAATATTTTTAGAAATTGTACTGCTAAAAGAACAAATTTTGAACTAAACTTTTCAGGAGTCCGCTACAATACCATTGAAGATTGTTTTATTTATGGTGTAGATACTACTACGTCCAATTGGCATGCGGGTTTGGTAATATTTAATGGAGCAAACAACAATTTAATAAAGAACGTATACATTCAAGACACTTGGAGAGCAATTGCCTGGGGTGATTACGATGATGGTTATGTTGGGCCAGGTGGCGATAGAGATGAAGTTAGTTTAGGCTATGACAACACCTTCGATGGTATAATTGTTAAAAACACGCACATGATTCTTAGTGTTGGCGGAGGAACTAATTATGCTGCCAAGGCAAGTAGAAATAAACTTGTAAATTGTGAGTTTTCAGATTTTGACTTTGTGGCAAAAACATATTACAAAACCGAAGATATACTTTTCAAAAATTGTGAATTTTCGAACGGAGACAGATTTGTTGCTGAAGGACAAAACCAATATGCACCATACAGCCATTTTGATGTGGAATGGGAAAACTGTAGTTGGGCAAATGTGAATTTTACACCCCCAGATTAATAAAACCTATCTGCATAATTCTACATGAATTGGTTTTATATAGGTTGATTAAAATAATTTCTTAACTTGTTGTAATGTTGAAAAACCAATTACTTCAGTTAAGAAATTATTTTTTATTCAAATTTATACAATTATGATTGATGGTTTAAAAAATATTCTCAGGCATCTTTACCCCTACAGCAAGACGAATATTAAGAAAAGAAAAGAAAAAGAAAAATTTTTAAGCTTGTTAGCTACAAAAAAAAACAAGCCTTTGAAAATCGTGATTGGTAGTGGTCAACGTTTTACAGAAAGTTGGATACCAAGTGAGGCACATTTTATTGATTTATTAAAACCAAAGACCTGGTTAAAATATTTTAAAGAAGGTCAAATTGAGGCCCTATTAGCGGAACATGTCTGGGAGCATTTAACCCCAGAACAAGGCAAAATTGCTGCTAAAACCTGCCATCAATTCCTCAAAACTGGCGGTCGATTACGAGTAGCTGTACCTGATGGATTTCATCCAGATCAAGATTATATTGATTATGTAAAACCAGGCGGACATGGGTATGGTGCTGACGATCATAAGATCTTGTATACCTATAAAAGTTTTAGCGCATTATTCTCAGATTGTGGTTTCAACGTTGAAGCTCTTGAATATTTTGACGAACATGGTCAGTTTCATTCAAAAAATTGGGCCATTGAAGATGGTTACATATATAGGTCGATCAGATACGATGATAGAAATAAAGATGGTGAACCCAACTATACTTCGCTAATTTTAGATGTTACAAAAATTTAATCCACAATATTAACTACTCCGATATTCTTTAAAACTTTAAAAAGCTTGATTCTTTAAATGCTGTTTAGTATCCCAAAAACAGAATTAAATGAGTTTAGAAGCAGTCCAATTAAACTCTTGAATCTAAATCAAAGCTGGTACTGTACGTTTCTTGATAGTTGAGTATTCAGAATGAGAAATCTTAAAAAAAACTGTCTCCCAACTCAAAAATTCTAGGATTTTTATGGAAATTTTCAAAAATGGATGCATTTCATCGAAAATATGCCCTTCTGGTCGGTAAATTAAAAAGTAATAATTACGTTTGTTTTTAAATATCATACTAAAATCGTGCATTTCATCGTTAGAAGTATTCATTTTGTCGAAAATGTCATATTGAAGGCAATAAAAAATTGCCGCTACAATCGAGCCAGTTTTTAAGAAAGTGAATTAACCATTAGAAGAATATGATTTTTATCCGAATTAATTTTTGAAAAAAAGCCTACTTTACAAAATAAATTACTCAAGTGGATTTACCCCCACAAGCACTAAACGAGAATGATTAAACTAAGTCCCAATTGAAAATGAAATTTTACCCCACCAAGAGGCATCTTGCATTTGTTTCTTTTATATTTTTATCCGTTTCTCTAAATCTTGGTTGCAGTAAGGATAGCGATTTGCTTTTTGATTCAGTTCTTGAAGATAAAGAAGCTATAACTATAGAAGAACTTGATTCCGAAGTTGAACCTGAAAATGAGGAAGAAGTAGCCATTGAAACCGAAAATACGGTTGAAGAGGTTGCCGAAACCTTTGAAAGCAGAACCACAAGTTTTTCTCCTACCGACGATGCACATGTTCAAAGTGGCAAAGGATATAACCAAAATATTGTTCGACTCGAAGAGAATCACCGAACCAGTTATTTAATGTTCGATTTAAGTGCCATTGGCGCCTTGGAAGGAAAAATCTCAAAAGCAACTTTACAAATAACGATCAATAGTGATGATGGTAGTGGAAACATTAGCGTTCACAAAGGAAGTTCGAACAATTGGTCTGAAGAAAATTTATCAGACAGTACCGCGCCAGCTGCCGATATTTTAATTGGTGAACTGATTAAAGAATA
>Ga0114953_1000950_pt1 | contig 20852 bp, 35 predicted proteins | sample SidtaG_FD_87298 | JGI IMG/M metagenome (GOLD analysis project Ga0114953, IMG submission 87298) | Marine algal microbial communities from Sidmouth, United Kingdom - Sidmouth_Male2 metaG | ecosystem: Host-associated > Algae > Red algae > Unclassified | place: Sidmouth, United Kingdom | collected...
AGAGTGTGGTGCGAGTGGGTGGGGGGGGCCGGGGGGGTGGGGGTTGCGGGGGGGTTGTTGAGGAGCTGAGGGCGTCATGGCATTGACGCACGCTCCCACGGGCCGCCCGCACCACTGTTTTGTCTCACAGAGGGCACTGCCAACACGCGCTTCACCCTATTAAGACAGCTCGATTCCGGGACGTTGGTATCGCATTTGCCCTCCTTCCGCCAGGTCACCGCCACGCCACATCGGCGCCATCTCTACGCTACCTCGAAGCCGCTGGTGCGCAACCACCAGCTGGCCACCGCGGACCTGACACTTCTCGAGTTCCCCATCACCGCGCGTTGTAAACGTTGCTGGCCAACCCGAATATGGCTGCGCGACGGAGTGAGCGCGAGCTGAGCCGCCCGGCTTTTAGATGGGGTTGCTTCTATGAGGTGCGTTGCAGTTCTCTGTCCGTGCTACCTGGTTTTTTGTGTGTCATAGGCGCACGCTGGTCGGGTGCGTGGTGGCGAGTCGTGATGTCCATGGAATGGGTCTGATATTGGCCCACACTCCACTGCTCGCATGATGCTGTGTCATCCCGTTTCCCTGTGTTTGCCGCATGGTTGTGTGCTCATTGAAGATAAAGTATTGCAATCATGCCCAACAGGTTTGGGCACCTCCCGCTCATTTCTGCTCTCCTTTCGATCGCCGATGTGGCGGCTGGGGGGCAGCCCCCCCGGGCACCGCCGTCGGGAGTGGCGCAGTCTGCGGCCACGCCCGCAGCCTCCACCCGCCCTCCTTAATCAGCCCCGCCTCGCCCGCTCTACCTGCAGCGTCCTGAACGATGGGTGGCCAGCGTCCTGGCTCCAACACGCCCCTCTACGGACGACCGGGCTGAGAACCGGCTGTACGACGGCCGTGCTGTATCGCCCGACCGCCAGGCGCCGGCGGGGGTCGACCATGCCGACCCCTTCGAGAATCCCTCTCGGGCGCGATCGATTGTGCGGACCAGCCTACCGGACGACGGCATGCCCTCGGTCGGAGCCATGTTGTACTGGGCAGGCGTCGGGCGGTCCCCAAAGCCGGCGGGGGTGCGCCCTTCGGGCCCGTCCCAACAATCGATCGATGTGGTCGACGAATCCGACGACGGGCTACGGTCGGCATCCGCGTTTGACATCTTCTCCTCGAGTGATTCGCCTGTTCGCGACGCGCGTGCATGCAAGCGCCGTAAGTCCGGCAAGGCGAAGCAAGTGGCACCCACCCGCAGGCAGCGCAAAAGCTCGGCCACTGCGATGGCCGCAGCCGGAGATGAAGAGTTTACAAACCGAGGCGATTGGGCGGCCAAGTACCGCTTGTTGGTGCTCAAGTGGTAGGCTAAGTTCATTGCGGATCAGTTAAGCAAGGACGGTGCCAGCACGCAGCTGTCTCTGCATAACGCGGCGGCGTGGGTTTTCAAGCGGTTGGCCTCGAAAAAGAACAACTCCCTGAAGCCCCTCAAGTATGACGCTGTCCACTACCTGATGGACACAGTGCGTGCTTCAATGTCGCACCGTGCCAAGATCAAAGAACACTCCACAGGTTTGAGCCCACAGGACATCTCCGTGGCCGAGAGGAGCAAGGACTCCAAGAAGGCGGCCGACTGGAGGATGACCGCCGACGAGATGGCAAAGCTGGTGGAGGCTGCCCGGAACATCCTCACGCGCACCAGCGGTACAGGACAGACGACGCCGATGACGTACGGGCGCGCGGCAAGCCGCAGCGCGGTTGTCGACGGTAACACGACGAAGGACTCGGGTACGAAAGACGGCGCGGGAAAGTCCAAGGCCACCAAGAACCACTCCGATTCGGACAGTGAGGCAATTATTGGTGGTAAACGTGGCGCCCCTAGCTCCTCTTCAAGCTCCGATTGCGATGGTGGTGTGCTGCCTGCCTGTGTCCGTTCTCGTACAGCACGCCGGGCGCCAGCTGTCTCTCCGACGGCGTTGCCGCCCGCTCAGCGGGGAGGAGCGGGCGGTCGGTCGCGCCGGTCCCTCACTGCCGATGAGGACGGGCGGCCGGTGCTGGGTGACGACGGCGCGATTATGGCCATCATTGAGAGCACGCGCTCTTCGGAGAGCGCGCAGGCAGCGCAGACGGACGTTGCCGAGCAGACGTTGGATCTGCAAGCCACTGCTGCGGCACGCGCGGCGGAGACGAACCTCGCTGTCACGACGCGCCAGTACAAGCTGGTCGTCATGCGTGAGGAGCGCGAGAGCCGCGAGGCGGAGAGGCGCGCGCACGCGGCCGAGCAGCGGGCCGCGGCCGCCTTAGTGACGGCACAGAGCTCGGTGTCCCTCGAGAAGCTGAGGGTCCTGAACGAGCTGCTAATTCAGACAAGGGACGCTTCTATCCTGCAACACATTGCGTCGATGCCGGTGACTGGGGAGTTGACTTCGGCGGGTACAGCACCGGGGGTGGGAACCTCGACGGCTGGGGGCGCGGGAAGCGCGGCAGGACCGGGGAGCGCGGTGAGTGGAGGCACTGTGGAGAGGGGTGGGGCCAGCCCGGCGGGTGGGGGCAGCGCGGCGGCGAGCAAGTATGGGGCAGGGCGTGCGCACGTGGGCTCAACCGTCGTCAGCGGGGGGGCTGAGGACTCACCTGTTGAGGCTTGCGGTGGGAAGTAAGTGTCACGTGGGAGCTGATAGAGGGTGGTGTGCGTCTTATTCTGTTCAGCAAGCGTGTGGCCCTCTGTCATTGTTTCGTTTCATGCTTCGAGCCTTGAACAAAGGATGCGGTCGCTGTGTTGCTGGGCATGCATGCGCTCGGGCCTTTGATAGCCGAACGAGGGCTCAAAGCGCAACGGATGCAAAAGACATGCGGTTTGTGATCCCAGTCTCAGTACTTGAACACGCGAGTGGCCTTCATGAAAGCAATTACATCCCGTTTGACTCCCGAACGAGTTGCCTCGGCACTCGGGTGAGACGGTAGTGGCTCCTGGGCCGCGTCCAGGGTCGGAATAGGATCGACACCCCCGTCGTTCACGGAGTTGCAAACATTGTGGAGCACACAGCATGCCAATATCCACCCCAGAGCCGCCAGAAAGTCCTCCTCAGACCCTATAGAAAGACGCCGCTCTTTCAAGCTCGCCCAGAGCCCCTTCACGATGCCAAACGTGTGCTCAGAAGTGACACGAAGGCGAGCGAGTTGCCAGGCAAAGTCCTTCTCAGTCGTGGTTTGCCCGCGCTGTCCGATGTAAGGACCCACCACCCTGTCCGCATAGTGCATTCGCTTGTCTCCAAGCAACATCTCGCGGAGAGAAAACTGCTCACCTGGAAAGCGTGCCCAATCCGCTTGCTGTTGTACCATGGCGTCGGACGCCGAACCAGAAAAACCAAGCGTCACAGCAGTGATATTGCGGTTCTGATCACTCACCACCAGTACATGAATACAATAGCGGTCATGGCGATTCCACCAAGTTCATGGTTGCGATCGCGGCGAGTACGCTAGGGGCACCTGGGAGCCGTCAACTGACCCAATGCACCCCCGAAACCCAAACTTCTCCCATGCGAACATGGCAAGCTCTGCCCTCTTGCTCTCGGATGGCCATACAATGTACCTGTCTGATAGCTTGTTGACCGCCGCTATGAAGCGTTTGGTGCAGCTTCTGACTGACCCTGCAATCACACTAAAGATGATGGCAACAGCGTGCGCACCTGTGTGCAATGGAAAAAAAAAGAAAAAATAAGAAAAAAAATCAAGAATTGAGCGACTGCGTCAGCACTGGCCTTGAATGGCAGACCTCTGCTTCCCCGCTTGTAGTGTTCCGCCTCTCATGCCAACACATCATCAAATGTACTTGCAAAATTGCCATAGTGCCCCAACCGAAAGAGCGCAATCATCTGCGCACGATCCGTCGAGATAGGATTCCCGCCATGCGCTCAAGAATCAACAAGGTTCTCGTCAAGAACGTTGGTCAGTAAATTGTATTTACTACGGCCCATGCGCAGAACACGACGCCACCGGTGCTCTCGCAGTGCATCCAGAACATACATGCCCCACTCCGCGCTCTTCGGGACAAAGCCACGACTCGTGTGCAAGTACCTGTTTGTAATCAAAGTGCGCAGCCTGCTCCTCTCCAGCAACAGCAGCAAAACTGAAAATGGGACATCCTCCTCACTCCGGCCCTCGATGGCGTCAAGATCGCACGTGTCAGACGCCTCCAGGCTGACCAGGAGCGTGAAGATGCGCACCCGCCGAGTCGCTCGGCGTATAGATCGCTGTCGCTGCGAGACGCGCGCCATGGCGGGCGCGTACCGCTGTGCCGGTTGAACAGACACGATGAAGGAGGCGAGAGGGGAGACGACGAGAAATGTGGAGACGACGAGAAATGTGAAACGATTGTGAATGACACGGGACTGTTCTCCATTATGTGTCTGACCACGTGGGGGTTCGGAGCGAATCTTGTCGCGGATGACTTGGAAATCACGTCCATGTCTCTCATAGAAATTTGACCGGCTGACCTGTACTCTCCGCGGTCAGATTCGGGAAAGACTGGCTTACAGCCCCTCAGACCGCCAGGACCCTTCTGGGACCCGGGACCCCTCTGGCTGAGATGAACCCCCCTGTGGTTGGCGCCGGGCGGGCGGAGCCCTGAGAGGCTCGGACTCTGGAGCGTGTGGCGTCGGTTGAAGGGTCGGGCCCCCCTCCCGTCGTGCCACGCCTCAGTGTACCTGACCTCGTCATTCAGTTCATTGAGTGCCTGGGTGCGGCGTGGACGCCCACAGATATCGCAGCTCTGGACTCGAAACGGGTTTTATCTGCCATCTTGGCAAGAACCTGTCCCTCTGCGGTATCCGTGCGACACGCCAACGGGCGTGTCAGCGTATACACTCGGCAGCTCGCGACTTTGCTGAAATCGGAAGTGCGTAGGAGCCTGAGAAAAAACGCTTGGCGGTGGGTATACGCTCCAATCCGGCTGCGACACGCCCACGGGGCAGTGGAAGACTCCCGCCGCGCCCGACTTCCGCGGAGCAGGTCGGGCTGCTGGCATCCATTGGACTGAGCGATGCTAATTTCAATCGGATACGGGTGTTTTTCGGCGGGGCGCTGAACCCGACGGCTAATCTACCCGCTCTGCGGCGGCCGCGAGCATCCCTAATGACACTTCCCGCGATGGAGGTCTCCGTATTGGACACTGGGGCCCATCTGGCTCACATCTCGCTGGCAGTGGAAGGGAGGCTCGCCGACCTGTGGTCTGCGGGGCTGTTCAATGAATGCCCCGCATATGATCCGCAGGGCGTGGCCATCCCTGAGACTCATGATTATGAGATTCCCAGCAATGGGAGACCCTCTTATCTCGATTTCTGCCCTCCAGCCGACATGCGAGATATTCATATTTCTATTGGCTTGAAAATGGGAGGTGACCCATCTTCTGTGAAGGTTGTGATGTGTTTTTTCTCTCTATGAACACCCGAACAGACTTGGAAAAGCCCTCTTAGTGGCAGTCTGCCCAGAGTCCAAGGACAAGTACCAAGAGGTGGCTGCCAATCTGGATCCACATGTGGCACAATTACTACGACTACGCTACACTGGGGTAGTGGTGAGTGGCCATGGACGGGCGGTGCGCGTGATTGTCAACAGCGACTTCCCGGCTATAACCAACACGGTTGGTCATAAAGGGCACAGCGCGTCCACGCCTTGCCCCTGGTGCCTTGGCTTGACCCACACAGGCCCACTCTCTGCTGCATGAGGCATTTGGGACCCTGCAGGACTTTGACTGCAGCCATCCCCCCAGGACGGCGGCGTACTTGCGGGAAATGCAAGAGGCGTATGGGGGCTTGGGATGGACCCCAGCCGAATTCTGCTTGGCACACACATGTCGGTGGAGCAGTCACCGGTCATTGTTGTGCCACCTTCCCAAATCGTGCCCCCCCCACTACATATTACGATTGGTATGACAGCTTGGCTCCTGCGGTTGGGAGTTGAAGCTGTAACCCGAGAGCGCGGGCCCGCGGACGGTCGGCAGATTGCGCACCGACTGGCGGCTATTTTAAGCGTCAACATTGGCGTCGAGCCTGTGCCCTACCACGGGGGCAACTTCATCGGTCGGCACTGCCACACAATCGCTTCTGGGTGCGGTGAGATTGTGGACGCGCTGAGTCCTCTCGTGTCTTGTCCCCGGCTCACCGCCTATGAGCGCGCTTGGGAGCTCTAGCGGGGGGTACTGTCAACTCTCAACCGAGCGGCGCTTATTCCCCCGGCCGAGCAGGCGCGGTTTAAGACTGGTGCACGAGCGTTCGTCAGACTCCTCCAGGGATCATTCCCTTGGATAAACGTTTCGCCAAAGCTCTATATGCTGCTTTCCCACTCTTGGGATTTCATGGGGCTGTGGGGCAGCACGGGGCTGTACGGGGAGCAAGCCATCGAATCATGGCATGGTTTCTATAACCAAAACGTTCCCCGGTTTGCAGCTGAGACGGCTCTGCTGTCCTGCTGAAAGCTGGTGCAGACGATGGTGCTGAGCGGCGTGCCGTCGGAGGTCCTGCGGCGGGCGAAGGCCCCAATTCGCAGGCGCAAGGCGGCGCCCCGAGGCGTGCTGCCGCCTGGGGACAGACGATTGCGGCAGAGCAAGACATGGCGGAGAGAGTGCCTCGCGACGCTGCAAAAGAGGATAGATAACAGGGCCAAAAGGGCCAAAGACCAGTCTGAGGAGGACAATGGCGTGATACGCTAAGAAATAGATTTTTTGTTGCTACGGGTGGCCTTTCTCACAGGTGGACCGTTGGGTGTGATCTTGGGGCCGGGGCTTCCACCAGGCGGGCTTGTTGGACGTCCGATGTCCTGCGAGCCCAAGGCGAATCAACAGCCGGGTTCTCCACTGTGAATGGAATGAAGCTGGTGTCACATGCTGATTGGTCCACGGGCTCTTCACTCTGAAAAGTTGTCAGCGTGGAAGCCGTAAGTGTGTGATGCTTGAGCTCTACCGACAGCTTTCGCGATGGCCAAAGAAAGCTATAATTGTTGAAGCGAGCCAATGAGGCGACAGCCTGGGCCCGTAAAGCCAGAAGAGCCGCTCGAGGCGGTCGTAACTAGGCGTGCGGCCGACCGCGATCGGCCCACTCTGCGTGATGCGGCTTCGCAGTGATTGCGGCTGTAGAGACAGCCGCCCCCCGACTAGCCGATGCGGGGCGTGCTTAAATCGCCGCGCGCGCACGCGCGGACAGAGTCGGCAGACCAACCTTCCCAGGCGCCCCCCCCCGTCACGCACGGGGCACTGGGCGCACACAAAGCGCCGGCGGGTAACGGCCCGCCAGGCACAACCGCCACTGCGCCACCCCACCCCCACTCAAGGCCCAGAAACGCACATAGTTGTCGGCAGGAAGCAGTCGGTCCGTATAGTTGTCGCAAGCAAGCAACCACAGCCCTTCCGGCGCGGTTCCCCCCCCCGCCACACACCCTCACGTTCCCGCCCTGCCCACCGTCGCGCCCACCGTCGCGCCCATCTTCGCGCCCACGGTCGTCCCCGCAGTTCCGTGCCACATTCGCGGCGGCGCCGGCCACGACCATGCTGCCACCGGCCGCGCGGCAGACCACGTTCCGACAGAGGCTCCATGGAGTTTCTTGAAGCGGCCCGGGCCGGAGCATACGGACCAAACCAAAACGTATTTGCCGTCGAGAAACATCACCTGAACAAAACGCCGATTTTCCTGCGCACGCACATTGATGGCGTCGCCTCCATTTATCACTGCACCGACGGTGAGACGGCGAAGAGCGCTACAGACAGTCTCAGTGACCGACTTGGGGGCGAAATCCTCGCCGAGCCGTCCTTGTCTGTTGGCACGGGCGCCAAGGTGCGGAAACGAGCTAGCCACGGGACGTGGATCAGCAACGTGTCGTTTTATGGAAAGGTTGAGCAAGCCCGCACGAGCAGTCGTACTTGCGCCGCCCGTTTCGTTTGCATAAATAATCCCGTCTACCTCCGGAACGCCCCTTAGGCCGTGCCGACCAACGATGCCGACGACGGGATTGTCACCACAGCCATCGCCAAAGCCGAGCTGGTGCGGTCCCCGGCGTACGGCGCCAAGCAGGAGAAGTTAAGATGTTCCCGAAGACAGGCTGCGATGCCGTGTCCCCACGTCCGCCAAGAATACTGCGCGCTCGGCGTGACTGTACAAAAATCGTGTGCGGGGCTGATGCGGCTGCTCCCCCTGCATACTGGCCTATGGTTTGTGGGCTGCACGGCATGCAACATCGAGCACGGCTACAGACTTGTGCCGGTGCCTCCGTCTGTCAACAGGAAGATGCTGCAAGACCTGTTTGACGACCCTCACAAAGCAGAAGACCGCACTGAGCAGCCAGCGAGCTTCCCGTACATGAATTAGCGCTGGGCGCGCCACCACACATTCCCGCTCGAGCTCCAGCTTAGCTTCCGCCTCTTGCCCACAAGGACGACCCCTGAAGGCTCATTGCCTGTGCGCCTGACCATCTAATCGTTTAACCGGCCCGCCCTCGCTGGCTATGCTTTCTTTATTCTGTCCAGAGAGCACACCCACGCCCTCGGTATCCGATCCATGCCACAGGGCCACCTGAGAAGCTGTACACAAAGCAACATTTGGCCACCATCCGCTACGTGTGGTCAGACCATCGACCCGCGAACAATCCGCTCTGGGAGGACCGGGTTGTGGTCATGACCCGCCTGGCTGACTTCGCTGAGGAGCCCCAGTACATCCGCAAGGTGTTCTTTGGCGCCCGCTCCCACGACCATCCGGACTGCCCTTCCAGCTAAGCCACGTTCTACTGGTACATCAAGATGGAATGGAAAAGCCTGTAGAGCTCCTTTTTGTGCGTACATGAGCTTAAAATACTTCACCCCTATCGGGGATGCTCCGGAAAGGAAAAAACTCTCACTCGCGTTTGTTCTCAGTATCCATCGGGTCAACTCGCTGGCACCACATTGAATCTGTTTTCGAGGCCGCGACCCTGGGGGAGAGAGCTGACCTATACCGAGAGCTGTTTGAGGACTTTGCACGAGAGTGCGGCTTGCACGGGCAGGTGATGACATTCGTACGGACCGCAGTGACTGAGAGAACCGTCGGGGGAGTGCGCTCGCTGGAGATGGTGTCGCTGACTGTTGACTTTGGTGCCGCGCAGGCGCACGGTGCGGCTGCTGCGCTCGCCAAGAAGGCCGGCCTCGCTAACTCTTTTGACGCCGCGCGCGCCTTCCTACTTGGCTTCTCGGTGCAATACCGACTGAACTTGCAGCGGCTTCTGCTGGACAGCGACAGTGCCGACAAGGACCAATGGAAGCACCGGCTCTCCGCCCCCCCGCCGTCGCTACGCTGGCTGATCCCAACCGGCTGCTCCATGACCTCCAAGATCACCAACACAAGAAAATTGTGAGACTGGGCCACCTAGGCGTCGCAGGACGTTATCCGCCACATGCTGTTCCTACTTGTTCGCAGCCGCATACACGCGGACCTGCTCTTTTCCTTGCACGCCAATATGAACTCGCAAAAGAGCCGCCTCAACACCAACGCGGCACACGCTTCGCCTGGCTAGATGCTTCGAGTCATCGGCCATCACGAGCGCATGAACTGTAAAGCCCTGGAGGAGTATTATGCACGCAGCAGCAGGGGCAGCGAGAAGCACCGCCCCCTCAACACCGATCGATGCTACGTACACCTAGCCCAACGCGCCACAAATCCCGCGCCAAGACCCACCTCTAGCAAGGAGCCTCCGACGCCTCCATGACGCCCTGTGCCCACGAGCCGGATGACGGGCACGAGCCGACCAAGCTGACACTTACCCATACGCAGACCACTACCCTGACCACCACTCCGACCGCGACGCAGTTGAAGTTCGCGATGCCTTCCCGCGCGCCGCACGGCGGCGGGGAGCACCGACCGGGCACGTAAAATCCGACGAAGCCTGCGATTCCGAGGCTTACGCCTCCGTCAGCGTCGTCGCTGTTCCCCCCCGCCAAGCGCGCGTGGTCAAGCGCCGTCCCGACCGACAACGACGCCACGCGGCCCTCCTCCCAGCTGTGGCCGCCGAGAACCCCCTCCCCACCGACTTCCGCCGCCCGGTAGCGGCCGTCGAGCGCCAGACGGCGGTTGCGGAACCGCAGCTGTGCGTGGCGGCGTGGCAGCAAGAACTCATCAATGCGTTTCTCGCTGGTCACCAGCCGCACATGCTAACGGGCACGGGCACGTTGTAGTCGCATGCAGAGAGCAGCCCAGAGCACCGTGAAGTCGCTGAAAAGCAGTCGACCCACTCAGCCTGAGGTGTTTAAGCTCTTTTTCTTTTCTCAGCTTCTGCCTGCTCATTTGTTTCTATCTCTGTTGTTTGATTCCTGCCTCGAGGCACACGCGTGGACAAAAGCATACGTATGACACAACAACATTGAATGTCACGAAACCAGGCGGTCGCAAGGTTGACCAAGCTTTCCGCCTTCCCCCCCGTCAGCACCTTCGAGCCCCTACCCATGCAACCCCACGTTCCCCACCCCCTGATGGAAGAAAAATGCTTCTCGCAAACACACCGTGCCGCCCGACCAGACGCCCCGTCAGCCCAACACGACCCATTCAGCAAAACCACCCGCCCGCCACACGCTGGGAACCACCCAATCCGGCTTGCGGTCACATGCCCGTCCGCGCTGCGTCACGAATCTCGTGCAAAGCAAGATACCGCACGAGATCCCAGTATCTCACGAACGATCGACATCATTTGGCAATTGAATGTTCTTAATATTACGAACGGTGCACGCAGGATAAGGATTGTCAAGGATCCCGCACCCAATCCCGTTGAATCCTAACCTGCACATCCCGCGCGAGAAATATACCTATGGCAGTACCCGGGTGGCGGGGGGGCTCGAGTGGACTTCAGCCTCTGCGGCCCATCCGCTGCGCGTGGCGAGCATCCGCTGCAACAAGCCACGCCTAGTTAAGCATGTTCTTCTGGGTCTGAGCTTTACACGGGCCAGATGAAAGCCAAACAGCAACGTGCTAATATTTCAGTGGTTGAGAGCGAGTGGGGGCGCGTCCCAATTTTCTGGGACTCATCCCAATTATACAGGCCTTCACGGCTGCTCTGTGCGAGGAGTAGCTCTATGAGAGGGGTAGCTCTGTGAGCGGGGTAGCTGAAAATACAGGACGATCCGCGGATGGCGTGCCCTGATCTGGGGCGGATCATATCTTGCCCGCGCTGTGCTGCGCCTGTCGCTTGCAGGCGCTTTCACAGGTGGCCTCGCAGTCGCTGTGCAGTGGCCGTCTGACTTCTGTGGGGCTTAACATGGTGGATGACGGTGACAACGGGACGTAAGCTTAGTCTATGTGCGCCCGCTCAAGATGCCAATTGAGGGGGGGGGCGCGGGGAAAGCAGGTGATAAGGGATACACAGCAGCACGCTGCTGATACGATGAGAGAAAAAAATCTCACGTCCCATTCCCTACCCTCCCTCCATTCGCGGTTTGGCTCCACTGGTCACCCAGTGGCATTCCCCATTGTGATTTTTTCTCTCATGAAATTAACAGGGCAACGACAGCAGATGTCGCCCAGACGTTTCACTGCAGGGTGTCAGCGTACCAATGCGTCTACTGCAGTCGCCTGCTGCTCAAGCCAACTGCGGGGATGGCCATATGGCAGGAGTGGGCCTGCACACTCCCCCCTGGCTCGCCACCAGCCGTCGTGGCTCTTCTTCCAGTCGTGCCGAGGAAGCAGGGAGAGGCTGCTTTGGGGAGGGACACGTCAGGGACCCCCCGGGAACTATGCAATACTTGCTGCGCTCGGCAAAAACGAGTGGCTCGACGAAAGACAGCGCTCCCCGCCTCTCTAAGTCCCCGGCCTACTGCTCCCTCTACTCCCTCTGTAGCGGGAGGGTGTGCGGGCACGTCGGCACCGGCTCACCCCGCGCTTCCCCCCCCACCCCCTTCAAGGGACGCTTCAACCGAGGTCAGCGTCGTGCCGACGGAGACTATCTTCGGAAGCGTGGCGTGTGATGATTTTGCAGCCTCGGCACTGGCGGCTCAATTTTCAGGCGAGAAGGCAGCGGGTGCTCAGCTCTCTGTACTGCGTGAGCGTGGAATCGCCATCACTTCCAGTCCCACGGAGTCTGCGGCAGCACCTGAGTAGCCTGTGGCGGACTGACGCTGCAGACAGGCGTCGTCCCCGGGTCTGGAAGACCTCGGTTGTATGCCGACGCTGGGGACAGAGCCTCCTCGAAATTCCTAGTTGCCGCCAGGTCCTTGACAGCCTTCTCGCTGGGAATTTCGACGGGGTGCAATACGAGCCCGTGCTGGAGGCAATTGCCAACGCATTTTTCTTGCGCGGCGAGCGCCCCGAGATCCGGATGAAGCACAAGAACGGGCAGGTGCGCGTATACGCGCTGCAGCTGTCTACAAGAAAGGAGCTGGTCAACATGAGTCAGGCCAACAAGCGTCGTGTCGCCGCGCGTGGACAGCAGGTGGAAAGCAGCGATTATGAGGCAACGCCACGCCCTGGCTGGAAACGGCCGTCAGGAAATCCTCTGCGTCTGACTATAGCCCAGCAGGTGGGCCTTGCGGCGGCTCTTTCAGTGCGCCACACTGGCTTCAACCGCTGACACTTGGAGCGGGGCGGGGGGCGCAGCGGCCTGGCCAGTCTACCGGCCCCACTCGACGCTCTACGAGAGCTTTCCCTGTTACCAGGGAAGCATGTTGTAGTGACGCAATCGGGCGTACACCTCGCGTCACTTGCAGCAGCAATCCAGGCGCGAGTGTCGGACTTGTGCAACCGGGACTAATTTGTTGAGCGGCTAGTGCGTGGCTTCCGGCTTGCGCCTGCTGGGCCCGCACAGCCTCCTCCTTTGGTGCATTTCACGGGCTCCCTACCCTCCTCACAGCTGGATGTTCAAGTCAACATTACTACGGATGAGGGTGGCGACCCGGGGACTGTGAAAATCATAGCCATGGTCATCAACCAGGCGCACCCGAACAGCCCTGCACATACCATTTTGTTGGCTGCTTGCCCGTTCCGAAAAGACAAGTACGACGAACTCGCCGCGATACTGGACAACCACCCTCCCCCAATCGACTTCCTGCTTCGTGACGGGATCCGGGTGCGTGGAGTGACGAGACCAGTCCCCTGATCTTGGGCTGTGACTACGCTGCACAGTGCAACGTCGTCGGCCATAAGGGAGAATCTGCAACCAACCCTGCGTACACTTCCTGAGTACGCGGTCCTCGAGGGAGAACCGGAGCGTCCTGGACGCGGCGTATGGCATCCTACAAGATATAGTCGTCGGCCGGACCTTGGGAGAGGCGACACACTTCTCTTTTCCCATGGCCCCTGAGAGCGCTGTTTCCTTCGTTGGCCATCCTGGCACCTCCAGGTATGACTGCTCTGTGGAGCGGCGTCCGCTACTTGCCGTCCATCCGTTGGGAATTGTACCAGTTCCACTCCACACAACGCAAGGAGTTAAGTATCGGTGTTTGCGACTACCAATTGAGATGGTCATGGTGCATCGGAGTGCAACTGATGGGTCTCATGCCTGAAGGCAGGCGGGCGCCGAATTCGTACAGGAGCTGGTACAACTGCGACACGAAAAGGTGCGCGAACGTCACACCGCCTTCCACGGTGGTCTCTTCATCGGCCGAGACTGTCATACAATTGGCGACAACAGCAAAGTCGTGTGCGCCGCTCTGAAGCGCAAGGTGTCGCCGGCCCACATCGATGAGTACGAGCGTGCCTGTTCCATTTGGAACAGAGTACGAAGGACTCTCAACCGTGCGGCAATTATTCCTACCGAAGAGGGTGCTCGTTCTACTTCCGACACCGTGGCGATGGTGACACTGTTGAAAAGCGGTTTTCCGTGACTTTCCATCTCGCCTCAGTTGCTTATCCTGATGTTCCCCGTCGCTGAATTCTTGGAGTGCTTTGGTAGCATTGGATTGTACGGAGAGCAGGGTCTAGAGGCGTGGCATGGTCGCTATGGCCAGAACGCTGTCAAGTACCCTGGGGTTACCAAGCTGGAGCGGTCGGCCGCCTTTATGAGGGCCATGGCGCTGGAACGGGAGGCAAGGGCCGACGTCCTGGCGCTCCACTAGCTAAAGATAAGACCCAGAAAGATTGGATGTCGCACAGCAACCACGGTTGGTGACAAGCGGCGACGAGACAGCACGACGCAGCAGCCAGTTTGCCATGCTGAGACACTTACGGCTTTCAAGAAGCGCAAGCAGTGGGCCACATCTGATGTCCGTGAGTCGGCCACAATCATTGGAGCGTACATAGAGAGCACGAGAGCGACAACTGCGTGACGGTAAATCATTTGTGCGCCCTGCCTGGCGGGAGCGCATCTCATATGCTCGACGAAGACAAACCGGCCACTGGCACTGCGCGCTATGAGCGAGGAACCAGTCCACTCCACATGTCATGATGCACACCACCCAAGCCCCCACATGTGCCAGAACGAACTCGCACCCACACACTAGTATGCAACAAAGAAAGTAGATCTGGACGCTGCGGACGCACTGGTGGCCATGAGCAATCGTGTGCCGCTGTTACATAGAAACGATGACTGGCTGCTTTTGTGCAAAGTGGGAATTACCATTTAACAGTTTCTCAGCGTCTCTTTCAAAGAGACCTACCAAACGCGCCAATTAACATTCCAAACGCATCTCTGGAACCGAAGATATGTCCGATTTTCACCTACTCACTGGAAGCGTCCGGCTACAAGTGCACTGCTGGTGGGTGAGCACGCTTCAGCTCGCTTACTGGGAAGCTTTCCCTGTGCGATTGAGGGTGATCTGGAATTTTGGCAGCCTTTGTTTGCAGTCGAGAAGGTTTGTTGAGCCTTTTTGGTTCTCCGACGGCGGAGCGCTCGCGCAGTGGCATGTTTTTGTGATGCTTGTAGTCATGTGTGCCTTTTAGTTCTCGTTGTCGACTCGGAGGTTTTGCAGGTCAGGAGGTGTCCGTACTTGGCAAACTGTGAATACTGCCAATGCAAGCGCAGCATCTTAGTCGTTACTCAGCCCACTTACTTCCAGCTTGCACGACAGAGTCCATTGGGGAACATTTGCGTGGTCCGCGAGGCACTCACTTCCCGCCTGTTTGCGCGCAACAGAATCGAAACCGCTATATCCGCACCGGCCCCTGATTGCCAACCTGAGCAGGCAAGCCCTTACACGATGAAGGTCAGCATGCGACAAGTGTGCCTTATATGGAGGACAGAAGTGATTGCTGACAACGGCGAGGCGGACCAATGAGCTGTCACATTTGAAGCAGGGGCCAACCGTGACCGACGTTTCTCTTGAAAGCCCATAAAAGCAGGTACACTGCCTCTTAAATAGGCGTGACAACTGCACGACGGCACTCGTGCATTTGTGGGGCTCGCAATGACATGCACGAAGGCACTCGTGCATGTCATTGCGAGCCTCACAAATGCAGATACCAGCGGGAATTCGTTGCCGTTCTTCCTGCAACCACTGTCACCTGCCGTATCCCCGAAAACTGGTCATCTTCAACTTCCGTGTCATCGTTGTCCACTATCAAGCGATGTTGTGCTGCACGCAGTGCCTTCGGTTGTCACGGGGGTCTGGGCCGAGCACGGGGAGCAGGCAGACGAATGAGGAGGAGTTGATTTGGCATCACATGATGTGCCTGCTCACAGTCGTTCACGGGAACCCGTGCCCAATGCACGCAAGCGAGTGCTTTAGTGATAAGTTGACCTTCCATCTTCTGCCGTGCTGCTCGACGTGCGATGGCTTTCCCTATGTTAGACTGATCTGTGCCTGCCACGTTTTCGCATCTTCCTCGCATATATTCACTCGCCACCCCCCATCATCCACCTCTCCAACGTCACTTCCAGTCGAACTCATCCCCCCTGCCTGAACCGGGCCCTTATGCTGCAGCTTGTCAGTAACAGGGGTGATGAGAAATATGGCCACGCCGCCTTCAACAATGTTTGAGCTCATCATGTACACTGAAACTTTCCGAGGGAAACCTCTGGTAAATGTTTTAGCCAGCGTATGACACGCCTAGTCAATCCGGCTCTTCTGGGTCTGGGAATGAGAGTGACCCATTGAAAGCGGGGATTCAACGAGCAGCAATATGAGAGGTCACAAATCATTTGGGTCGCGACGCAAGTGCGACCCCGCCAAACCAGCATCTCTGACGAAGGTTCGACAATGCTGGATTTAGATCCGAATCGCTAGTCGCTCGTCAAAGCAATGGCTTGCATCACACTTCCCAAATCGCGCCATCTGCTGGTACCACCGGCCTCCTCGCACCTCTCCCCGGCAACAGTGGGCCATCGGAGGTTCGCAAAGTGGTCGACACGAGTGATTCAAGCTTTTAAGTCATGAATCTGAATCTTGTTGTGGGAGGTGAGTGTTGTGCACAGAGTTAATACACGCCTCTCTGGCACCCGATCAATGCGCCATCTGTCTCATCTGTGCTGCGGACACATGTGGCTGATGGTTGCTTGCGCTCCCTCATGCTCCAAGGGCTTCTGTGGCCTCGATGCTGTCCTCCCGCTCCACATTTCGTTCAGGACTACCGCAGTAGACGTCGCCTCCGAGTTTGAAGAGTCTCTAAGGGCTCACAACTGCGTCGATTGTGGCTCTCTTTTCCTTAAAGAGACCACCGGCATGGCACTAGCTGGCGATGGAAGCCCGATCGTGATCATCCAGACTTCCCACAAGCGGTCCTGTGCCAAGGAGGGGGCTCACTTGGCGAAAACGACGAGAGACAAGCGGTCACATGAAAACAAGCCATTGGTGCCCGTCTGCTGCCAGACCCCGAAGAAGGCCACGCACGAAAGGGTGTGGTGGGCGCGTCATATATTTTCCATGGCGGCTGAGACGGTGTTCATGTACGAGGGACGCTTCTGAGAGCACTCCCGACGACCAAGTGCCATTGTCTTTCCGTGTTTGTTCATGGTAGCTTCATTGGGGAAGATGTCGAGCAGCTTGAATGGCTGAGGTCCGTTAATAACGGGTGGACCGCTGCCGATTACCTGACGCACAGGTCCCGGAAGCGGACCCCCCGACCCCCTCCTCAAGTCCTCACTGGTGCGGTTGACCTGTTCCGCGTTGCGATTCTGAAGAAAAGAGACGGGCCGTCCGCGCGATATGAGGACTAGCCGAAAAACGTTCTGAAGTGACCAATGGATGAATGGATTTGGACAGGGAAGCCAACCGGACGTCGCCGCTTCTGTAGAGACCCAGAAGAGCCGGTACACTGCGTCTTGAATAGGCGGGGTGCGTACGTGCAGAGTTACAACAGTCTCACTCATTTCCAGGAGAAGGAGCCGCTTGCTTGATGGCGGTTGGTGGCCAGAACCAGGCGACGTAGTCGACGAGCAGCCACTGATCCCAGCATCTGAGGGGCCGAGAACCGGCGTGGAAAGTGCCACCGCGCGCCACGCCGCGCGGATCCTGGTTCTGCGGGCGGGGCGCAGTGCACAGAGCCTTGCGGCCGCTACCGAAATTTCTACGTCTAACACAACGCAGACACAGGCAAACGCCGCTGGGACGCGCGCTGGTGGCCAGCCGGCTGTGGCGGCCGCCGAATGAGTTTCGCACCGGCATGAGTGGGGCACGGATGACGCACTAAAGTGCGCTTCCGTGCCTTCTGCTAACAGTGAACGTTCTGTGGATATGTCGGCCGGGGCGCCCCAACAGGGCACTTGAGGATTCTCGTCCGACCGGCCAGCAGCCCCAGATTCTCAAATGCCCAGAGATCGGTGCGCGCGCGCACGAGCTCCGCCGTCCATGACCCTCGGCTCCGCCATGGTGTGGCCTCCAATCTGCAGGACGCTTCGGGATCGCCAAGGCGGCATGGGAGGCAGTTGAACCATCAACAGTCGCCCATCGCTAGGTGGAGTCAACAAATTCTCCACACGCACTTGAGATGGACATCTCTGCTTTGCATGGGGAGTAGGACACATCTTCTCGCTAGCTGGATTCTGATGCTAGTTCAATGGTGCTGCTAATTCCGGGTTGTCGCTTTGGTGAGCAAGCCTTTTGGGGACGACCCAGAGTCTATGACGGAGTGGGCGATGCAGAGCTGGTTGACTGAGGCAGACGAAGAGAAGCGAAGGGCTGCTACGGGGGACAGAACAGTTCTTGAGCGGATGGGGGGGGACGATGCCGCAGACGGAGACGGAATTGAGCATCTCTTGGGATGCGGCGGAAAATGATCCTTTGAAGTGCTTCTTTCCTCAATTTTACTCTTCATTTGCGCTCGGTATCGGAAGGAGATGAACACTCCCCCCAAGATGCACTTTTTTGGCCGCTGTGAGGCAGATTCAAGTATGCGAGCGGATACCAGGGGGAGAGAAATGAAACGGCGCCGAAATTGGGGTGGGCAATCCGCAGCACGGTCTTGGCGCGTTCTTCACCGGCGTCCTTTTGGGAGGCGAAGTTTTCTCCATGCCCTTCTGTTGAGACTCAGATGCGTGAGCGCGGTCTCGAGGTGACACACCTCGCGCGTCCAGGCCTCATCAATTCCACATTATGCCTTTGAGCGCTTCCTCAGGCGATCGACGTGTGTCAAACAGTTGGGCCTGCCTCAGATTATGCGACCGAGCGTGCACAGGCGGCTGTGATCATCCCGAACATCAGTCGAAATGGGAACGATCGGAAATGAATTGAGCGAGCCGCGACTGCCCAATCCACGGAACTGCATAGCTGGAACAGGGACTGAAAAGTGCCCAAGGGTGCCGCGTAACCGAATATTTCCTGCGTTCTCTCTTTGCACGCGAAACGGCAGCGTCACCTCTACTATCCGGCAACGACCACGTTGCTGTCGTAATTGTGGCCCAATATCGTCTTTTTCCCACTCAATCGATCCACCTTGGGGGAGGAGGTGCATGATCATCGCAAACTCGGCGTCCCACGTCTTCCAGCTACGAGGTCTGACGGAATCCGCTTCCAGGATTATCCCATGCACGACGTGGCAAGCTACGCCAAGGCGTTAGGCGATCATGTTTTCGGCGTACGTCTTGTTGAAACGCGTACGCGCGTCCGCGCACGTTCTTTCCCGTCGTGTACGTGCATGAGAGTACGTACTTTCGCAATAAAAACGCGCATGCGGGTACGCATCTTTTCAAAGACATTCTTGTGGCCAACGGTGTCAGTTGCTGGACTAATGAGGCACCCAGGGAGAATGACTGGCCTAATCCATCACAGCTTAGAAAGGTCACTCGCCCGGTAAATTTAAGGATGGCGCCGAGGCATTCTTCATCTACGCGGCTGCCTGAGAGCTTGGCGCGAGATGACCCGCGCCGCACACAGAGAACTGACTGTGGCAGTCTGGGTCTGTCTCTCGAAACCGACAGCGCCGCACTGCGTGAGGGTGGCGACGTCAGAGCGCGTACCCCGGTTTCCTGCACCGTGTCTACTTCGGGAGGCAGGGGTGAGACGGGTGCACGTGGGGTCGGCGCCGAGTTCGATCGTGCGCCGCAGGAAGCACCGGGGGCATACCCTCGCTCTCGTTTTGAACATGCCACTAGGTTCGGAACTAGCCTCACCGGGTGGAACATCAAAAGAACGTATTTCCGTCACGCCCCGCCGGCACCTCCTTCAGGTCCCGCTGCTCGGCTAGCCTGCCGCCTCAAGGAGCGGCCGCGCTGCGCGTGCACCTATGGCCTATGAAATGGCCGCGAATCTGCGCCTGCCCGACCTGCAAGTACCTCTGGTCAGCGCCACGAGCCGCGTGATTGCCACCCCCACTTCCATTTTCGATACCGATCACGGTAATGGAAACGGCCGCGGCAGGTAGGTCCCCGTCCATTTCAAACTTTCCGTGTCCCACGCCCAGTTAAGGGCGGACATTAGGATCCAAACACGCTTCGTCATTACAGTGCATGCAGTGTACACGTAAACACTCTTATGGCTATTCCAGAAATGTTGTACCGCCTGTGCATCGACGGCGATGTGCGCGTACAACCCCCTCCCACACACCCTCTGCGCCTCTACGTACAGCAGACAACAGCTTGAGTGGTTGTTGTGGTGTCCTCTTCGTTGATCATCTGACCTGTGTTGGTCTTTTTGGGTCTGGGCGGCGCACTGGCATGGCGTCGTTGTCCGCCCTGACCGTCCCTCCGCCTTTTCCGCAGTGGTACGTACACGTTTGCGAAAAAAGTAAGAAAAAAGCAGACTGTGAAGCGGGAGGTAAGTGGGTGGATGCGTTGCTTTACTCTAGACCGGTCTGAGGCGCGAGGCCAGAGGCCTCTTACCCCCCTCGTGTGCCCCTCTCTCAACGTCCTGGAAGCACACCCCCGCCAACGCAGTGACAGGGCCCACAAATCGCGACGCCTCTCAAGGAGCCCACGAGAATTCCCCCGAGCTCAGCTCCAAAAGGAGCACCCCTCGAGATACAAGTACAAGTAATTACAGCACCCTCATACAGCAATGCATGTCAAGGGTACAGACAAACAAGCAGATCACCGCATAAGTACTCCTGGAATTATCCAGGCAGTCCGCAGTACCTCCGACTTACCAGTGCGGGCTTGGGGGGCTGCCTCAACACTCCCCCCAGCGCCCCAGTCCGCACAATCGTCGCTCCAGCGCGACCACAGCCGGTCCCGACCAGTGCAGAATCTCTTGCCAACATCCGCAGGCGAGAAAACGCCCAAGTCGATACCAGGTGTTACACCTGGTAATTCGACCTCCGACAAAAGCGGAAAAATCACCATTGACGTGAAGCAGACGTCGAGGTGAGTACAGCGCACCCGGTCGCGTCTCGAACAGAGACGATCCGACGCATCGGCGGCCCGTCAAAGTGTGGTCGGATCCGCGGCTCATCGACTTAGCCGAAATCGGCTCGACCCGAAAACCAGTAGGCCTACTGGTACGGCCAAAATCGACTTAGCATCGCAAAAACATCAAATCATCAGAAATCACCATCGACGTGAAGCAGACGTCGAGG
>Ga0114953_1000979_pt1 | contig 20559 bp, 24 predicted proteins | sample SidtaG_FD_87298 | JGI IMG/M metagenome (GOLD analysis project Ga0114953, IMG submission 87298) | Marine algal microbial communities from Sidmouth, United Kingdom - Sidmouth_Male2 metaG | ecosystem: Host-associated > Algae > Red algae > Unclassified | place: Sidmouth, United Kingdom | collected...
CCCCCCCCCCCCCCCCCCCCTTTTCCTCTGTCGTGCACGCCGCTACCCCCCCGTCTCTCCGAGCGATGGTGGATCATCTGCTGATGATAAGGTCCGCTATCCACGCAAAGGCCAAGCACGTCCGCACCCCCTTCACGTGTGCACTCCTTCTCAGCAGCCAAGCAGATGAAGTGACGGCCAACGGCGTTGTCATCGAGGTCACGAGAAGCAAGATTGATGGCAGGATGTCAACGACAATCACGGGACGGTTTCAGTATCTCGGCCAAACGGTGGTAAAGACGCTGGGCCTCCGCTCTGTTCGTGCTGGTCACGCTCTCGCCTCTACCGTTCCATGTCCCCCTGCCCCACCCTCCAACGCTCGTGCGGGTCCGCCTCTCGATTCGGCGACGGGTGGAACTCGTGTGTCGATCTCGGAACCAGCTTCTACCTCGCGTCCCCTGACGCACCCCCCTCCTGTGTCGACGGTCGTTGGAGACCATGAGGCGGGCAGGGACTCTGCACGGCCGGGACCGGCCTTGCTGCTGCGTGCGGCCGCTTCTATTGAGTGCCGCCCAGAGCTTCTGGCGGGCACGCCTGTCACCCCGCCGCCATCCGACCCGTTACCTCGTCATCCCCCGATGGGGTCGGGTGATGACCAGTCTCCCGTGCGTGCCGGTGTCGCCACGACGGCTGCATCTGGTGGCCCATTCCAGGCACCGGTTGATGGCCCCCATGCGCTGGCGGGTGCCCCGCCGGCGTCGGGATTGCAGTCCGGATTGCCGCCGACTACGTCGGGGACCTTAGCCCACGGGTTCGAGTGGCAGTACAAAGCGGTCCCACAGCCTATTATGGGGCCTGTGCCGCGGCGGCCGTGGTCAGTGCGCACCCAGGGCGGTGACATCATCAGCGAGGGAAGCGACTACGTTGGGTTTTGCCGAACTCGCGCTCCCCTCGATTACCTTCTCTCCGTCTTCCCACAAGTGCAGCCGTCGTTAATGACGTCGCTGACGTCCGCCAAGCTAGGAGGGCGGGGGCTTCCTTCTACATCACCCGGCGAGATTCTAAAGATCTTTGGCGTGCTCATCCTCGGCACGCGCTTTGAGTTCGGGTCTCGAGCTGACCTGTGGGCAACAGAGCCACGGTCAAAACACATGCCTGTCCCGGAGTTTGGCGCGCGCACCGGCATGCCTCGCCACCGCTTCGACGCCCGGTGGTCGGCGCTTACCTTCAGCAAGCAGCCGAAGGTTGGTCCGGCAGCCGACGACCCGAGCGGGGAACGCTTCAGGTGGGCCCTCTTCAACGACTTCATTTCTTCAATCAATGCCCACCGGGAGGCACACGTGACCCATGGAGACACTATATGTGTCGAAGAGTCCATCCTGAAGTGGTACGGTCTCGGGGGTCGTTGGATCCCGGTTGGTCTACCAATGTACGTGGCCATTGACCGTAAGCCAGAAAATGGCTGCGAGATCCAGAACGCGGCATGTGGACGCAGCGGCATCATGCTTCGTCTTCATCTCGTGACAACCGCCGCCGACCAGCACGGCAACCTCTCTGCAGCCGTGACGCAGCTGTTGCACGGGACTACCGTATTGCAACGGCTGGTCGGACCCTGGGAGGGGACTGACCGCATCGTGTGCGCCGACTCCTAATTCGCGAGTGTGGAGGCTGCTTTTTCGCTGAAGGCATCGGGACTGCGGTTTATTGGTGTCGTTAAGACTGCCCACCGACGGCTCCCGATGGCGCCGCTGGCGGCCCGTCAGCTGAGCGCGCGAGGAAATTGGGTGTCGATGGTCCACCCCAGCCCGTCAAGGCCCCCAGAGCTCATGGCGGTGCTTTGGGCAGACCGAGACCGACACTATTATGTGGCCTCTGCTGGGTCCTCGCGTGCTGGTGCCCCATGCGAGCGCCTGCTGTGGAGGCAGCTCGATGGCGGGGATGAGCGTGTGGCGGTGTCGGTGACGCAGCCAGAGGTTCCAGAGATTTACTACTCGTGCTGCGCGCAGATTGACGGGCACAACCGGTGCCGCCAAGATGACTTGATATTGGAGCACAAGCTCGGGACTCAAGACTGGTCGCAGCGTGTCAATCTCTCATTGCTGGGCGTCTGCATTGTCGACGATTGGATGCTGCCCTCGGGAGCACGCGGACCGGCCGCGTCCCTGGAGCAGGCGACTTTCTACGAGGATTTGGCGTCTGGAATGATAGACAACACCTTTGACAGCACGGGCTGGCGGCCGCGCACCGCGCAAGCAGCCACCGACGCGACTGTGGCCCCCGCATACGGGGTGGGCCTGCACCTGACACCATCGAAGAAGCGGCGCGCCCCACCGTCGGGTGTCGGTGCCGCTTTTTGGCCCAGCGTCGCTGTCGCGTTTGCAGGACGAATCGGAGCACACTCGTGTGCTCCGGGTGTCGCGATCCGAGCGTGGGTGGTATAATATTATTGTGCGGGCCGAAGACGGGTCGCGACTGCTTCCGGTCGCACTTGCATGCTGCACACCACGCCTTTCTGTGACAACGTCTGGGTGGGCCTGTTGAGCGGTAGGTGGATATGGGGGGATCTCGACTGCGCATGCCACTCTGTGAATAAGGTACCTTGCAAGTACCTTTGCATCCAGATATGCTCTGTGGTCGGCCGGCCTCACCGGAAGCGCAGCCAACGACAACTGTCTGTCAACAGCTGGTTGCAAGTGAGATACAAGGCGGGTGGGGTGGCCTGGAATGGGGCCAAAAAGCAGTCTCTCGCTTGGTGGTTTTTGGATGGCTCTTTTGCGCGATCCATCCAACGGTCACTCTCTACTCAGCAAGATCAGACGGGGAACATCAGTCATCTGGGAGAAAGCGCAGTGAATCCGAGAAGCGCCGTCGGCACCGCATGTTCGCATATCTCATATGATGGGAGGCTCAAATCGGTGATCCCGGCATGGCATCAATTGAGCACAACCCTGGCATCAAATGATGCCCATGACTGGTAGAATTGACACTAGCGAAGCGAATGGATATATTTTATGGTAGTGAGCGTACGTGTCAAGCGTCTGTACGCTTGAGAACAAACCGATTGCGTACTCACAGTATCGTTGCACAAAGCGTATCTGAACCGTCGTCCTGTGGGTCCACCCTCACTCATCGACTTCACTTTTCGGCGATTGACGAGAGATGGGTGGGAAGATTTCTGCTGGTGTGTCGCGTCTCTCACAGTGGCCCCTGCAGGATCGTTCGAAGAACCCACTCGCCAGAATGCCAACGACACAGCAGTTCGAAATTGTGTGGCTCAAACGACTCGCTGCGATGGGTGGACAGCCTATCCAATAACTTGGCAGTGATGGTCGCCGCGTCAACACCGCCATCAATGCTCCGCCAAACCCCCTGAGGTACTTTGTCTGTGATTTCGTGCACTCCAGGGAGGATGGCGGGATGACATTCCTGTTGGAAATCCAATTTCGCTTCAATCACGGGCTTCCATTGGTGGGTTGACCAATAGCATGTGAGACTTTCGTCAGGCCATTCTGAGGGAAGACGACGTTGCGTCTTGTGCGCCGTTCGTGTGGCTGTTCTTGGCCCAAGTCTTGGAAGAAAACTCCCGACAGGAACCGCGGCATGCTGCTGGTAAATTTGAGGCTGGCTGGGTGCCACGCCGATGACCTGATGCACCGCCCCCCCGCCCCCGCTTCGAACATTACGCTCGGAGAAATTGTGACTATTTCGCGAGTGCGTATCTGGCCACACTCGTTTGAAATATGGCCCGTAGCGTATCGCTCGCAAGACCAGATCGGCGCGAGACGAGTCTGGAGCCACGGCTCTGAAACAGGAACGTGAGCGAGTTTCGCTTGAAAATTACGCGCGAGGTACGCGTGAACCAGTTACGCTTTTGTTGCTGGCTCGACTCTTTTTGTATCATCATGCTTTCATGTGTTCGTCTTATTGCTGTGCTTCACTGGACGATATGGTTGTCTGCATACTATGAGCAAATACTGACTGAGTGCATCTTCGACGTTTGTGCTCTCCTCCCTCTTCTGGTTGTCCTACGCTGATTTCACTGCGATTCTGCGCTCTTCTTCTTTTGTGCTGGCCTTGGTTTTCGTCTATTCATGTAGGACCGGGCTGGGGCTAGGCGGGGCGGGCGTAGAAGGCGGGGGGGGGGCATGCGGGTCGGCGGCGAGCGGTTTTTAGCGGCACCGGGAAGCGCCCCCCGAAAAGCTTTCGGCAGCCTGTGGGAAGGCGGGGGGGGGTGGGGGGGATGGGCAGCCCCAGAAAGCGCCCCACAGAGCCTGTGGGGAGGGGGGTAGGGGCACCCCCGGGAAGCACAAGGAAGCGCAATAAAGAGCACCATTTGCCCTGCAACGCACTCGATCAGGGCAGCGCGACGTGGACGGCAGGTCTGCGGACGGGAGAATGCTTCTCCGTGCACTACGTGACGTTCTTTGGCCAGGGAGGTCTACGATTCATGTCTAGGAAGCCGTTCATGTCTATACTGCGAGAGTGCAGGGGTGCGCCGCTGTCTAAAATGCGAATATCGTTTCTATACTAATTTGGAAGTTTTGCAGTGTGGAGGGGGGTCGAATATGGTCTAGGACATGCCATTTCACCCTGTACTGGAGGCGTTCGGAGGCAATTTGAAAATTGTGGGTCACGGCCCCAGTACAGAGAATCAGCATGCGCCCCACTTCCCCGACGATCGCCAAGCCCAAGAAACAGTCGGAGGCACCCCTTCGTGGTCAACTACGGCAAATGTTGGTGAGTTTATGAAACGTACAATTGTTCCCGCACTGTCTGCAATAAAAGTGCTCAATGACTGTACAGTGTGGCTGGCCCCGAATCCCACGTGTCGGGGCTCCCAGTCCGGCTAGGTAGCCCCCCACGTCACTAAATGACCCCCTGGTCTCGATTAAACGTGGACCCCCAAGAACAAAACCTCAAATATGCATCGAAATCCAAAGCCGATGGAGACCCTTCGATGCAAGAGTCCGCCTTGCTGACCCCAGGTCTTCGTCATACATGTACGACTCCGCCGACCCGCCTGCTGACCGCCCGCGCTTTTTTCGCCGCCATCATGTTCCCCGCCCCCGGCCCCGACGGCGAGCCGCCGGCGCCGACAACGGCGCCGTCATGTTCTCCCCAGCAGCTCGACGCGCTCATCGAGCTCGCGGACCGCACCAAGCTCCGCGCCTACGCCGACTACTCCAAGTTTCGCGTCGGCGCGGCGCTGCTGGCCGCCGACGGGACCATGTTTTCGGGGTGCAACGTTGAGAATTCGTCCTATGGCTTGACCATGTGCGCGGAGCGGGTTGCGCTCTTCACGGCGGTGGCGGCGGGCGTCAACTCTTTCCGAGCGGTGGTGGTGTACGCCGGTGCCGTGGACGGGCTTGTGGGGCGGGGGCGGCGTGGCGGAAGGCGTTGGGCGGGGGCGGGCTGGGGGACTGTGGCTGAGGGGCGCTTGGGTGTGGGGACGGTTTGGAACGTGGGCGAGCGGCGGGAGGGCCTGGATTGGACCACGCGGAGATTGCTGCTTGGCGCTTTTTCCTAGTGCAGCCGCGGTAGTGGCTGACTGCTCTCTCTTTTCTACGGATGTGTGTGCGTGTCTTGCGGTTGTGTGCCTTTCCCTGGTCGCTGCAGGACGCATGATGCCAAGGGCACCTACGTATACCCTTGTGGTACGTTCCTACGGCCACGGTTCCTCGTGCTGTGCAAGTTTCTCCACGATTGCTGCCTGTGCTCCCTGCACTGCCACATCGAACGGGCTCCGGTCCCTTGTGTTCTTTGCGTCGGCACGTCTCTTAACCAGTGTCTCTTTTTTTACTTCTGTGTCAACTGTACTGCTGGTTGGTCTCCGTTGCTCAGGAGCTTGCCGGCAGGTACTCTCGGAGTTTGGCGACATGGACGTGTACTGCGTGCAACCAGACGGCAAAGTATCCCGCTCGCGCCTCAGTCAATTGCTACCCGTCGCCTTCTCCAAGGCGGAGCTCGACAAGGTGGCGGCCGCCCGCGGGTGAGCACCGAGGTCGCTACGTTTTTCGAGGGGGACCGCTCGCGGCGAGCACACCTTGTAAAGGATCGTTTTACACCCGCTTTTTGGGCGCTGCGCATCCCGTCACAGTGCTCGAATCTCTTCGAGACAGGTGCGGACGCAAGCAACGCCCTCCTCGTTGCAGAGCGCTCCGCACCCGTCTCTTGCGGTCACAAAATTAGCGTGGAGCTGCATCACCTGCCTATGGCCGTTCCGTCAACAGCTGGAGAGACCCCAGTCAAGCCAATCGCAGTCTGGGCCAAACAAACGCAGAAAAAGCGCCTCTTTGTTAGGCCTGAACTCTCCACTTCTTGGCGCAACAACATTACGTGACAGTAACAATAACAATGAGTGATGGTTGGAGCTACACACTGCATTGACGAAGAGCAGATGTCTCGAGAAACAGAGGAGTCACGGTCGGACAGCATGATACCCAAAGACGCCCCGTTCTACAAGAACTGTGCAACGCCTCCCCGGCGGTGGCTACTCCTGATTAGCATCAACGACGCGCGGCGATGTTCAACTGTTCAACAAGTGCGCGTCAGGCTACGCATGGAAGAAGCACACAGGCCGTGTTCCCCGCCTTCGCCCCCCCATCCCGTCTCAATCGGTCCCAAAGTAGCGGTCGCCTATGAGGAAAGAAAGAAAACATGAAACCACAGCAGACCAAGAGACAAGACATGACCATGTACGATACATAAATAGACAGTGTCCCGTTAGGGTCCTTCTGTAACAGTCGTGCATGTATGCAGGCCAGCCACACAGGGAACCCACGAGCCATCGCCAACCATACACGGCCCTCCGCACCGGTTGCCGCCCGTTCGCAGCGCAAAAAGTGAGGCAGCGACCACGTACCAAAGTCGCCCACCCCGGGCACGATAAACTTCTTGGCGTTGAGCCCCGCGTCGACCGCCGCGGTGACAACCGACACGTCGGGATAGGCCGCGCACACCGCCGCCAGCCCCTCCCGCGCGGCCAGCACCGACACAAACACAATTTTGCTTTGCGGCACACCCGCATCCAACAGCGCTTGGATGGCCATCCGCGCGCTGCCGCCCGTCGCGAGCATTGGGTCGAGGAGCAGCACGTGGCGGCTGGCCACGTCCTCTGGGAGCTTGGCAAAGAAGAGGGTGGGTTCGGCGGTCTCCTCGTCCCGTTGGATTAAGATTTTACCAATCCGGCAGGAGCGACAGCAGGAACGAAGGGCCGGCTCCATCGCCTCGCCGGCCCGGACGACCGAGACGCCCAAGATCTTGCCCGAAAAGGCAACGCCCTCGTGCACGGCACCATCGACGGGGGTGGTAACCGTAACAGGGGACACGGGCAAGAAGTTGAGGGCTACAGGGGTGCGGGGGGGCAAGCCGCAAAGCAACATCAAAGCGAGGTGCAGGCGCGCGGGGTCCAGTTCGTCAACGTCGTGCCTATCGAAATGCTGTCATCGCACCAGTGGCAGACAAAACAAACCAGCGGCACGGAGCTGATGCAGACGCGATACACCCCTCCACGTCTTAACCGCAAAGCCTGACCAGGCGCGGCCGGTGACATACCAAACTCGACAATGAGCCGGATGACCCGGTCCGCGGAGAAGATCCAGTCGGCCCGGCTCGTCTCGGCGGACCGGATGATGGTCATCAGCGCCCGAATCTGCGCCGTTGGCGGATGGAGGCGCACGTTGGGGGGCAGCTCAAAGGCCGGGAGCTCGGATGGGGTGGCGGAGGGGGGCGGGTACGAGACCGCGCCGGCCGCACCGCCACTGCCACCGCCGCCAGCCGCAAGGCTGGACCCAGTTGTTGGTGAAGACGGCGCACCAGCAGACCCGTTGGTAGCCATGGCGCCGCAACGACAAAGGGGCGGTCGCGGCGGGGATGCCGCACCCGTGTGGCAACACGCGGGCTCGTGAAGCAGGTGGGGACATTATCGGTGGCTGATGAAAAATGATTGGCCGATTGACACTGACGCTGTGTGTGTGTCTGATTGTTCCCGTTCTTTGACATGGGAGCGAGCGAGGGGTCGAGAGGGTCTTTGGCTCGACTCTGACAGATCACAGCCACCACGCGGCAGAACGTAACGAAGAGGCTGAGGCCCTGCGGCAGTGCGGCTGCAGCCGTAGGGGGGGTGCACGCAAAAAAAGGAACGGTGATACCGGGCGTCATCCAAGCATGTGCACAAAACAGGCGAGCGACCCCCGTTGCTTGGCGGCCACGACCTCCTGCAGCGCGATGGAGGCGCGCCACTTGATGGATGGGGGCCGCGCTGCGGCACGGGCTCACATCACCAATGTGGCGAGTTGACATACCTGCTGTTGCGTCTCTATATGGGCACCCTGAGTGGGGCGGAACACTGAGTCTGCGGACGGGGCCCCTGCTTCTGCCTGCGCTTTGTGTTCGGCCACGCCCTTACTCCGTCGATCGCTCTTGTCTAGCGCGCGATGGACAGGCGGTCTAGGCCGGCTGTCAGTCTCGATAGAGTCTCCCCGCGGAGCGGCCGGCGCACGGCCCTTTGGCCTACCCGCGGGTGTGCGCGGTCAGGGAATCCCCCAGTGCAGACACGGTCACAGTGACGCGGCGCCCGCCCGCTCGGTCGCTGTGGCCCGGAACGAAGTGGGGAGCTGACAAGCACCGCTGCCGCCGGCAGTCACCGTGTTGGCCTCCGGACACCTGGTAGGCCTGTGGACTCTTCCCCGAATCGCACGCAGCCTCTGCGACTGGCAAAGCTGAGAAGCAGAAGCACTGGGTTGCAGTGCACGTCGGTACAGCGAAGAACTGATCGGTGGTGCTGGTCTTGAGGGCCACCACAGCCGCCACTTGCGGCTTCACACTTCGCCCCGCCTCCTGCCGCCTGTCAAGCGGCGGCGCTCGCGCATCGCGCCACCAAAGCAACGAACTGCCACCGCTCTCCCCTCTCGCACATGGCCATCACCGCGGCATCCCTTACGAGGTGGGGCCCCACCCCGAGGACGTCTTCCAGTCGAGCCGTCCTCTTCGCCCCGCAAGCGCACAGTGCACCTGACTGGCGGGGAGTGGAGCTTCGACTGGGAGGAGTGGTCGTCGTTTCCTGCTGGAAGTCGACGTCCTCGCAACACCGGTGATCAGGAGATACAGTACTGTACAGAGATTGTACAGGCGATGCTCCATCTCGGAGCATGACCAATCACAAGGCGCAGAAGCCATCCACCCATCAGGTTTGGAATAGACAACAGGATGGAACAGTCAGGAGAGAAACGGCGACGTCGTGGGCCATTCATTGGATGGGTCGCCCCGCAAATCCGCGTTGCGCCATCTCGCTCGCGCCAGATCAAGCTGCGTTGCCGTCCCTCCGCTCTGATATCTTCTCCGTCAACTCTATGTTCCACGCTGATTGGCCTATTCGCTTGGCTCCATCGGCCCGGATGGACCCCGCCGCCATCACAGTGGCCGAGGACCCCCGGCCGACTGGGCTGCTGCCTGCTGTCCACAGTGCAGCGGTTTTCCTCGCAGGCCACTCCCGCCCTTTGTATGTATTCCGCAGACGGCTGACCGCTGCCGCCGCTTCCACGTTGCCCCTGCTGGCGGTCCCCCCCGCGCGACGGATGGAGGTGTCGCAGCCGCTGTGAACTCTCATCATCCATCGTGATGGCACGCGGGCGGTTGGCTGGCTCCATCACCCCCTGCGGGCCGCCTTGTTGTGCGGGCGCGCGGCGTGCCGGTGCGGGTGCGCGCGCACGCGGTGCGCGTCAGGAGCGCCAGAGCCGACCACGGTGGCGGCGACACCCTGTTCTACTTGAGCCGTGCGTCGGTCGAGCGCGGGGCCCCGTTGTCGTTCACGTATCGTCGCTCGCTCACACAACACTTTGTGCGTGATCCTTTTCGCATCCACGCCTACCCCTTGCCCATCGCCTTGGCAACCACCACCACCACCGCCAACCACTATCACCAACACCACCACCACCACCACCACCACCACCACGCACGACAACCACTCGTACCTCTATGATGACGGCTCTCGTGTCTGCCGCACCCCCCGAGCCGCTGCCCCAGTGGCCGCCACCCCCGCCGTCGTCACCCGCCGATGACGACGACGTGCTGTCGGTCGTCAGCGCGCTCGACGGTTTGGCCATGGTCTCCCCATCAGACGCTGACGATGACGTCGACGACCACGACGACGATGGCACTGGCGACTTTGGCGACGACTCGCCCGCCGCCGAAGGCGCCTTCCTCGACCGCCTCCTCTCCCCCACCCCCGCCGAGTCGCTGACGCCCGCGCACATCACGCGCGTCGGCGGGCGCACGCTGCACGCGACGCTCCCGCTGCTGCTCGCGGTTATTGCGCGCGTTGGCGACACGGCCGGCGCCCGCGCGGCGGCGGTCGCCCTCGCCGTTGCGCTGCGGCAGCGGCTCGAGGCGGGGCGGGCGCTCAAGCTCCGCTTCCTCCTCCTCGCCCGCACGCCGGGCTACCGCCGGTGGCGCGTGCGGCTCACGTACGCGCCCGACGCGTACGCGGTGGGGGCGGCCGCGTTGGCGGCGGCGCGGTGGCGGGTGGCGGCGTCGCGCCCGGCCCTGTCCTCCTGCTGCTCCTCGTTGAGCCGCGCCTCGACGGGCGGGCGCGGGGGTGGGGGTGGGGGCCCCGCGCCCTCCACGTCGACGGGGAGCCCGTCCTCCTCTACCGGCCGCCAGAGGAGCTGGACGTCTGTGGCCGACGTGCGGTCGGCCGACGCGGCCGCGTTGGCGGCGTGGGTGCGCGCGGAGCTGCTCCACCCCCGCCACGGGGTGGCGACGCGGCCGCGACGGCACCACCGCCTCGTGCCGGCGCGCGACGCTTTTCTCGCGCGCGACGTCGTCGGCTGGCTCGTCGAGCGCCTCAGCCTCCGCTCCCGCGCGCAAGCCGTGGCCGTTGCGGAAGCGCTGCGGGGCGCGGGCGCGATTGCCCGCGCGTCGGGCAAACACCGCCCCTTTCGCGATGGGGGGGGGGTGTACGTTGCCGCCGCCGCCGCCGCCCCCGCCGCGCCGCCGCCGCCGCTGTCGGCGGCGTCGACGGCGGGCGGCGGGGAGCGGCGGGCGTCAACGTCGGCGGTGCCGTCGGCGTCGTCGTTTGCCTCCCTGGCCGACTACGAGCCGGACGGGTGCCTGCCGCTGCTGTCGCTGCTCTTGGCGTCGTCGCCGTTGGTGCGGGCGCCGGCGGGGGCGTCGTCGCGGCGGCTCTTGTCGCGCGGCTCGTGGCGGGACGGCCCAGCCGCCGACGCCGCGTCGGCCGCGTCGGGCGGTGGCGACCACGCCGAGGGCGCCACGGGTGTCGTGGCGGCGGTCGACACAGACGCTGACGCTGACGTCGACGTCGACGCGGACGCGGACGCGGACGCGGACGCGGACGCGACGGTAGCCGAGTACCACCTGTCGCTCGCGGCCGACGATACGGATTTGGCTAGCCTCGACTTTTGGGCCAAGGACGTTTTTACGCCGGGCATTGCGGCGGGGCACGTCTTTACCCACCGGCAGGTGGTGCACCCCTTCCCCGAGCGGGCGGCGGCCGCCAGCGCCCCGCCCGTGGCGAGCGCCGACGCCGACGGTGCGTCGTCCTTGTCGTCGTCGAGCAGCAGCAGCAGCGCCGCCTGGTCCCGCTTTTTCGGTGGGGGCCCGGCACTGCCGCCGGCGGCGGCAGCGACGGCGGCAGCGGCGGCGGCAGCGACGGCAGACGAGGCCGCCGACCCGCTCGTCTCCCAAGCGGTCGTGTCGCACGTCTTTTCGTCCATTGCGCGGCCGCTCATTGTGGAACTCCGCCGCCCGACGCGCGGCGAGACGGTGCGGTTGGACGCGCCGCCGGCGCGGTCGCCGGCGGCGGCCGCCGCCTCTGGCGGTGCCACCGCCCGCGGCGGCTGCTCGGTGTATGTCGGCGACGCGTCCGCGGCGGCGGCGGCGGCGGCGGCGGCGGCGGCGGCGGCGGCGGCGGCGACGACGGCGGTGGCGCCGTCTTGCGGGGGGGTGGAGCGGGTCGACCCCCCCCCCCGCGTCGGCGCCGCCGTCCTCGTCAAGGCCGGGGACAACCTGTTGCAGGATCAAGCCGTCGAGACGATGCTCCGCCTGTTCAACCACCTGTGGCGCGCCGCGGCGGGCGGCGACGCGGCGGCCGCGCCGTTTGCGCCCACCTACGAGGTGCTGCCGACCGACGCGCGGGCGGGCCTCATTGAGGTGCTCCCGCACTTGACGCCCCTCCGCACCTACGACTGGGACGCGTGGGCGGCGCGCGCGGCCGCCGACGGGGGCCTGGTGGATACGCTCGTGCGCTCCGCGGCGGGCGCCTACGTCGGCGCCTACGTCCTCGGGTGCCGCGACCGCCACTGGGACAATATCGGGGTGACGGCCGACGGGGCGCTCGCGCACATTGATTTTGGGTTCGTCATTACGCAGGCGCCGCCGATGGACGGGCCGCGCTTTTCCCTCTCCCCGGGCCTCCAAGGCGCCCTCGCGCGCGTCGGCGCGTGGGAGCGCCTTGTCGCCACCGCCGGCGCCGCGTTTGCGACGCTCCGCGCCCGCGCGCCGGTGGTCGTGCGCGCGGCGGTGCTCGCGTTTGGGCACGCGGGCTTTGCGCCCGACGCGGTGCGGGGGGCGGTGCTTGGGGGGGCGGCCTTGGCCGTCGGGGCGCCCTCGGCGGCGGCGGCGGTGGCGGCGGTCACGGCGCAGGTGCGGGCGTCGGCGACCGAGTGGCGGGGGCGGCTCAAGCGGGCGTCCCACGCGTCGGTCGACCCCGCGTTTTACGCGCTGCTGCGGCTGCGCTTCCCGCCGGCCGTCTTGGCGATGCGGCTCGTCGAGGCGCGCCGCGCGCAGCCGGTCGTGCCGCCGCCGCGGGTGGAGGGGGAGCGGGACGTGTGCGTCTAGGGGGCCGGGGGGGGGGGGGGGGGGGGGGGCGGGGGGGGGGGGGGGGGGGGGGGGGGGGGGGGGGGTGCGTGGGAGGGGGGGGGGGGGTGGTGTGTGCGTTGCTTTTTTTATTTTTTCGACGGGTGGCGACCGACGCCCTGCAGCTGTGAGGCTGCGTGTACATAACTGGTTCCCCTCTCTTGTCTTTTGTCTTGGCCCCGTCGTTGGCGCAGGTAGCAGCACACACGGGTGCCTCTTTGCTGGAATAGATGTGTCGTGCCTCTTTTCACCGCGAGACCAGGGGCCGCCGTCCTTGCCGCCGCCGCCGCCGCCGCTGCGCGAGTGGGGGAAGGAAGTGGTTGCGGGGCGGCGAGAGAGTCGCACAGCGAGTTGGACAAGGCATGCATGCACCTGCAAAGTGTTGGGGGACAATCGACGACGACACCCCCGCTGCTCGCTCCCCCGCCTTGGCCTCACCCCTCAGTCCGAGTCGGACGAGTCGGCCAGCTTGCGCTTGAGCTTGTCAAAGACGGTGACCTTGCCCGCCTCGTAGGAGAGGATCGCCTTGATCTCCCCCGCCGGCTTGAGCTCCTTGTCCACCAGCGAGAGCGTGCCCGCAAAGGTACCCCCCGCAAACGTCGTTGTGGGGATCTTGGCCGTCCCGAGATGGTCATCCGAGGTGAGGAGGCTCTTTTCCTTGACCAGGATGGTCAGCTCGTCATAGTTGCCTTTGCAAAAGACGCTGTCCGTGGCATTCCAGACGGGATTGTGCGAGTCGACCTTGTCCGTCTTCATCACCTCCTTGGCCGTCTTGCCGGCGCGGCCCAGCTTGACGACCGCGTAGGCTGTGCCACACGATACCCACACGCACAAAGGGCACCAGCAAGAGGCACGAGCCACCCCACCAATTCGAGAAGGAGTGGTTCGTCCCTGGCGCGTGCGTCCACCCCAACGTTGGTCCCGACTGGTCAGGCAACCTCGCTCCTCACATCCCAAACAAAGCACAAAGCAGCTGATGACAAAGCCCAGCTGAAGCACACTACAAACAATAGCAGCAAACGTACCGTCATCGCCCTTCAGGCCGTGAGCGCTCTGCAGCACAATCGTCAGCTTCCCCTCGAGACGCACCATGGTGGGCGCGCAGAGCAGACTGGGACAAGAGGGTTGGGAGGCCGTGAGTGCGGTTATCGTCTACCGGCAAAGATGGGGTGCGTGGCGGCACTCAGAGTGCAAGAGAGACGCAACGGAAACGAGTGCCCATGGGGTATGGTGGGGACGGGCCCTTTTGAAGCCCGTCCACGGGGAACGACGCCGAGACGCGCGCGGCTGCAGCACGTAACCGTTGCGGGTAGGGTGCGTGAGGGGGTCTCCACTGGTGCACCATGGCGGCGCGTGCTTGCAAAGTTGCAAAAGGTCTGCGAGACAACGCATGGGCCAATGGGCACGAGAGAGGCGCTCCACTGTTGTTGTTGGTCCGTAGAGGAGGTCATTTGTCAACTGTCAGTCCTCAGTGAATTACAGAGGTACCCGTTTTGATTCTGTGCAAGACTCTGGTGCCTCCTGAAAGTATTATCGATCTCAGCGCGGATCATATACCTCCTTTGTTGCCGACTGCCGGCTCGGTCACAGTGGCCCGAGACGGTTATGCTGCCTGATATGCTCCGCGGTCATCATGTTTCCATGGGACGGGCGGAGTTGTTGCTGCGGCCCCTTCTGTCATCGTACTGATGCATCATCGCCTACTACACCTAGCCGTTGTGTGGTTATTTGTTGGAGGGAGTCCGAGCCATTGGCGCTCGTCTCATCCCGAGTCGCACAGTCAGCGTTGACTGCTCTGGTACGGTTGTTTGGCGCGATGGAATGTGTGACGAGCTATCGCGCGCAACGGGTTGCTTCGAACGTCTTGTATCTCTGTACGGTTTTAAGAAGTCGAAGTACCCATGGATCGCGGACGTGCGGTTCTCGAGCTACATTCGTGTTCGAATCCCTGTCTCCCTACTACGCGGCCACGGATTCTGACCAGACCCCGTTTTCTTGTCTCTCTTTGCTACTTCAGGGACTCATTGTTTTCCCTCTGCTTCTGGGGCCTGCGGCGCGACGCGCGTGTTGTCATCTATTTCGATCGACTGCTGTGGTGGGCGCGGCCCATCTTGGGTCCGACGCGCTGTGGCAGCTGTTCGCCTCTCCTCATGATGCAGGAAGCCTCAGAGCTGCCGCGCGGTGAATGACGTTTCTTGTACCCGCTCGTACTGGCCATCGGCACGCCTTGCGGGTCCTCTCGGTCGCGCAGTGGACGGCGAACGGCGGGCGGCAGGCGGCGGGCTCGCCCGCCCCTACCCACTCAAGGTGACCCAACCCGCGCCGCACTACGTGGCGCGGTCGGTGCGGTTGGATTGGTAGGTCGGCGTGGAGCCTCGGTGCTCCACCGAACAGTGGGCGGGTGCGCTGTGTTCCCCGCCTGCCGCCCGCCTCCCCACCCCACCCGCAGCGGTCGCCACGGCCCTCTCGGTGCCGTGGCCGGCGGTGCTGTTTGGGTGATCGGCCCCGTGGTCGGAGCTGCGCACACGGTGGCCGGCCGCCCGCATCCGCGACCACGTGGTCATCCGCTATGGTGGCCGAGGCCGGCCGGGCGTTGGTCGTCGGTCGTGGTCTCCCACCCGTGTGTGGCCCGCGAGGAGGTACGCGGCATTGGCCGGGTGTGGCACACCGCCGCGGGCGGGGGCCCCCTGGGGCTCGGCCCGCCGGCGACCACGGTCACCGCCGCAGCCGCGCGGCGCGCGCACACGGCGCTGCCCCGGTGGCTTTGGTACGCGCACTCCAGGCGGGTGGCTCCCTTCTGGCCACAGCGGGCGTCTGCCGGGGCACCGTGGGGCCCCGCCGCGCCGACGGCTGCGCGTCTGCCGCGACGCTAGCTGCGTGCCGCGCTGGCGCGATGATGCTGGAGGACGACAGGACGGGCCGGCAGGGTGGCTTTGGTGCGTTCACGCGGCCGCGTAGGCTCTGTTGCGCCCTTTGCTGCCGTCGTGCGCGACGCGAGAGCAACGCATCGGCGTCGGCTGACGAATGCATTGCGTCCATGTCGCCGCCGACGTCGGCGGGGCACGAACCCTTGCGGCTGGTGTATCTCGGCGGGCCACGATGGGCCAGCGTGGACTGCTGTGTCAAGACGCCGCCGCCGTGCAAGGCGTCGCACCCTGCAGCTCCTCCGGCGGCGGAGGCCTTTGGACGGACCTTGCCATCGTCGACCTGCCGTTGACGGAGACGCCTGAGCACGGCGCCTTAATAGGGCCAGGCCACCGAACCCTGCTCGCGTCGCCCGTCTCTCGGATGGCCGATTGTTTGTGTCGAGTGCCCGATTGCCAGTGGCGACGATGGCCTCGTCTTCCCCATGCGCCACCTTCTGGTGTGCACGCCGACAGCCTTCAACGTGATGCCCAAGCCCTACGCGTCGGACGAGGGAGTTGCCCGCTGCAGGCATGACGATCGGCATGTCCTGCGGCGCCCGATGTGGTTTGGCACCAGCACTTGCTGATGCTAGGGTTCGCATTTCTTTCAAACGACCAAGTGTACTCTACAGCCAAGGTTTGTTGTGTGGCCGCATTGTCGCTGCTACCTTGTCACCGACTGAGTCGCTGTTGAGCGACCATCTCCACCGTGACCCCAGCCATCTCTGTCGCTCCCTACCGTTTCTTGTTTGATGTGAAGAGACGACTTGTTGACAGCAAACTCTGTGTTTTGTGCATGGATCTGTGCCTCTCATCCACAATTTGTAGGTGGCGTCGGGCCAACGCTGGTTACCGACTGACCCGTGTTTGGTCGTTCTCGGCGCTCTTCATTTTGCATGTGCTGGTGCTTGCCTTCTCCTTGCGTCTGTCAGGTGCATCCTCGTGATGATGCTGCGCGTGTGTATGCCGGACAGTGGCATGCATGCGAGCAGATTGCAGCGAACACACTTTTCAGGTGGTGTGGCTAGGGGGGTGAGGCGAGCTGTGAACGAGTGCCTGCGCCCTCACGGGTCGTTTCGGGGCGTTGCTCCCATGTGCGTTGCGTCCGAGTGTGCTTCGCCCGTGCCATGAGGCGATCGGAGACGATGTCGAGGTAGGTGAAACCCATCGTGCTGTGCATGAGGCCAGGAGGACGGCTCACAGGTTTCCGTAGTGGATGGGCATCGGGTGTGGCTCTCTGTGATAGGATGTGATATTAACCGTGTACAGGAACTGCGGGTCCTTTTCTTTCTAAGGGGGAGCCGAGAGCGCATGATTGCTCGTATCTCACTTTATTTTTGTAGCTACAGTATCTTTGGATACGTGAGCTGGACCGCGGTCCGTGAGATACATGAGCGTGGCGCATGAGAAAACAAGACAAACAACGAAGAGCATGCTCCACTAAAAGAGAGAACTACCCCCGCCGACTGCGCACCACTACCCACCAGACTGAAAGCCGCCCCTCGACGGCTGGGTGTCTGAGGTTGGGCTGGGAGAGACCATCGTCAGCATCTTAGAAATTGCGCTCACCAGCGCCGGAGCCAAAACCGTGGCGGTGATACAAATGATGGTTCCTCTCGTGGCGCTCGAGCGTGTCTAGATGCTTGAAGGCGCACAGACAAAGGTGGCACCAATGCTTGTACTTGGGATGGTCGGCGCGGATATGGTTGTCTCTGCCATTGGAAAGAGACAGCACAGGAGCCAATCCAACAAAAGAGAAACACAGCATTTAAGTACGAGCAAGAGCAGACACCCAGCCGTCAGAGAAAGCTCGGGACTGAATCGTCGATGGCGGTCTCTCACAGAGCTCCCTTGCCCCACGAAGACTCCTAATACATGGACGCCGTACCGTTCCGAGGGGGTGTCAAAGGTAGCGCCGCACTCGATGCACTGCCACTTGACCGCCATGATGCCCAACGCAGCCGCTGCTAAAGGAAACAGGCAACGACGGCACAGCCGGGGGCGTTGGTGGTGGCCCGCGCGCGCTGGAAGAACAGTGTCACGAGTTCCACGGCGTGGACTCGTTGCCGCTTTTGCTGTGCACCGGCCGGGCCTCCCACCGGCTGCTGCCTCGCTCGCGGGGTGCAAGGCTTAAATAGCCCTACCAGCGAAAGCAGGCAGGCCGTGCTCTGCAGCGCGGCAGAGGAGGGGCGTCACCCTGCCCAGGGGTGTCGCTTGCTGGAGCGCCTCAGGCGGCTCGACGCACGATGGCCGCGATGGCCCCCCCCCAGCGGGCCAAGAACCGTGAGCAGCGAATGGACTGTGGGGCAGAGGCGGGTCCGGACATCAGGCCGGAGTGGGCCCCCGATTGCGCACCACGGACTCAAAAAGACGCTGAGGTAATGTACGCTCTCCCACAGCAACACGGCACAGAGGGCGCGCGCAAGCGTTTTCGGGAAAACTGCCAGCCAGCCAGGCCCACGCATGACTGTCGAAGAGCGGGCGGGCCAGAGTAAGGAACGCCTCGCGAGCTCGCTGCCGTTTCTCCAGCCCCGTCTTGGCCCCGCCTGGACGGGGTCGCTCCGACGCCCCTCGAGCACCACCCGACGCGCCGGTCGCCCAGCTGGCCTTTGCAATAACGCCACCGACCATGGTGGAGGCTCAGAGAGCTGAGGGCCATTGGATTGGCTCGCTTCGTGTTCGGGCCAGTGCGGACACATCAGCAAGGGGTCTGCAAGCGTACACGATTTGCCAATGGACTGACTGAAATATGAAGTAATTTTTGTCGAAATGTCTTCGGAGGATATGTTTAGGATGAATTCTATCAGCAACCTGGGATGAAACCCAGATAATTGACCATCAAACCTGTCATAAGTAGCATACATTTTTGGTGCTCGAGTTTGGTAGGGATTGTAAATACTACAAAGACGGCTTTGTGGCTTCACATGTGTCACAAAGTCCTGCCTGGAGCAGGAGACTTCAACAACACGTGCACGAAAACTGACAAACCTGGTGTACTTTTTGTTTTTGAGTTTGTGATGCGGAGACTTCTGGTCGCCCAAATGACTGAGTATCAACGTAGATTCCCGAACGAACGACTCGCATGTACAGTCGTACAATGATACCTGACTGACGGCGCTCACTCTGACCTGTTCCGCTCCCAAAGAGTTGTCGTGGAGGGAGCCGCGGGGGCAGTTTAACCAAAAAAATCTTGCGTGGGCAGCTTGACACCGCAAAATCCGCGGCGATAGCCTGGAGCGGCAGGTCGCGAGTCGCGGGCCACGTCCGAGGCACACGCGCGCCTCCCTGCGACAAGAGGCTTCGTGCGACGAAGTCGACCCGCACAGCAACATGGCCCACGGATGGCGCGGAGCCACAATGCACGCAGTGATTCCCAGGTCGACGGAGGCACAGCAGTCTTGTCCAAGGCCACGTTTGCTGCTTGAGAGCCAAACGGTTGTCCGCTGAGGCAGGGAGGAAAGTGCCGTACAGTTGTAGCCTGTCGCAAAGCCCCATCGGGCGGCTCGGGTGCCCATCATTGGCAGAACACGAATGGTGGCGTTGCACTGCAATACATAATGTGCTGCAATGCGACGGTACAGGTGGTGACGCCACGACTTGACGGCTCTCTGCGAAGGTAAAAAAAAGGTTGGGCTCAGCAAACATGACGGGCGCTCCGCTGGAATGCGTTCACCAGGCACCTGGACAGCTGTGACAGCACACAAGCGAGTGACGGCTGTCACGACCAGTTGCCCATCAAGCCCGTGTGTGCGGCGCTCGGCCTCCATCTCGGCAGCGCAATAAGCCGCGCGGCCGAGGGCAGAGCGCCATGCCGCGGGCGGCTGTTCACACCCACGGGGACGATGGAGCTCAGCAGCAACCTCTCGCGGCCTCCACGACCGCCAGCCGCACAAACGCCGCCGCACGTTGGCCCCGTGTTCGACCCACGTCCCGCCGCTGGAGCCCGTGGGAGCTGCTGGCATCCCACGTCCGACACGCAGACAGCGGCTTGCGGGGCGGAGCGCGGCGGCCTTCCTGGTGTGTCCGCCGCCACCACACCGCCCGACCCTTGGGGGTCGCCAGCGGCCACGCCGGCGCCCCCACCCCGCGTTTCGGGACGAACCGGACGCGCTTCTCCCCATTTCAAGCAAAACCCCTTCCTTGGTGGCGAACGCGCGCAGCCGCCCTTGCGACTGGTCCGCAGCGTGTCGCGGACCCGCCCGTCCCCTCTGCCCTTTGGGGGGCGGGAACCTGGCGCGCCCTTGACAGCACCCGCTGCGCTTTCCAGCACGACACACGGGTTGTGGCCTTGACCGGGGGCGCGCCCCCGCCCGACCGGCTCGTGCGCGCCGCGGCGGCGGCGCGGTGTTGGCGCGCCCCCCCCGGCGCGCACGGGCGGGGACGGGTGACGGCGCGGACGCGGGCGGCGTGGACGGGTGACGGCGCCGCGCGCACGGGCGGGCGGGCCGCGCGCGCCCGACACCCCGCCCCCCGGGTGGCCCGTCCACGTGTGGAATTTGGAGTAACCCAAACCCCACCCACAAACTGGCGCGGACTTGTTCACCGCGTCGGCCGCGCGCGGTCGCGGTCGCGCCCGCGCCCGCGCTCGCGCCGCGGCCCGCCGGCCGCCGCGCCGCGGCGGAGGGGGGCGCCGCCGCCGCCGCCGCCGCCGCCGCCACCGCGCGGGCGTCCCGCTGGGCGTCGGCGCCGCGTGCCCGCGCGCGCACCCCCCCCGCCCGGCCGGCGGCGCGGCGACTGGCGGCCCGCGCGGGCGCGCGGCGCGGGCGCCGCGGCGGTCGGTGGGGGAGCACCGGGCTCCCCC
>Ga0114953_1001006_pt1 | contig 20308 bp, 9 predicted proteins | sample SidtaG_FD_87298 | JGI IMG/M metagenome (GOLD analysis project Ga0114953, IMG submission 87298) | Marine algal microbial communities from Sidmouth, United Kingdom - Sidmouth_Male2 metaG | ecosystem: Host-associated > Algae > Red algae > Unclassified | place: Sidmouth, United Kingdom | collected...
AGATGCCGCCCTCTAAAGTATTTGAAAAACTCAAAGAAGACCGCAGAAAAAGTTGAGTTAACAGATCAACGTAGGAACAAGGCATTGCCTTGTTCCTACGTTGATCAATATGCCCAGTTATTTAATGCCGAACGCACTAGTTAATTATTTTAATTTGCTTAAACCAATGACGCCTTTAGATAAAGATGATGATCTTATTTGGTAAATAAACGATTAAACAAATAAACGATTAAACAAATAAAAAAAATAAACAATTAAACAATCAATAAATACAAAACAAAAATACTTCCTCCTCCTCGCCTACGAAGGGACCAATTACCACGGCTGGCAACGCCAATCTTCCGTTTCTTCTGTTCAGCAAACCATCGAAGAAGCCCTTTCCCGAATTTTTAAAATCACCATCAAAATACACGGATGTGGACGAACGGACGCTGGCGTTCACGCTACTCGCTACTACGCACAAGCTTTTTTACCCGATTGGAATTTTGATCTGGTAGAACGCATCAACCTCGTACTACCAGCGGATATTAGTGTTTTTGAATTTATCCCGGTCCACGAAAAAGCCAATGTACAGTACAGTGCCCAAAGCCGTACTTATCGATATTATTTTCATTTGAATAAAAATCCACTACTAAATCATTTTAGTACCTGGTACTGGAAAACAACACCTGACCTTTCCTTATTAAAAGCAGGACTGGAATTGATGATAGGAACCAAAGATTTCTATGCATTTTGCATCCGACCCGATCAGTACAAAGATTCCCGCTGTATTGTATCCAGGGCCGCACTCTACCCCGGCAAATTTCCACAAAGCTATTATATCGAACTCACCGCTAACCGATTTCTTCAACAGATGATTCGACTCAGCGTCGCTCGTCTGATCGACCTGAGTACTGGAAAAATAACCCTGGAAGATTTTCGTACAGCACTGGAAGAGAGAAAACCTTTTATTCATCATTTGCCGGCACCACCACAAGGGTTGAGACTATCAGAAGTAGCCTACAATTGGTCGAAAATCAAAGTAAATCACGGGAAAACTCCGAATAAATCAAGCTAAAAGCGGGATTCTTCTTTTTTTTCGTACCTTTAACCTATCATCAAAAATGTTACCGAAAATGTCAAGAAGTATTAAGATCAGAGTGGTCAAGGAATCTGCAAAAACTGTTACGATAAGAATGCTAAGTCTTAATCGTGAAATGCCTGTACCGAAGGCCGAATTTGAAAAAAGACTGGAAAGTGGAATGTACGAGATTGTTCCTTTGCGTACCGCGCCACCTCCACCGCCGGTAGAGGAAACAACTCCTGTCGTAGACGAAGCTGCTCCCGCTGCCGAGGATAACGACGACGCTCCTGCTGTCGAGGACAACGACGATGCTCCTGCGGAAGAAGATATACCGGATGCTGCAAAAACATCAGAGTCTGTATCTGAAGAGGAATAAATGAAATAAATAGTATACGTATTATTATAACCTGATTATAAATAATAAAAGCCGGTAGTGAAAACTACTGGCTTCTATTATTTCTGAATTATTCTAACACATTAGGAATTTACGCTTGTGCCGGTGGCGTATTAAAGTTCATCGGCGGAAAGCCTCCTTGCTCCGGCTCATCAATCTTACCATGCTGTGCTTCAAACTTTTTTACATTATCCATCAACGCACGCATTAATCTCTTGGCGTGTTGAGGTGTTAAAATAATGCGGGATTTTACTTTCGCTTTTGCTACATTAGGGACCAACCTTACAAAATCTACCACAAACTCCGATTGCGAATGTGCGATAATCGCCAAATTAGAATAGGTACCTTCCGCAATTTCTTCGGGCAACTCGATATTTAACTGTCCTTTTTGTGGTGGATTAGGATTATCGTTTTTATGATCTGCCATTTTTATTTATTTTTTAAATATTGATTCTTAAGATTAAATAAGTTTATTACGCAATATCGCCATATTTGGTTCACCTTGCAAATACTCCTTCTTAATAAAAAATTAAACCTGCCGCCTGTCGCATTTTATAATAAGGAACGAGGATTAAATAGATTAAGAAATTTTGAGTAGGTAATTTTTCATTATCGCAGTTTTCTCATTTCTCATTTCTCATTCCTAAGTACCATTTCAGAAATACCTTTTTAGCCTGTCACAAAAAATTGGACTCCTTTTTGCAAAATACCTAATAAACTAGAAAATTCATGACTGAAATCACAAAATTCATTTTATCCAATGCGATGGTTAAAACAAAAGAGGCCTCTCAAAAAGAAATAGTAACAACCAATTTATTCGCTAAAATTCAAAACCGGACGGCATCCATTGCGGTAGTTGGACTCGGTTACGTAGGCTTACCCGTAGCGCTTGAGTTTGCAAAGCAGTTCAATGTCGTCGGATTCGATATTAACGAAGCAAAAGTAAATATGATGATTGCTGGAAAAGATCCATCTTATGAGTTGGAAGACGAGCAATTTCTAGATAAAACCATTAAATTTTCTCACGAAGAAAGCGTAATGGCAGATGCGCAATTTTACATTGTAGCCGTGCCAACTCCTATTGATCAGTACCGTCAACCAAATCTAAGTGCACTACGTAGTGCAACCGCTAGTGTCGCTCGGGTATTGAAAAAAGGAGATTATGTGGTTTTCGAATCTACCGTGTATCCAGGTTGTACCGAAGAAGTTTGTGTTCCGATTTTAGAAGAAATTTCCGGACTGATATTCATGGAAGATTTTAAAGTCGGTTATTCGCCAGAACGGATCAATCCGGGTGATAAAAAAAATACTATTGATAAAATTATAAAGATTGTTTCGGGTTGTGATGAAGAATCACTGGAAGTAATTGCCAATGTTTATGACAGTATCATCACGGCGGGCATCCACCGGGCACCCACCTTAAAAGTAGCGGAAGCAGCTAAAATTGTCGAAAATACGCAGAGAGATGTGAATATTGCGTTGATGAACGAACTGTCTATGATCTTCGAAAAAATTGATGTAAATACCTTTGACGTTTTAAAAGCAGCGGGCACTAAATGGAATTTTCTAAATTTCTATCCTGGTCTCGTCGGTGGACATTGTATCGGTGTAGATTCTTATTATCTGATTCAGAAATCTATCCGGGTAGGTCACAATCCAATTTTAATTTCTGCCGGTAGAAAAATAAACGACGGAATGCCCGCGATGATTACAGATAAGGTTTGTCGTGAAATTGAAGTAGCTGGCAAACGACCTTCCGAAGCAAAAGTACTGGTCATGGGTATTACTTTTAAAGAAAACGTAACCGATATCAGAAATAGTAAAGCGGCTGAAATGGCCAAAGAAATGATGACTCGTTTTGGGCAAGTAGATATCGTAGATCCGGTAGCAGATCCTAAAAAAGTAAGAAAATATTATTCGATGGATCTAAAGCCAACGTTGAGCGACGATTACGATGCCATCATCATAGCCGTTAGCCACCAGGAATATTTAACGCTGAAAGAAACCGATTTAAACAATCTTTGTAAGAGTGATGCTTTTGTAATGGATGTGAAAGGTATTCTAAAAGATAAAGTAACGGAGATGAAATATTTCTCCTTATAGCTTAGGAATGAGCTAATAATAGTGAGCATCAATCAAGGCGCTGAAATGGGCTTTATGCACCGCATAATAACCATTTTAGAAACCCTGCCCGATCTGACAATCTGTCCAGCGGGGAAGCGTGATGGAAAAAGAGAAAGCATGGTGTCTTAATTTATTTTATCAACATTTCTAAACCAAATTATAATTCCGAATTCCACCTTTGCTTACTGGACCTTTTTTAAAAAATGTAAGAGAGCTGACACAAATCCAGCAATCCGTTGACACCCCTATTTCAGATATCTCCAGCGCAGCGTATACACAAAGCCTTTCCAGATATTTCGCGGCTTTTCCATATCACAAACCAGCTCTTCTCTCGTCATTTTTTCAATATCAAAAACGCCATTTAATCTTTCCTGTGCTACGACCAACTGATCCAGTGCGACCAATCCCCTACTCACAACAAACATAATTTGCATACAGAAAACAAGGTAATTACTCTGCTTGTATCCTAGCGAATGAAAGGCTTGAAAACTGTCGTAAATTAATTGAATATATTCTTTTTGAATAGGAAGAATATCCTTTGTTTTGGTCAGTAAGGTATCTACACCATCGAGGTGATCGCGACGAATATCAAAAACATCGTCGGTCAACTGAATTAATTTTCCCAGGATATAAACTGCCGCTGCTTCTCCGGGTGCGTAAGTATGCTGTAAAATACTACGCGACAGGGCGACAGAATAACTACCTTTATCATAAGTTATTTTTCGAATGGCGTCAAAAGATAAATTTCCACCAACCTGCGCCTTGCTCGCCTCTTGTTCGTAACCGACTTTTTGTAGATAGAAATTAAATTTCGTTGGATCTTTAAGATTTTTTAGAATTACATCGTAAAATTTTTTACTCAACAACTCCGTAATATTACCATACTTGTACTGCCCCCCCGCCAGGTCAACCAGCGATTCGTCCATGGTATAATCGTAATGATCAAAGAGGTCGTCATAAACAGCCGTAGCTGCTCCCAGATAAAATCCAGCCAGAGCTTCCTGCCGCGTTTGCGATTTACCACGAAGAACCGTAAACCAAACATTGGTGATACTCCCGAGCATGCCGTGATAATAAATTCTTTTACGGTATTTTAAATTGATTGGTTGATTGACCGTAGCATAGGACGCTTTGATGAGTTGATAAAGTCCGGAACGGTAATAAAGGGTATTGATTAAAACCACACTATATCCTAGTCTGATTAAACTGTAACAATATATGATAAATTTAACGATCATCAACCGAGTCCTTTTACTTACCGGCAAGATAGGACTATTTAAGGAATGTTGACAAAATAAATGACGATTCTATACTTCCTCTTTTTCACAAATCAGGGATTTGCTTATGGTGAAATAAAAAGTCGTTCCCTCTCCAGTTTTAGATTCAAACCATATTTTACCTTTATGGCGGTTAATAATTTTTTTACAAAGTGAAAGACCAATACCGGTTCCTTCGTAGGATTCCCGACGGTGAAGGCGCTGAAAAATCTGGAATATTTTATCCGCATAACTAGGATTTATTCCGATCCCGTTATCCCTTACAATAAAAAGCCATTCACCTGCTCGCTCCTGATTGGTCACCACAACCCGTGGACTGGAACTTTCATTAAATTTTATGCCATTGGCAATCAGGTTATAAAAGACAATTCCTAGTTGATCTGGTACACAGTTAATGGACTCCGGTAAAAGGTGCATATCAATACAAGCCTTCTTTTCAACGATTCGCTGGTATAAATCGAGTACCTTATTATTTACGATGTCATTCAAATCGGCAGGTTCAAAGTCCAGAGTCTGATGACCGACCTGCGAAAATTCTAATAAATTTTTAATCAATTTAGACATTCGATTTACACCGTCCACGGCGAAGGAAATAAACTGACGACCATCATCTTCCAGTCGTTCTCCATATTTTCTTTCTAGTAATTGAATAAAATTGCCGATCATCCGCAATGGTTCCTGAAGGTCATGGGAGGCGACATAAGCAAACTGCTGAAGATCAATATTAGACCTTTTCAGTTCCAGGTTAATTTCTTTTTGATGAATCATACGGCGCTCAATCTCTTCCTCTAACTGCCGGTTGTGGTTGGTCAATTTATTCATCAACTGGTTTATCTTTTCCTCTCCATCCTTCTGCTGCGTTAAATCATTCCAGATCGCAAAAAAGATTTCTTCACCATCTACTTCGTATCGAGTCAGTGTAAAAAGTACGATACGGTTATTTCCATTAATATCCGTAATCACCCATTCAAAACTATGGCTTCCCAGAGCCCGTGCCTTATTGCTCATCTCCTCAAAAACTTCCACCGATAACTGTCCATCATCCTGCACAATCGGCATTAATTGTTTTAAAGAAGTCTTTCTCAGTACTTCTTTTGTTTTTATACCTAATAACTTTAATGCGGGTTGATTGCTATCAATTATCTGGTCTTTTCTAAATAAAAACAAAGGAAAAGGAACGTGTTCAAAAATATTTCTAAGCTGAGCTACACTCTTCGCAAGGGCTACTTCTATAGCCTTCTTTTCAGTTAAGTCCTGAACAATTACCATATCCTGAATAATCTCTCCCTCCGCATTCCGTATTAAGGAAACAGTCAATCTTACCGGCATCAGAGAGCGGTCTTTACGGATAAAGTCGATTTCGATCTCCGCAGATTTTTGGGCGCCCGAAACCAGCTTGGCATAGCGCTTTGACCATTTTTCCGAATATTCTGCTGGAACAACATGTGATATTTTTAACTGATAAATTTCCTCCTGGTTATAGCCCAAAAGACTCATAAACTTATGGTTCACATATTTTATTTTTTCAACGCCTTCGGTCACCACAATTCCGACGGGTGCGTGCTCAAAAAATCCGCGAAACAGGGTTTCGTTAGTTTCCAGTTCACGAGCAGCTGTTCTCTCTTTCGTAATGTCATCAAATGTCCATACACGTCCGGTAAGCACCCCGTCTACACTGTGCGGCTTGGTAGTATAACTAATGATGCGGCCATTGTGAAACTCTATCTCTCCACTGGCAGTTGCTTTCTTTTCTAATTCTATCTTACGATAAAGCTGAATAAACTCTCCCGGGTTTTTGCCAATATCCACCACCCCACACAAGAAATCATTTTCATTTGGATTGACGATATCTATCTTCCAGATTTCTGTAAATAATTGATTAAACTGACCAATCTTGCCATCATAATCAATAAATGCAATTCCATTTCGAGTCGACTCTAAAGTAGCATATGACTTGGCAATTGATTTTTGTAAAGAATCCTTTGTTTGTCTCAATACCTTGTACCTTCTGTCTAACAATCTACTTACGTACCCTATCAGAAAAAATTGATAGATGATATTACCAGCCGTAAAAACCGGAACGTAAGCCGCCTGCTCTTGCAGTGGATAGAATGGCTCCAAATAAAAGAAACTATATGCCATCAGTAATTCACAACTAAGAAAAAACCAGGCAAAAAACTTCCGTTGAGATATATTTTTATTTAGAAAACAATTGATCAAAAGAATATTGATCAAAAAGGTAAAAGTCATCGCTTCTCCTCCGTATAGAATAGAAAATGTACTAAAAGCAATACTGCTTACTGCTAAAAACAGACTGATAGCATTAAAAATATTTGTCTTCTTGTAAACAAGAAAACATAACACTTCCACTACGATCAACCCAAAAGAGAAATACATCAACTCAATACTCCCCAGCATCCAGCTGTAAATAATATTGACAATTAAAAAGGCAGAGAGGGTGTATATAGAGATTTTCAGAAGGTTATCTTCTGAACAGTTATCCCATAAATCTTTTAAGCTTTGGGGGACCATACCCGTTTTTTTAGAGACTAATTCAACCATATTTTTCTATTTCTCAATAGACTTGTTACGCTTATGAATTGAGATCTAGAAACAAGAATTTTATTCTTAAATATGTCTCATTTGCTCCCCGTCTCTTCGGGTTCGCTAATTTTATTAGCTTACATAGCCTGGCTACGGGGACAAAGAATAGACGGAATATAAGGACAAAAGCCTATTTATAGAGCCGGATTGTTAAAAAGTAACAAGTCTGATAGAAATATAAGCAGCAATTGTGCCTAAAAAGCAAAAGGGAAAGCAAATTGCCTTCCCTTCTCTTTAATCTTATTAATAAAATCTGTAATTAATAATCCCGGCTAATGATTATTCTGGCTGATTTTATCTGAAAATCACTGACCTTAACGGTAATGGTATAAATTCCATTATGATAGTTGCCCAGATCGATCCGGAAAGGGTCCCGTGGAATGGTTCCGATAATCTGTTCCAGTACTTGCTGACCTTTAGCATTGTAAATTTTTATTACCGCAGGTAATCCCGCCTCGGCTTTCATATTTACGTAGACCTCATTGGTTGCGGGATTGGGAAAAATCTTAAATCGTTCATTGTCAATATCGTACATAATCATGTCTACCCCGGAATATTTAAAGCTACCATCCACCGCGTATTGCTGTATCCGGTAATAATTAATTCCTGGTAACGGTCGGTCATCCAATTCCTGATAGTAGGTAGCGGCGGTGCTTTGGCTGGAACTATACACCGTTTTTAAATTTTCAAAATCTACCCCATCTGCAGATCGCTCTATCTCAAAATAGTCGTTTTGCTGCTCCGTATTGGTCACCCAGTTTATCTGAATTCCACCATTCAACCGTACCGTTGATAAAAACAAAATAGCCGCATCCGGATCAACAACCAGTCCGTTTCCCCCACTGGTTATATTAACGGTATAATCTTCTACCTCTCCATCATCAAAAGTTTCACAGGGGCCTGCATAGCTGCCACGTTGCATACTCACCCGCATTCGCGAACTACCCGTCAAGGCTGTATTGGGAACGGTGATATTACCCGTTACCGGAGGCAAGGTCGTACCATTTGCTTCTGCGGTGGCAATGCTGGAAAATACCCGCTCGCCATTGTCAGTGAAGTCTCCATCCTGATTATAATCTATCCACACCCGAAAATACATGTCCCAGTGGTTATAACTAAAAGTAGGTTGTAAGCTAATCGCCGTTGCGGATCCTCGATTGATTGTTGCACTTAAACTGGTAAAATCACCATAGCGATTTTTGCCACTGTTTTTATTCAAATTTCCAAAACGCACATTGCTGATCCATGCCTGCCAGGGCGCGTCACCCAACGATACACAATAACCAGATGCATTTGCACTACTCACGGTAAAACTCTGAAAGACTGGTAGGGCTGCATTCCAGTTACCATTCCCAACTTGCGTAGCCCGCACGGTAACTGCTCCCGCCACACCATTTAAAGTGATGGTATTTCCACTGATGGTGGCAGGCCCATTCGTCACTGTAAAAATTACTGGCAAACCAGAGGAAGCTGTCGCCGAAATCGTAAACGGTCCGTCGGTCACCTGCTTATCTGCTAATGGAGCAAAATTAATCGCCTGATTTTGCTGACTTGAAATAGTAGAAAAACTGACAATATCCGTTGCCTCCGGATGCGTCAACGGTATATGACTGGTTTCCGCTGCCACTTGTGCGCGTATTGTATGGTTTCCGGAAGGGACGTTTGTAAATGTATATGTTCCCGTTAAATTATGAATATCTATCGGCGTCCCATTGTCTAGTGTTAATAATAAATGAGCCGAATTAAACAAAGCCAGGTCACCAGATACATTATAATCAACCGTTACGCTGGCGCCATCGATATCTTGATTTTGGGTTGGACTATTAATTACTACCCGGGGAATTTGGTTTCCAGTAACCACTTCAAAAGATCGGGTCACTGCGGTTGCAGCATTCCAGTTAGCATTACCGGTTTGACTGGCCCGAATGGTGACCGTTCCTTCGTTTCCATTCAGCGTCACCGTACTGCCGGATACGGTAGCTGGCCCGGATACCCGGGTAAAGGTCACTGGCAATCCGGAAGTAGCCGTTGCCAAAATGGTAAAAGGTGCATTGGTGCCTGCGCGAGTATTCAATGGATTAAAGGTAATACTTTGGTTTTGTGGCCCAGTACTTTCATTTACATTTAATGTATAATCTTCTACTTCTCCCAATTGAAAAGTCTCGCAAGGGCCGGCGTACGCTTCTCTTTGCATGGCAATCCGCATACGCGTACTTCCCAGTACTGCTTCCGCTGGAACAGTAATATTCATGTTTACATCTTTTAATAACGTTCCTACTGCCGGAGCAACACTTATTGTGGATATCTCCATTTCTCCACTATCTGCAAAATCACCGTCCTGATTCCAATCAACCCAAACCCGGATATACTCATCAAAAGTTGTCCAGCTAAAACGATGGCTAAGTGATAGCGGCACTGTAGCTCCTCTGGCTACATTTGTACTTAAACTCGTATAATCTCCGTAGAGGTCTTTTACGGTGTTGTTATTTATAGATCCAATAGTAACATTACTGATCCATTCTATCCACGGTTCTTGTCCCTGAGCGTTACAATAATTCGTTGGACCACCGCAGCTTTTTACTTCCTTTTCTACAGAACTTGTATAAATAAAAGGGTTACAGTTGGCTCTTTTTACTCCCCGACGATACCAGGTTGTTTGAGAAATAGTCTCTGGATTATAGTCAGCTCCCGCGGCACTACCGATGACCGTCCAGGGCCCCGTAGGCGAACCGGTAGAACGCTGCCAGCGATAAGTGATAGCACCGGTACCACCGGAAGGACTCGTCTGGTTGCCAATGTTTGACGGGTCATATGCGTCGCAAATAGATTGCGATCCATTAATCGCTCCGGCATTTGTAAAGTTGTTACAATTATTATTTGCAGAATAGGTAATGTTTAAGGTATTGGAAACCGTATTTCCATTGTCTGCTGCGTCGGTGGTACGATTAGCAGGTAGCCGAACGGTCAGAGATCCGGCGGCGGTTGGGGTTATGGTAAAGTTGTAATTGCTACCGGAGCCACTTAGTCCGGATTTAGTCCCGTTATTAACTAAAAAATCAGACAGACTCAATCCTGTAATGGCTTCCGTAAAAACGGCATTGACAACAAATGGTCCACTAACCGTATTGGATGCCGCAGTCAGGGTTACACCGGGCGATGTAGTGTCACCGGGTCCACTGCCGTCATTGCATCCATTTACCTCTACTTCTGCCAGGGCCATAAATCCTACACCGTTCTTATGCAGTCTTACGTATCTTCCGGTCCTGTTTATGGCTATGGTTGCAGGGGTTGCTGCTATGGTATTTTGTAAATAATTACCGACGTCCGCTTGTTCCAGACTACCATTAATTGTAGCAGAAGAAAAAGGCACATCCGAAACAAAAATATAGTAATTGGTTAATTGATCTTCACAACAATCTGTCCGGTTATAAATCTTAATATCCGTAATCTCTTTTATACCACCCAGATCAACTTCCCACCATGGATTTGCTTGCCAGTCAGTACTGGAAACGGAAAACTGGGACCACCAGTTACCGCTGTTGTTTCCATCTACGGCCAGGTCAGCAGTCGCACCGCCACCATTGTAGTTACTCGATTGCGTAGCGGGTTGATCAAGTGCCAGATTTGCTGGATTGTTACATCCGGTGTTGGTAGAATAATCAACCACCAAATTATTAGAAATTAAATTACCATTACCTGCATTGTCGGTAGCCCGATTGGCAGGTAGCTGTACAGAAACTATTCCATCGCTGGTTGGATTTACAGTAAAATTATAGTTCTGACCCGATCCCGAAAGACTACTAACACTGGCATTACTTATCGTAAAATCGTTTACCGCAAGTCCTGTCACTGGCTCACTAAACATTATATCAACGTTATAAGGTCCACTTACATCATTAGTAACAGTAGTGAGGCTAACCGTCGGAGCAGTATTATCTACCAATATCGGAAATAATAATTTTTGGGGTATTACTTCCCACGGCTGACTGGCACTGCTCCATTCCAATTTTGCGGAAGCACCCCCGGTCGCTTCGTAGTATTCCATCTTGACTGATACCTTTGTATTGCCTGCAAGATTGATAGTACCAGTATGAAGCGTCACTCCTTGTCCTATCCACTGATCAATAATTTGCTGACCATTTACCCAGAGCCGTACACCGTCATCTGTGGTTGTCCGAAACATATAAGTCTGACTAAATTCGGGTAAAATTTCTCCTTCCCAACGGGCCGAAAAGGTTTGCGCCGCGATTCCACCCCCCGGACTACCCGATCCCCAGTTAAAGTTTATCACCGGATCAATCCGGGTAAATACAGGAGCTGTCAGGTTTGCATTGTTAAAATAAGTACCACGGAGACCGGTACCTCCACCAATTTTGGATACGGTAAATATTCGCTCTACGGGTGTCGCAGGTCGATAGGTATTGTTTCCATTCTGAATCGCTCTCACTACGACGGAACCTGGCTGTCCTGTTAAGGAAATAGTATTACCGGAAATGGTCGCCGGTCCACTGACCACGTGCAAAATAACAGGCAATCCAGAACTCGCACTGGCCACTACATCAAAATCACTGCTACTTGTTATTTTATTAGAAATATTATTTAAACTCACCGTTTGACTCGTACCGGAACAATCGGGAAAGATATCTTTTTGATAAGTATCGGTCAATCCTAGAGGATCGGTAACAAATAGTTTAACTCTGTAAAAATAAGTCGAACCATCACATCCTACGGGCGATAACTGAGTGGTAGTTACTTTATTATTATCTCCCGGTTCGGGATGAAAATGATTATTGTGATGCAATTCGGTTACCCACGTATAAACCAAACTAGTGTTATCGTGTTCAGCGTCTGTCACCACTGCACTTAAATTCAGGGTCGTCGGATTGGCAGGCGAAAAAGTATTGGTATTATCAATACTAACAGATATAATATTTGGAGATGTATTATTTAATGAAACAGGGATAACCTTTTGAGAACTAAGATTACCGTTGTCCTGCACCGTCAAACGAATATTAAACGAGACTGGTCCTGTAGCAGTAGTAGTAAAAGTATGGCTTGGATTGACCACTGTACTATTGGGCGTTCCATCGCCAAAGTCCCAGATATAGCTCAGATTTTCATTATCCGGATCATAACTTTGATCGCCAAAAAATTGAACCGTTAATGGACCACTTCCGTAAAGCACATTTGACGAGGCGACGGCCACGGGAGGTAAATTTCCTCCAGTGTAAGAAATCTTTCGGACCGTATTCATATTCGGATTATTATTTCCGATAGCACCTGCCAGATAATATAGTCCGCCATCAACGGGTGAGGTCGCTACAAAAACAATACCTTGAATTCCTTCTATAAAATTACTGACACTAATTGGATTTTTATTGTTGTCAAATTTTATTTGTTTAATCCAGGCACCACCATAATCGGCGTGAAAGTACGAATTTTGATAAGTAGCGGGAAAATCATTTGCGGTATACCAGGTTCCACCGATGGAACAATTCCCCTGAAAACCTGGACCAGGTAACTGACTGGAACCTACATTAACAATCGTCCCGTTTACCAATCCTCTGGGAGTAGAATTACGCCAGTCCAGTCTGGGTCGTTCGTGGCCTACAGGTGAAAAGCTATTGTTATTATATCCAGGCTCATGGGTCATCCCTTCAAATTTTGGCCAACCAAAATTCTGTCCCGGTGCATCCACAATATTTAACTCTTCCCTGTTTCCCCACCCTACATCACCAATAAATAATACCCCCGGATCGCCATCTGCCGAATTATGACTACCTGTTTCAGGTTGTAGACTCATTCGACAAGGATTACGTAATCCTCTTGCCCAGATTTTAGACCGGACAGATCCCGGATTTTCGGATTGATAATAAGGGTTGCTGGGCAAACCGTCGCCCGTGGCGGGGTCTATTCTGATAATTTTACCACTTAATGAATTCAGTTGTTGACAACGGTAGGCCCCAACATTTTGAGCCGACGTAATGATTCCGTCGATTATTCCTTGCTGCCAATAAGTCTCCGGAGCAGATCCTTCATCAATTGAAGAATAGCTGGCACCATCTCCAAAACTAGCTAGGAGGGTTCCGTCTGTTCCAAAAACCAACGAACCAGTACCGTGTGATTGATGCAGTATCGGTGGTCCACTATTGGGCGTCGCACCAACCAGAACTTGTCGGGAGTTTGCATTGACGGTATTGAAACTATTGTTTGCTTCTGCTTGATAGCGGGTGATTCTACCAATCGTTGCAGCAAAATATTCGTTGGTATCAGGATTGTACTGGGGTGTACCTGCGTTGAATAAATGATGCCGATCTACGACGTAACAAAGGTAGATATATCCATTTGCCAAAAAATCAGGATCCAGCGCGAAACCTAACAGGCCAAAGTCACGCCAGCCACCAACTTCATCGCTGATGTCGATGAGTGGCTGTGAAGACTTCACCCCGTTTTCTACAATCCAGACTTTACCATTGCGTTCCCAGACGTACATTCGGCCATTGGCATCAAAGGTCATTCCAACCGCCATAGAAAAATCTGTTGTATAAGGTATGTCTGCAAAACCCGTCGGCTGGGCCCGGGATATGGTGGCCAGACAGCAAAAAAAACAGCAAAATAAGAAAGAGTTGAAAAGGAGGTATACCTTTTCACAATAGAATAGGCTAAGTAATTTCATATTCTTTTTTGTTTCTATAAAATAGATTTACAATACCTTCGGGCCAAAATATTGTCTTGATATATTTATCTTACGATAGAAAAAAGGAAGGAATTAGGATCAGAATTTGAGGAAAACGGGATTTCTCTGATTTAAAATGTTCTTGAAGGGATAAAATTTGACAAAAGTAAATTTAATTAAAAATTACACAAAATGGAAATATTTCCGTCAAAAAAGCGGCCGAAATCCCTTTAAGTCCTTAACAAAACGGATAATTACCCTATTTATGGTAGAACATTTTGTAGGAGTTAACGTTTAGGAAGGCGACCATTGAACATATTATTGACTTAAGTAATTAAATCACTTACCTTTGCGCCGCTTTGGGGAAATCGCCCAAAAATACACTGAATATACCGAGCATACTCAAAAAACCAAGATTGTACTTTTGAAAACATTTTTGACCCATGAATAGAATTATCTTATCTCTGCTATTAGTGGCAGGTTTAATAGTTAGTAGCTGTTATCAACCACCGCTGGAAAAAAATCTACCCTTAAAAAGGGAAATAGATAAGGTTTCGCCCTTCACTGTTGCGCACGATTTTATGCCTAGTGGTAAAAAGCAAACCGCCCCTCTACAATCCGAGCTCTATACTTCTCAGGCTATCAGTGCTGCACATTTTCCAGAAATAACGGAATCGATACAGACGGCACTCAAAGAGCAGAAAAAATTATTAAAGTATAAAAAGCGTAAAACGCCCCAAAAAGTGGGAAACCTGCTCGTTTCCAATGATCAGTTGCAAAAAACGGCGGATATCCTCTTGCAGGCAAAAGATGTTGACCTGGCCGAAATTATTCATCAGCTGGATGCTCATAAAATTCAGGGACAGGATCAGCGAGGCAATGTTCATTTTACAGGATATTACACCCCTGTGCTCCAGGTTAGTAGCATTAAAACCAAAGAATTTCCATATCCTGTTTATAGTTTTCCTCAAGACTGGCAAGGAGCATTACCTTCTCGTAAGGAAATCGACGGAGAACTCGTATTGAAGGGAAGAAATCTGGAACTGGCTTATGCCAAAAGTTTAATCGATATCTACATTATGCAGGTACAAGGATCTGGGATTGTAGAATATGAAGATGGTACACAGCAACTCTTCGCCTTTACAGGTTCTAACCGAAAATCATATGCTAGTATCGGAAGATATATGGTAAAAAAAGGATTAACGACCCCACAACACGTTTCGTTGCAGTTCATAAAAAAATACTTAAAAGGGCATCCGGAAAAAGTGCATGAAATTTTATTTAGCAATCCTTCTTATGTATTTTTTAAGCCTGTTGATTCAAATCCTAAAGGAGCAGGTTTGGTTCCGTTGACCGAAATGCACTCTATCGCCGTAGATACCCGTTATATCCCAATGGGCAGTATTCTACTGGCAAGCATTCCAATTATTAATAACAAAAATCAAGTAACTCATCACGAATATCGACTAGTTGTAGCCCAGGATATTGGTGGAGCAATCAAAGGTCCTGGACACGTAGATCTTTACACTGGCGTCGGCTTCCAGGGCCGAAAACAAGCAGGTCGTTTGCATCATTATGGAAATTTATGGCTATTGCTACCTAGTGAAACGCCTGCTCCAGCGCTGGCTTTGAACTAGTAAACATCTGGAAGATGGCCAATTGCTAAAGTCAATCTTATTCCTGAAGAACAGGAGCCATTTAAGCAGTCAGTGTTATAAGTTATTCTTTTGTTGACCCTAAATACTTTAATTTATTTTCGATTCAGACTTGCACATATAATACATATTACATATATTTGCACTACCTACCTTACTTCCATATTTTTCTTCTTACAAGAAGGTCGTACAGGAAACCAAAACCCCAAACTATATCTTTTACTATTTTAATAATTGTTGAATACAATCAACCTCTAATCTATCTATGTACAGTTTCTAAGATGAATACATGACTTAATTTTTCTTTTATTTTAACACACACAACACTATAAATCTGACAATGAAAGACTTGAATAAAGAAAACAAGAGTATGCGTATATCCCCCGTGAAGATAAGTACTAAATCTGTTGAAAAGGTGTTTACCTGGGGTATTGTTATTTTTGGAGTTATCGGTTCTATTATCATACTTGAAAGTATGACCTTTAAAAAAAATAGAATTGGTGTATCATCCATCTACAATGATCCAATTTATGATAACCGTTCGGATGCTACCAAAGCAATACCACTCCTCACGGCAAGTGAGCCGATGGAAAAAGAAAAAATTATAGGAAGACAACTTCACGTTAGAGGACCTCTCGAAGCAAATACACCTGTCCTTTTTCAAGTAGAAAATTACAACCAGAACGCAGAATATCTGCTCGAATTTGGAGATGGTATCCGTCGGATTCTTAATCAGCGAACAGACTCTCATATTTATGAGGTACCTGGCAATTATAATGTGAAGTTGTATATTACTTACGAAGGAAATCGTATCGAGCTCTCCAGTCAAAATATTAATATCATGGAACCAATCACCGTGTCCACGAATGCCGTTCGTATTGACTTTTAAGGAATGTTGACAAAATAAATGCCATTCCATAAATCAGCAAAAGCACGGGCTTATAACTTAATCCAAATCATTTTTTTGATTTGTGGTTTTCGATCAGTCGTGTTTAGATGATAATATAACATTCCGGCTTCTCCTAGTTGCGTAGCATTAAGGGTTATTTCATGGTATCCATTCTCATACTTACCATTTTCAATATACCGAATTTTACCATCCATATCATAAACGGTTAGTGTCGCATCTCCCGCTTTGTCCAAATAGAATCCGACATTGGTATTCACTGAGAATGGATTTGGATAATTTTGATACAACGTAAAGCGATCCTTTTCTAATCCTTTTATATTATCAAATAATAAAGCGGAATGCATCACACCGTGAATCTCACTGTATGCTTCTGCAGCGGTTACTTTGGAATTTGATTCCAATACTTCACTTAATGTCAACGTTTCCTTTGCCTTTACAACTATTTCAAAAAGTACAGTTTCATCTTTCAGACTAAGTCCGTTGGCCGTATTCCAACTGGTGGTGATTACGCCTGCTTCCTGATTTTGGATACCAAAATTTTTATCGGTCAGACCACGAAGTGCTACCGGAATAATTTTTATGATTTCCATTTTGGCAGGATCGAATTCCAACGTCATTTGATACCCTAATAAAGCAGTAAAATCTTTGGCTTTTATTGCCACCGTCCTGGTAGTTCCTTTTTCAATACGAGTATCGATCACCAGTAAGTTTTGGGTAGAGCGTTCGGTACGGGTGTCACCACTAACCAGGGCATTAGGTACTGCTGAACCATTCAGGTCTCCTACTTTTATTCCGATAAAATTCTGTTGCATGGCTTCGCTAAGTCCATTGATATTGATCAATTCAGGGAAGGTAGTCGTAAAAGGATTCGCAGGATTACTAAAAACATAATCGGCATCTACAAAACGCCAGGAAGTATTGTTAGTCAAATTTTCATCAATCCTTAAAATTAGCCGACGCAGTGCAATCATATCTAAAGAACTAACCGTTCCAGAATTATTAATATCGGCAGCAATGACTTTATAAGGAGTATCCAAAGATTGCACTTCCAATAAATGTTGTCCAAGTAAAATCAGATCCATCGTTGAAAGTCCATTCATCAAATCATTATTTCTCGCAGGAGTAATTGTATAATTTTGTTCCATACCAAGATCAAAATTATATTCTCCCGTTTCATCGGTTGTCATATCTCCCATCATTCCAGTGGTCGCACCACCCTCTACCATTACATATACCTCGTCCATCATTTCATCAGCAGCATTGGTAATCATTCCAGATACCGTAGCCGTAGTGGTACCGGTTTCATATTCGTTGATCCAGATAGCCGTGGTAACCGTTGTGGCATTGCCACAATCATCCGTCGCCGTCCAGTCTCGTTTAGCAGAAATTCCGTCTACACAAATGACGCCGTTTGGAGGAGATTGATATTCTACAAAAGTGATTGTAACATTTCCACAATCATCCACTGCGGTAGGTATTTCAAATTCAGGGATATTATTACATCCTACATCCGGTGTTTCCGGTACAAACGTAAACACAGGTGCCTCCGTATCTCCTTCCAGTATAACAGAAGTCGTTACCGTAGATTGATTTCCGCAACCATCGGTAGCCGTCCAGTCTCTATTTATTTGTTGTCCATTGGTACAGTCATTTCCAAGGGTGTATTCCTCAAAAGTAAGGATCACTGTTTCGCTACAGTCGTCCGTAGCGGCTGGTTCTTCGAAGATAAATAGTTCTCCGCAGCTTACGATAACGGGGGCCGGTATATTGGTAAAAACGGGAGCCACTTCGTCAATGATCGTAATCGTTTGGGTTCCGGTATTGGATTGTCCACAACCATCTGTAACAGTATATGTTCGTATTAAGATAGCACCACTACAATCACCTGGCAAAGTACTATCGACAAAGGTTACCGTTGTATTTCCACAAGCATTCCGAATAGTTGGTTCGATAAAATTTCCGGTTGCACCACAAGTACTTTCTATATTTGGAATGAGGTCAACAAATTCTGGCGGGAAATTATTTTTCAATTTAAAATGGGCTTCCAACGTCGTATTATTTCCACAATCATCCGTAGCGGTAAAAAATACTTCTGTAATTGCGTAGCCACTCGGGCCACATATTTCAGTTGGTATATTTGGCGTATAAGACCAGGTAACACTACTACAAGCATCGGTAGCAGACATACTGTTGAAGGTTTGCTGAATCCAACTGTCATAATCAATCTGCGCCCGATCGTCACACTCTGCGATTCCAAGTTGTGGTGTGCCGGTAACTACTGGTGGTTCGTTATCCACGACTACGACCAAAGCTGTACAACTGGTAAATCCAAAACAGGCGTCCACCGCAGTAAAAGTAACAATCTGATATTGCGTAGCATTTTCGTACGCTATGGAACCGCTGCCACAATTGGCGTTGATAAAGTTATTGGTACTAAAATTATTGGTTACAGTAGATTCGTTTCCGCAAGGATTAATAATGGTAGCCTGCGTTGCAAAAGAGGCAAACTGAGCTGCGATCATATCTCCATCTGCCGGACATTCTAAAACACATATATCTGACGCACAGACAAATTCAGGACCTTCATTAGACAAGGTGTAGACCTGCTGACATTGTGCGGTACGTCCACATTGGTCACGAGCAATGTAAGTGTAGATGTATTGTGTTCCCGAACATTCTGCCGGACCAAAAATTTGTGGTCCAACCACTTCTATCTCGCTTGCTAATCCACAAGGTGTTTGTACTTCTACTAAATAAGGTTGAGGAAAAACATTGAAACTACATGATACAGTTTGATTAGCCGGACAACTGAGGATCGATGGACCTACTTGATTTACTACCGTAAAAGTCTGGTCGCAAGAAGCACTTAATCCACAATCGTCTACGACTGTATAAGTATACGTATACGTTGATCCCGGACATCCTAATGGACCATCTATCTCTGGTCCCGTTACCGTAACTGCTCCTTCAGGAATTCCACAATTTGAAAAAACAAAAGGTGCATTAGTATTTACAATCACATCTGATTCGCAGGTAATCGAAAATCCTGGTACACAGCTAATTGTTGGGCCTGACTGAGCCTGGGTGAGCATCGTAAAAGAAAAGAGCAGACATAAAATACAGAACATACGATATTTCGCTATCCTGCTTGTGTAATTTTTTTTCATGATAATAATGAATTTGTAAGTTTGGTATAAAAAAGCTGTTTTAGAAATAGCAGTAAAGGCGCTACAATGTAGTGCACCTTAGTAGTTAGTAAAGGTAATCCTACTACGGTACCAAATGAAAAAATTACAGTTTGTGGGAAAAGGTGAGATGTGTTTGACGAGCAAAGTTATTAAAAATATATAGACATTCAATATATTTTTATTCCTAATAATATTGTCCTAAAATTTAGACGTAGAGAATCTACAAAAGTCATCATTCTACTAAAAAAAGTGGCTACCCCGACATACGAGATAGCCACTTACTATTTTCACTATCTGCCGGGGACAGATAATTACTTCGTATTTACTGCTTTACTAAAATCATCTTTCTAGTCGCAGTTTCCGTTGCTGTTTCTAACTGGTAGTACAGTACACCTGTTCCACTCAGCTCGTTACGCT
>Ga0114953_1001012_pt1 | contig 20270 bp, 20 predicted proteins | sample SidtaG_FD_87298 | JGI IMG/M metagenome (GOLD analysis project Ga0114953, IMG submission 87298) | Marine algal microbial communities from Sidmouth, United Kingdom - Sidmouth_Male2 metaG | ecosystem: Host-associated > Algae > Red algae > Unclassified | place: Sidmouth, United Kingdom | collected...
GCCTGGGTCTGTAAAGCCTGGGTCTGAAGAGTCAGTGCTTAACGCAAGGAGTTGATATGAATAAAAAACCTTTATCACGCGGTTGGCAAATTGAAAACAGAGAAATCGCTTATCAAGGGTTTTACCAGATAGACTCGATAAGATTCCAGCATGATCTGCACAATGGTGGCAGCACCGGCACTGTTGAGCGCGAACTGTTTGTACGTGGCAATGTCGTAGGCGTCGTGCCATACGACCCTGCAACAGACAGTGTTGTCCTGCTGGAGCAGTTCCGCATAGGCGCTATGCATCAGACGCCTGATCCCTGGTTACTGGAAATTGTGGCTGGCATGATCGACACTGATGATACGCCGGAGGAGGTGGCCATCCGTGAAGCCCGTGAGGAAGCTGGGCTGGATCTTACTGATGTCCAGTTGGTGTCTCACTATCTGGCAAGCCCCGGTTCCAGTAATGAAGAGGTCTTCGTCTATTATGCTGAGGCTGATTTGACAAACATTGGAGGTTTTCACGGCCTGGCTGCAGAGGATGAGGATATTCGTGTGTTGGTAGTCCCCGCCATTGAAGCCTTTGCATTGATGGATAAGGGTGTCATCAAGAATGCGCTCAGCATTATTGGTTTGCAATGGCTGAAACTCAAGCGCGCCGGACTGATTACCGAATAGCTGCGCTGTGGCGATGTGGCTTACCCCGGGGTGATTTTGTGCAAGTAACGGCAACACGCTCAAGTCTACAGAATTTCAGAGACCCATCTCGCACAACGGTGCATGTAACCCCCCAATAGCGTGATTCAGTAGCGATGGGCTCTCAGGGCCTGCAGCGTAGCGCCGTTAGACGCATCAAGACGTTGCACACAAGAGCAAAAAATGCAGAACATACTGTTAGTAGAAGATGACAAGAAGATCGCGATGGCCCTTTCGCTACGCTTGCAATCAATGGGTTATGCAGTAGATTCGGCAGCGGATGCAGTATATGCAATGAATGCTGCTGTCAAGTGTAAGCCTGAAGTGGTGTTACTCGATATCAATCTTCCTGGTGGTGACGGATTTGTTGTTGCCGACAGAATCAGGGGTTCGCTTGAGTTGGGAGGTACGCCCATCATATTTATTACGGCCAGTCAGGATCCAGCTATCAGAGAGCGGGCAAGTAAGTATAGCTCTGCACGGTTTATCGCAAAACCGTTTCAGGCGAGCCAGTTGACGGACGCCATTGATCAGTTGTGCCACTGAATTAGTCGATTGTCTCTGTGCGCGTTGCACCAGGCAGTTTGATTATCCCAATGGCAATTTCTTAAGGCTATATACCGTCACCCCTCATTCCCACGAATTCGGGAAACCATGCGTTGCAAGTTATGGTTTTCAGCTTTCGCGAGGATGACTGGTGTTCAAAATAATAGGCGTAAAGAACGTGACAGGCAAATTTTCACGATATTTTTTCGCTAACAATGGTTTGATGAATCACGATTCAGATGGGCGAAGCTATAAACATATTATTAGTTGAAGACGATCGTAATATCGCGCTAGCACTTCAGATACGACTTAAAGCGGCAGGTTATAGCGTGCAGTCTGCGGTCACCGTAGCGGACGCACGTTCTCTTATCGAGAAGAAGGTGCCTGATATTGCATTATTAGATGTCAACCTTCCCGATGGCGACGGTATATCGCTCATGAAGTCATTTGCAATGCTTGGGCTCAATGTACCAATAGACTCAATAGTCATGAGTGCAAGTCGTTCGCCCGGGCTGCGTGAAGATGCACTAACGGCAGGTGCGATTGCTTTTCTTGAAAAGCCTTTCTCGTCGTCGTTATTGCTAGAGACTCTCGCCTGTAATCAGTCGCTGAAACCTACAGGAACCTAGCGCCCGGTTTTGTCTACAGTTCTTAATCGTCCGTCAACGTCATATTTTATGATCCTTCAATATCACGCTGACGGAACACTAGCCTGGATAGGTCAGGCAGCCCATTTTCACGAGTGTCTCCAAGGTTCTTCTGTCATCATCATCAAGTTGATGTGATGACAAATGGACAAGGTGCAGACTGGCGCTTAGTTGTTGAGCAAATTTCTGCGAGCAAGCAAAGCTCTCGCCATCAACAAACAATGTGGCTGCCTCCTGTGCTGCGCCCACCCAGGCAAAACGGCTGGAGGGCTGTTTTTCAAGCAACATGTCTTGCTTGCAGGAGCCATCAGCGACAGGTGATTCGAATACCTCAGGCGATGATGCAGATGCGCTGGATTCAGTTAGCCACCGACCCAGCAAATTGGCAAAGTCTTCATCGTTCAAGCTGGTTGCCTGCACCCAGATCGACTTGAAACGCCGGATGCTGTCATGGCTGATTTCGCCAGCTCGTGCAGGTGTCAACGCGCTATCGGTATAACGCTCAGGAGCCATTTGATCGCTAAGAAGTTCTGCCACTCTGGCAATAAGATCTGGTAGCCTTGGCGCACGAAAACCCACAGACCAGGTGGTGCAATTCTCGCTGTGCGCAATGCCATGATGGGCGGTTCCTGGCGGCAAGTACAGCATGTCACCTGCAAGCAGATTCCATGTATCAGTAGGCTCAAAGTTCGCCAGGATTTTCAGATCACCATCGTCACGCATTTGATGGCTGACGTTTTGCCGAGCATCAATGTGCCAGGTGCGAACACCGCTGGCTTGTAGTAAAAACACATCGTACTCATCAACATGTGCGCCTACCGAGGCACCTTCGGGGGCATAACTGACCATCAAATCATCAATGCGCCAGTCAGATATAAACCTGAAGGGTTGCAGGAATGCGGAGAACTGCGGGATGTGTTTGTCGACATCCGTCACCAGTAATGACCACTGATTGCCGCTCAAGGTAGAGAAGCGTTCTTCGTCAAAGGGCCCGTGCTCCAGGTGGTAAGCGCCGTTATTAGCTTGTGTAATAATCCTGGCTGTCGTATCGGGTTCCATGGACAGGCCTGCCAGTTCGTCGGCAGGCATCGGTGTAACGAATTCAGGAAAAGCCTGTCGGATCAGAAGCGGCTTTTTCTGCCAGTACTGATCAAGAAAAACCTGCAAGTCGATGCCCTCTGGCCAATGGATGACATCGGAAAATTTCAGGTCTGTATCGCTCATTGACTGATTTGCCGCCTAGATTTCGTTAGCCAGTGTTTGCGCAAGCCCTACGTAGCTGGCAGGCGTTAGTTCGAGCAAACGCTGTTTGTCGGTCTCTGGAATTTCCAGACTTGCTATAAACGATCTGATGGATTGCTTGTCCATCGTGTTGCCCCGCGTCAGCGCTTTTAGCGATTCGTATGCGTTAGGTACATCATGACGACGCATGACCGTCTGAATGGGCTCGGCCAGCACCTCCCAGGCGTTTTCCAGGTCGTTTGCCAATGCCTGATGATTTACGCCAAGCTTTGCCAGTCCCTTGTTAAGCGAGGCCAGCGCAATAGCGCTATACCCTGCACCTACACCCAGATTACGCAATACGGTAGAGTCGGTGAGATCCCTCTGCCAACGCGAGACGGGCAGTTTGCGACTCAGGTGATCGAACATCGCATTGGCAAGACCTAGATTACCTTCGGCATTTTCAAAATCAATCGGATTGACTTTGTGCGGCATGGTGGATGAGCCGATTTCACCATCCACCGGTTTCTGCGACAGATAGCCGAGAGAAATATAACCCCAGATATCGCGACAAAGATCGATCAGTATGACGTTGAAACGCGACACCGCATCGAACAGTTCGGCAACGCAATCATGGGGTTCTATCTGAGTTGTGTATGGGTTGTACTGAAGTCCCAGAGAGCTTACGAACGCGTTCGAAAATTCAGGCCAGTCAACATCCGGATAAGCACTGATGTGCGCGTTGTAATTACCTACTGCACCATTCATTTTTCCTAGTAGCGCCACATTGGCAATAATGGTTTTCTGTCGTTCAAGGCGTGCTACCACGTTAGCGAACTCTTTTCCCAGCGTGCTTGGACTCGCAGTTTGTCCATGCGTACGGCTGAGTAAAGGCACTGCCGCATGCTCATGGGACAATTGACGTAAGGAATCAATCAGCGTGTCACAAGCCGGGAGCAGGATATCTCGTCGGTAACGCGCCAGCATGCAGCCATACGACAGATTATTGATGTCCTCTGAGGTGCAGGCGAAATGCACAAACTCCTGCTTTGCCAGTAGTTCTGGAAACGCCTGCAGTTTGTCCTTGATGAAATACTCCACTGCTTTAACATCATGATTGGTGGTGCGCTCGATATCCTTTACCACCTGCGCATCATCGACACTTAGCTCACCGAGATCCAGCAGCGTGGTTTGAGTATCTGATGAAATAGCGGGTAGTTCGCGTATGCCCGAATGCTGCGATAAGGCAATAAACCAGCGAAGCTCCACCCGGACACGTTCTCGGATCAGTGCGTATTCGCTGAATATCTCCCGCAGTTCAAGGGTGCGGCCGGCATAGCGGCCATCGATCGGGGATACTGCTGTGAGTTCATTCAAGGACACGAGTCTGGCCTGGCTGATTGAGAATTGTGCCAGACGCACTTGAAACAGAAAAATTGGTAGGCGCGATTGGATTCGAACCAACGACCCCCACCATGTCAAGGTGATGCTCTAACCAACTGAGCTACGCGCCTGCCGTTGGGCGCAAGTGTAAGCAAGTGCCCGCCGAAGGTCAACAATGAACTACACTATCGGCAGGAAAAAATGCGGTGTTGACGCTAACCGTATATTTCGCCGTATATTTCGATCCATGTGGCCTCTCGTACCGGCCACCACTGACCCACATATGTGGCCCATCGTAAGGGTCACCACTGAAGATCAACATATAACCTGGCTTTTCAATCAATAAGTCAGGTAAGGAACAAAGCTTATGCCCGTAATTACTCTACCTGACGACTCCACGCGTCAGTACCCCCAACCCGTCACTGTCATGGATGTCGCCGCAGATATCGGCGCTGGCCTTGCAAAAGCCACACTGGCAGGGTTAGTTGATGGCGAACTGGTCGATGCCAGCCATGTGATGGAAAATGATGCAAGACTTGCTGTTGTTACCAACAAGAGCGATGAAGCACTGCCCTTGCTTCGCCACAGCACCGCTCATCTGCTGGCGCAGGCCGTCAAGCAGTTGTTTCCCGGTGCTCAAGTTTCTATCGGTCCCGTCATAGAGGGCGGTTTCTACTACGATTTCGATTACGAACGTTCCTTCACGCCAGAGGACCTTGAAAAAATAGAGCAGCGCATGAAAGAGCTTGCCGAGCAGGCCATTCCGTTACAGCGCTCCACTATTAGCCGAGACGATGCCGTGCAGTTGTTCAAGGGCATGGGTGAGGTATACAAGACCGAAATCATCGAAAGCATTCCGCAGCAGGAAGTGCTATCACTCTACGCACAAGGTGACTTCACTGATCTTTGCCGTGGCCCGCATGTCCCTCACACCGGGCATCTCAAGGCATTCAAGCTCACAAAGCTTGCTGGCGCCTATTGGCGAGGTGATTCCGGCAACGCCATGCTTCAGCGTATTTACGGTACCGCTTTCGCTAATCCCAAAGAGCTTAAAACTTATCTGCATAACCTGGCTGAGGCAGAAAAACGCGATCACCGCCGTATTGGTAAACAGCAGGATCTCTTTCATCTCCAGGATGAAGCGCCGGGGATGGTGTTCTGGCATCCTAAAGGTTGGGCCATCTACTTGGCGGTGGAAGAGTACATGCGTCAACAACAAGTGGCGCATGGCTATCAAGAGATCAAAACGCCTCAAGTGGTGGACTTTTCGCTGTGGGAGCGAAGTGGTCACGCTGATAAATTCGGCGATGACATGTTCACTGTGCATACCGAGGACAAGCACTACGCGGTCAAACCCATGAACTGCCCCTGTCATGTCCAGGTGTTCAATCAAGGCCTGAAAAGTTACCGGGATCTGCCTTTGCGTCTGGCAGAATTCGGCTCCTGTCATCGCAATGAGATGTCAGGGGCGTTGCACGGCATCATGCGAGTGCGTGCCTTTACACAAGACGATGCTCATGTCTTTTGCACCGAGACGCAGATTCAGGATGAGGTCAGTGCCTTCATCGATTTTCTGCACAGTGTGTATGAAGATTTTGGTTTTAACGATATTATCTACCGCCTGTCGACGCGTCCGCCGAGTCGTGTGGGTAGTGATGAGGCTTGGGACAAGGCTGAAAAAGCGCTGGCAGATGCCCTGGATGCCAAACAGCTTCCGTGGGAAGAATTGCCAGGTGAGGGTGCTTTTTACGGACCGAAAATTGAGTTCTCTTTGAAAGACTGTATTGGCCGGGTCTGGCAGTGCGGCACTATGCAGGTCGATTTTTCCATGCCCGGCAGGCTTGATGCCAGTTACATTGATGAGCAGGGTGAGCGTCAAATTCCTGTCATGTTGCATCGCGCTATTCTTGGCTCCTTCGAGCGATTCATTGGTATTCTGATCGAGAACTTCGAAGGCAGATTGCCGCTGTGGCTGGCGCCAATACAGGCGGTTGTCATGAATATTACTGACAAACAGTCCGATTTCGTTGAAGAAGTGGCAGAAGTGTTGCAAAATAGCGGGTTACGCGCGCAGAATGACGTGCGCAATGAAAAGATTGGCTTCAAAATCCGCGAATGGACACTGCAACGTGTGCCCTATTTGCTGGTAGCGGGAGAGCGTGAAGTCGAAAGCAGGTCGGTAGCTGTGCGTACGCGTAACGGCGAAGACCTTGGTGTTTTAACCTTGGAAGAACTTAATTTGATGCTTAATAATGAGGTCGCCAATCGCGGCCGTGGTGCTGTAAAGACAGCCGCGCAGGAGGGCTGATCCATTTCTGCTAAAAAGATCAATCGAAAGAACGAAGAGATCGATGTCTCGGAAGTCCGGCTTATATCGGCTGAGGGGGAACAGATCGGTGTCGTACCTATCGACAGAGCGCTGGAGACAGCCGCTGAGGCAGGTCTGGATCTTGTAGAGATCTCGCCTAATGTAACGCCCCCTGTTTGCAAGATCATGGACCACGGCAGGTTCAAGTTCGAGGCTAACAAAAAGCAAAACGCGGGTCGCAAAAAGCAGAAAACCGCTCAGCTGAAGGAAATAAAATTTCGTCCTGGCACAGAGGATGGAGATTACCAGGTCAAATTGAAAAATCTGGTGAGGTTTCTGGAAGCTGGCGACAAGACCAAAATTACACTTCGATTTCGTGGTCGAGAGATGGCGCATCGTGAGTTGGGTGCCAAACTTCTCAAGCGCGTCGAGGAGGATTTGTCAGAACTGGGAACGGTCGAACAATTTCCCAAGCTGGAAGGTCGTCAGATGGTGATGGTTATTGCGCCCAAAAAGCATTAGAATAACTGGCTGATTGCATTGGAGTCAGAAGCTGGTAATCGGGCAATGCCCGGTTCGGCAGCAATTTTCAAGCAGTATCAACAGTTTTACAAGACACCGAGTTGGCGTACCGACACTACGACGTCACCGGTTATACATCTCGCAGGCAGTTTTTTGCCTCACTAATCAGGAGTTGAACAGTGTCCAACAAGCAAAAGTCCGTATCGGGAGCCGCCAAGCGGTTCAAACGAACGGGTTCTGGCGGCTATAAGCGCAAGAGCTCGCACATGCGTCATATTCTTACCAAGAAAAGCACCAAGCGTAAGCGTCAGCTTCGCGGGGGAGATATGGTTCACCAGAACGATGTCGTGCTTATCAAACGTATGTTGCCCAATCTTCGCTAGGAGCGTTAGTCATGCCAAGAGTCAAACGCGGCGTCACAGCCCGCGCCAGTCACAAGAAAGTCTTAAAACAAGCTAAAGGTTACCGTGGAGCCCGGAGCAAGGTTTTCCGTGTTGCCAAACAAGCGGTTACCAAGGCTGGTCAATACGCTTATCGCGACAGAAAAGCCAAGAAGCGCGTTTTTCGTCGACTATGGATTGCCAGAATCAACGCTGCTGCCAGAGCCAACGACATTACGTACAGCCGACTCATGCAAGGCCTGAAAATAGCAGGCATTGAGATCGATCGCAAAATGCTTGCCGATCTGGCTATTGCCGATGAGCCTGCTTTTATCGCCATAGTCGATAAAGCCAAATCCAGCTTGCCTGCATAGTTTCGATCACGTATATCGTTGCGTCCAGTCCGATCTTTTCGGACTGATAAAGATTCGGAAGCGGAAAATCTCAGCCTTTGAAAGGTTTCATAGGCTGAGGCTAGTCCTTTAACCGGATAAGATTCACGAGGCGAAACTCTATTTCGCAATACAGAAACCGCTTTATCGACTCAGGGGAATTCCGTATATTTCGGTATTCCCCTTTTTTTCGTCCAGACTAAAGGAGCCTTCAATTCATGCCATTGGATCTCGACAAACTCATCAATGAGGCTAATGACCTGGTTGGAGAATCAGCGACGCTGGAACAGCTCGAAGCCGTCCGCGTGGAGCTTCTGGGTAAAAAAGGCCGACTTACCGGTGTGCTGAAGTCTATTGGCGGTTTGCCTGTTGAGGAAAAGCCGGCTGCGGGTCAGGCGGTTAATCAGGCAAAAGTAGCGGTGCAGGCACTGATAGACGATCGCCGCCTGCTATTAGACAACGCCGTCATGGCCGAGAAGCTTGCCAGCGATGCGCTGGACATCACCTTGCCTGGCGGTGGTCAGGCTGGTGGTGGTCTGCATCCAATTACTCTGACAATAGAGCGCATCTCTGCCTTGTTCGGTCAGTTAGGTTTCATTACCACCACAGGCCCGGAAATCGAAGATGATTACCATAACTTCGAGGCGCTGAACACGCCTGCGCACCATCCAGCTCGCGCCATGCACGACACCTTCTACTTCGCTGCCAACCGCCTGCTTCGCACACAGACATCGTCGGTGCAAATCCGCTACATGGAAGAGGTCAAGCCGCCTCTGAGAATCATCTCTCCAGGCCGCGTGTATCGCTGTGATTCCGACATGACTCACTCTCCCATGTTCCATCAGGTAGAGGGGCTGCTGGTAGATGAAAACGTGTCCCTGAGTGATTTGATGGGGCATCTGGAAGCTTTTCTTAACATGTTCTTCGATCAGGATAATTGTGAGATCCGTTTTAGACCGTCCTACTTTCCGTTCACAGAGCCATCAGCAGAGGTGGATATCAGAATCAACAAAGGTCCCTGGATGGAGGTGCTTGGCTCTGGTGTGGTTCATCCATCGGTCTTTCGTTCGGTAGGAATTGACACAGAAATGTTCACAGGCTACGCCTTTGGGATGGGAGTAGAGCGCCTGGCCATGTTGCGTTACGGGGTGGACGATTTACGCTTGTTCTTTGAAAACGATTTACGGTTTCTGGCGCAATTTCATTAGTGCAATAGCATTGGCATCATGCGTCGACTATCCCGGGTTATAGATAAAATAAGGCAGCAGTATGAAATTCAGTGAACAGTGGTTACGAGAATGGGTTAGTCCGCCGGTCGATACGGCAACGCTGGGAGATCAGTTGACCTTCATGGGTCTTGAAGTTGACGAAATTGTGTCAGCAGCGCCCGGTTTTGTGGATGTAGTGGTTGCCCGTATCGTTAGTATCGAACCACACCCTGATGCGGATCGTCTGCGGGTATGCGAGGTCGACTGTGGGCAGAACGATTCCGTACAAGTTGTCTGCGGCGCGCCCAATGCGCGTGCCGGGCTAGTCACGGCACTGGCGAAAGTCGGGGGCCAATTGCCAGACGGAACTAAACTGAAAAAAGCCAGATTGCGCGGTGTTGTATCTATGGGCATGTTGTGCTCAGCGGCAGAGTTGGGCCTGTCGGAGGAAGCCAACGGTATTATGGAATTACCTGAACATGCCCAGCCCGGAGAGCTGCTTGTTGATTTTCTCGAGCTCAATGATTCCATCATCGATATCGAGCTCACGCCTGATCGTGGCGATTGTCTAAGCATTCGTGGCATAGCGCGTGATCTATGTGCGCGTAACGATATGCCACTGCAATTGCACGAAATTACAGCAGTAAAGGTGCAAATCGATGAACTCTGGCCGGTTGAGGTCGCTGATGATTGTGCTTGCGTGCGCTTCACCGGACGCGTGGTGCGTGATGTGGACATCAGTGTGCCCACGCCGACCTGGATGGTCGAGCGGCTTCGCCGTTCAGGTATCCGCTCAATCAATTCAGCGGTGGATATCACCAACTATGTGATGCTTGAGCTGGGTCAGCCGATGCACGCCTTCGATCTGGACAAATTGCAGGGCGCAATACAAGTACGCCTGGCCAAAGCGTCAGAACGACTGGTCTTGCTCGACGGGCGCGATGTCGCTTTGCATGAAGACACGACCATCATTGCCGATGATCGTGGTCCTATCGGCATTGCCGGCATCATGGGTGGTCAGGACACCGGCGTCTCCAGCGACACACGCAATATCTATTTCGAAAGTGCCTTGTTTTTACCGGAAAAAATCGCCGGCAAGCCTCGGCGGTATGCCGTCCATACCGAATCCGCTCATCGTTTCGAACGAGGTGTGGACCCGGCGGGTCAACTCGATGCACTAGAGTATGCAACAGGCCTGATGCGGACCGTGGCGGGTGGCAAGGCAGGTGCCGCAATGGACTGGCAGGACGAATCTCGTATGCCAGACAGGCTGGCGGTAAGAGTACGAGACTCCAGATTACAACGTGTTCTTGGAATCTCGCCGAGCAGTGAGACGGTGCAAATGATATTCACGCGACTCGGCATTGACAGCGAAGTTACCGAGGACGGCTGGCAAGTGAGTGCGCCTGCTTATCGCTATGATCTTGCTATAGAAGAGGATTATATCGAGGAGGTGGCCCGCATTCTAGGTTTCGAAACCCTGCCTAGAACATACCTGTCCAACACACCGGTTTTTACTTCGCTTTCGGAGAGTGTCATTGCTCCAATCGAGGTAAAAAAGCGGCTGATAGCTCTGGGATATCAAGAAGTCATTACCTACAGTTTTGTTGAGCAAGCTCAGCAGCAGAGCTTGCGTCCGGATCTTGCGGCCTTGCCACTGGCTAATCCCCTGTCCTCAGAGTTGGGCGTGATGCGCACCACTTTGGTGGGTGGCCTGATAAATACCCTGCGGCGAAATGTCAGTCGGCAGATAGGCTCGATGCGAATTTTTGAAACCGGGCTCAGATTTCTGCCAAATGAAACACAGTTGCCAATCGATCAGCTTGACGAATTTATCGTCGCCACCCACGGTAACGTCAAGCAGATAAACAATACCGTGCAACAGCAGGACATGCTGGCGGGTCTGGTGGCTGGCCGCCTTGCCGTGGAGAACTGGAATACTGATAATAAATCTGTCGACTTTTATGCGGTAAAAGCGGATATCGAACGCCTTTTTGCTCTGGCCAACGGCGATCTCGTGACATTTGTTCCTAGTGACCTGGCGATGCTACATCCTGGGCAACAGGCAGGGATTGAAATCGATGGCCAGAAAATTGGCTATCTGGGATCGCTTAGCCCGGAAGTATTGCGTGAACTTGATCTGGATGTTGAGGCCGTTGTGTTCGAATTCTCCATGCAGGCTCTTTGTGCTGCGAGAGTACCCGCTGCGTCAAAGTTGTCACGTTTTCCGCAGGTACGCAGGGATCTGGCTTTTCTGGTTGACGACTCGGTGTCATACCAACAGATGCTGGATGTTGTAAAGCAGGCAGTGCCCGCCACGCTGGTTGACGTCAGAATCTTCGATGTTTATCAGGGCGACGGTATCGAAAAAGGAAAGAAAAGCATCGCTTTAGGGTTGATTTTGCAAGACTTTTCGCGCACTCTGGAGGATAAGGATGCAGACGCCGTGGTAGCTCAGGTGACGCAAGCGTTAGGCACATCACTTGGGGCAGTTCTCAGGATTTAGGCTCAATGATATTTAAACCAACATCCAGACAACGCTTGCGGATGCGTCGTGTATTTCGCCATAGTGCGCCCGCTTGCCAATCGCCAGTACGCGTCGCAGGGATGGCATGGCGCTAACAAAGGCAACGATGGCTGAAATGCTGTTCGACGAACTCGGCCTTAACAAGCGTGAAGCCAAGGAGTTTGTAGAACACTTCTTTGAAGAGGTCAGAACAGCGCTGGAGACCGGGCATGATGTCAAATTGTCCGGATTTGGTAATTTTGTGCTTCGCAACAAAAGCCAGCGCCCGGGACGAAATCCCAAAACCGGCGAAGAGATCCCCATATCTGCCAGACGAGTAGTAACCTTTCGTCCCGGGCAAAAACTGAAGGCGCGTGTAGAGGCATATGCTGGAATTCAGCAACAATAACGAACTGCCCACAATACCGAACAAACGTTACTTCACCATCGGCGAGGTGAGTGAATTATGTATGGTGAAACCGCATGTATTGCGATATTGGGAGCAGGAATTCCCGGACCTGGCACCCGTCAAGCGGCGCGGCAACCGTCGTTATTATCAGCGACATGATGTCATGCTTATTCGCCAGATTCGTAGTCTTCTATACCAGGAGGGTTATACTATCGGCGGTGCCCGACAGCATCTGGCTGGTGAGACGGTCAAAGACGATAACGCGCAATCTCAGCAAATGATCAGACAGTTGCGTGCAGAACTTGAAGATTTGTTAAAAATCCTCAGGACCCAATAAATCAACGGAACACGCTCAGGGGGTAATTAGCCAAAACAACAGGGATATCGCTTTTTTTGTCAAAACTGTCCCCCATCGCCTTCGGCATACGTTAAGCTTCATGGCTCTGGCGGGGCGTGGCGCAGCCTGGTAGCGCACCACAATGGGGTTGTGGGGGTCGGAGGTTCGAATCCTCTCGCCCCGACCAGTCAAATATCGTTCAGCCTCATATGAGGCTATTCCTATTTGACAGGGCTAATTGACAGTGTGTAAAAAGCGTCTTCGTTGAGGGATGTATAGAGTGAGATTGCTAACCGCTTCTCAAGCCGTTACACCTTTGGCCGATTACAGTCTGTAGCATAGTGTAAATGGAGCTAATGATGCATTCAGACGACCTGCGTACCGCCGTCATCAAAATAGGTAAACTTCTTAATCACTCCGGTGTTCGCACAGCCGTTGATCAGTATCGTGTATCAAAAGGTGACCAGCGTACTGCCACGGCGGCAAGGCTTAGCCATGCTGGAGCAGTTCTGGTTGACAACATTGATTCAATGTCACCGGACGAAAAAAAGGTCCTCAAATGCCTGCATCTCGAGTCTCTTGGCTCACCTGACTATTGGCAGGAGTTAATGGCTGGCAGTGAGGGCGATCCGCAGCGACACCAGGGTGAAGTGGTCAGGCTGGCCAGCAGAGTCATGTTTGCCATGAGTCATTTGCCATCAATGCTCGCATTAATGCACACAGTGCCAAAAGCCCGTAATCCTGCTGTTGCTAGTCCGGATGCATCTACTACCCAGGCACATCCTGTCGTAGAGGGCGAGGGCGCTTTGTTTATCCGGCTGACAGATGCAGGTGAGCGGGCTTCAGATCCAGATCGGGTAGCCAGGGCCATAGACGGTGTCGATATGCTTTACAGCGCTTGTGCCAGTATTGCCAGAAAACCTGCCATAGACCTGCGACTGGACAATATCGCAGCCAAACCTAATCGTGACAGGGATTTTCGGTTCACCGGCGAGAAGGACAGTGTCAGAGCCGTATATGCGGTCATCGACTCTATCCCGGCAGCACTTGCGGAAATAGACCCTGAGCAGGACATCGACCTTGATTCGGTAGTGCGCTCATTACCGATCTTTGAAGACTTGAACACATTGGCATCGTTGGGGACTTTTTCAAGCAACGATCTGAAAGATATCAGCGAAACAATGCATCAAGGCGCCCTGCTGACGCTGGAAAGTGGCGTAATTCTGATCGAAGAAGAAATAGGTCCTCAGGGCGCTGCGCAAGAGCCATCGTTGGCCGGACAGAGTAAGGCCACGTCAGCCACTGGTGGCGTAAAAGCCTCGGCTGCCGAGAGTGACGAACATTACAACCGATATCTGCGTGAGCGTGAAGCGATGTTGCGCCAACAGTCGCCGATGGCCAACGAGTCAATTAACGGGCAAACCGCAGCACCGATGTCCGGGGTGTTCGCTGCAGTGGAGTCCGGTACTGAAGATCAGACGCGCAAAGATGCTGTTGACGAGCTGCTGAAATCGCTGGGGCAATCCAGAAGCTCGCAGTAATAGTGAAAAGCACCGGGTTTATCGTCAGGCGAATTTTCTAAAAAGGCTCTGAAAATGAGCCTTTTAAACGTAGTAAGTTAACTCGACTAACTATCAATATTGTTGGCCACCGCGGATGCGAGCCGATCAAGCATAGCCTCGGTTTCCGGGAAACCAACACAGGCGTCAGTGATGCTCTGGCCGTAGATCAAGCCGTCCTTACCGTTCACCGGGACTGTCTGCTTTCCTGCTAACAAGTGACTCTCGAGCATCAGTCCTCCGATATGGTTCAGCTCAACCGGTAATCGCTCTATAACGCTGTCAACGACAAGACGCTGACGTCGGTAGTCCTTATTGCTATTTGCATGGCTGCAATCAATCATGATTCGCCTTGTAATACCGTTGTCTAATTGTAGTTGGTAAGCATGGTCTACGCTTTGCACGCTATAGTTGGGTTCCTGACCCCCTCGCAGTATCAGATGTGCATCTTCGTTACCCTTGGTCCTGTAAAGTGCAATAGTGCCCTGAGAATCCGGGCTCAGAAACGCATGCGGATGCCCGGCAGAATTTATGGCATCAATAGCAATATCGACATTGCCTGTTGTGCCATTCTTGAACCCCACTGGGCATGAAAGTCCCGACGCAATTTCTCGATGTACCTGGCTTTCAGTTGTCCTTGCGCCAATGGCACCCCAACTAACGGTATCCGCATAATATTGTCCGGTAGCGGCATCCAGAAATTCGCAACCAGCAGGCAGTTCCATTCTGGCTAGTTCCAGCAACAGACTGCGAGCAGCATGTAGTCCTTTGTCAATATTGAAGCTTCCATCAATATCCGGATCGTTGATTAATCCTTTCCATCCCACTACTGTTCGAGGTTTTTCAAAGTAAACGCGCATCACGATTTCCAAAGAATCGGCATATCGTCTGCGCAGTGGCATCAGTTTTTCCGCATACTCCAGCGCGGATTCTGGATCATGGATAGAGCAAGGGCCTACGATAAGCAACAAGCGTTTGTCACGTGCATGCAAAATATTCGAGATACGTTGTCGCGCGGCTACAATGCCTTGTGCATCTGCAAGCGGTAATGGTAAAGCCTCCAGCAATTTCTGAGGTGAAGATATGGTGACTATGGAAGCAATACGCGTATCTGAAGTGAGCTTATTCATCACACCACCTCCTTGTAGAGAGGCAGGGCTGAGGTCTCCTTTATTGTTTCAAGCACGATGGCCGTTTTGACATTTGCGATTGATTCATGCTGAAGTAAAATTGAATTGATAAATGTCGATAATGATTTTAAATCGGACGATACTACCTTCAACAGGTAGTCCATTTCTCCCGTCAGCGCGTGCGCTTCCAGTACGTTCGGCAGTGTGGCAATGAGCTCTGCAAAGTGCATCGCGTTGTCGGCGTTGTGAGTCGATAAGGTAATTGACACCATGCTGGTTAGCGCTACCCCTGCTGCCTGCTTGTCCAGATGCGCATGATACCCACGAATACAGCCTTCGCGCTCTAGCGAGCTGCGCCTTCTCGAGCATTGTGAAGCCGAGAGATTGACCAGTTCAGCGAGTTCATTGTTTGTTAAGCGACCGTCTTCCTGGAGCGCTTTGAGGATCTTCCGGTTTAATTCATCTAATTCATTCATATTGCATCTTTTGTAAAGAACGTGCGTTTAATGTGCGTATGTTACGGGAGAACAGCCTGAAAGGCATGCACATTGCAGGTGATATTTGCTAATTTGATGCAGTCAGATTGAAAGAGAATATACACATGGGCCCCTATCCGCACAACAGAAGCCGATCAGAAATTACAGTAGAGAACCCGGTTGGTACCGACGGCTTCGAGTTCGTGGAATTTGCGGATTCGGACCCTTCACGATTGGCCTCGTTGTTTACTCAGATGGGATACCAAGAGGTAGCTCACCACAAAAGCAAGGCCATAAGCGTGTGGCGTCAAGGGGATATCAACTACCTTATCAATGCCGAAGCCGGTTCACATGCCGCTGAATTTTGTGCAGAACATGGGCCTTGCGCACCGTCGATGGCGTGGCGAGTAGCTGATGCAGATCATGCGTTTAAACATGCCGTTGCAAAGGGCGCTACGCCTTATACCGGTGATGGAAAAGCACTTGATGTTCCAGCCATCATCGGCATCGGAGGTTCTCTTTTATATTTTATTGATCAGTATGGTAGTTCAGGTTCTGCCTACGATGCAGAATTCAACTGGACTGAAGCCAGAGACCCTCAACCCAGCGGTATCAGTTTCTACTACCTTGATCATCTGACACACAACGTCAATCGCGGCAACATGGATACGTGGTGGCATTTTTATCGCGACCTTTTCGGTTTCCAGCAAATTCATTTTTTCGATATTGCGGGCAAAATGACTGGTTTGATCAGTCGTGCCATCACCTCACCCTGCGGCAAAATCAGAATTCCGCTGAACGAGAGCACTGACGACAAAAGTCAGATCGAGACCTATTTGCGAAAATACAAAGGCGAAGGTATTCAGCACATAGCGGTTGGTACTGATGAGCTTTACGATGCAACAGATCAACTTGCCGAGCGTGGCCTCAAATTCATGCCTGGACCACCAGCCACCTACTACGAGCGCAGCACCGACCGCGTTAGCGGACACAGCGAACCCATCGATCGATTGAAGCAACACGGGATACTGATTGATGGCGAAGGTGTCATCGATAATGGCAATGGCGACAGGATGACAAAAATACTGCTGCAGATATTTTCAAAGACAGTGGTAGGCCCGATATTTTTTGAATTTATCCAGCGCAAAGGTGATGAAGGGTTTGGCGAAGGTAACTTCAAGGCGCTGTTTGAGAGCATAGAAGAGGAGCAAATTCGAACGGGAGAGCTTGCATCCAGTCCGCCGTTGCAGAGCTTTTCAGAGCGCCTTTAAGCGATAAGGCCTTAGCTCAAGACACTCTCGAGCAAAGTAGTACAACTCAAACTGGTAATGATCAAGACACTATTCTCGGACAGGCTCTACTTGAGGCGCCTCATTACTGAACCGGTAGCCTTGGATTTTTAAGAAAGTGTGAGTCGTTTCGTCGGTTACATTTTGTCATCAGAATACTTTGGTTTGTAAAATATCGTATTTAGGTATTATAAATACCTATAAAATAATATAAGTAAACAAATTATTTAAAATAGTTTAATATTGAATACATATTGGTATTGTAAATGCTGAAATTGTGTCAAAAATAAACACACTGCTTAGTACTCAACCGTCGGGCATAGTGCTTTCCTCGGCCTGGTTGACAGAGCAAGGCTACAGTCTCGATCTGCAAAAGCAGTACAAGAAAAGCCAGTGGTTTGATTCAATCGGGACAGGTGCCTTGATACGTCATGGTGATCAGGTGGACTATCTGGGTGGTATCTATGCTTTGCAGTCCCAGCTAGGCCTCTATGTGCACCCGGCGGGTAAAACAGCGCTGTCACTGCAGGGCAAGGCTCACTATTTGGAGTTGGCGGCGGCGAAAGTGCAGCTTTTTGGCAGTAAGGGTGAGCGGTTACCCCTATGGTTTAAAAAGCGGGATTGGGGTGTGGACGTAGAGTGCAAGCTGACAAGCTTTTTGCCGCCTGAGCTTGATTTGGTTGGGCTCAACCATAAAAGCTTTAAGGTGAAGATTTCCAGCCCTGCTCGTGCAGTGATGGAATGTTTATATCTAGCGCCCAAGTATCAGCCCCTTGTTGAGGTGTATGAGTTGATGGAAGGCTTAAATAATTCGCGACCAGCAACAGTACAACAATTGCTGGAAGGCTGTACTTCAATAAAAGTGAAGCGCCTGTTTTTATATTTGGCAGATAAAGCAGGCCATGAATGGCTAAGCTATATCAATCTCGACAAAGTTCATTTGGGATCGGGTAAGCGTTCCATCGTGAGTGATGGGGTTTATGTTTCTAAATACCAGATAACCGTACCTAGGGAATTAGACGCAGCAGAATGAATGATGCCTACACAAAACAGGTGAGGCTGCTTTTGGATGTGATGCCAGAGGTCGCGAAAGAAACATGCTTTGCCATGCATGGCGGCACAGCAATTAATCTTTTTGTGCGAAACATGCCACGGCTATCGGTTGATATCGACTTAACGTATGTTGAAATAGCCGAGCGCAATGAAACGTTGGATGGAATCAATGCAGCCCTTATTCGAATAAAAGAGCGCATTGAGCGCTTGCGTCCAACGCTGTGTGTTCACCCTAGTGTTGCATAAAATTTCGAGTCCAGAAGCCTCTAGAGCTGTATATAAGGCGCTGCACGGAATTTTTACTGGATTGTGCCTAGTCACTCTAGGTGAGATCCAGGAAAAATGAGTACAGCGCCTTAGATGCTGCTATAGAGGCAGCGAAGCGGTTCTGGGCCGGAATTTTATGCAACACTAGGGTTCAGCATAAGGGGAAATTCTGTAAGCTTCAGCTGGACGAGCATGGGGTGATGGTCAAGATCGAAGTCAATATGGTGGGGCGCGGTTTGATAGGTGAGGCCTCGAAGTTACCACTGTGTGATGCTGCTCAAGAACAATTTAACGTGTTTTGTGCAATGCCGCTTGTGCCAATTGCGCAGCTCTATGGTGGAAAAATTTGTGCGGCCTTGGACAGGCAACACCCGAGAGATTTATTTGATATAAAGCTATTGTTTGAAAACGAAGGTATTACAAATGAAATAAAAAGGGGGTTTATATTCGGATTAGTTAGCAGCAGCCGGCCGACCCTTGATCTGCTTGACCCGCATTTTCTAGATCAGCGCATAGCATTTGAAAACCAGTTCGAAGGCATGAGTGAAATTGAATTTAGTTACGATGAATAGACGCGGGCCACTTCGATACGCGACAGCTACATCGTGCGAACCAAAGGCGCAACGGCGGCACCGATTCCAATAATGTTTCAGCACCCTCACGATGGTTACGATGAATCGCGTGTGACTAGGGGCAAGCTTCGACACTAATCGCCAAGGCTATCTCTTTCCTATTCGGAAGTGTTAACTCTCATCCAGTTCACACCACTGTCTCCAAGCTTTGTAAACACCGCTCCGCCAACTAATTATTACTTCCAGTAGCGACCTTCGTTCAATATTCAATAGCGGCCCGCACATATCGGGTAGTTGCTTTAAATGATCTAGGAGTAAGAGTTTCAAATCTGCTGCCTGAGTGGTCAATTCGCGTCTATGTTCAGGCTCACACTTTATACGATGCAAAATCGTACTCTCAAGCACGACGCAATCTGCCAATACTCGGTCGTTTAGAAATTCGTATATTTCTTTGTCAAACATCCACCGAGCTTCGCTGACCGCCAGCAGTAAGGCTCGATTTGATTTCTCTGTTGGACCGTGAGATTCCAGACCAACGTTTAACGCATCTTGCACTGCCCGATATATTCGGATTCGATTTTGAAACAGCTCAATCCGTATGCGTTGATCTGCGATCGCCCATTGCCAGCAAGCGATGACAAGTGCAATCAGGCTGACAAAAACCGCTAGTGCTTCCATACCTAACATTTCCTACTGATATCCGAAGTCTAGAAAAGGGAGCCCTGACAAGAGCCATATCAGTTGCAACTCTTCAATATTGGCACACTACCGTTTAACACTGATAAAGTAAGTAAAAGTATCTGGAAAGAATTTTTCGAGGTATTAAAGCGAGTGAATCAAGGTATCGACGAACAAACATCCTTTCAGCACCCGTTCGAAGTGTTTTCGAATCGCGTGTGTCTCAAGGCGAGTCCTTCCGTTGACGTAGCGCTAACAGACTCAGGCGGTAACTGAATTTCTGGAGTCGATCAGCGCAAGGCTAAAATCCTAGAGCATGGAAGAACCTTCATACGGCGTGTATTTCTAAATGCGATTGGAAAGTATGGGAAACATACATCATTACCCCTCATTTGTAATACTGGTACTCTCATTACTCAACTGGTTGACACTGGGTCACCAATATTATGGAGAATGTATGAGAAACCTAGTTCTTTTACCCATCCTAACGGCAGTTGTAGGAGTTGTCGCTTGTGGAGGTGGTTCATCTGGCAGCATACCTTCAAATGAAGCATCTCCCGCCAACGACCAGCCGACAGTAGTTACGTAAGCGCCTAAGTTTCGACGTCTAGACAAGCCTTCGCCTCTTGCGCGAAGCTGTGCTTCAACTTGAAAGGAGCACATCATGCAGTCCAAACCCACATCTGAATCAGCACCATTGCAAACCC
>Ga0114953_1001013_pt1 | contig 20243 bp, 17 predicted proteins | sample SidtaG_FD_87298 | JGI IMG/M metagenome (GOLD analysis project Ga0114953, IMG submission 87298) | Marine algal microbial communities from Sidmouth, United Kingdom - Sidmouth_Male2 metaG | ecosystem: Host-associated > Algae > Red algae > Unclassified | place: Sidmouth, United Kingdom | collected...
AGAATACTGCTCATAATATCCAACATCATAGCCTCATCGCTATTCGCTCCTGGAAAACGATAAGCCATCATCAAGTACTCTGCATCTGGGCCGTAGATGGTTGATTCTTTCGGTCTACTAATTTCTTTTTCAGGAGTAAACTTATATTCAGGAACCTCTTTGGGTTTCATGTAAGAAAATGATTTATCAATTTTAGCAATCACCTTATCGGCATCAAAATCACCCGCCATAACTAAGCACATATTATTAGGCACGTAGTATTGGTGAAAATATTGTCTAATTTCTTTGAGAGAAGGATTTTTTAAATGCTCAATAGTCCCAATGGTCGTTTGCAATCCATAATTATGATTCGGAAACAAATCAAGAAATAATTTCTCAAAGACTTTATCGTCATCGCTATCAAGTGATCTATTTTTTTCTTCATATACGGCTTCAAGTTCTGTATGGAAAATTCTCAAAATCGGATTTCTGAATCGTTCAGCTTCTATGGCAAGCCAGCGGTCAATTTGATTGGTAGGTATATCATTGATATAAGCCGTTTTCTCAAACGAGGTAAAAGCATTCGTACCCTTAGCACCAATCATTGCCGAAAGTTTGTCATATTCATTGGCAATCGCGTATTGAGAGGCGATACCCGAAACTGAATCAATGGCACGATAAATATTCTTACGAGCTTTTTCATTCTTTGTAGAATTGTACTGCTCATATAAGCCATCAATCATGGCTAAATAGTTCTTTTCTTTATCCCAATCTAATGATCCGTATTGATCAGTTCCTTTGAACAACATGTGCTCTAAATAATGTGCTAAACCAGTATGATCCGCCGGGTCAGACTTACTGCCCGCTTTGGTGCCAATAATTGTCTGAATTCTTGGTGTTTCATGATTCTCAGAGAGAATAACCGTCAAGCCATTTTGTAATACATAAAAACGTGCATTCGCGGGATCATTCTCAACATATTGGTAGTGGTAGCCATCGTGAGAGCGCTCTTTCCAGGTAAAGGATTGTAGCTGAGCTTGTAGAGAAAAGCTAAGCAACAGCAAACTAAAAAGCAGAGAAGATTTCATTTGACGTATCATTAAGAATCTATTTAAAAATTATCCACTGAAATTACAAACTTTAACTCATCTATGCATCTAGATTTGTATTCGATTATCAACAGTACTTTTTTAAAACATGCCTATTCCTAAACTTATCACTACCGAAACCGACAATGAGGTATCGAAATTGGTTATGCCTCTTTTGGGTGGGATTAGTTTGTTTATAGCAGCACCTCTTTTTATTGCACTGCACCGATTCCTCCCTGATCCTACCTGGCCATATAATACTGATAGATTAGGCTTAGCCTTGCTAACCCTTGGTGTTGTTTTTTTTATATTTTACAAAGTAAAAGGATTGGTCATAACTGCCTTTATAGCCACATTGTTTGGATTAACCATTACTCATTATTCTAATCGCTACAGCTTTGAAGATATGTTTACGGACTACAGAAATTTATTATACTCCTTAAAAGATAGTCCCTATCCAGATGAATATTTAGCATCCAACTTTGTACCCTTCCCGAATAAATCTGCCTTTTTAGAAGGAATCAATTTTGATCATCCCGACGTTAGAAGCTTTGCTCTTTCCGCAACAAGAAAGCATTTTTTTGACTATCAATCGAGACAAAAGTATCGGGTCATTATACAAAGTATGGCTATTTTTAAAGAAATCAATACGAATTGGAGTTATGTAAATGACCCTATTTCTCGAGAGTACATCGCTCAGGCCCAAGAAAGTGTAAAACACCTAGCTGGTGATTGCGATGATCATTCCATTTTAATGGCGGCGGCTATTAAGTCAATCGGTGGCACTCCTAGATTAGTTTATACAAAGCAGCACGTTTACCCAGAATTATTAATTGGTTCATGGGCAGATATGGAAGCGCTAAACTATATAGTTCGAGAGAAATTGTTCAAATATGAAATTGGGGATCAAAGATTATTCTATCATCAAGATCAGAATAATCAAATTTGGCTAAATTTAGATTATACTGCCGATTACCCAGGCGGACGTTTTTTACAAGAGGAAGTATTGGGGGTTCTATCCATTGATTAAAAGACCAGACTTCCTTAGAATTACAGAGACTGCGGAAGTCTTCACCGATTATTTACTAACTTTCTTAATAATCCTTTTCCCAAAACATTCACAACTAGCTTATTTGCAAATGCGGCAATGCGACTTACCTTTGTGCGCAATAAAATAAAAAAAATATGTACCCAGCAGAACTTGTACTCCCGATGAAAGGCGAATTAACCAACCAAGGTTTTCAAGATTTAAAAACACCTGAGGAGGTCGATGCGGCACTAAAAAAAGACGGAACCACCTTATTGGTCATCAATAGTGTATGTGGCTGCAGCGCTGGTACAGCGCGCCCTGGAGTTTTGCATTCCGTGCAAGAATCTACTAAAAAACCTTCTCAGTTAGTCACTACATTCGCTGGTTTTGACAGAGAAGCCGTGAACCAAGCAAGAACTTATTTATTACCTTACCCGCCTTCTTCTCCTTGTATCGCACTTTTAAAAGACGGAGAACTCGTTCACATGATTGAGCGACATATGATTGAGGGGCGCAGTGCCGAAATGATTTCGAGTAATTTGCAAGCAGCATTTGAAACTCACTGTAATTAAACAGTATGTATCCCGATTTTCAATTCTTATTACAAGAATGGTTTGGTATCGATCTACCTGTTCTTAGTCTATTAAAAACATTCGGGTTTTTAGTTGCTTTGTCTTTTTTAGCTGCTGGGTATACGCTATACTTAGAGTTAAAACGTAAAGAGGATGATGGAATCATACCTGCAACGATTGAGGAAATTACTTTAAATCGTCCACCTTCCCTACTAAATTATATCAGTGCAGCCATAATATTTTTCTTAGTAGGTTTTAAAATTTCGGGTTTAATTACCGAGCATGAAACTGCATCGCGAGACCCGCTCAATTATATTTTTTCATCCAATGGTGTTCTTTGGGTCGGTATCTTAGCTGCAATTGCTGCGGTAACCTATACTTATTTTTCTTTCAAAAAAAGTGATACCGGACAAGGAATTGTCACTAAGAAAGTAAGAACCTTCCCTAGTATTCGCGTTGGCGACATGGCTGTTTTAGCAGCGGTCACTGGATTTGGTGGTGCCAAAATTTTTAATACGTTTGAAGATTGGGACCAATTTACCAGCGACCCATTCGGAAGTTTATTTTCTAGTAGTGGGCTCACCTTTTATGGTGGACTTATCATGGCTACGATAGCCTTTTATTTTTACGCTCGAAAATACAAGATTGACTTTCGCTACTTATGTGATGCAGCTGCACCTGGTTTAATTTTGGCTTATGCCATAGGGCGCCTAGGTTGCCAAGTAGCGGGCGATGGTGATTGGGGAATTTATAACAGTGCATTTAAACTAGAAAATCAAAAAGTAGTTTCAGCTACCAAAGGTGAGTTTGATAGTTTAGTCGCTCAGCAGCCCCAGTATTTTTCAAGAAGTATGAATAATACTTCAGAAGTAGCCCATAAATCGTTTAGCGTTTCCTGGCTGCCTGTATGGTTTCAGGCTTATACGTATCCGAACAATGTTGCTGCGGAATCTCCTGGCTATAAAATACCTGGGTGCACTAGTCGATATTGTAGCCAATTAGTGGCTCCAGTTTTTCCAACACCAATTTATGAGTTTTTGGCCGGTTGCCTTATATTTTTAATCCTATGGCTGAATAGAAAACGGATGAGTGTACCACTTACCATGTTCAGTATTTATCTGATTTTTAACGGCATTGAACGATACCTCATAGAAGGAATTCGAGTGAACGCCGAGTACGGAAGCGGTTTTTCTCAAGCAGAATTGATCGCCATAGGAATTGTAGTATTTGGAATTATTATGTTTTTAGTGCGCAAGCCATTAGATAAAATCATACGTAAAAGTGATTCTCCTTCATAATGATTAACCATTATTGTGCTGAGCTCCCTTTCTCTATATCATTATAAAAATTACACTGAGCGTAATTTTTCATTCACAAAAAAAATAGCGTGTTTTCATGGTAAAAATGGAACGGGGAAAACGAATATTCTTGATGCTATATATTATTTGTGTTTTACCAAAAGCTATTTTTCTAGTTATGACAGTCAAGTAATCCAGCAAGATGCGGTAGGAATGTATGTAAAAGGTCTGATTAATAAAGACACAATCCACTGTATCATTCGTGAAAATGGAACCAAAGAAATAAGTTTGAATGGTTCCATTTACGAAAAAAAGTCAGAGCATATAGGTCGTTTCCCAGCAGTTATGATTTCTCCTGATGATATTGTTTTAATCAATGGTCATAGCGATACGCGCCGTCGCTTTATTGATATTTTATTGTGTCAACTTGACTCTCATTATTTGCAGCATTTAGTACAGTATAATAAATATCTTGCTCAACGAAATGCTCTTTTAAAATCAGCTAAGCGAAAAGTAGTTGATGCAACCATTCACAACCATTTTAAAGAACAATTAGCCACTCATGCTAATTACATATTTAGCGCTCGTGTACAAATCGTTGAGGAGCTCAAGCCAATTTGTGAAAAATTCTATAAAAAGATCTCATCTGAGAAAGAGGATATTTCAATAAAGTACAAAAGCCAACTAAGTGACAAAGGCATGGATGCACTTCTTGCTGAGTCTCTTGAAAAAGATTTTGCTACACAGCGCACCAATGTTGGAATTCACAAAGATGATTTACTCTTTACTCTACAGGATTCTTTATTCAAGCAAAGCGCTTCCCAAGGGCAGAAAAAATGTTTTCTTTTTGCCATAAAATTGGCAGAGTTTAGTTTGTTAGAAAGTAAGTTAAACCTGTCTCCTATTTTACTATTGGATGATTTATTTGAAAAACTAGATAATGAACGCTCACAGCTTTTAGTAGACCTAATAGTTTCATTTAATGCACAAACTTTTATTACAGACACTGATGAAAACCGTTTAAAAAAAGCGTTTGAAGATAAAAAATCCGTACAATTTGAATCCATAATTGCCAACTAATCTGGACGATAACACTAGTCGCCAAAAGTCACATCTGGCTCAGAGTCGTTTCCAGTCGGCTCCACAGGTTCCGAAACTCTTGGTTGATAGCGAGGTGAATTTTTTCTCTTTGAGACCATTCCTTTTTTTTCAACAATCGGTCTAGTTTTTTTCGCAGAGTTAGTCACTTTCCTTTTTTGAACGACCCCATTTTTACCCATTGCTTTCGGTCTGTTACTATTCGTTACTTTCTTTTGTGATGTTGATTTATTTCTTGCAACTACTTCTCCCTTTTTCTTGATTAACTCCTTTTTTTGAACAACCTCTTCACTTATATCCTTCTTATTATTATCTCCTTCGAGGGCTACTTTAACTTGATTGAATGGTTTGGATTGGACATTCAACGCCTCTTGTGTTGGACGAATGGCTTGCGAATCAGTTAGTGTAACAGCGGTTGAGCTTGCCTTTGCCGTATCAGCTAATTGTAATTCTGAATTTAAATTTGAATTTCTAGCTTTATTGTCAGAACGAAGACCACTACTTTTTTTAGATTGAGTCCTCACCAGATGATTTTTTTTAGGAGTATTACTATAAAAGAAAAAAGCTATTAAAGACCACAACAAAACATTACTCACTAATAGCAACCAACCCATAGCTCCAAAAGTGCCCGCACCTTTCTTTCGTTTTTTTTCTTGTTCAATATCTGTTTTTAACATTCTTTGCTGATAGATTAAATCTCCTATCTGAGAGTTTTGTTTAGAAATTTTAGATTCCAAGGAATTTATTTCAGGAACCTGTACACGTTCCATTTTCACATCTACCGGCCTTTCATTCAAAGAATTTTTCAACTTCACCAATTCCGATTGTAGTGCTTTTATTTCAGTGCGCTGCCCTTCGATGGCATCTAACATTTTTTTATTATCTAAACCCGGCTGTTCAAAGCCATTCTCTTTAGGCTTTTTTTCCTTGTTTTCTAAAAACTCGTTCATGAGTTCAGCTAATCTCTCATCCTGTTTATCTTCGGACATAAATCTAAATTACGTCAAGATACCGTGGTTCTGTTCTGCTTTTATCTACAATTTGTGGATTGTACAGCATCTAAGATCCTATCAGCTGTCAAACGGCTAAAATTACCTTGATTTTTAAACCAGGTCACTTGCCGTTTTGCATAATTTCTAGTGTGCTGCTTAATTTTATTTACAGCTTGGTCTAAGCTGTACTCACCTCTTTTATAAGCAAACAATTCTTTATACCCCACAGTTTGCAGAGCTTTCAAGCCCTCGTTTTTTTGTAAAGCTTCTACTTCTTTTACTAAGCCTTGCTCCAACATTTGATCTACTCTTGTGTTAATTCGTTCATACAAACTATTCCGCTCTAAATCAATAGCATAATAATCAATATCAAACGGTCGAGCGCTTTTTTCTTTGTTCAAATAGTTTAGAATGGATTCATTGTGACATTTATAAAAAATTAAAGCCCTTAGCAAACGCATAGGGTTCTGCTCATCGGCTTGCGCATAAAAATCCGGATCGGCAACGGCAATTTGTTTTTGCAACCAAGCCAAACCTTCCTTCTTATAATTTTCTTCGACTTCTTTTTTAAGCTGAGCATCCACATTTGGAATTTCATCCAAGCCACTGCAAAGGGCATTAATATATAGCCCCGTACCTCCCACACAAATAGCAAATTTACTTTTTTGAAAAATAGATTCTAGTGCAGATAAACCGTAACGCATGAAACTACCTGCGGTAACTTCCTCATGAATCGTATGTGAATTTATAAAATGGTGTGTTACCGTTTGAAGTTCTTCATGGGTTGGTTTGGCCACACCAATGGTTAACTCTTTATAACACTGGCGACTATCAGCTGAGAGAATTTCTGTTCCCAATTCTTTTGCTAATTGGATGGCTAAGCTCGTTTTTCCCGAAGCCGTTGGCCCACCAATTACAATCAATTTATTCTGCTGGAGGGGCGTCTTCATCCAACTTCAAATTTTCCAACATTTTATTCATATCCACTTTTCCTAAATCAAACTTATCCTCGATTTCCTCTATTCCGTCTTTCTCTTTGTCAGGACTGCCAAAGGTTGCAGGTGAAACACCCTCTTCTCTCACACAGACGGGAAAACCAGATATCTCGGGCGGGTCGGGCGACATACTGATTAATTCAATTTGTAAACCCCAGTTTTTTTTATGTACTGCCCTATAAATAAATTTTTGATTTTGCTCCCCGAGCAAAGCACCTATTGGTGTTTTTTTCATACTCAATGAATCAGCTCCGCGTATATTTTTATCAACGGTGGATGAAACCGTTTTTCCTAAGCGCCAAGAATCATCGCTCACGTGCATCAAGGCCTCCATAGTAGGCGGGAAGACAAAACTTTTTTTAATAATTTCATGAAAATCGTGAAACGTATGAGAATGTAAAATTGCAATGTCGCGTTCTACATTGATATCATCATCCCACCGTAGGTTAAATTTTAAAAGAGGCATTCATGCGAAATTAGTTTATTTGATTAGAAAGTCTAAAAGGTTTTGATTGTTTATTTAGCTAAAAGCATTCTGCTCGTTATTCAGACACCACGAAAACTTCTACTCTGCGATTCAGATTGGCTGCCTCTACATTGGCGTAATCTTCTTTCAGTTTTCTACGATAGCCAAAGCCTACGTAACGCAAACGAGTTTGATCTATCCCTTTTGAAATAAGATAGCGATAAACCGCCTTTGCTCTTGCCTCTGACAAATCTTGACAAAACCCTTCAATATATTCAGGACTACCCAGCACAGACCACTCACAACAAACATGGCCATGTAATTCAATATTCATACTTGGCCGCTCTTCTAATATAGTAAACAATTCTTTTAAAGAAGCTTTGGATTGATTTTTTGGAATAGCGGTACCTGCATTAAATATCAAATTTGGTATCCTTATTTTCTCTCCTTTTTTAAAACTTGACTTTGCTAAAATGCTTTGTTCCGATTCCTTTTTTTGTTTGACTATGTTTTTTGGTTTAGATTTTAGTTTAGATTTAGGCTTCAATTCATCCTGCAGATTAGGTTCTGTACTCGACTCAACCCGAGCATAAGACCGCACTATGCGAACGACAGAGGTGTTTTTCAACTCTTTTTCACCTAGAACTGATTTAAAGGCAATCGACAGCTTTACTTGGTTTTCAATAGCACTATCCACAATTTTAATAGGTTGCACTATACAAGAGACTCCCCCCTCCAAACTGCTCTCTAAAAATCTTTTAATTGATTGAACCTGATATTCTTGCAAAACTCTATTTTTCGAAATCTGGCTATCGTTAGAAACGGAAGCTTCTATCTTACAACTTTCTACCATTCTATTCGCTATCGTTTCCCGTATTAGATTCTCATTTTCTACAGTTAGTAAATTATTTTTAGGGTAAAAAACAAGCGTTGCATCCTGCCCGTAAGCTGAAAAACTAAGTAATAGAAACAATGTCAACCCTATTTTCACTGCAATGAAAATAGTGATTTAATTATTAAGGAAATGATAATGTTTTAATCCGTCGTTTAGTATCAAATCTTAGTGGCGAAACCTAGCTACATCCGCTAATCTCGAATTATATTTACAAACTCCAAAGAACTCCTTTGGCGCCTTCTAAAATTATGGATAAGGATACCTTACTGAAAGCTTATAGACTAATGATGACTGCCAAAGCTATGGCGGATATTTATGATGAAAATAGACAAGTAACCGAATACGTTCACTCAACGAGTCGAGGACATGAAGCCATTCAACTGGCTACTGCTTTTCACTTGAGGGCACATGATTGGGTTAGCCCCTATTATCGTGATGAGAGTATAATGCTCGGCATGGGATGGCGCCCTTATGAACTTATGCTTCAGTTATTAGCCAAGGGAGATGACCCGTTTACAGGCGGAAAAGAATACTACAATCACCCAAACTCAAGAAGAGAAGGCTACCCAAAAATAATACATCAAAGTAGCGCAACCGGTATGCAAGCTATCCCAACGACGGGTTTAGCGCAAGGGGTTCAATACCGAGAAACACAAGGTTTGAACGAAGGAAAAGAAAAACCGGTGGTGGTGTGTAGCTTAGGTGACGGAAGTGTAACAGAAGGCGAAGTAAGCGAAGCGTTTCAATTTGCTGCGCTTCATCAATTGCCGATTATATATTTAGTGCAGGACAATGATTGGGGAATTAGTGTAACCAGCGAGGAAGCTCGCACTATGAATGCTTATGAGTTTATACAAGGCTTTATAGGTATTGAACGATTACAAGTGGACGGAAGCGACTTTCAAAAAAGTCATGAAATCATGGAAACGGCTTTTCACTATGTGCGAGAGCAACGCAAACCGATATTAGTGCATGCTACGGTTCCCTTACTCGGTCATCATACCAGTGGTGTGCGTAAAGAATGGTATCGTAGCGAAGAAGACTTAGCCAAACACTATGAGGACGACCCAGGGCCTAAATTAAGAAAGGCTTTAGTCAAAGCTAAGGTAAGCGAAGAGGAACTAGATAAAATTATAAAAGAAGAACGAACGTTTGTTGAACAAGAATTTCAGCGGGCTAGAGACGCCAAAGAACCTGAGTTAGCATCTGCAACAGAAAACATTTTGGTACCAACAGAAGTTACAGAAGAAAAAGGAGATCGTTCACCCAATGGCGGTGAACAAGTAGTTATGGTAGATGCTGCCATGCATGCCGTAGAAGAAATCATGCGCAAGCACCCCGAATGTCTTTTTTACGGGCAGGATGTTGGCGGACGATTGGGAGGCGTTTTTCGTGAAGCAGCTACCCTAGCGCAAAAATTTGGTAACAAACGAGTATTTAATACAGCCATTCAAGAGGCTTACATCATTGGTTCAACCGTCGGCATGAGTGCTATGGGTTTAAAACCAATTGTTGAAGTACAATTCGCCGATTATATTTATCCTGGTATTAATCAATTGATTACTGAAATTAGCAAGAGTTGCTACCTCAGCGGTGGAAAATTTCCTATAAATATGCTGCTTAGAGTGCCTACAGGAGCTTATGGTGGTGGCGGTCCGTATCATAGCGGAAGTGTGGAAAGCATTGTAGCGAATATCAAAGGAATTAAAGTGGCCTACCCTAGTAATGCGGCTGATATGAAAGGACTCATCAAAGCCGCAATCTATGACCCAAACCCTGTGGTTATGTTAGAGCATAAAGGATTGTATTGGAGTAAAGTGCCCGGAACGGAAGAAGCCAAATGTATAGAACCTGCCGAAGATTATATTTTACCTTTCGGAAAAGGGATTAAACATTTAGAAGCTACGGTTGAAAATATTGAAAATGGTGAGAGCCTTTGTATTATCACTTATGGCATGGGCGTACATTGGGCTTATAATGCCGCTAAAAAATTTCCAAATCAAGTGGAAATTATAGACATTCGAACCTTGTATCCTCTCGATGAGGAGTTGATTTTTGAAAGTGTAAAAATGCATAGTAAGTGTATTGTATTAACCGAAGAGCAATTACGCAATTCATTCGCCGAAGCCTTAGCGGGAAGGATCTCCCAAGAATGTTTTTATCAATTAGACGCTCCCGTTAAAACCATAGGCTCAAAAGACGTACCAGCTATCCCTATGAACAAAGCACTTGAGCAAATGGTTCTACCCTCCGCTGAAAAAGTCGCTGTAGAAATTGAAGCTTTACTGAATTACTAATATGATTATTGCAGAAGGGCTTGGTGTTATGATTGTTGTAGGTGCCGTGAGCTACCTCAGCAATATCCCTCCTGGCTTTGTAAATATCAAAGTAATTGAGACCTCTCTTTTCAGAGGATATAATAAAGCGGTAAAAGTGGCTCTCGGTGCTGCCTTTGCCGAATTGACCTATGCCGCAGCTGCTTTAGGCACTTCCGTCTATATTCAAAAGTTTCCAGTATTAGTTTTCTTTCTCGGCATCTTCATTACATTCTTCATGTTATTTTTGGCTTATCAATATTTTACAGGTAAATCCTATGCCGAACAAATAGAAGAAAGTAAAATAGAATTTACTGATGATCAAAAGAACAAGAATCACTACATCTATGGCTTAGGGGTCGGCCTTTTAAATCCACAAATGTTTCCTTATTGGTTTTTCTTTTTTACGATTACACTTCCTATGTATAGCATTCAGTACGACAGTAGTTATTTTGTAGCGATTGCCGGTGCTGTAATCGGAGGCTTTGGATTGTTATGGACCTACGCTATATTGTCTGCAAAATATCGTCGTAAAATATTTAGCGTGTTCGCAAAATACCCTATCAATCAATATGTAGGTTGGATGTTTATCGTCTTAGCAATTTCTAAGATTGGTGAAATGATTATCAACTATCCTGGAGAAGAATTACAAGCCTTCTTTGCAAATCTACTTTAAGATATGCGCTCTGTAATCCAACATTTACGTTTTCCTTTTTCTTATCTGTTGATGCCTGTTTTTTTGTTGAGCTATGTTTCTGTTTTTCATTTTACAGAAATCAATTACTTCCATGCCTTTTTACTTTTCATAATTCTGCATTTACTTGTATATCCCTCTAGCAATGCTTACAATTCGGTTCAAGATCGTGATGAATCTTCTATTGGACTGGTAAAAGAACCCCTTCCGATTCATAAAAGCTTAGAATGGGTCTCTGCAATTTTCGACCTTGTAGCGGTGTGCTTAGCAACTTTCATTTCTATCAAAACAGCTGGCTTTATTTTAATCTATATACTAGTATCAAGATTGTATAGTTATAGAAGAGTTCGTTTAAAAAAGTATCCAATAATTGGTTTTTTAGTTGTGTTTATTTTTCAGGGCGCGTGGATATTTTATACGACTACAACTGCCTTGGGCAATAGGTTTACAACCAATCTAGAAAATTACCATTTAATAGCCTTAGCATCATCCTGTTTAATAGGCGCTATCTATCCGCTCTCACAAATTTATCAGCACGTATCAGACAAAGCCGACGGAGTGACTACTATTAGCTATATCCTCGGTAAAAAAGGAACCTTTATTTTCTCTGGAATCTTTTTCTTAATTGGAAGTATCCTATTATTTTTTTCAATATTTCAGAATGAAGGCTATTCGGGATTTATTCTTTATCTACTCTTCCAACTTCCTTCTTTAATCTACTTCAATTATTGGTTTTACAAAGTAATCAAAGACGAGACTCAAGCAAACTTCAAACACACTATGAGAATGAGTTTAGTTAGCGCTACTTGTATGAATGCGTTTTTTATTTATTTACTATTTTCTTAATCCAAAAACATTCGTAAGTAACTGCATTCCTCAAAAGCTTCTTTGTAGGTCTCAGTAGTTGAATAGTTACTCTTTAATTCTCTAAAGTAAGGATTCGTAAAACTGTGAAAGCTGTAAGAGAAATATTTTTTTCCTTTATAAACTATCGGTTGTGGAGTCGACCAGCCATATTTCTCATCTTTTTTCAATTTAGGCAAGGGAGCATTTTTTTGATAACAACGAGCCAGCATAAAATTAATTTTAGCCTTTTGCTCATTGTTCTTCGCAACCTTCAAAGCACTTTTAAAAGCTGACATAGCCGTGCTACAATCATAATACGACAGACCTTTTTCATCAAGTGTTACATCAAATCGCCTATGGAACCAATAGTACCACTCTTCTGTTTGAATTTTGTTATAATCGTTATACACCGGCGTGTTAAACGATCGATACTCATAACTGTTCTCATCCATTAAGTGACGATTATAGCCATAATACGTTAGGTGATACAGATATTGACCATAACGAAATCGTGCCGCTCCGTTTCTTTTTTTAGCGGCAATTTTTAACTTCTCACCCAATTGCAAATACTCTTTGGCAGTTAGAAAGCCTTGTGCTGAGTCAACGGCATGAGGGCTACGAACGTCATCGTAATGCATTTCAAAAGGTTTGGCAAATTTGATTAGGGCAAATCCAGTTGTTTTGGCTTGCAAAGCAAGCGCTCCCGTATAATTTTGTTGACGTACTCTTTTATAAACTAAAAAACGATTATAATCTCCCGCATCATATTTAAATCGAAAACTCCTTTTTAACCGATTGGCAAAACTATTTTTACCTTGAACTATGTTTTGAATTGTTTTAACAAATTGCTCTTCGTTTAAAACATAGTTCAAATAGTATTTTACAAACTGATTTGACTGTAATAGGTCCACCTTATAATTCGTAGTCTTCTCTTCATTGTAATTATATCTATCTGGCAGGGAAACGTCTCGCAAAGATGCTACTATTAAAGCCTCTGTAAGATTACCTTGTTCAATTAGCTTAGGTAAAATATAATTGTACGAAAAAATTGACAAGGAATTTCGATCATCCCTTGCTAGGACTTTGTTATTATGAAAATCTAAAATATAGTTGGCAAGTTCTTGCGTTTCAATTTTGCCTCCTTCAATCGCTACGCTTAAAAATTCCAGCATTTTTGTTTGTGCCACATCCAAACTTTTTTTACGAACATTGATACGAGCATAGTTCAGTTGTTTTTTTGCTCTTACAAAATCCTTTTGTACAATATTAAGATACGCCAAGGCATTTTGCCAATAGGCACTTGCACCCGGCTGGGTCGCTTTCCTTTTAGTAAAATCAAACAAGGTTTGAAATTGAATTGCTTGTGGCATCTGTAAATTTTCATCAAAAGCTGTTCGCTTTTCAGAATCGGCGGTCATAAGTTTTCCTCGTATATAATCAGCCTCTAGTTTTTGTAATTCTCTTTGATATACAAACTGAAGATTAGCATCATCTTTTAAATGAGTTTCCCCTAGTCTTACTGCTTGCATAGTAAAACTTGAAGTATTTACACTTTTGGCAACAATCACAGAAAGACGATCTGCATCAGATTTACAAAACGGCATCACCTTATTCAAATCTATATTTTTAAGATTTTTCAAATCAATATAGACTTGTTGGAAAGACGTGGTGTCTTGGACAAATCGTTTGGCGAAGTGTAAAAATGACTCTTCTTTTCGTCCTCTCTTTTTTAGAATGCCTCCTTTTATTCCTAAACACCATAGCTCCATTATCGATGTATTCTTAGGTAAGGGCTCCACAAATTCTTGATACAACTTTTCTGCAACATCAATTTGCTGATGGAAATAAGCGGTTCGCACCATGTGGTAAGCACACCGCCATTTAAGATTTATATTTTTTGTTTTTTTATAAATCTTTTTAGTCTCATTAATATTATTTAAAAGTACTGTTAGATTTTCTGGATTGGCGTAAGATTTATAATGCCACTTACCGTAATATTTCTTGGTATAATCTTCATACTTCCATAGTTGATTAATATAAGCCAACACATCAGGTTTTCTTGTTTTTAAAAAATCGTAAATCTTTCTGTCATTAGAACCTACCGCTTCATTTTCAGGACGTTTGATGAAATTTTGAATTTGCTTAGAACGAAATCTATTTTCCAATAGTTTAACCCACTCTAATTCATTGGGCGTCTGTTTTGGATTTTGATTATTCGAATAATCGCCGAAATCGTAGCTATTCCCGTTAAAATAAAAATAGTAGAAGGGACTAGACCGATTGTGAGTCTTTAGAAAAAGGCTAAACTCTCTATTCATCGATTCGGGACCACAAGCTAATAGCACAGGCAGGTTTAGCAAAGTCAACAGGCTAAGAAGTAGAAATTTCTTATTCATAGTTTTTCAGATTTTTTGAAGACAGGTCAAAATAGATAGTTTCATTGATCAAGGACATTCGGCTTCGAATTAACTTCTCAGCTTTCTCTAAATCTTCAGCACCCACTCTCTCTACTCTTAGTATATCACCTCTTTCAAAAGAAAAATCATTAGAGACAAAAGTAGTTTTACAATGATAAAAGATAGAATCAGCGGTGCTAAAATTAAAGTTCAATACAGAATCTGATAATCGGCTAACAATACCTTTGAACTGACCTTCTCGATAGAGCAATTTCCAAGAGAAAATAGGAAGTGCCAACTTTGAAGGTAGCGGAAAGGAAGAATTAGAATGTATATACCGTTTTAAAACCTTCATTGACAATATAGAATTTTTTGCCTTCGGGTTCGAGATATTGCCCATATTATAGGCCATAACAACCCCTTCGTCTACAGGAGGTACACCTGTAATTTTATAATTTTTAATCTGGTCTAAGCGTAAGGTGGCTGTCACTTTTTTCGCACTCTGCCTTTTAAGTTCCTTTAAAAAAATAAAATATCCCTTTTTGGATTTTGGCGTCCAATCACAATCAATTTGAATCTCGTCAAAAGACAATTGATTGTGCGACCATGAACTTGTAATTAATGAAAGGATATTCTTAGCCAAATTTGAAAGTTTTCCTAGTTTCACATTATCCTGATGGGAAATAAAGATGTCCTTATCTATAAAAACTACAGGAGTATATTGAATCCGTGTTATGGGATCATTTTTCCAAAGCATAACGGCTATCGGTTCAGGATTATCATTATTATCGAGTCTAACATCGCATACTTTGAGGTAGAGCTTATTTGTTTTTCCCAATGCTTCCTGCTCAGTTTTATCCAAGGCATAGCTACTCCGCCAGTAATAATAAGATTTTTCAGACTTCTTATTTGTGCATGAACTAGCACCAACTAAAGTGCCAAAAAAAACTAAAGCAAAAAGTGAGCGTATATTCATTAAAACAACACCTAAAGTAGTTTATTCATCATCGGTTTTAGCAACAGAATTTGCAAAATTTAATTTAAAATGCAAGAAAGCGTTTCAAGCTTCGTCTAAAGACTACTTTCGCTGTTTAATTCATTTTAGTATTCATTCATTTGGCTTATATCAATAAAATAGGAACTGCAAACGCTCCATTTTGTCACAAACAAAGTGATATAAAAGAGTTTGCCATACAACAATATGATATCCCCGAAGAGTTTCAGGCACGAGTTAATCGCATGTATGACAATTCTTGGATTGACCAGCGCTACTCTGCCATTAGAGATTTCACTCATTCCAACGGAGAACCTATTTTACTTAAAAGCAAAACGGAAGAAGCCTCAACAACTGATAGAATGAAAATTTTCTATGATGTGGCTCCTACTATGTGCGAAGAAGCCATCCGATCTATTATGGACGAGGCCGCTTTGCAAACCGTTACGCATCTTATTACAGTAAGTTGCACAGGATTGGCAGCACCCGGCTTAGAAATTACATTGCTAGAGCAATTAAAACTCCCAACCAATATCACAAGGCTAGGTGTAAACTTTATGGGCTGTTATGCTGGATTTCATGCATTAAAACTAGCGAAGGCTATTTGTGCGGATCAAGAAAGTGCGCAAGTCCTTATCGTAGACGTAGAACTTTGTACACTCCATTTTCAAAATAAATTTACGATGGACAATGTGGCTTCTACCCTACTCTTTGCAGATGGTGCCGCTGCGATATTGGTTAACAATGAAGAAGATAATAGCTTGTTTAAATTAGAATCTTTCTATACTGAAGTCGCTTTAAACGGTAAAAAGGATATGGCTTGGCACATTGGCCCTACAGGTTTTCAAATGACCTTAAGTAGCTATATCCCAACTATTTTAGGAGAGCATATCGAACCTCTGTTACACAATGCTATTGAACACCCTTACGAAATTGCCCATTGGGCGATCCACCCAGGTGGCAAAAAGATCTTACAAGAGTTTGAAAAAGCATTAGATTTAGCCGAGAATGATTTAGAAGTCTCTTATGAAATTTTAAGACAATACGGAAATATGAGCTCGGTTACTATCTTCTATATTCTGAAAGAAATGAGAAAGAATATTTCAGCAAAAGGACAAAAAGTGTTCGCTGCAGGATTCGGCCCTGGACTTACGATTGAAAGCGCTATTTTAAGTAGTTAAAGATTAGAATTTAGATTATAACATTGGCGTGCTAAAAAAAAGATCATACAAAAAAGAACTTCTCGACCACGACAATATTCCGTTTGAAGACATCAAACAAAATCTTAAAGAGCTGAATACCATCAACACCTTATTAGGCGGGCATAGCATTACACTGGATGGAATCAAAAAGCTTTTACCCAACACAACTAAAGAAATTCAGATCACAGAAATTGGCTGTGGCGGCGGCGATAACCTAGCCTACTTGCAAAAAAAATTAAAAGGGAATATTAAATTTACTGGCGTAGATTTAAAAGAAACTTGTATAAATTTTGCAAAAGAGACTTACCCTTCTATTGACTTTATATGCAGCGACTACCGACTTTTGAAGTTGGATAAAAAACCAGATATTATTTTCAGTTCATTATTTTGTCATCACTTTACAAATGAACAATTGATTGAGCAATTCAAATGGCTACAAGCTAATACTCGCAAGGGATTTATCATCAATGATTTGCAAAGGCACCCGCTAGCTTATTCATCTATTAAATTACTTACGCAGCTTTTTTCTAAATCATACTTAGTAAAAAACGATGCCCCCTTATCCGTAGCAAGAGGTTTTCACAAAAAAGAATTGAACGAATTAATGAAAACAGCCAACATTTGCAATTTTGAAATCCTGTGGAAATGGGCCTTTCGATATTTGGTGGTTGCCAAAACGAAATAGTACTTTTGGGCGAATGAAAAAATTACTCTTTGTACTATTTTTCCTTTCTGGTAGTTTTCACTCTTTTTCGCAAGCGAGTAATCTAGGAAGCTGGTATTCTTACTTAGGGACTTATAAAGTCCATAAACGTTGGAATGTTCAGGCGAACACCCAATTTCGTTTTCATAATATTATAGGCGATTGGGATCAATTTTTAGGGCGCGTTGGGGCGAATTACAAATTAGATAAAAAAGGGAATCATTCGCTCGGATTTGGTTTTGATTATTTTTATACTGACGCCTACATTGGTGACACTGATGAAAAGATTGATTTTAATGAATTTAGAATTTATGAGCAATATGTAACCAAGTCAAATTATAAACGATTTTATTTTCAACATCGATATCGCTTAGAAAATAGATTTATTGAAGACCAAGATGTAAACTTTCGATTCCGTTATTTTTTACAAACAAAACTTGCATTGAATAAAAAACGCATCAGCGATAAAACATTTTACCTCGCTTTACTGAATGAAGTATTTTGGAACATAAAAGGACCTCAACATTTTGATAGATTATGGGTGCATTACACCTTAGGTTATCAACTAAATAAAAGCTGGGCTTTTGAGGTAGGCAATCAAACACAATTTGTAGGAAACGGTGTGTACAATAGCAGACTACAGTTTTGGGCATTTCATAAGTTAAACCTTATGAAAAGAAAGCAACAAGAAAGACCTCGCTAGTTAACCTCAGCCTTCACGCTATCTCCTGATTTTTTACTAATAGCAAACTCGTTGGCTGCTTTGATAAATGCACTAAACAGTGGATGAGGATTTTCCACTGTGGACTTATACTCCGGGTGAAACTGCGAAGCCACAAAATAATTGTGTTCAGGAATTTCAATTATCTCAACCAATTGCGACTGTGGATTTTTACCAATGGCTTTCATACCCGAAGCTTCAAATTCTTTTAGATAATCATTATTAAATTCATACCGATGGCGGTGACGCTCATTTATAAACTTTCTGCCGCCATATATCTCACTAATCTTAGAATCTGAAGTCAACTCACACTCATAAGAACCGAGTCGCATAGTGCCACCCATTTTAGTAATTGTTTTTTGTTCCTCCATCATGTCGATGACCGGGTGATCCAAATCATCTTGCATTTCAGCACTATTGGCATTTTCATACCCCAGCACATTACGCGCATACTCAACTACCGCGCATTGCATTCCTAGACAGATTCCAAAGAAAGGAATATTATTTTCTCTCACATATTGTATGGCGTCTACTTTCCCTTGAATGCCTCGACTACCAAAACCCGGGGCTACCAAAATTCCATCAAGATGCCCTAGCTCCTCTTTTACTGTTTTTTCGTTTAAATGCTCAGAGTGAATGTAATGCACATTTACTTTCACTTCATTATGCGCTCCCGCATGAATAAACGATTCTAAGATTGATTTATAAGCATCTTGCAATTCAACATACTTTCCAACCAATCCAATCTCTACCGTTGAGTTTGGATTTTTTAATTTCTTCAAAAAGTCATTCCACTTTTCCATTTTTGGCTCTTTACCATAGTCTAGTTTTAATTTATCGAGGCAAATTTCATCTAGGTTTTCTCGCATCATATTTAAGGGTACGTCATAAATAGATTCTGCATCAGCTGCCTCAATCACTGAGTCAGCTTTTACGTTACAGAATAAAGCTATTTTACGTTTGAGGTCACTATAAAGCGGATGCTCGGTTCGACATACGATTACGTCGGGTAGCAATCCAATTTCTGCCATTTGTTTGACTGAGTGCTGCGTGGGTTTTGTTTTGAGTTCTTTAGCCGCTTTTAAATACGGTATCAAAGTTAAATGCAATACAATACACTCCTCTTCGCTGAGCTCCCACTGCAATTGACGAATCGCCTCTAAATAGGGCAAACTCTCAATATCGCCCACTGTACCACCTATCTCCGTAAGAATAATATCATATTCATCACTTTTACCGAGTAAGGTCATACGACGCTTGATTTCATCGGTAATGTGTGGAATCACCTGTACTGTTTTACCTAGATAGCCACCCTCACGCTCACGATTAATCACGGTTTGATACACACGCCCCGTAGTAACATTATTTGCTTGGCTCGTTTTAATATTTAAAAAACGCTCATAGTGACCCAAATCCAAGTCCGTTTCAGCGCCATCATCAGTTACAAAGCATTCGCCATGCTCGTAGGGATTCAGCGTTCCAGGATCTACGTTAATGTAAGGGTCAAATTTTTGTATAGTTACTTTATAGCCTCTAGCCTGCAAAAGCTTTGCTAGCGAAGCGCCCAAAATTCCTTTTCCTAATGATGAGGTTACTCCTCCGGTGATGAATATGTGTTTAGCCATGTTGATACGATTTATGACCAATAAGTTTGTGGCAAACGGGCCAGAAACATCCAAAGGTCATTCAAAGATAATACGCTATTAGGAACTCAAAGAATTATTAATTAAGAAATGGGGATAAGTGAGGCTTGGAATAGAAAACTAAAGTGCGTGGGGCCTATTTCTGCCGTTTGCATTACGTTGCGTTAGAAATTATAAAAGTTTAAATTTGTAGTGTCCGTAAAGTCTATCTTCTATTCTCCTGAACTTCCATAAGGTAAAGACTTAATAATTAACAATGAAAAACTATGCGGCATTAAAGAGTCAGATAATAAATAAATTTTTGCCTAGCAAAATA
>Ga0114953_1001015_pt1 | contig 20232 bp, 30 predicted proteins | sample SidtaG_FD_87298 | JGI IMG/M metagenome (GOLD analysis project Ga0114953, IMG submission 87298) | Marine algal microbial communities from Sidmouth, United Kingdom - Sidmouth_Male2 metaG | ecosystem: Host-associated > Algae > Red algae > Unclassified | place: Sidmouth, United Kingdom | collected...
GGGGGGGGGGGGGGGGGGGGGGGGGGGGGGGGGGGAGGGAGAAATTGCATCGGCGCCACGTCGCCGCCGGCGCCGGCGCCGCTGCCGCCACCGCCGCCGTCTCGGGCGCCCCCAGCTGCCGCATGCGGGCGAGCGTCCTTCGCGAGGTCATTAAACCCCCACCATTGCGCTGGCGGCAGGCAATGCCGCCGGCGGCTGTGGCCGCCGCCCCATCCCGCCGCCTGCGGGTGCTGTGGGAACGGACGCCAGCACGAAGACCGCCGCGCATTCAGCGCCGGCACGACCCCCTGTTTGCAACCTTAAAACGGACCTCTCCCACAGGGACCTCGGAGCCTTATTCTGGCCACCGGCAGCCGTTCTCCCAAAAATCGCACACTGCAGCAGTTCCAAAAGTGTTCCAAATCGGCCTCTGCGGGGTCGTGGAGGCCGATATGGAACTCTTTCGGGACAGTTGGAGTGTGGGATTTTTGGGAGAACGGCTTTACAGCTGAATTGCAGCATCATATCTGTTCCTGTCCGCTTCCACCTGCCCCGATGACCCCGTACACGACGCACCAGCCCTGACGTACCTTCTTAACTACGAATGTGCATCCGCAGACAGTACAGGCGATGAAGACGTCGCCACGTCTAGCAACTTCACATAAAGATGCGGGAGGCCCTGGTGCATGTTCCCATAGTCAAGAAATCTTCGGTAGACGTTTTCCCACGCTGTAGGGAGCCAAACCGATCGCCAACAACGTTTTTTAAGCACTCCCGCAATGTGCACTCGACAAAGAGAGCCGGACGAGAAATCACAACTTTGACCGAGAAATCACATCCGAGACTCCCGCCATCCGGAGCCTCGCCTGATTTTAAGCGGGCGATCAATCACTGGGCGGGCAATCCCACTGATTAAATGGGCGGGCATCCAGCGTCACCACCCCACCGGCTTGTTGGTGCCATACCCCACCCCCCCCGCCACCATGCCCCCCCGCGAGGACCTCGCCGCCGCCCTGGCGCTCCTCGAGGATGTCAAGCACACATTCCCCACGCTCAAGGCCGCGCTGTTGTACGTGGCGTCGCACACGGGGCGCACCGCGTCGTCGGTGCGGGTCGCCTACCACCGCTCGAGACGTGGACGCCGCCATGGCCACGGCCTGATGAAGCTCACCCCGGATCATGAAGCCGTTCTGGTGTCGGTGACCCAGGCCTTCAGTGTGAACAACCTGGCCCTCACCGTGGAGCAGATGAGGCAGCTGGTGCTACGCAAGTGGGGCGTCAAGGTGTCTCGTCCGTGGGTTTCCCGCTTCCTCGGCCGGTACCGCAAGCAGCTGAGCAAGAGGGCTTGCAAGGCGCTCGCTGACAAGCGGGCGGGGCGGGAGGTGTTTGACGGCGTGGTCGACTTTTGCACGGAGCTTGAGGACTTTCTCACCCACTACCATTTTCCCGGCCACGCTGTTTTCAACTACGATGAGACGCGGGTGGTGCAGAGGGGTGACAAGATGACGCTCCGCCGCGTCGAGGCGGCCAACAAGGAGCGGACCAACGTTAGGTCCACGCGGCACCAGGACGTGGCGTCGCTGCTCACCTTCGTCGCCACCGACGGGTCCGTGCTGTTGAGTGTGTACATCCTCAAGGGGCGCTTCGGGGCAGGGGACGAGGCGGCGGTCAACTTCACCATGGAGCGGGCGCCGAGCATCACCCGTGGGACGTGGCCAAGGTACTACTGCTGGAATGATACGGGCTTCCTTGACGCGGGCATCTTCAAGGAGGTGCTGGCCAAGGTCGCCGAAGTGTTTCACGCCCGCTGCCCAGGCATCCAAGCGCTGCTGTTCGGGGACAAGTTGGCCGCCCACCGCCGGTCGGACATCGTCGAGTACGCGCTGGGGCTCGGGCTTTTCCTCTTCTCCCTCTCCAAGAACACGTCCCATATCACCCAGCCGCTGGATGAGGCGCCCTTTGGAACAATGCAAGCCGACAATGTGCGTCGAAACGAGAAGGTCGTTATGGACGGGATGCTCACCAATACCAACACGCGGGACGCTTTGCTGTTGGCCGCCTACGCCGCGGAGCGCCGGGCGTTCACCGGACCAATCATTCGCGGTGCTTTTCGGCGGCGGGGCTTATGGCCATTCGACCCGGAGTTGATGAAGGCTAACGTCCGCGCCAACCTCGGCCTCGTCGACATCGGCGAGACGGCCGTCGAGGCTGCCCGTCACGCCGCCTCGGAGGTCATCATGGCGGCTCAAGGGCGTGTAGATGAGGCCAGAGCGGGGTCCTCGAGTGGCCGGGCGGTCGTGAAACGCGGTGTCGTTCACTCCCCCTTCCTGCTATTAGAGCAACAACGCAAGGTGCAGGAGGCTGCCGCCAGGGCGGAGGAGGACAAGGCTGTACGCCGCGTCGCGCGGGAAGAGCGCAAGGTGAACCAAGAGCGAGAGTTAGCTGAGAAGGTGGCGTCGCGTGAGCTTCACAGGTGCCGTGTTTGCGCCGACAAGGTCCACCGAGGGGGAAAGACGTGGGTGGGGTGGGCGTGTGGTGCTTTTTGGGTGTGCCCCGCCTGCTCTAAGCAGTTGGCGGCGGGCGCGGCACTGGCAGAGCACGTCACCATGTGCGCTGGGCCGCCTGAGAGCGGTTCTGGGAGCCAGAGTGGCGTGGGCGACAGTTGCAGTAGCAGTGACGACAGTTAATAGGGCGAGATGACATTGTATCATAGGACTGGCCATTACAGTGATTGAATCTTCTCGTTGGTTGACACAAGCCAGCTGTGTCGGATGTGATTTCTCGGTCAATATTGTGATTTCTCGTCCGGATCTCAAATTGACTTTCTTGATGGGTGCGAGCGGCAAGAACGCTAAACTAAAGCCCAGGGAACATTGTCCTAGCCACTCCGAGTTCAAAAAGTACATCACGCATAAAGAAGGCGCGCTGGAAGAAACGCCCGCTCGTTGCGAAGACGACAACAAGGGCCACGCACAGAGCTGTCAATTGAGACTTTCTCTGATGGTTGGAGCTCGTTTCTTCACGGTGAGAATTGAACAGAGGGAATAAATCGGTTGGGAGCGCTTTGGACTGGGCCGAAATACATAGGGACGCAATGGGCTCTGCTCGCTGGGCTACTTGTGAAATTGTGTTGAAAGTGGGGGGGGGCATCTGCAATCACAGGTTGGAGTGGGCAGGTCGACTAACCGTCTCTGAGAATCACTTCTAGCTAGGGTTGTGCAACTGGTAGGGTTGTGCAACACGCCCCTTTTTGAAGGGCGTGCGCTCGTGACACGTCAAGACACGCCCTAAACACGCCCTTAAACACTAAACACGCCCAACACGCCCTTACGTAACACCCACAAAAACTCCAAGTAGCACCCACCAATGCTCTGACTAAACCGCTCACTCCATACGATACACAATCCTGTCGCTGGCCAGATACCAGAGCGAAGGCGAGGCGGCTGGCTGGCGGCGTCGACTTCCGACGCTGCGTCGTTCGCTGTCGCCTCGCCCAGCTCGCGGCACGCCTGGGACTCCTCGTCCAACTTTTGCTACATGCTTCTGGCGTCGGATGCCAGGCTTGCGACCGCACCCGCATCAGCGCCGTTGTCGTCGTTGGCAGCGGGGGGGGGGCTCCACTCGTCCTCGTCGTCATCATCGGGGTCCACCATTCCGCCGGCATCTTGACCAAAATCGTCCATGCGGGACCTCGGTGACAGGAAAGCGTGTTTTGAAGGGGTGTTCAAACAGCACTCCCCCCCCCAGATGAGCTGATTTGCGATGCTCGGTTCTGAGGAGCTCTGAGAAGCCAGCATTTCTGATCGAGGGCAGCTATTGGTCAATCCTTACTCGAACACCTCACTGCAACCAGCCTAATAAGTACAACCTAAAATTAAACACGCCCAAAACACGCCCCATGTTTGGGCAGGCGTGCTGGCGTGACAAGCCCTAAACACGCGATCAAACACGCCCTAGGCGTGTCCGTGAACACGCGTTGGGCGTTTAGCACAACCCTAGCAACTGGCAAGAAAACTGGCTGATTTAAGTGGCATAACTGGCTCCTGGAGCCCGTATGAGCACAAGCGGTTGAGCCAGTTGCCCAACCGTCCTTCTAGCTACAAGCTGGGAGGAGGAGATCGCATCTTGTGCGTTTTTGTGTGCCAGTTCGTTGGCCCAAAGTTCCACCTGCGGCTGTACGACCCGCAAAAAGTTCGGAGTGGCGACCCAACGCCAAACGGCCGAGAGGATCTTTGGTGGAGTCGAGTGTCATCCGGAGATGCAGCCAGAAGCCTTCGTCAAATTTTAGGAATAAATCCATTACAACACGCGTGGGTGGCAGCATCGTGTGGCCGCTCCGGGCAAGCAGCACCGACAGTGGGTGAGGAACTCCACGGAAAGACGAACAGGTGACATGGTGCTTCTCCATGATTGTTCAGGTTCCACTCGTCGTACAACTGGCTAGGCCGATCGCGGGTCAATTTGTCGTCATGAATATGAGGGGGTGGTAGGGACGCTCGAGCTCCCCGTAGCAGACCCTAGAACGGGGGGTCCATCTGGGATACTTTCAGATGCATACACTTCAAAGACCCCTGGCCCGGTTGCGTCCTGCTCCGATAAAATGGGCGTTCTATCTTAGCCCGCCCCAATTGCAGAGGCAGTAGCACGAGTCATGAAACGGGCCAGCTATTTTTGCACAGTTGCACTAGACTCTTTCACACTGGACACTGAAGGCGCGTTCGATAAAACACCCGGTGCGAAACAAGAAAAATACTTTCATATCACGAAGGAGTGAGCCATGCCACAATAGCCATGTTCTCCTTCGTCCACCCCTTCCTCGTCCAAGCCACAGTACGACCCCCATTGGAGCCCAGAACAATTGCACGTCCGCCTTTTCCGCCCCGCAGACCACGCGCACTGGGGGTGGACCAGCGGGGCGACTGCCGGAGGAGTCTACCCCCCACCCCTCCCGAATCCATGTCCTTCCAGCTGCGTGGCGCAATAAAAAAGCTCCTCATCTCCGGACACAGGCCTATCACACCGCCCCTCCCCCACGGATCCGACAACAACGGAGCAAGCACGCACACGCGCCGGCGTCGGCGGTCCTGCCCATGCGCTTATTTTGTTACTTGGACGCAATTCCAGGGCGACTATTTGTGGCGACACAGAAAAATCGCGCTCTACAGCCTGGAATGGCAGGTCGGCGATCTGGCGACAAAAGAAATTCTTGGGGCATCCTGATACGCTACGAAGACAGTATGCATGTTGCGCATACGGCTAAGTCCCGACCAGGCCGAATAATGTAAGACAACCCATTGACGTTTCCGGGTACGGACCGCTCGCCTATGCGATTCAGAAGAGACCACTGTCAGCAGGAGCTCCGATGGCAAGCATCGGCCTTTTTTTCGAGGTCGTCTTCCATCCAAATGCAAGGCTTGGAGGAGAACAGCAGAAAAATAACATTGAACTTCGAGCTCTGAGTCGCTGGCGCTGCACGAAGTGCCCACCGGAGACTGGCGGGACTGGGGACTGGCAATCTGATTGGCTGAGATTGACCCCGCCGAATCGCCAGTCTGAGGGGTTCGTAACTTCATTTGTACTCGATTCTGGGGCATCGTCAAGATAAAAGCACTTTCTAGCTGGGCCGTGCTGCTCGCCAGGAAGAGGAGAGAGGCGAGAGGCGAGCGATGGGGGAGACAGGGTATGGTCAAGACCACCTGCGCCCACGGGTTTCACCTGGTTCTCGTCCAAAAGGGAGGTCTGTCGCCCGTTCGGGAGGACGGAGGGACGGTCAAGCCTGGCGCCCAGGGCCGCGATGGGCCGCTCTTCGAGGGCGGGTTGCGCGGGGGGGTGCGGCGCCGCGCCGCACCCCCCCGCGCAACCCGCCCTCGGCGAGCCGCCCATCACGGCCCGGCACTTCGCGCCGGTACGAAGACAAACTGCAGAAAGCAGATTCTCATGCTCGCAGAGGGGACGGTCTTGGGAGGTACGGCCATTGGGGACAGCACGGACACAGCGGCGCTCCCGCCAGCCACTCACGCTCAGACCGTCACGGATTGAGTGTAGCATGCAAGGCAAGCCTCCAGGAAACACTGCTTCCTCTCGCCCCACCCTCGCGCCGCCCCCCCACCTGCTTCCTTGCTGCTCGCCCCCCCCGCACCTCCCCTTGTCCTTTTATCGACATAATTTCAATTTTCAATCGACCTGGGAGCGCACCGTGTCGGCTCCCGCATGGCTATAGCACCGACATGACCACGGACAGTTATGTGGAGGAGTTATCTCCGCCAGGCCCCATTAGAGGAGTTGCACACAACTACCTCCTTTGCACTGTGGTGCATTCCAGCGCAATCACCCAGTCCGGCCAGACTGGGCCCAGTCCGACAGATTGGGGGTGCGTAGCCCCCGGTGACAGAAAGAAAATCCCTGAAGCTGACACCCTTCCTGCTCTCCGGCGACACATTTTTAGATGAGTTTCTTTGGACACTGGCGGTGTCCATATTGATTTTCTCGAGTAGTCTTACTTTTTCTGCACTATGGGTGGTTGGTGCGAGCCTTTTACAAAAGAAGTCGCGCAAGAGATCTCTGTGGGAGGCGGGGAGGCTCGATCAGACATCACCTGTGGCCACAGAAGGTGCCGCTGGCAGAGGGCACCCATCCCCCTCCCCCGTAGCCTGCACGTCGGCCTCGACGGTGAAAATGGCCGGGGACTTGGCACTGGCGCCGATACCCACTCGCCGCCCTCACATTGGCCACGATGCCGGTCGTCGGGGCGTAGGTGGCGGCGGCGGAGGCTGCGGCGTCGGCGGAAACGACGACAGCCGCCACGACGGCGGTCGCGGCGGCGGCAGTGGCGGCGGCAGCCGAGAAGAAGAGGAAGAGGAGAGGACGGCCGAGGTGGCCGCGGTCGCAGCGCCGGCGGAAGCCGCCGTCGAACCATCGGTTATCACGAAACGATGGCGCCCGTACTCCCCACTTCCACCCGCACGTTGACTCCGATCGAGGACCAGGCGGTGCGTGTGGCTTTGGTGTTGGTAGTTGTGTCTGTGGCGGCCGCAGTGACGACCATGACGGCGGCGCTTGAGAGTTCCGGGGCGGTGCGGTGGCAGTGAACGCGGCCGCGGTGTGTCGCGGGCGCGGGGATTGCAGCCGCGGCCGCCGAGTGAGGGTGGCGGCGGTGACGTCGGCCTCCGGGACGGTCGCTGCCGCGGCGCCCGTGCCGCGCCTGGGAGGGCGATAAGGCCAAAGAAGCATTTCGGCGGAGGTGGAGGAGTGGTCGCCGTCGCCGACGCAGCAGCGCGTCGGAGAAAAGCGCGCTGTTCCTCGGAGGAAAAGGCAGCAGCTTCCGCTCAAATGGTACGCCTCCGACAATATTGGCGGCCGGGAACGGCGGCGGCAGCGGCGACGCGTCGGTGAAAGTGGGGCCCGGGTCGCAGCCACCTCCGCGGCGACGCCGCGGAGCAGCGCGCTCGGATCCTCTGCGGCATGGTTGGTGGCAGCGGAAACGTTGGTGGAGGCAGCGGCTTCTGCGGTGGCGGCGGCAGCGGCGACCACGGCAGTGGCCGCGACAACTACGGAGGCGGCAGAGGCGACGACTACGGCGACGGAAGTGGCGACAACGATGGCGGCGGCAGTGACGAAAACGACGGCGACGGTTGAAGCGGGGGCGCCATGCACGACAAGAAAATGCCGCCGTTTTGGGCGTGTAGCGGCAGCGGCAATAGCGGCCTGATGTCGGCGGCGTCGGCCGCGGCTCGAGGCGGCGGACACGGCTGCGGGTCGGTTGGGGATGGTGGGACGTCCCCGCCACGGCCGCTCCCGCGCCGCGGCGCAACCCCTGGTACTTCGAGGGGGAGAGAGCGGCCACAACTGCAGGGGTGGAGCGCCGCCGACGCTCTTTCGGCCGCATGTCGCGGCACAGAGGGCCGGTGCTCGGTGGTGGCGGGCGGGGGGTCGCCATAGCTTCTGCTTCTGTGCCTCGACAGGAACGCAGATGGTGACTTGGCGCGCCAGAGACATTGGTGGCTCGTCGATGGGGAAGGGGGAGTGATCGACACCACCCCCAATATGTCGCGACGCAGATTTCGAGGGGGGGTGGTGGGGGTGGCCGCCCCATCACCGCTGCTACTGCCGCGGTCGCTCAAAAGACTGCGATATGGGGGAGGGAAGGGGCGGACGCTATGGGGAGGGAGGGGGTGGAGGCGGCAGAAAGAGGGAGTGGAGAGCGCGACGGCGGGGGTGGTGGCCGAGGCGAGGGGGAAGGTGGTGGCGGAGGCGAGGGAGAAGGTGATGGCGGAAGAGGAGACGACGGATGAGGCGGCATGGGACGCGCCACTGATCCCGGCATCGCCCATTTACGAACAATTCATCGGTGAAAAAACGATTTCAGTGATAAGCACGTCATTTCAGTGCACGTCAAACTACTGAAACTGAAAGTGCATGCCATATACGAATATACCGGTTACGTACCCCCTCGATATGGTGCTCCCGGTGCACATTTGTCTCAGCTACACAGTAGCCGCAGTTGGAGACTACGTGGCGTCACGTGACGTGTAGGTGTCGCGACGAAGTCGCCAAAATGTATCCATGATGTGCGGGTCGGCAAAAACGCCGACGGGTGGTGGCTCGCCATTGCCGCTGCGCTCTTGAAAGTCGCAGTGGGTGCGGGATCGAGGGCATTGGGCGGTGCGCCGGACGAGTGTCGTGCATCCTCGCGCATGCCGGCGCATGTTCCTATAGTCAAGAAGGCGCCGGGGGATCTTCTGAATCGGCGTAGCGAGCCGAACGGAGCACCCAGGACGGTTTTGGACGACTTCTCCCACAGCGTGCACTAGAAATATGGACATTATTTTTGACGTGTGGTTGTGGAAACAACCCTAACCTGAGCGGTATGAACTGAAGGCAAATTCGCTTGAAAGCCTAGACTGAGAACTTGAATCTGACCAAACTGAAAATGATACATTCACCACGCGCTGCGGCCTCCCGTTTTAATTCTCCCTCTTCGACACTCTCTCACGGACGCCCGCCCGTCTGCATCCAGTACCACGGCTACAATCTAGACGTCTCCGTCAATGCATGCTAACAGAAGAGCGACGCCGGGAACTGCGCCATCGGGGGATGACTCCCGCCGTGTCGTCGCACCCTCGCGACGGACGAGCCCACGCAGACCATGCGTTAGGGTCCGTGTCGAGGGACAAAGGTCTTTGGTGTGGGAATCTCAAATTGAAACGATCCGGTGGCGCTGTACCTGGAATCACACAGCGCTAAAAGGAAGTCTCATGTGTAACAGGTGACACCAGTGCCGCCCTTCCCCCGCCCAGATCGTGAGAGCAGCTCCCGCGGCTCACCCGCTTCCACCCCCGCCTACATCGATCCTCCTAGGCTCATGAAGGTACGTTACAGTCGCCGCCATTCCACTCCTTGGCTGATCAGCGCCAACCATAATAATGCAGTCCTGTATCGAAGCTGCGCGTCTCCAGCTGGATACGCGCCACCTCCTCAGCCCCTGCGGCTCCCTTAGAATTGTAACACCGCACACCGCCCTCATAGAAGCCCTCGACGACTGCGTGCGGCACCAGAAGTCGTCACGGCCACCATGACTGCGCCCCTTCATAACCCCTTCCCCCAGGTGCCCCGCATAGACCAGTACAGCATGATGCCTTTCGCGTCTCCGCCATTTTCGGTGTATTAGATACACTGGAGCCAATTCCATTGAAGATGATATACCCGCTATCGTGGCATCTGAAAGCTTTATCAGTACAGTTTCGCGCAGATGAAGGCGGTGTCAGCACCGTGGCCGCGCCTATTAGCATGGTAGACCCCCCCCGGCATCCCCCTTTTCCACGCGCTGACCGCTATCCCTTACCTCAAAGATACCAACCGGCCGCCGCCCTTCTCGTAAGGTCCTCGCTCTCAGTTCATTGTGAGCCTCTCTGCCTAGTCGGATACCAGAAAGTAGTACTGTGGAGGAGGGCCTCGACGCACACACCCGTGTGATATTGCACATGATTGTGTTGGCTGCTTGTGCCTAATAGTTTTAGAATGAGCATCTTCAGCATTCTCATCACCTGGCGTCTCGCCTGCACCTCACAAGAGGATCCAGAAGCGAAGGCGGAGGGAATGCGAGGGACATTCGCAGCGCACCAGTGTTCGCACGTGACTGCAGCGAGCCCGGATACACGCATGTTGCATGATCCGAGAAATAGAGAAGCGTCCGCTGCAGTCAATTGTGCATCCATGGTTCGAGAGACTGCTCGCACTAGGCATAGCGAAGGCACTCGACGGGTGTACGTTTTTCGACAAGAATCCTTGAAAATGCAACAGCAAGCAGAGGAACTCAGGTAGACATTAATGGAATGCGTCAGTTGTCCTTGGAGGCAAGAGCCAGTGCAGAATTTCACAGGTCAATGATGGGAGCCGAATGACCGTGCCTCAGCCGAGCGTGCCTGTTGTTTTACGAAGAGGCCGATCAGACGCGGCATGTCACAACGGATGGAGACAGCGCTGGTGCCGGCCAATATCGTGACGACGACGGCGCACCAATACCGCACAGCGCCGCGGACAAGTCTCTATTCGACGCCAAAATAGATAGTTCATGACGATGTACGTTCTGAATATGACGGTTAAGTATGAGTCCCAGACCTCTTGTGGTCTCTTCAACATTTTTGTCTCCCACGATAAGTAGGCATACCGTGTGGAGTGGTGCAAGAATACTCATGGCAGGCAGTGAAGCATCGACGTGGAAATGTCGGCGGTGTTGCCGTTCCTCTCACTCTGCTCTCACCAGTTTGAGTGCGTCGGACGCGGCGCTCCGTGTGCACGCAGCCACCAATCGGTTCCACGGCGCAAACAGTCCCCACTCTGCCGATTCTCTGAATGAGCGACAGCCCTACCTTGGTGGCGTGGGACAAGGTAGGGAGATGAGAAAGTGCTACTTTATCCTCATAGCCACCCCTCCTAGAACAGCAGCAAGCATCCAACAACAGAAGAACAACTACGGAGGGGCGGAGATGGAAGGTCACCCAATGCCCTCAGCGAAATGAAGGTCACAATGTTGCTAACACACCATACAGCCGAGGTCTCCTCAAAGGGCCCCCATGCCAAACTCATCCTCGTGATCGGCAACCACGGCAGCATCGTCCGCAACGCCCTCCTCGGAAAAAAACAGGCCCGCGTCGAACATGTCCATCTCCTGATCGGAGGCCTTCTGCACGGCGGTGTTCACATCCGCCTGCGTCGACAAGCGCGGCAGGAGCAGGCGCCACGCTCCCGGCCCGTCAGTGCGGTTTCAGACATGGCCAGCGGGACCAACCTCGTGCCATTCAAAGTCAACGTCGATAATCATCGTACGGAAGTTCTCGGAAACCGTCACAAGCCCATCTTCATCGCAACCTGCCCCCCCCTTGAAGCTTTCTCCCACGACGTCGCGAGCGTCCTTGATGAGGCACCCTCGGATAGTGCGGTTGCTCGTACGCTGCGGCTCCCGGTCGTGGTCGCCTTCCTGCATCAGGCGTCCCAACTCGCACACCACAGCCGACTTCTCATAAGAAAAGTACGAGCTGCCCGCTGCCGCCCCCGTCTCAGGATGCTTGGCGCTGACCTCGCGCTTTTCGATGTAAACGCCCGGGCGGGACGCGAGGACGATGTAGTACAGGATGAGGAAATAGAGCTTGCGGCGGGCATTAGCCCGCTAGTGGTGGCGGTTGCGCTTGATATTGGAGACCAAGGCCGCGTGACGGACAGAAGGGTCAGTGGACGACACGGCCGTCCAGTTGCGGAAAATCTCCGGGACAACGCCCGACACGTGCACTTCGTGAAGCAGCACCTGCATTGTACCGTAGGTGAGCTTGTCCGAATAGTAGAACGGGAAGTTGTTGCTTGCGCCGCCTTGGCGTGGCTGCGGGGTGAGCCACTTGAGAACGGCCTTCTGCGCTGCTGGCGTCGCCGCCACGCGCATAATGCGCTTATACGCCAGCACGGCCTCTACGCGACGCACGTTGCGAGTCGGCGCGGGGATGTTGAGCTCCCGGCGGATCTGCTCCAATGACATGTTCTCGTAAGTGAGTACCGCTTGCGCGGTTTGCTGCTGCTGCGCCGCAACGGCAGCCAGCACAGGCGCATTGACGCCCGCCACTGTGGCAACAAAGAAGGCGCGAGCATGTAGCAACACTGACAATACAAAAGAGAAGGACCCAAAGGGTCGACCTCCCGAGAGGACCTAGAGGGCGCAAAGGCGCGCAAAGGCTAGGACTCGAGAGAGACGCCAAGATTTAGATGGCGAGCAAGACGAGGCGGCGCGGGCCGTGGCCGGCGCCAGAATAACATGACGAAAACAGACGAAAAAGAGAGACGAAATAGTAACCCCGGGTCCGAAGAGGGGGGGCTACTTACGGAGGGACAGCAGTCCCATAGCCCGCAATCCGAAGTACGGAGAGACGGGTGGAAGTCCCGGCAGGTGCGTATGTACTGGACTTAGCCCCGGCCAATTGCAACAGCCACGAGCGCGCCAACTCCTCCAGCTCCTTCGTGACGCCAGCAATCGCATCCAGGATGGGCCGAGCAGTTGACTCCATGTCCTGCTTGACCATTGCAGCAATCTTGGGCGCCATGTCCTCGGACAACTTGGCTGCCACTCCGTCGGACACCTCTGCGACCAAGTGACCCACCGTGGTCTCCTGCAGCGTGTCCTTGATGGTTGTCATCACGTGCTCAGACAGCACGGGCACAACCGTGTCGTTCACGGCGGACGACACTTTGGTCGTGATCATCGGCTCCGTCGTGTCAGTGATCGCGCGGATGTCTGCCTTGGTGAGAGTAGGACCGGAGGAGGGTGTTGTGGCGCCCTCGTGCGACCCGCCGCCAATAATAGCGGCGGTGGCAGTAGCGGCGGCGTCCGCATGGGAGGCGTCAGCGGCAGCGGCTGCCGCCGCTGCGGCATCGCGTCCTCGCTTTCCCAGGATCCCTGAGCCACGGCGGGAGCCAGACGCGGAAGCACCAGCGCTCGGCATACTGCAAATGAGTAAAGCCACGAGAATCGAGGACGACGGGGTGGGTGGTCTAGTGAGTTGAGAAGACGGCGGTACTCGGAGCAGTGCCGCCTATCCGTCGGCGGCAGCGAGGGCGGGCAACGACACGGTGCGTGGCGCGGGGGGATGGGAGATGAGGATTGAGCAGCAAAGCCGCTGAGCAGTCTGCAACGGCAAGGGTGCACCACAACGGAATGGGCGGTGCGGGGGGTGAGGAAACCCGGATGGTGGCACCTGAGCAGCAGCGGCCGGCTCGTCCTTATCCCTACCTGGGCGCGGAGAGGCAGGTGCTAGCGTCGTGGGAGCAGGCACACAAGCTGGGCAGTGCCGCCGCGCTAGGCTGCAGGGTGGCCACGCACGGCAGTGGGAGGAGGCAAGCTCGCCGGGCAGCGCCGCCGCCCCCGTGCGCAATCTTGCATTGCGGGCTTAGAGCGACAGTGCCAGGCGCGCCGCTCACCGAGCTGCGAAGAACGTTACGTCAGAGTTTCAGCGGCGGCAGGCACAGAGAACCGCGATAAACACGCCGCATCTTGGGGGGAGGGGGGGGATGGCGGCATAGAAGAACCGGAGGGTGGGGGGTGGTCGGACGGTTGATGCCAGCGCACGCATGGCACGCTGTGGGCGCTTGGCCGGTCGATACAGGCGCACGCACGGCACGCTGTGGGCGCAGCGCAGGCAAGTCAGCGAACTCTCACGAACGCACATGGTCGAAATGGCGGGGTGCCGGTAGTGAGCGCCTGGGTACTGCAGACTGCATTCAGAGAAGACCTTGAAACAGAAACTGAGGAGATTGCCGTCGTACTTCGAAAGTACATGTCGAGATGTGATTTTCACTCGCGGATTCTACGCGCCGCTCGTCTGCAGACAATCACACTGGGTGTCGCCATTCGTCTTGCCACCAAGAGAGAGAGAACTAGGGCGCCTTTACCCTACTTCCAGGAGAGAGACGATGCGCCCTCGAAACAGAAGAGCAGAAAATGCACATCAACAATCGCGCTCCCTGAACGCCTGGCGCACAGCCAGGGTCCGAGCAGTCGTGCGCACAAGAGTCGTACCCGAAGAGCAGCTGGCACCGACGTGCCGGCACCCCTCACCACTGGATCTTTGAGCGGCGCACAGAGAGCAGGGCGCCACAGCCATGTGCCCGCGCAAATGGCTCGACTTCGACACCGGAGGGTAGTCCCACACAAGAAGCCAACGTCGAAAAAAACACGGATGGGAATTCCATACTGGTCGTTGACGAGCCAACCCACCGTCCTGCCCACCTCGAGATCGTCCGATATGGCGTGAAGTACCTGGTCGGACAATACGCCGGCTGGCGCGACGCCAATGAGGCGCACGGCGTGGCGGCTCACACGATAAGCGACCAGCCACTCGGGACAAAGCATGTACACCCCTCCCGCTGACTGGTTGCGGCCGGCCCTGATGATGGAGTCGTCCGCGTAGAACGCCACGCAAACTTTCACGATGGGCACCGTGTCGTCACCTGGGACACGTACGGGCCTCTGGCTCGTGAAGCATGTCCGAGGAATCGCACCCGTCGTGCGCTCATGGTGCGCACGGGCGTCGGTCGTCACATTTGGGTGCACGCTGTCGACGTATACAGCGTGCCCCCCGTCCTCCGCGAGCCACACCAGCCCACCGTTCAGACTCTGTGGCATCCAGTGCCGTCCGAAGAACCTTCCGGCACCGGTACCGTCAAGATTGGAGCACTGGGCTGCAAAGTCCCCTGCGTCCACCCCATCGTCGTGCGCCACGCCATACTTCTTTCCAGAAATGAAGGCACTCTCGACCTTGACTTGGTGCACAACACAGGCCCTTCTTTGCGCAGCACGTAGATCGCTCGTGGCACTGCGCGACGAAGCAGATGCACCGACAGCGGCTGGCACAAAGCCGTCCCCGTGCGAAGCATCGTTTTCACCTCCAGCGAAAGCCTCGACGACCATGTCTTCAACATTGCGCACAACTTCGATAAAGTCACCGACGTGTGTGAGCATTGATCGCGCGCAGAACTGCTTCAGGGCGGCGTCCGACAGCAGCGCGGTAGGGCGGTCCCGGAAAAATGCAGAGTCACAGAAATCGGGCTCGCGTTGCCGGTCCTCCACGTCTCGCTCAGCCGCACAGAAGAACCTGTCGAGGGTCTCGTGGAACGCAAAGTCGCGGCGCACATGGTCACTCGGCAGCACATAGGATAATCCGTCACCCGTGTACAAGGGAAAGCCGCACGCACGCTTCACTCGAGGTGAAATCGTGGTGCGCACGGCGCTCACGCTTGGAAGATGCTCGGACTTGGGCTTGCCGTCATTGAAGAACGCGCGCGTCACATGGTAGGAGCGCTCCGTGTAGTTGGTCCGTCTACACACTGAAACAAACCCAAAGAAGTCTTGCTTGCGACGGAACAAGCAGGTTCCCGGCCTCCACTCTGCAACCTCCTCCTCACTATGGAACCCCATATACACGCCGTCCCCACTATCATCTCTTACCCCCCGGCTCAAGTCATCGTCACTACCGTCGCCCCTCCTCTTGAGCTCTTCGCTTGAAGATGCACCAGATGTGCTCGAACGAGGTGACCCAAAGGGTGTGGGCACGCCTGAGGAAGAGTCGCCGCCGTCACCAACCGTTGGGTGCAACCCAAGTACAGTGGTGGCGACCGAGTGGTAGTGCGCTGCATCGTCCACTGGGTGAGCATTGCCATCGCAGCAGGCTCCCCCTCGTCCGTTGGAAGGACCTTGGCCACCTCCAGGAACACGCACAGGAGACGAGTGCCGGAGGGAAGCGTCATCTAGACGAGCGTTGTAATCGACGTCGTCGAAAGATGCACCACCAGCAGGCGGGAGTGTTGCGGCGGTGCGACGACTACCGCCAGCGTCGGGAGAGCCCGTGCGCGCGGCATGTACAGTATCTGAGCTAGAGCTAGCGCCATGCGGACCCAGCACCACGGGCTCTGACACCTGGGACCGCTGGCGAAAGGTGCGCCCCATAGCAGCAGCTGACAATGGCATCACGGCCAGCGGTCGTCGTCGAGCGCGCCCTGCGCTCGCCAACTGCCTCAATCGCATATTCTGCAAACGCGGAATTCCAGAAGAAGTTGTTAACTATACAGGTGGCACCTACTTCAATCCTACTCCGAGGAGTTGTACAGTTGCTCTCCAATGCGCCTGCAGCGGCTCTCTCTGTGACAAGGCATTGGTCGGCGTTGAGGCAGTGAACATCCAGTACGGCCCAACGTTACAACGCCATGCTCAGGTAGGGAGCAGGTGTAGAGCAGAAAAGTGATGTTTAATCATGCCGACCGCGCGGGGTACCGTTCAGAAAGACCCAACACCCACCACGCGATATCGAGCGAGTGCGTCATTGCATAAGCCCCAGCGTCAAACTCGCAACCTGCTCTGCAGCGATGCACAGCAAGAGCGCGACGGACAGTGGGCTTCAGCCTCAGAAACAGACAGCAACCCTGAACTCGTCTGAAAAGATGGCCCGCATCAACTGGCTCGTACGACTGTATGATAGCGCATGGTGGGCCATGCATCGCCGTGAACAGCCCCACAACGAAGAAGACAGCAACCGATGGAGATTCGCTACGCCTCACGTCACAGGTGTGAACGGTCCTCAGTCTGCGCGGTCCAGACACGAGAACACTCACAGCGTCGTGCACACGCAGATCAACCCCACAGCGAGACACCCTCGAGCGCCACATGATTGCAGCCGTGCTCGATACAAGAGACTCCCCCAAATCCCGCACGTCGGCAGGGATGTCACATGTGGGCACTTTCCTCGCGTGTGCACGCCACACCTTTGACGCGTGACTCACCAAGGGAAGGGCTTTGAACAGAGCTAGCTGCACGCCGCCATGGGCAATTCAGGTGTCATGCACGCCAAAATACGCCGACGACAACGCGAGGCGGGAGAAAAACTCCATCTGCTGCATCCGCCTCGTCGCTTGGCAAGCGTCGTCGTGGCCGTTTCCCTTGATGATGGCCTGCTTCATCGCTGGTGCGCGCTCTCCAGCGCCAGCTCCGTGAAAAAGCGCACGTGGCCGAGGTAGCGCCCACGCACGTGCCACAGCTCGCGCATGCGGTGGAGGTTGAGGACATCAATGGCCTTCGCAATTGCGCTGGAGTCGGGACGCTGGCAGAGGCTGATGCACGCATTGAAGAACTCGTCGAGATGGTCCTCAGGGAGACCGTGAGTCCGCAATCGGCACGCCTCTGCGCCGTCCAACTGCACCCGAGCGGAATAGAAGAGCTCCGCCGCCAGACCGCGGAGCATGCTGGGCAGTTCCATGCCAAGTGAATCACAGGTATTAAGTGGCTCGTCGGTTGGTCGCTGCAGCACACGTAAAAAGGATCGCGACGAGACGGTCAAAACGGCCGCTCAGTCAGAGATGGCCAAGCTGTTGGTCTTCTTGGTCTTGATGTTGTACATCCGCGTGCGGCGCAGCAGGAAGTCTCGCAGGCATTCTCTAAGAGACATCTCGGCGGCGACGCATTGACTGTCCGTCAACTCAAGAAAGATGGCAGTGATGAGATTCTTGGTCAGACCACGAAAGAGCAGGTGGTCTGGTGCTGACAGGATGGAGTGGTGCCCGTCAAAGCTACCGGACGGAAACGATGCAGCCCACTCGTGGAAGATCTACTTGTCCGTTGTCTCGTACAAGCCGAGAGACTTGAGGCGACCTTCAATGTGCTCAGCCATCGCACGGGAGGCGGGTAACGAAGTGGAGAGAGGGGTGTGCCCAAGGAGTCTCTGGTCCCGGTGCCCTGGAACAAAGGTGACACTGCTCAGAGCCGCCAGTCGAAAAAGCGTCGGCGCCCCCGCGAGCACGACACTGACACAAATGCCGCTGCTTGCTTATCTGACAATACTTGTCGGCGCCTCTGTGAATTGGAGTGTAGTTTCTCGCGCCCAAGTATCAGTCAGTGACACGAATACTGCGGTCTTCGGTACAACCGCGAGCGCCCTCGCCGCCGTCGCCATTCCTTGGCTACAACGCTCCTGCCCCCATCGACGCCGGGCCCCCCCAACGCTCCCCTCCGCCAAACCCCACCGCGGCCCCCACCAGCCCGGCCGTCGCCAGCCTCCATCGCGACTGCACGTATGCCTCTGCGGTCATACACCCCCTCCTGCTATACGCGCGATTTCCTATTGCCGCCGACCTGTCCCTGGTGCCACCCACCTTTCCCCGCCGACGCCGGCGGTCGGCGATAGCCGCCCGTCTCCACAGGCAGTCATCCCATCATTGCTACCCGGCTCCGCTCCCTGCCATCAAGCGTGGCCGCCATGAAGAAGAACGGCTCGTCATGGACGGCCCGGATTCAACAGCCCACGAGACAGACGGCAGCTGTGGCGGAGCGGGCGACGTCGCTAGTGGCGACAATATCGGCGTCGACTCGGTGCAGTCGCTGGCGCGGGCGATGTCGCCGGAGCAGCAGGCGGGACGGCGGAGAGATGAGCGTCCAGCTGGCCTCGAGTGGCAACTCGCCGCCGTATCCCTCTCCGTCTTGAGCGCCTTGCAGGACGTCATCCCGATGCACCGCTTCGTACTGGGACGCGCGCAGGGCGTCTGCGCGTCGTCTAGTCTCCTGGAGCGCCTGCGGGTAGGTCCACCAAGAGGCACCCGGCGCATGACGACAAACAAGAGGGCAGGAACACTAGGGCTTTTGTTCGTGGAAGTCGATGCTACCCGGTTGGCAATGGAGCAGTTGGTACATCAGCAGGAGCTCGTTTGCACTACTGCACTTCGTCAATGTAGTGGGGCCACTACTCGGTAGGTGGAAGTTGCTCACCTGGGTGCTATCGCACATGCGCTGGGTATGTCACCTTAGGTGCTCGCCGCTGCTAAGGTCCGGCATTTCGAGCGGAGGAACGGACACGTGCTCACAAGCTTTTCGCTCGAGCAGCACACGCACGTGGACGGTCGCATGTTTTTTTGTGCAAGGGAGGGATAGGGCGCGGAGCGAGGCGCAGGTGGCTGTGCGTGCCACCAAGGAGTGGGAAGACCACAGTCGGCGCTTTGTGTCCTCCTTGGAGGAGCAGCGGATACCGTGCGCCGTGGTGCCAGCCCTGCCGGAAGCATATCCTGGGGGTTTCGTGTGGCGAGAGAGTATAGCGGCTCGCGAGGACGGTAGGTGTGGAGCAGGCGGCGCTGCTGGTCGGCTCCTCGTGTCCGTACCTGTCAGTATGGTGCAGGGAAAGGCATGGCACGTGGCCTCTCTCCTGTAGACCCCGCTGATAGTGCTTTTTTTTACACATCAACGTCGTTTCCTACACAAGCAAATCCCATGTTGCCGCACAGCATTATGGCAAAAAGCTCCGCTAGTGTTGAGGAAGCACTTCTATTGAGATAGATGCCGTACAAAGATATATTGAAACTTCTGATAAATGCGACCAAATGCGCTGTGTGGAAAACTTGCAGGGGTGGCCTAGTGGATTGTTCGGTCCCTGCCACTTGGATCAGCGTGCGGGCGTCCGACCGCGACGGCCTCACAGCACCCCGGCCAAATCTAGTATGATGAAGTAACATACTCCATCACGTCCATCGCGCGCGTGCGCAAAAAAAGACAGGCCCGTGCCCCCCCCCCGTGACCTGCCCCACGCGCGCGCCGCTCCCCACACGCCGCCCCTCCCCGTCACACCCCGGTCGGCAAGCCCGCCGCCTTGGCGGCCTCGGCCGCCACCTTGCACACCAGCCGCCGCGCATCGGCGTAGCTGCCGCTCGGCGTCAGGACCAGCGCTTGAACGTCGCCATATTCCCGCCCCTTGCCCCCCGTGCCCCCCGCCTGTCCCCCCCCGGCTATAAGCGACAAAATCCCGGCGCCATCGCCGCCAGCCGCACAAGCTGCTCCGCCACCTCGGCGGCCGACCACCGGTCGGGGTGCGCCGCCACCACCGACGCAACGGCGGCTGGCCACTGGGCACTCGCGGTGCCGCCGCCGCAGCACCGACCGCACGGCGTCCAGAGTGGCGAGCAACTACGCCGCCGCGCGCGCGGCGGGCGCGTGCGTCGCGCGCACCGCCGCCGCCGCCGACGCGGCCGCGCGGTCGCGCACGCGCTCGAGGGGGGGGCCCTCACCTGCGCACCCGTCGGCCGCTGAGCCGCCGCTGTGCGCGGCAGCGCCCTCCGCGGCCGCGGGCGCCGGCCGCGGTCGCGGCGAGGCGCCCCCCCCCCCCCCCCCCCCCCCCCCCCCCCCCCCCCCCCCCCCCCCCCCCCCCCCGGCCCCCCCCCCCCCCCCCCCCCCCCCCCCCCCCCCCC
>Ga0114953_1001023_pt1 | contig 20109 bp, 28 predicted proteins | sample SidtaG_FD_87298 | JGI IMG/M metagenome (GOLD analysis project Ga0114953, IMG submission 87298) | Marine algal microbial communities from Sidmouth, United Kingdom - Sidmouth_Male2 metaG | ecosystem: Host-associated > Algae > Red algae > Unclassified | place: Sidmouth, United Kingdom | collected...
ACAAAGAGACAGAATGGATGCTCCCCAAAACCAAACCCAACAAAAAAAAAAAAAGAATCTCAAGTTTTACAAAAATGGCACCGCCACCCAAAACCCCCCCCCCCCCCCCCCGTTCCCCCCACCCGGGACAAACGCAAAGCCAACACATCCATATCAATCATCACGACAATCGCGGTGCCACCTAAATCTACCGCGGGATGAAGGCCCGCTCATACAGTAACATTGACTATGTCATCAAGAAAACAACTCACCGAAGCCAAAGACCCTCCCGCCCATTAAGAATGAGGAACAACGTTTGTAGAGCTTCAAGGCAACGGTTGTGCGGGAGTCGGGGCAAGAACCCCTCCAGCGGCTTTCGGGGCCCCGTCAACTCGGGCAGGTGCCGCCAAAACTCCCGCCTTGCCTCGCGATAGTGCCCTGATGAAATGGGGATAGAGGCGAACGCAAGCACGTGCGACAAGCGGTCGGGCATCTCGGGGTGACGGTAAGCGAGATCCCTCACGGCGAGCTTGTAATCAGCAAAGGTTGGTTCAATGGAAGACATGTTGGGGCAGCAGGGTGGTAAATGGAGCAGCAGCGCACCATTCATGGTCAGGATCTCGTGAGAAGCAGGGTTTTGCACGGAAGCTTTATCTTACAGCAGCACACAATCCTGCGGTTGTGCAGCCCACAAGGCCCCCGGCTCGTTCCCGTTCGTGCGTCCCGCAAAACTCGTAAAAAACGCGAGCCAGTCGTCCCCGCTTTGCTCCGGCGGCACTTCTTTGACGCTGAGCTCCAAAGTGACGGCGTTGTAGGATATGGCCACGATAGAGGAGAAGCGTTGGCGTGGGCGGGGGTCCGGTGCCAGCGCCTCGAGTGGTTCGCCGACCAAGGATCGGCCCCGCGGTCGGATAATGGCCGACCCGTGGATGTGCGTTTGGTCTGCAACGATGATGCATCTGTCCGGGATGTGTCGGGTCGACGGGCAGTGGGCAACCACAAGCGCTGAACACCGTTTTCTCACCACGCGCTCTACTTTATTGTCCGAGAATCCGAAAAGCCGCATCAATTCTCCCAGGGTCGACTTGCTTGTTGGCGACCTAAGGTCCCAGTCGGGAAGCAGGAAAGCTGCTTGAAGATGGAAGACACCTCCTTCAAGAAGATCTTGGGATGGACCCTAACGAGACCGTCCAGCGCACGAAAAAAACATCGCGTTAAACCGAGCCGCGTCGGCATTAAAATTGTGGATCGCATCGTCCGCCCGAGGCGACCCGTTCCGCTGGAGGTTCTAACACCACTCGTGAGCCGCTGCTAAACTAGACCGCGTGCAGGACTATGGCGACCCATGGGAGGCCCAGTTGGAGGTTCCGAATGACCTGCCAGTAAATATAAAGAGGACATGAGAGCTGTGTTGAGGGACCTCTACTCTCCTTCTCCGCATTTCCCGCCTAGACCGTCTCAACCAAACGACACGACAGCCTGCACGCCCCTCCGCAACCGTGCTACGGAGCTGACTTCCAGGCCACCTTTTCCCGCGACCGTCACCAAGCTCTCCGTGCGCGTCACCTACCGAGCCCTCCACCCCCCACACAGCTCAAGTGTGCAGCTCCGCTGCCTCGCTATGGAAACCTTGCCGGGGACGACGACGTGGAGGTTCAAGCTGCACAGAGGGCAAGCCAAAGCACAAACACGCAAGCAGGGGCGCACAGAGCCCTCAGCACGGTCAGACAAAGCGTCCAGACAAGGGTGGGATGAAAACCGGAAATCCAGCGCCCGTGACGCGTCTGAAGTTTTGGGGCCAGACGTCAGAAATTGCCTCATACGGCGTCTGCAGCATAGTGGGCTGCAATCCCGTAAAGCGTTGCCTATGGTGTGTCTGCGGTGGTGGCGCCAGCCGTCAAAAGTCGCCCAACGCAGCAGGTGAAGCCAGGTGGGCTCCGATTGCAAAACCTACCGCCCCTGGCGCGTCTGAGGGGGTGGGGCCAGCCGTCACAAATCGCCCAATATGGCATCTGGAGCCAGGTGGGCTGCAGTCGCGAGACATGGTGCCCATGGTGTGTCTGACGTGGTGGGGCGAGCCGTCAGAAGTTGACTAACGCAGCTCGCGGAGCCACACGGACTGGTCGTTCGAAAACTGATGATGCGGCCGAAATCTGTGAACTAAGCGCGATTTTCCCGCTTCCAGAGCTTGCTACGTTTTATTCAGGCCGTCAGAGCTCTCATGTTTTTGACTGTCGAGAGCACGGCTACACAGTGGACCAATCAGTGCCTCGAATTGGACGAAGTTGTGCCAGACTTGCCAAAAGTCTCACTCCCTGTGGATTTTGCCTACCATTAGACGTTTCCTCGTCATGCTTGGGAGTGGCGCACTTGCAGCCTCGATGAGATCGTCTTCAGACCTCGGTTTTCCGTGAACACAGGTTCTAGAGCAATGTGGGCCAGACAGACGGCATTGCAGTCGTTACTGCCCTCGAATCCGACAGGGTTTAGCCCCTTCGAGAAGCCCAGCACAGGATGCGGAGCGGAGCGATGCAGAAACAACACAAACGCCTGGATCACAGGGCGCGAAGCGCACCACAACGCCGGAAGTAGCGCAAACGCAACGCTGATTTATTCGAAGACGCAGGATGAACCCAAAACATACACTCACATACCCTCAGAAGCAGGAAGCAAGACGTGCACAATCCCGACCCCCGGATGCCACCATGGGGGGACCAGTACTCAGCTGGCCACGGTCTCAGTCACGGGCCTCCAGTGGCCTCTGCCCAGTATCCTCGACTACCGTTCCACTGGAAGAGGACCACCGTCCGTCTCGGGGCGGAATGAGAAAAGTCACTAAGACTTCCTTGATTTCAGGATTTACCCAAGATATGTATCTCAGCACTTAACCCAAGATTTTTCAACTTTCCCGGATTGATTTCCGGTCGGATATAGTACCTGGCCGCGACCTGACCTCGGTCCGGCTTACGATCGGATTGCGGAAGCTTCCTCAAGCTTCCCGGTCCCTCGAGGGGTCCCGGATTCAAGGAGACGCGTGTCTCCCTCGGCTGTGTCAGGCCCCTCAATGGGGTCCGATCCGGTGCTCATCACCCCGGACCCTCCCAGAGGGTTCGTTTAGTGTGTGGTCCTCGGGATCCCTGGACACCCGCCCAAGGGAGGCGTCACGCGCCACCCCTCTCGGGGGCATTACGTGGTTCTTCGCGACCCGTCCCCGGTTCGTGACGGGGCCCGTGTTACCCACTGACAGGGGTTTCCCCAACATGTCCCCCACCTTGGGGCCCGCGTCTCGTGGGACCGGGGGCGGTATCTCGCCGCCTTTACAGGACACGGGTGTAACCGCATCCCCCTTTGACTCAGTATCAGCGTGCCCCAGGGGGGCTGCGTCGGGATGCCTGCGCAGGGATTCGGATACACAGGTTCCCCCCGAGCGGAGCGGGCCTCGGGACGGCCCCATAAGGCGGGCACCGCTGCCGGTGTCTGGGGTTTCCGGGTATCCCGAAGGTAACCTTGTCTTCATGGGGCGAGACGACACCCATTGGGCGCGACCGGGGTCTCCCCGCGTCCCGTTGTGACCTTGTACCCCACCTTAGGGCGAGGCCTCCTCATCTTCCCCGCTTCTCCGCCTCTCGGGGCGAGATGTCTTCGGCCAACGCTCCCAAAGCCGCGGCCGCCGTGGCGGTCCATCTTCAAGCGGAGAGGGCTGGCGCCCTTCTGGGACAGGTGGAGGACACCGAAGACGACGTCCTTTCCAACCTCTTGTTGGCCTCTTGGCCGACACCCGCCGTCGTGGACGAAGAGTACGGGCGTTACCCGTGGACGCCCCTCGGGGGCTCCTTGGTCAAGCGGCGCTTTGCACCCGTCGACAGCCGCCGGATGGTCTCCATCTGGACCACCATCCGGGGGATGTGTGGTCCTCTGTACGCCGTCCCCGAGGGGACGGTGACGGACTTTCCGTTCTTCCGCACTCTGGAGGATTGGCGGATCTGCCAAGTGCTTCAGCACTTGGCAGTGCGCGAGCTCCTTCCAGAGGTGGGGGAAAATCCCCTCTTCTCCTGGGAGTACTACCCGGGGACTTCCCCCAAGTTGGGGGAGGAGGACAGCGGCGTTTTTGTTCCGGGTGCCATGGGGGAGTGGAACATCCGCACCTCCTTCTGTCTCGTCACGCTCTGTGAGCAGCATGAGGTACGCGACGTACCTGTGGTACGTCGAAAGGCGCTGTGTCCGACCACACCAGTGTGGTGGTAGCTGGTTGAGTTTCCTCGCGGAATGGCCGCGAGCGTGCCTCAGATGGTGGGGCCACGGGGCAGCCAGCATATGGGAGAACCCCTTGGGGGTCCTCACCACCATACATTGGCGACCCTATGGGTCGCCGAGGCGGCTGGTGTCTTTGTCGGCAGCATCCGGCACCATGGACATCTGTGGTGACTGCTTCTTGCGTTATGGTTGGCTTTTTCCGACCTCACGACCGCGCGTTCGTGATCGGCTGACCTCTCGGTCCGGCCTCCTTTTGGGGGCGGTCTGGAGTTCCTTCGTCATATGGAGAAGCGGGCGTCAGCCTCGTAGCTGCAATGGACTGGAGGACCCCGAGGGGTCTTCCGCTGTGCCAAGTCGTTGAACGACGAGGGGACCTTGGTCCTCACGGAGGGTCTAGGGGACCCCGTCTCGCCTATGGGAGCGACGTAACTCACGAGTTGCGCGCCCGTCCCCGGGATAGGGACTTGGCCAACGCTGGGTCGGCCCGAGTTGGCCTTGTTGTGGCGGCCGAGCCACCGCTGGTACCGGTCGCGGCGGCTGCGGTTCCCACATCGCTGGCGCCGCCTCTGTGAGGCGCGGTCTCTCGCCCGGTTTATGCTCCCCAAGAGGCAGGTCGGTACACTCGTGCACGCCTGGCCTACCTCCTTGGGGGTGACAGTGGTACGATCGCCCTCATTGGGGGACATGCGGGTCCGCCCTTGGCGCCCCTTCCTCTGTTTACTTGGGAGAGGTCGGCCGAGCTGGGGGCCCCTCGTCCCGTTAACGCAGCCGTATGGCCGCGCTTGGGGCGCTCCTCAGGGGAGCTCCCGTCCATCCTCAGTAAGGGGGTGGACAATACTCTCAATTGGGCTTTGACCCGCACCATGGTGCGGCTGCGCAATGAGATGGCCCCCACCCCATCGTGTCACGCCCTATGGGTGACCGCGCCGCAGATCGGCTGCAACATCTGAGTACATTCGCGACGATCCGCCGCCTCCCGGCGGAGGATTATGCTGTCGCCGTGGCGGACACCAACACGCTCTTGGAGGCTTGTTCCCTTCGAGACTTCGCCAATCCGGTGGGAACCCGAATGGGGGCCGGCATGCTGGCGACGCCTCAGCGTCCGCCGTCTCCCTCACCGCCCCAATACGGGGCGGGATCGAGCTCTTTTGCTCAGTTCATTTATGCGGTGGCGACAGGCGCCTTCGAGAACCCGCCGTCCCTTTCGGGGCCCGGGAAATACGTGCCGGAGGATGGCCCTAGCCAGGGCTATGGCTCTGGCTATGGTTCCCGCTCTGGGTTTGGTGACTTTCATCACCCTGGGCTGGCCTTGTGTCCTCCCCCGCCCCCTTCATGCTTTGTTAGCAGCCCTCTTTCGCCCCGTCTAAGGGGGTAGGCGACTTCTATCGGATGATATACTGCTGATCCCCCAATGTTGTCGTGGTGTACCGAGGCGCAGACTGCATGCAAAAAAGAGCATTCTATCGGTCTAAAACAGCAGGAAGAGGGTCTCGAAGCCAATAGCGAGCCCGGACTTAGTGTGAGGACCTTCCGTACAACAGAACTGATTCTTTGTTTCCGCTTGATCCGTTTTTTTGGCATGGAGCACGCTTCCGAGGCGAGATCTGGATATGTTTTTACTGTTTCCTTGCCAGAGGTGAGGGAAAAGCGACGTGCTGATGTCTATTTCCAGGCCGTACGGGCACATTTACGCACTCAGCGGCTCCAAGTCAGTCCCGGGGGCGCATCTGAATGGTGAAGGATAGTCGGTCCGCAAGTCAGTCTCGGTCCACCAAGACAGAATTCAGGGATCAGCAATATAGGTCTCGGGTCTCGCAGGGAATAAAAGGTTTAGCCTAGCTTCTGGTCTTCCTTTCTTTTCGGATGAAAATTGGTCACATGCATCCCGAAGGCTCTTCCCTTGACTTGTTCGGAGAAGAAAACCCCGTCCCGCGTCAAGGCAGGAGGCTGAACATGTTTGCCTCAGCACAACTTTCGAATTGCCTCCTTAGAGAGGGAGAAATTGAATTGCCACGTGGCTTCCTTCTCCGGAAGTCTGAACCATTTGACCAGGACCTTCAATTGCTCTTCATCATCCCAACCATGGTTGAGGAATCGTTCAAGTAAGAGTTCAGGACCATACTTAATCATTTAATCGCCCACCTGAAAAAGGGCTTGAGCCGTGAGGTCTCGGGTCCACTTCGCACTCCGTATCGGTGGTGCGGGGGCACCAGTCAGATGGTCACTGCTCACTGTGCGGAGACCTCCAGAGTTCTCCAGCAGAAAACGATGCCCATCGGTTTGTAATACCATATAGGGTCCTTGCGTCTTAAACCCGAGCTTCTTCAACGAACGAGAGTGGGCATCTAGGTATACCCAGTCCCCGTCCCTGACAGCGATATTCGCTTCCTTAGTACATGTGCCGAGTGACCGCATACAGGTGGCCTGGGCTTTGCACAGCTGCCGACGAACCGCCGGGATGAGCGCCTCTAGGTCTCCTCAACATACTTTTCCGCCGCCGTAGAGGCGTCCTCCGTTCTCTTCTCGAGTGCGAGGAAGGCCACTTCCATCATCGCCCAGCTCGAAGCCACGAAGCAAGCTTTTTCCCATTCCTGCAAACAGACACCCTTCGTGACTCCGCCGCCCCCGCCCCACTGCCAGTCCCGCGATCCTCCCCCGACTCGTCACCAGCCTCAGTACCAAGACCCGGAACGTCAAAAAGAACCGAAAACAGCGCAGTCCCCTTCTCCGGCTGCGCGTCGTCCGCTCTGCCGCGCCGACGCCCTCGAGAAAAGAGGTCCCAAACCTTGTGCGCCAGGATGCGGCCCCCTTGTATTCGGCGTTGGTCTGTGCTGCTGACGCATGGCGTGGAACAAGGAAGAGGGCCGACGCCGAATGGGAGCAGACGAGAGATACGCGGGTGAGCTAGGGCCACGCACCGGGAGATAAGGAAAACTTGTGGCTCAGCGTGGCCAGGGGGGAAGGAATGCAATCGGATGAGGGGCCCACGTCGCCCACGTTTCTGTAGAAATGCGCTCATGGGAAACTGCGGCCGTATGGACAAGTAGCCCACGCCAAGCGCGTGCCTGGTACGGTGTGACTGCCACATGTAGAAGGAAAGATGGCACGTTCTCCGCATCATCGCTGGACAACAACAAAAACCCGGTGAAGCGTGATTCACAAGGGCGTTGATGGCCCGTTGACAGCGTCGCTCGGAGTCTCTGTCTACTTCATGACTCTGATGGAATATTCCACAGGGTTTATCACGGCGACACCCATCAAGACCAAGGGCATGGTTCCGGAAGTGATCGAGTCCCGCATTGAGCATCTCGAGACCTTGAAGAGGCTCAGGGTGAAGCGGGTGCGCCATGGTGGTGCAGAGAAGTACTTCAGCCGTGACCTCCACGACTGGTACGCAGAAACGGAGATCATGTCGGAGATGATGGCGCAGTGCTCATCGCAGCAGAACAGGAAGGCGGAGCGCTCCAACCGCTTCATAGTGGACCGCGTTCGGGAAGAACTGCTGGACGCAGGCTCGAGAGAGGGGCTGTGGGCTGAGGCTCTGTCTTCGCTGATCCACGTGCTCAACCGCGCTTCCAAGGCGGGGCACGAGGTGACGCCTCTTGAGGCACTCATGACGCGATGCCCGGACGTCAAGGGATTCCGTGTCTGGGGGAGACGGAAATGGGCGCTCAATCCCAAACAGCAGTAGAGTAAGCTCTGACCAAGGTCGGACGTCGGCCGTTTTGTCGGCTACACTGTTGGTCGAAAGGCCTAACGCATTCTGGAAGATGACTCGAACAAGGTCTTCAAGAGACAAGACGTGCTCACGGAAGAGATACTGAGCACGAATTTGACCAGGACTGCTGGGTCAGGGTCAAGATCCACTCTTCGTCTGACCTCTTGGACAGATCGTGGCAAAGAGGACGTAGCGATAGACATGCTGGACGCAGAGATCGTCATCGGGGACGAGTACACGCGCCACAAGTCTTCATCAAGCGACGATTCGCCGCACGAGGAGGTTGTCCTGGAGGCGAACGAAGACGATGATAGTGACGCTGGCGAAAACCCAACGACACAGGCAGGTCACAAGTTGGTGCCTGACTTCACCGCGGAGAGCGGTGGTGACAGTGCGCCAGCACCTCCGCGGTCCAAGTGCAACCTCGCGGACGTTGCCTACCACATGGTGCACGACAAAGTGGCGCGTGGCGATGCCGCGTTCTACTTCCTTTCTAGATCTGAGATGCCGGCGGGTGACATACAGAGGGGAGACCCACGGACCGCACAATCACATTCGGAAGTCTCAAACTTCTGGGCGCCCTCTGTCGTAATCAGAAGGCACCTCTCTCACTTCATCCGTCACCTCCGCGGCCTGCGGGCGGACTCTGGCACGTATCCCGGATAAGGTTAGGGGTTGTTCTTGTGGAGTTGGTCCGCCCAATCCTACAGACACATCTGCCATGAGCAAGCGGCGTGGCTGCTCTGGAACTGCCCCATCCTCTGAGCATCTCTCGTTCATTGAAGGCGTACCATGCACCCTGGGCTTTTTCGTATGTCTCGTACGAACACTTAGTAGCATGAGATTCAATTTTAAGGAGTGGTGCGCCTTCTTTCTAATGGAAACATCTAGCGCTTCCTACACATTGTGATGGTACCTCGCGCAGAGTAGGAAGTAGCAACGACTGCAGACAATAATGATATCAATGGGATTCCTGTTCCTTCACCTCAAGACACCACCATCCTCCACTAGTCACATGCCACATCCGTCACCGACACTCGCGCTTTCTCCCACACAATGAAACATTTCTTCAGCTCCCACATCTGACGCGTGTCTTGCGTGGCCGGAAGCTCCCTTGGGAACGAGCGCTCATCCCGGTAGGGGTAGCCGCCAGAAACCACCACGTCCACGAATACTACGACAATGCTTTACGGAACGTCGTGGTCATGAAGCTCGCGACGCTCGAAACTCGCGTCAGCTGTCGTGATGGGGTCGCCGGTCGGGCCAACCAACAGACAAGGCCCGGAGGTAGAGCGCAGTCTCCTACAACCGGGGCAGGAAAACTCGTCCACGTCGCTGTCCGAGTTGGAAAACGAGGGGCGGGTCGTGCTTCCCGCCGTACTGCCGCAGAGGCGGCGGCGAATGTGCGCGAGCCCTCCGTCACCACCGAGAGCCTCCCGCGCCCCTCCCGGAGTACCTGCAACTGCAGTGGCGGCCGCCTGCGCCGCCGCCGTACGCGCGGCTAGTCGAGAATCGACAGCCGACACTCGGACGACCGTCAATACGCGACGGGGAGCCGCGTGCTGGTTGCGGCTTTCCCGCGCTGAGGCAGCGTTACCCCGAGCGTGCAGCGGGTTCACTAGAGGCTGCAGGAGCGCGGGGGGCAAGGGACTGTGCGATGACCTGAGCGCCAACGTGGCGGACGCGATGCGAGGTGCCTCGGAGGCGTTTGTTGAGCACACGGCCGCCTGCTGCTTCTCTTTGGCCGCCGCCAGCGGCGCACCAATCTCGGTTGAAGTCTGCTTGGCTGTCAGCTGCACGGACGTTTGCACGAAGAAGTCGTGGTTGGCGAGAGCGACTTGCGTGACGTTCTCCTTGTAGTGAGGGAAAATGATGGCGGCGACCAGGTCGTCAATGGGAGACGAGGCGGTCGGTAGCACGGTGAGAGTGATCTTCTCGTAACCACCTCCATCCTCGTCGCGGCTCCGCCTGGTCGTCAAATTCAATCTCTGGGGGACAAGCACCTCAAACGGCAAGACGGTGCCCGGAAAGACGACCTCATTGGAGTGTGCCGACAAGAAGTACGGCGAACACGATATCAGGAAAAGTGGGTGCCCTGGACGCCGCACTTGTGCTCGGCCGCAACCACGCCCACCGTCCCCTTGAACGTATTTTTCACAAACTGCGCGTACGACCTCCGACGGCGAGAACGTCCGTCTGTGAGACCCGCCAGAACACGTGGCGAATAAAACTTACTCGGAAGGGGCAACGGTTCACGGCGAAGGCCCCGTCTAAGACGATGGGGGCGACGCCGGAGGGCACTCGGGATGTCGATGGGTGTGACGACGGTGGAAATGGTCGGGAGGGGTCAGAAGAGAAAAGGTTGTCTTCAAAACTGAGGCTGCCTTTCTCGATCCCCCCGAAGGAGATCGGTTTGCTGGAGCATATACTCTCCCCGGAGCACCTAAGGTGCCCCAGAACGTGTATGCACTCGTCTCTACACCGTGTGGCACCAAAAGGGCCAAAAACGAAGGGAGACGGGCGTGTGCCACCAAAACGCGGCACCAAATGGCTCAGACAGAAATGCAGGTAAAGAAACGTGGAGAAGCAGGCGGCTTTTGGCACGAAAGCCGAGAACAGAGGGCACTTCCCATTGGATAGGGCGACGCTCGACAGCCCCAGCAGAAGGGAATAACCGACCCAGTTCTGCTGGCCCCGGACCTTAGAAGCAGATTGTAAGGGACGCTGACAATGATGTCGCGTCCCCATAGGCCTAAATGACTGAGACCACCCCCCATTGGTGCAATAGAGCTGATGCCGAATCATCCGGAGTCAGACGCCGCATCATGATGACTCAGCGGGGCGCTGGCTGGCCTCACGCCAGATCAGGTCCATCCGCGTGTCCGTAGCTTCCACTAAAAATATGGAGGCCGTTGTAGCGGATTTTGGACGCGTCCAGCGCGTCGCGAAGGAAGCGCGCCACGTGGAAAGTGACGATTTAAAATGGGTGAAATGTTGAAAGAAGGTTTCCACGTGGCGTTAACGGCAAGAGGGCTTACACATACCCCCCGTTAGGCCTAGGAACGAAGGAATTAGGCCAGAACGTCTTTGGCGTGCTTGAGGTCGGCAGAAAATTGCCAAGTGCTCTCACTCACATCGTGACCGCGCCACTTGACCACATACTGGAGTCGTTAGCGACGTTTTCGAGACCGCAGGATGCTCTCGACTTCGTCCTCAATGGCGCCGTCCGGGAAGTCGATCGTGGGCGGAGCCGGAGGAAGTCGGTCATAGGGGTCGGAGCGGTTCGGCTTGAGGAGACTCGCGTGGAAAGCGTCGTGGACCTTGCGATCCCAATGGGCTTGGGGAAGATCTAGGCGAAACTTGATGTCATTGATGCGCTCCGTGACGCGATAGGGACCGGAGTACTTGGGCATCAGCTTCCGGGCGCCTTGATAGGCGTCCGGTAGCAGGTGTGTGGTGCTGAGTAGCACAGAGTCACCTACGGCGATGGTACACGGCCGGCGACGGCGATTGGCGAAAAGCGCTCGCGCTTCGTTGGCCTTGGTAGTATCCTTCGTGGCATTAGTTTGGGACTTTCTTAAGCCCTGGAGCCACGCCGAGACGGACGCGACGTTAGTCGCCGTTGAGCAGTGTAGGTCGGCCGGGACAGTGGAAGACTCGTAGTCGTTGACCAAGACGAACGGAGAGTAGGTGGTGACCGCGTAGGCAGATCGGTTGTGCGAGACTGCGACGTCGACAAGGTGGAGATCCCAGTCGCTCTGATTGTGATTTACGAAGTTGCGTAACATTCTTCGCCCTTTTTGTTCCTAATCTCCGTCTGCCGGTCCGTTTGGGGATGATAAGCAGGCGACGCACGGATTTTGACCTTGAGGATGTCCGTGAGGGCTTTCAAAAACTTGGAGAAAGAGACGGGGTCATGGTCGCACACCACATCTTTGGGAAGGCCATGATTCCGGTACACGTAGTCGTGGAAGAGAAGGGCAACGGCAGTAGCCGTACAGTCCGGTTTTGTCGCCTCCAGGCGGATCATCTTGGTGAGGCGATCCACGAAGACATAGATGCCGTTGTGTCCGCGGGGCGTCTGAGGTAGACGTGGAATGAAGTCGATGGAGACGCTTGCCCATCGTTGGGTTGGTGGATCTAAAGGTCTGCGGTGACCCAGAGGTGAACGAGTGCCCGCTTTGTTGCTTTGGCACGGATCACACGCTTGCACGTAACTTTGAATGTCCTTGAGCATGGTCTTCCAGTAGTACTTGGTAGCCAGCGCCTTGGTGGTCTTTCTGACGCCCATATGCCCTTGGATAGGAAAATCGTGGTAGTCGTGGAGTATCTTTGTGCGAAGAGTACCAGCGGGGATGCACGTACGGTCACCTCGTTTTAACAACCCAATGTCTTGGGTAAATGTTGCTACGGGTTCTTGGGCTAGGGTGGCAAACTCAGGGTCCGCGCGGTACTCCTCTCGTAGGGTGGCAGGGTCTTGTTCACTCAGGTGCGTGGTCATGAGGCTGTTGTTCGCAGGTTGCTTAGGGTGATTTCCAAAGGTCTTGGCTATTGCTGATGTCCCAATTTTGTCCTCTCCGGACAAGAACAACAGTGCTCATGTAAAACTCTGAGGACTCCGAAGTACGGAAGGACTTTCAATAAGGACGACTTCAAAGTACATCTGAGGACAGACTGTTCAAAAGCTGTGACGGCTCTGGATGATTGTATCATGGCCGGTGCCTTCATGCCCCTGCAGCGCGCGATTTGGTTAGAGATCCGCTCCGAAAGTCTGAAGGCGAACGCTCGGAGCTGGACAGCTGCGCACCTCTCTCGTCCCGACCTTCGCATCTCAGCTGATTCTCCGCGGATCGGTCGGTCTGACATTCCTTGTGGGGAACTTCGCACCTCTGGGCACCGGAACCGACTGTGAATCGCCGCGGATCGCCCGCGATCCCCGAAAAACGTCAGGAAACAGCCGGGCCCGACGGGCCTCCTTGGGTGTTGCGCAACGGTCCGGCGAACAGAACAGCCGATCTTTACAGTTCTCTACCATCTGATTGGCTGCAACGCAAGAGCCTTGCAAGAAAGATTCGATCGCTGATTGTCCATGCGGTCCCGTCGACGCGCTTTCGTCTTCGTCGCCGACTTCAGCCTGATGCAAGTTGCTAGGTGCGACACAGGGGTGATCGTGTTCGTGGTGCGGTAGCACAGTGGGGAATGCAGCCTGCTGAAGAGGAGTCTAACCGAAATGCGGGGAAGAAGACAATGCCTCTGCGCGTACTCTTTATTTGTAAAACATCCAAGCACACGCCGTATTGGTACTCTGGCCCCTCGTCCCTGACCCCCGCCCCCCTCCGACAAAGCCTCCTCCGTGCTGTCAGGTAAAAAGTACATGCGTAAAGGATGCCGCTGGGCTACGCCCTGGGCTCCACTATGTACGGATGACAAGTACGTGGGAGGCGAAGCAGGGAGTATCGGGCGGTGACGGCGAGACATGCAGGCGGGCGCGATGCAGGCCCTCCACAGTACCGGATCACACAACGAAGCAAGGTGGATGTCAGAAGGAAACTGCTTTAAGAAAGGCAACGCGACGCTGGCATGCAGATAAAAAATCACCAAGGGAGGCATCTAGCCCCCTCAACCCTGGTCATCACCCCAAGCCCCTCACACCCCTCCAGTGTGACGTTCCCGCGACCCCCCGGCCACCCTTCTCAGAAACGGCTCACACAAAAACGCTCACGTACCCGAGAGATTGCCAGCACAGCACGGAGCACCGGCGCCAAGCGCGACGACCATGGCAGGCACCATGACGACCGGCCGACGGTGCTGACGACGGTCGCGGCCGACGGCCGTGGTGGCACCAGCCGATTCACAAAGGAACCTCTCGAATCCAGTGGCAAGCGCAGTGCACCGGCCTTCACGTGCTCCAACAGAGGCCTCCACGGCCTGGAATCGCAATTTGGCATGGGCGCTTTCGTGCCACTCTTCCCGTACCACTCCATCAGCCAATCAGAAGCCGAAAATACACCTCAATGCAGCTTCTCTGGGGGGGTGTTATCGCCTGGTGCTTGCTCACGATTCTTGGGGTGGCGCTCGCCGTTTTCTGCCGTCACGGTCACAATTCAGGGTCCTATCGCCATACAGCCTCCCTGCCTCTGATTGGCCCTTCAAATCAGACCCACATTTCTGCGCCGTCCTCCTCCACGAATCAGTCGGCTTCCTGACCGCAGGTCTGCGCGCCACTACATATCCTGAACCATTATACGCCACACAGCCTGCGCCTTCCTGACCGCAGGATTGGGCGCAACCAGATTGTCCACGCGAGGAACAGGTCCCCTGGAAGGAAGGCGCCCCTTTAATCCACCACCATGCAGGCCGCTGGCCGAGATCGCGTGACAATGGCGGCACTGGGTGGTCCCAGCTCAAGCCCCAAGGCGTGGCCGGCAGGAGCCCCAGAACAGCGCTGCAGCACCTGCTGCTATGGTCGCGGGCCTGGTCCGCCGCCCCGCCCCGCTCGGCGGCACAGTCGGCCGCCTCGTCCCGCTCGGCGGCACGGTCGGCCGCCCGGTCCGGCTAGGTGGCACGATCGGCCGCCCCGCCCTGCTCGGCGGCACGGTCGGCCGCCCCGCTCCGGTCGTCGGTACGGTCGGCCGCCCCACCCCGCTCGTCGCCCGCGCTCACTTTCGCCTCCTCGGCCCGCCGCCCTGTTCTCCGCCTGATGCGTCACGGCCGGAACCCCGACAGATCACCCCCCACCCTGCCGTCCGCATCTACTGCGACCCGCTCAACTACTGAGCTCTTTTGATTGCTCCCCCCCTGGTGCGAGGACCACCATTTTCTCCTACGGCTGCTCTCCATGTCGGACTACGATTCCGCGCCGGCCCGCTCAACGGTGCTACACTGTGGCTTTTTCGAGGACGCACCAATCTTCCTCGATTGTGCGGCGGATATCAGCGTCGCTCGCCGGAATATTCGACTCGGCACGCCATGTGTAGATGGAGGCTGTGGCGGCCGGTGAAGTGGACGAGCGCGACTGGCACAAGGACCCGGACGAGGCGGCCGACAACAACGACCCAGCCACGGACGACGGGTGGAACGCGAACACGATCGCCGACGATAGTGACGGGGAGGACAGCAGCGGCGGACCGCCCCGTCCCACAAGAGCGCGACTCAGACAAAGACCTGCCAATCTCTTCAGCAACAACAACGCTGGCGCCGGGAACGCCCGGTCAAGTCGCGTGCCCCAGCTGGGGGCCGCTCCATGGACGTTCCGGGAGCTGCACGTGGACTTTCTCGCCGAGCTCCGCGTCGCGCTCGGCTCTGCGGAAAAGATGATGTGTGCGTCGGACGCCCCGTCGGACACACCGCGCTGCGTCAGCGGTGCCCGAATAATCGTCTTTTCGAATTGTTCGACCCCATGTGCGTGTGGTCCGCGACGGTGGCAGGCGCGCTGTTGACGTTTTTCCCTTGCGGACGCATCCTTGGCAGCGGCGGACTCACCTTCAAGGGGGACACGATTGAACACGTCAATCTGCAAGTGGCTCTCAACAAGTCGTCCACGTGCCGCCACGCGCGCGCGCAGCAGCTGGCGTACGACGAGCTGGCCTCCGAGTACGAGGCTTACAACATTGACGAGCTGCTCGACCTCTTCCTCGACCTGGCCGGCGCCGAGGAGTACAAGCAAGTAGCGGTGGACAACGACACGGCCGTCGACCTGGCCTTGCACTCCGGCAAGAAGGAGGACGTCCCAATCTTCGCCATCTTTTTCGAAGGCGTGTGGAGCCCCACCATTGCTCGCCGCCGCAGCAACAAGCACCACCTGGCTACCTGCTTTCTCTTGTCGTGCTCGAGCCATTCGTGGTGCTGTATACACTCCCAAGCCGTCAACGAGTACAACAAATTAGAGGCCGCGGCAGCGTCGACCGCGGCTGCAGAGTTCAATGAGGCGCTGCAGTTTGGCCCGTCCGGCGTCCTAAACGACGACGGGGATGAGCAGCAGCCAAGCAGTCTTTTCCCGCCAAGGATGGATGCCGCTGCCACGCCTCTGCCGAGCCGGCTGCGGCGCGCACGGAGCATGTTCCCGTGCGCGAGCGATTTGCGCCAGTGCGACCGGTACCCGGTGGTCATCGACACGTGCCGGACGCCGGGTGAAGCCAAGATCCTTTAATACACGCACACGGAGATCAAATGCTCGTACTGCGACACCGAGCGGCGTGACGACACCGAGGTGGCTCCCGAGGAGTTTGCGATCTACTGCATCCGCGGGAGGTTAAAGATCTACGTTGGCTCGTGGGTGTGTGTCTGCGGGCGCGTAGTTGAGTACGACGGGTCACCCAACGGGCTAGTCGTCTCGACGCGCGGGGGCGTCTACGCGCGCACCTTTTTGGTCGCGGTATTGGAGCTTTACGTTGTGGCGCGCAGCACCATGGCGGCTACAAGTGAGTTCTTTACACGCTTGTTGCGAAACACGGCGGCCTTCTCAGAGGAGGAGCCCGGACAAGCGCGACAGCTACTGTCGGACGCCTGCGGCGAGTTTTCAAGCACCCTTGGCATCACTGAATCTTCCTGTAGGTGCCGCCTCTGCGACGCGGAGGAGCGCATGCGCGGCCGCTTCCGCTGCGTCATTTTCGATTATCAGATGCCGTCGGTGCTACAGGATCACGTGGTAGAGATGCTGCGGCCGGGCATGAATGCCCTGCGAGTCGATTTCTCCCTCTTCTTTGCGTGTGCTCTCCGCAGCGCCAAGGTGCGGCGAGTCGCGCGGAACCGGGTGCGTGCCACCATCGAAGAGGACACGGCGCTGATAAGCGCGGAGGCGACGGCGTGGCGGGTTTTTGAAGCGGCCCAACTCGACGCTCACCCCAACGAGGGCCGAAACACCATCTCAGCCCGCACCCACGCCGAGAAGGCGGCTACGCTGCAGTGAGCGTCGGCTATCCTCTTTTCCTACTTTTGGGAAGTGGTAGAGAGTGGTAGGCAGCACCCGGCAGTGGCCGGCGGGCCTGTCGCGGCGGCTGTCGCCCCTGGGGAGGTGCTCGGCCCGCCTGTAGCTGCGGCAGGCGCAGCTGCGGATTCTGCCGGTGCAGCCAGAGATGGCAGCGAAGCGAACGAATTGGTCATCGAGGCGGAAAGCTCAGATGGATCGACGATCGACTTGCTGGCAGCACGTGGCTCGCCCGACGGCCGCGGCGGCTCTGTGGGCAGCAGTGCTGTGTAGATCATCGCTCAGACTGAGCAGTTGTCGTCAAAAACGCCCGCCAACGACACCGACGGAGAGCGGCTTACTGGCAACAGCCCCGGAGGGTCCTCCGACGCCGCCCGCGTGCCCCCGGTCGCAAACGGGGACAAGGACGTGGAAAGGGACAACAACGTCGTGCCGTGCACGCCGGACATGTGGAAGACCCCGCTCTTCTACATTTCGGAGCATACGGCGAGCGGCGCTGAAACATCGGCTGTATGAAACCCGATGGGTCCCCTCTCGCCGCTCACTCCCCACGCGGTGTCAGTCACCGCGCCACTAATGCCCTACCACGGACGCGCCGAGGCCGTGCCGGGTGACCAAGAGCCGCTGTTCGTCATTCAAAACATTCCAGTGCGGCTCTGGGACTTGCGGCGTGTGCCGCTGACACTGATGCTGCACGACGAGGCGATGAACGCTTACATCTCTCTGCTCGCGCGCCGCGAGGCGGCGTGGGCGGCGGCAGATCATCGGCCCCTGAGCATCCACTTCTTCAACACCTTCTTCTTCACCACCCTCACGTCGGGCACAGAGGTGACGTACAACTACGAAGCGGTCGCCCGCTTGTCGCGGGAAATCGACTTCAAGGAGTACGAGGCGGTGTCGATTCCCATCAACGTGTACAACATCCACTCGCTGCTGGTTGTGGTCTACCCGCAGCGGCGCGTGGTGGGCACCTACGACTCGCTGGGCGCCGCCAGCGACTGGACCCCGCAGTGTCTCGTGCAGTCGGGGCAGAATGACACCCGGGCTCATGCCCATCCCATCGGCAGGTGGAGGACGCACAAGGTGCGGTGCAGGAAACAAGAGAACGGCAAGGACTGTGGCCTATTCGTCTCGAAGAGGACGGACTACATTACACGTGGCATGGCGCCCGAGCGTACGACCTTTAGCATGGACTAATACCGGCGGCGGATAGCAGCCGAGCTGCTCGCGATGACACTCTTGTAGAGCTGTACGAATGATTGCTTGTTTGTGTTCGGTTACATACGTGCTTGCCATTGCTTTTTTCTTGTATCCGTTTTTCGTCCTAGCCATTATCTCGCGTGTGTCCTTTTAGCCCCGTGCTCTTCTTATTGAATGGCTGCGTCTCGTTCTTGAAGCGCTTCCGCCCCGATGTTTGGGACCGAGCGCCCAGAAACGGGCCTGGTACTTCTCTGTTTTTGTATTCGTGGTCTCTATTCTTCTCTATAACTGCCTGCGTCTATTGCTCCCCAGTCAAGGCATCTCGCATAGGCAGCAACCCAGAAGTATTGTCCTTGGTGCAATGTCGCGGGTGTCCCGCCAGTGTCGGTTTCCAGCGCGCCTCATGGGGCCCTCCGCCATGGTTGCAGGACAAACAGGGCGTTCCGTGTCCGCTTCGTGTCTGCTTTGTGTCTGACTAGTGTCTTTTCTCGGGACACATTCAAATTGAGTGTCCAATGCATTCGCCGCGACGCGCATTGTCCAGGATCGGAGCAAACATTCCTCTAATGATTACCATTATGCGCACTAGCCGCGACGTGTTGGCGCCGGTCTCTGCCTCTTCCAGCTGGGGGGTAGAGATTCGTTTGCGGCGTCGCAAGGTGGGAGGCGGAAGCGCAGTGTTATTGTGCGCTTTGCATCTAGGGGATTTTCCCCCGCCCTTGATGCAGGCCGACAGCGAATGGGGCCTGCAGGGTGGCGCAAGGGGCCCCCTGAGTGCTTCTGTCGCAGCCCTATCGGCCACCTCGTGACGCCAGCTCGGTGCTGGCCTTAAAGCCCAGTGGCGGGGAGCTTCTGGCCCCCCCTTCTTCTTTGTACCCTTCTGGCGGCTCGCCGGCCATGAGAGAGGGAGGGCGGCCGGATGGACGGGTCGCCGACGCGCGGAGAGCGCGGGCAGAGATGGACCGGGCGGTGAGCGGGGCCACACGAGACGGATACCGGTAGTTGGACCCCCGCCAGCCACCAGACACCCGACTCTCAGCCAGGGGTTGTCAGGATATGGCTTTTGGGCCGTAGTAGGATACGGATACGCGCTGATCCTATGTATCTGATTACGGATATCTCCCTCAGCTGAGATCCGGATGCGGATATCTGCGTCCGAAACCGGATATATGGGTAGATTATATCCGTAACCGGATACGATTATTGGATTCGAATATATTCCCGCAAGTCTCACAGACAGCTCAATTACAGCCCAAGAAGAACGCCATCCAGCCGCTAGTCGAGTGCTAAACGGACGTCAAGGACGACTTGAAATTCGCAGTTGATTTCAACCGCTCAACGGGCGCCGTCGCCGCTGTTCCCCGCCGTTTGCGCAAAAGGACGTCAGGATGACGGATCGAAATCTTGTTTCACACTCTGACAACAACGCAATCGGGTCGAGTCTCGTGGTTGAACGATGTTACCCGGGTCGAGCTGGATCGCCGCTTGTCGCGGCCAAGTATTCGGACATTTCTCCCCCGATTTTCGGCATGCAAAAAGAGAGGACGACTGCGTTCAAGCAGAATTTGTCACGTGCAAGAACCCTCATAACCATATATATCCCTAACTCTCATATCTGGGATACGGATCCGATATAATCTCGCACTTTCTGTCGGTCAGGATAGATATCCCAGCACCAGCCGAGTGCCGGACGGCGGCGGAGCACTGTCGGAGGGGTGCGATTGGTTCGAAAGTGAGCCCCCTCTCGTGATCCGGGGCAAATCCGCGCCGGGGACGGTTTCGGGCGGGGGGGGGGTCGCGTCCGAATATGTGATTCCGTTCCCCCCCGAGGCCACCTGGTTTCGCCCGTGGCGCCAAAAAGCTGGTGCGAACACCGGCACCCATGGGAGGCAGAGCAGGCGGCGGAGCCGCCCACGCGCACCGTCCTGTCGGCCGATCGTGCCCGCGCGCGCGCCCACACGCGGATGCCGCCCGGTCCGTAACCCCAACAGTCGCTACGTTGGCGGCGGTCGGTCTCCTCGGTCGTCGACGG
>Ga0114953_1001027_pt1 | contig 20066 bp, 14 predicted proteins | sample SidtaG_FD_87298 | JGI IMG/M metagenome (GOLD analysis project Ga0114953, IMG submission 87298) | Marine algal microbial communities from Sidmouth, United Kingdom - Sidmouth_Male2 metaG | ecosystem: Host-associated > Algae > Red algae > Unclassified | place: Sidmouth, United Kingdom | collected...
GAAATTTTATGCAACACTAGGGTTAATAGATTGGATTTTAGATTTTTTTTCGGCACTGACTGTACCGGACTGTTTCTCGAAAAGGCTTTCTCGATGATAACTATCCAGTAGCCCTGTTAACCGAAATATTCCACAATAACCGATCTCTGTGGATACTGCTGAACAATCCTTGAAAAACCAGCTTTCGTCTGACGGCTGATTGTGAAATGATAAGGCTGCATTCTTCATCATCAGTACATAATGTCACTGCGTAAACAGAAAAACGAGACCAACCGCACGCGCAAGCGACTTGCCAGCTGGCTGGGTCGCCACAAGAGCGGACCTGCGCACTACAACGCGATGTTGCATCCAATGTTTCAGGATATTGCTAACGGTTTGAACATACCTGTTGATGATGTGGCTGAAGCGCTCGAAGCCCCACCGTATTCAATTCAGGTATCTGCTTTCGTTCAAGAAGAGTGCGTGCTCGAACCCTGGGTTGGCGCTGATCAAAGACCGATTGACGAATTTATCGCCAGGCAGGTTCGTCGCGAAAAACCCATCGGCCGAAAATTTATTACACAACTTGCCCAAAGCACTATGCGAGTCTGGCGAATCGTCGATGTTCATCCCGGCAAGTGGATTGACATACTGCCGTTACGCACCACGCCTGATAAGGCAGACAAGGTTCGACACGTGTATGACGAACTGGCCAGCCAAACCCTGACGACACATGACTACTTGCTGGGAAGGGTCATTCCGATGCCTGACGGGCGTATCTTTTCGGAATCCTTACTGCCGCTTACAAGGGCCCAGGCGGGATCGCTGCTCAACGCCAAGTCATCCGACCTTGTGCGTCGCGGTTTTGTCACCTGGGGGATGGGTGCCCTCCACATGTTTTCGGATTCAAGTACTGTCAATGATAGCTTCTTGTCATCGTCGCCTTCGCGAGCAGCCGCTGGCACATCATCAAACAGTCATCACAACATGCCAGACAAGTTGCTGGCAAATCAGGAGGCGCAGGGTCCGGCATCTGGCAGTGCAGAAAATAGTGAATCACATGCTCATGATCAATCCACCTCGTCACGAGCAGGTGAGGCACAACTGCCACCAGACCGGGAAAAGCTGCTGGAGCGCATACGCAAGCTGTTTGCCATGTCGCAGGAAACAGAAGCTTCACCTCATGAAGCCGAAATTGCGCTCAGACGTTGCCAGTCGCTGATGTCGCGCTATGGCATCACCGAGTCCGATCTGCATACCAGTCAGTTCAGTACTGAAACATTCCGAGCCAGCAACCGGGTGCCCATGCACATCCGTTGGCTGGCCAGTGCAATGCGGTCTCTGCATAGTGTGCTGTTTGTGACAGGCGGAGGAGAAGGTCCTGAATTTCGCGGCTTTGACATTGACGTAAAAGTTGCAAGGATGACTTTGGAGTATCTGGAAGATGCCATCGAACGATCACTTGCCAAACGGCGCCGTGCCGGCTCGTTCCCGGCAGGCAGATCTGCCGCCTACGACTACCGGGTAGCTTTCGCCATCGAGGTGTATGAAAGAATTCAAACGCTGGTAGAAGAACGAAAAGCGGCTGAAGCTGCTGCGACTGTTACTGGCACCTCGCTGACTATCAGAAAAATGGAAATCGTGGACCAGGAATGTGGCCAGGGTCTTCGCCGTAGCACGAATCAGTACTGGGGTGCCCGAGATGGTGAAGCAGCTGATGCGGGCCAGGCTGATGGCGCCAAAGTGTCCCTTGATCCGCAGGTTGACGTAGCACGCACGGCAGTTATCGAAAATTAAGCTATCGGGAATTAGTGGTGCAACGGCACTCCGAATCCCCGTTTAAACTTATTGCCAGGCCGGTATCAGCGTTAACTGGAAACCTATCCGGGTTCAAGCCGTCCATAGCTTGTCATTCCGGATCGAACAAGGCTAACGTTTCTTCGACCGATAAAGCGCTCAGAGAAGACCCATCACCACCTTCGATCATGGCGTCGGCAAGATCCTGTTTTCGCTGCTGCATCTTCACGATCCGCTGTTCTACCGTATCTGCCGTGACTAGTCTGTAGACGAAAACAGGCTTGTCCTGGCCGATGCGGTGTGCTCGAGCGCTGGCCTGTGCTTCTGCTGCCGGATTCCACCAGGGATCGTAGTGGATGACCGTGTCGGCAGCTGTCAGATTCAATCCGACGCCACCGGCCTTGAGGCTGATCAGGAAGAGCGGCACGTCGCCATTCTGGAAGGCATCGATGGCTGCATCGCGTTTGCGTGTCTGTCCTGTCAACTTGACCCAACTGTGATCGCGAGCGGCTAGTTCGCGTTCGAGTATTGCCAGCATTGAGGTAAATGATGAAAAAATCAGAATGCGCCGGCCTTCTGCAATCAATTCATCGATCATGTCGAGTACAAGGAGGGTCTTGGCTGATTCCTTGACGCGGCGTGCGCTGTCAAGCTTCACCAATTCTGGATGGCAGCAGCACTGACGTAATTTGAGCAACGCGTCGAGCACCGTGACGCGGCTTTGGGCGAGGCCCTTTGCCTGCAGCGCCTTGCGTACTCGTTCTTGCATGGATACACGAATACTCTCGTAAAGCTTTGCCTGATTCTCGCCAAGACGCACCTCGCGCACCATCTCGCTTTTGGGTGGAAGGTCAGTCGCCACATCTTCCTTGCGTCGTCGCAATAGAAACGGGCTGACCGCCGCTGCGAGTCGGCGCTGTCTGTCCACGTTGCCATGTCTTTCGATCGGTGTGCGATAGTGACGGTTGAATCGCTGAGCATCGCCGAGCAAGTCGGGCATCAGGAAGTCGAACTGTGACCAGAGCTCGCCAAGATGGTTCTCCAGTGGGGTACCGGACAGGCAAAGCCTGCGTTCAATAGGTAAAGACTTGATTGCCCGAGTAGTCTTGGCCTGCGCGTTGCGAATCTGCTGGGCCTCATCCAGTACCAGCAGGCCGAAGCCTTGTTCGGCCAAAAGGTCCCGATCACGCAAGGCCAGCCCGTAACTGGTGATGACGACATGTACTTTTGAACCATCAGCGTCGAGTGGATCGTCGTGACGATCAAGGCCATGCCAGACACGCACGCTTAGCCGAGGCGTAAAGCGTTTTGCCTCGCGCGCCCAATTGAGCAGAAGACTGGTTGGTGCGACAACCAGCACCGGGCCATTTAAACGTCGGCTTTGGCGAAGCCAGAGGATGTGTGCCAGTGTCTGCAAGGTCTTTCCTAACCCCATGTCATCGGCCAGGATGCCACACAGTCCATGCGTGGCAATGGCGTTCAGCCACCCCAGGCCTTCACGTTGGTAAGGACGCAGCGTTGCCTGGAGGCCGCGCGGTATGGCAGTCTGGTTGAATGCGCTCGTATCGACGTTAGCGAGTTCGCGTAATTGTTGTGCGAATTCGAAAGGCTCACGTGTACCATGCCAAGCGGTATCAACGCCATGATCTCCCAGCGCTTGCTCCAGGGAATCAAGCGCCAGCGCCCGAGTACGTGAGAGTCGGACTTTGCTTTCCGCATTGATGGGTGTACCCATTTCCAGCAAAACGTCGGCTACAGTACGTAGCACTGAAGCAGAGACCTCCACGAAACGACCGTCCATTGTCGCTTCGAGCAACGGCTCTTCACCACCGCCGCGCTCGATATAAGCTGCCACCAGCGGCATGAGATCGTATCGCTCTCCAGCGATTTCCATACCCATGGAGATATCGAACCATCCTGGACTACCATCATCAGCCGGTGAGACCAAACCGTCGAAATGGCTGGTTCGCAATGGCTCTGTATGCACGGGTGGCAGCACGATAAGTTGCCAGCCATCACTCTCTAATTCAGCCATATCCATTACCAGGCGCCGGTAGGCACTAAAGCGTTCGACCGGCGTGTAAGCGCGTGGTTTGAATGTCACGGTAAATTCGTTTGATTCATCAAATTGCGGCTGCATGGCGGGCGCTCTTTGCATCACCTCGAAATAATATTGCGTCTCGGTCTGGTGATCGCGCCTGATGCGTATGGGGTCGCCTTGCTGATCGATGATGCGGGTCATCGTTTCGCGTAGATGAGGGTCGTAAGGTAGCAGCTCACTGTCGTATTTCATGAATAGCACAAGCTCCCATTGATCGACGTGAGGATCATCATCTGGCGAGCGCAAGAGAAGTACTGGCGACGGCGTGACATCAATTATGGGGGCGAGCGTCACTGGCGGCGGTGGTAACAGGGATGGGTCGCCATATTCGCTGTGTTGTTCACTTTGCAGATCAACCAGTGCTTCCAGTTCTGTTTCAGACAGGGTCGGTGCCTCAAGCAGCAAGGCGAGTTGTTCACCACTAAGGTCTGTCTGTATTGGGCCAGTCGTGGCACTGACTGGATCGATCCACCAGGGCGGATCGGTGGTGACTGCCCACCACTGATCGAGCCCTTCGAGAGTTGCCACCAGTTGTTGTGTGTTACTGGATACTGCCTGCCAGACCACTGACAGGGTGCGGGCCCGACCTTCAGTGAGTACCTGCCGTCGGTCGTTGTCAAGAAAGCAACGCCCGGACCTTAACGAGAGCTCCAGCATCGTTTGCCCGGCACGCCTGGTGAGTTCGTAGCGTCCTGTGTCGTGTGTCCAACGTCCGTTGTCGCTCCTCAGGAGGGCGGCACCCAGGGCTTCGATGTCCTTGTCCAGCGATGTGATTTCGGTGTCATAGCTGCCATAGCCGCTGACCTGATCAGCGCGCCGGCCTTTGTTGAAATGCCCGGCCGCTGTGCGTGGAGCGTCGAGCAATGTCATGACAACGCCGGCACCAAGCACGCCATGAAATCTGGAGCAACTCAGTGAGTAGATGCGTGAGCGTGGATGAGAAGATACCGTGTCGGTATTGATCTGGGAGGTAGAACGGTCGATGCTTGCCGTCCAACGATGCCACCACGTTGCGGCCGGGGAGTCCGTGCCAATGCTTGCAGAGTACTGATTGGGTGTGCCACCGGGTTGCGCATAATGCCGTTGTGGCAAGTCCGCGCGGCTTTGACGATATGCCAGCAAGGCTGCAACGGCATGTTTGCAGTCAAGCTCGACCGGACAGCTGCAGTATGCCTCTACTGGATTCCCTTTGCTGTCGAAATTTACCTCCAACTCGTAGTGATTGCGCTGTGTTCCCTGTACCCGTGCGAATAGCACATCGACGTCAGAATCGTACTCAAACTCGATGACAGAACCTGCAAGAAACAGCATTTGCCCGTTGTGAATATCGAGTGGTTCAAAGAAACTTTCCAGAGTTTTCATGACGCCGTTATTTCATACAGTAATACTTCATACAGAATTTCTATTTCTGCCAGATTCTTAATCATTTCACTGATCTGTGTACTTTTGATGATTTTTCGTTGGAAGGATGTGAGGCTGATACTTCTATTACTGCGCCTATTGTGGATTAAACTCTGGTATGGCGCACACTTATACCGATTTTCTGGTCCTGCTACGGCTGATGGGCCACTATGTCATGAACTCTTCAAAGAATTAGGATACAGGACTAATTCATCGACGGTAGTCGTTGGGTTTACACTATCATTTTTCCCGCTGGCCTACGAACAGCTGCGTGTCCGTCGGTTGAATAGCCAGCTTAAATAGTAAGTATTTCCATAGTTCGGGTTAACGCGAGATAGTGGTTCGGTCACGCCCATTTGCGGCCCGTTATATGTAATTGGCGAATATTGACCAGCAATCAGACACTTGGCCACCTTGTTCCCCGCCTGAATGAATAGCTGTGCTGGAGTAGGTGAAAGAGAAAAAATTATTTTTCTGCAGTCTGAATATTTGACTCTTGTTCGACGGGCTTAGCCGATTGCAGCAGCGCCTTCGGATCATCCACCACAACGATTTTCAACGGCTCATCGCGACCGCGTATCTATACAGTATGTCTGGGCAACCCAAGATGGGATATGCCAGCGTTGTCCAGGACGTCCTCGGAGACAACAAGCCCTGTTGAAAACTCTTTGGATAGAGCTCAAGTCTGGCAGTGATATTCACATTTTCTCCGATAGCTGAGAAGATGGGAGCATCAAGTGGTCCCATGGTGCCAACAATGGCATCACCACAGTGAATACCGATGCCTATTTAATCATTCAGCCCGTATAGCGCCATCAGCCCGTCACCATTGAATGTTGCGTAATGACCACGGGTCTGGCGCAACGCGCCATCCAGTTGGATAAGAAACTGATTCAGGATGAAGACCACATCGTAAGGCAACTTTTTCTCCCCGAGTGTCGTCGAATCTCGCATATCTACAAACATGCAGGTAATCTGCCGTTCGTGTCCAGCCACACCAGCGAGTTTGTGCGTCGTCGGGGCTGCGGCATTTGCCTGAAGCACTGGCGTAATTGATATGTCCTGCTCAGGTTTAAGCTGGCAAGCCAGCCGCACATTCGGCTCAGCACCCACACGATGCAGGGCCCGCATTTCCAGATCTTCTGGTGGGGGCAATACTTGATGGCTGTCTGTAATTCGAATTCGGCAATTTGTACAGCGACCACGTCCACCGCATACTGACGTGTGGGCGATACCAGCTTCTCTGAGCGTATCAAGAACAGTCTGGCCACGTCTGCCCGCAATGAGCTTACCACTGGATGTATGGGACACGATGAATCCCCGTGGTTGCGATCTGTGAGAGTACGAACTGCCCGCATAAGGAACACAGCCAGCAACAGTAATGCGAGTATTATCAATAACGAGGTTTCAATTGCAGACAGTCTCTCGCGAGCATTTGGATCCCTCTCACTCACCACTTGCTCAGTTGTTTGTGATGTCAGAGAAGCAGCCTTTATCTGCTGACTTTCAAAGCCTGCACGAAGAAATCCGAGACAGGCGAGTAACGGTATGATCAAGCACAATGGATACAGCAACGGGAGCCATCGGGTGTATCCGGGTTTGTGACGTAGGCAGTTCTGAGTTCATTTTTGACTTGGCTTGAATCTGATAAGCAGCGAGGCAATGCCTCTACATACTATCGTGAACTTACATAGGATCTGTATATCTGCACAATACCTGTGTAACCAGTCTACTAAGCGACGACGTAGGCAAGGCGTAAATCGTTGACACCCAGTGCACCTCCTGCAAGGCAGGAAATAGCCAACGCGGTCATACTCCATTTTTGTGCAATGGTTTCGCGCTCGGTGTATTCCTGTTCACGACTCATAGCGCAAAGTGAGTCATACAACAATGCACTGTCACTACCAGACTGAAAAGCAATACCCGCTGCCATTAATACCTGGGCTAATAGTAAAATATCAAATGACTGGGCAAGCGCAAAGGTCAGGCAGGATATGACAGTCATGCTAGAGGCGAGTATCAACGTGGGTCGAGCTCCAAATCTATCGGAGCTTCACTGGCGGTTGTGCTATCAGGAGCACTGACAACTGAGAATTGTGTCATGGAGACAACGACAACTGTCATTCAAAACCGTTAGTTTTAGCGCTTGGTAGTAATGTTTCATCACATTAGCGTTTCAACGTTATTGAAAGACATGCATCCACTCTCCGATAATTGCATCAGATGTTCGATTAGCGGAGTCCCGGTTATGAGCAATACAAGCGCCCGCCATCCATGGCCAGGAATATTCATTGTTCTCGCATGGCTTGGCTCATCAGTGGGTTATGCCCAGTCATTCGTCGAGCTCGACAGACCTGTGGTATCCCGCTACGAGGCCACAGTGGTCCAGTACCGCGGTGATGTGTATGCCTTCAACGGCTTCGGTCCGGGTATAAAGGTTGAGAACAGCGTAGAAAAGTACGATGTCGCGACACGCCAATGGCGTGTGATAGCGACCACTTCTATCATGCTGGGTACAGCGGTGACGCACAACGGTATTGTGCGTCATGGCAAGGATGTGTGGTTGATAGGGGGCAGGCGTGGCGATCATCCGGGCAAGGTTAGTGATCTGGTCTGGATATTCGATCTTGACACCTATCAGTGGAGGCAAGGCCCAACGCTCCCTGTTCCTGTCGCCGCAGGTGGCGCGGCGCTCGTCAATGATCGTATTCACTGGTTCGGCGGCCTCGATGCAGAGGCAAGATGTGACAGTGACAGACATTTTTTCTATGACCTGAAGGAGCCTACCGCAGGCTGGCAGGACATCACCGCTGTAGCGGCCATGCCTCGTGCACGCAACCACTTTGCAACCATTGTGAACAACGGACTTATCTACGCTATGGGTGGACAGCATGGTCACGATGGTTGTCGAACACCTACGGAAGATGATGTGCCACTGGTTCATGTGTTCGATCCACAGAACAGTCAATGGCAACGTCTAGCCGATTTGCCTGCCGGACAATCGCATAGCGAACCTGGCAGCTTCGTCCATCAGGGTTATGTGTATATGGTCGGTGGGAAGTTCCTGGGCGACAGGGTATATCAATACGATCCAGATTCCGATGAATGGCAGATAGTTTTGACGTTGCCAGAGAAACTGTTGGCACCCATATCACGCATCATTGATGGGCAATTGCTGGTCGTATCGTCCGGAGGTGGTGATGAGCCGGTGCCGACAGCCCGCCTCTATGAGCTGGAGTTGCCAGCAAAGGCTATTGAGCCGCAAGTAACCGAGTTGCCGGAGAAGGAGAATTCTGGCGACAGGGTTCTTCTGGCGGGTGAGGTTGAGCACTACGATCAGGCGAGCGACGATAGCTTGAGTCACTGGAAGCTTCAGCCGCTTGCTGGTGCCAGTAACGGTGATGCGATGATCGCGTCAGAAACGGCCCATGCTGCGCAAGAGGGCTCAGAAAGTTATGTTCGCTTCACATACTTTCTTTATTTCGACAAGCCTGGCGAATACGCGCTCTGGGTTCGCGGATGGCGCGATGGGCAGGATAGACATGCATTGTCGGGAGTTCACGAATCTGCCCAGGGTATTCGAGGTGCCATTGACCCCAGTCCTGTATCCCAATCGATCAGAGTGGCAGAATTTTCTGAAGGCTGGACCTGGTCGCGTAGCGTCTCCGATGATGAACCGGCCGTACTCAATGTGCCCACAGAGGGTATTCATGCATTGCATCTCTGGTTCGATGATAAAACAATCGCCGTTGATAAGTTTGTGTTGAGTAACGATCTGACATACCAGCCGATCGGTAAAGGGCCAGATGAGTTCGATGGGACAAATGACAGCAGTCCGGTTGTCACTCCCAATGTACAAGTCGATGAAAACGCTCCAATTGATACGGCGGCCAATGATGACGTTGTGCGTCGTAGTGGAGGAAGTATCAGCATCCTGTTATGTCTGCTGATTTTATTGAGCCATATTTCACGGCATGCGTTGGTGTACACAAGCACTGCCAGAATAAAATACGCAAGGCAATAATCCTCGATTTCTCGTAAGCGTCGAGGACAATAGAATCGTTGAGAATTTGAGCTGCGATTCACCCTGTTTTTCCGTATATTGCATAAAAACAGCATCGGTGGGTGACATTCTGCCGGTTATGAGGATGGATTCAAGCTTAGTGTTATGATAACAATTGCTTCAAGCTGCAGAGAATAATATGAGTAAATGGTTGTTGACAGCGTTAAAAGAGAATAGATCACTCTTATGCTTCATTATTCTAATGAGCATCTTTCGCAGTTCTCTGGCTGATTGGAACACTGTACCTATAGGGTCGATGAAGCCTACAATTCTGGAAGGGGATAGAATTCTGGTAAATAAAGCGGCCTACGATATTCGCATCCCGTTTACCCACACTTCCCTGTACAAAACTTCTGATCCCCTGCGCGGTGATATTGTTATTTTTGATTCCAAAGTGTCTGGACTTAGATTGGTCAAACGAGTAATCGGTATTCCTGGTGATGTTGTTGAATTGGAAAATAACATTTTGCGTATAAATGGCGAGCAATTGGTTTATCAAGGCATTTCGTCAACTAACTCTACGCAGGACCTGTCAGAGATTTTAATTGGTACAGAGCATGTTGTACGAGTAAACAAGGCTGGTTCCTCGATGTCCAGCTTTGGGGCTGTATCAGTTCCTTCCGGATATTACCTTGCACTAGGGGACAATAGAGATAACAGTTCTGATTCCAGAGTTATCGGATTTGTGCCCAGGGGTGAAATAATGGGAAAAGCCGAGAGTGTCGTGATGTCGTTGAACTATGAAAATTATTTTATTCCTCGTTCAGACAGATTCTTTCATAGGTTGGTAAATGATTGACTTGGCAAGACTGAAGTTAAGCTGAGTCCAGAATTTTACTATTGTATTGCGTTGTAAAAATGCTGTAGTAAATTATTACAGAGAATATTTTCCGCCCAGGTTTTTCCTGCCCGGTGTTAGTCTCGTGTTTGCAATAAGTATTCTAGTCAACGACAAATTCAAGAGATAGTGCTGAATGGATAGTGTGCTCAAATTTTGGTTTGAAACAATCGGGCCGGATAACTGGTACAAAGGCTCTGAAGAGACGGATGGCCGAATAAGGGATCAATTCGATTCTGTTTACGAGAATATAATTGCAGGGGAGACGTCGGCCTGGAGAGATACGGCCGAAGGAAGGCTGGCAGAGATCATTGTGCTGGATCAATTTGGTCGTAATATGTATAGAGGCACACCAAAACCATTCCTATACGATGTTTTGGCTCTTGCTTTGGCTCAGGAAGCAGTACGGGGTGGTTTTGATCTGGGTCTCGATAAAACGCAGCAAGCCTTCATGTATATGCCCTACATGCATAGTGAGTCGCTTGTGGTGCATGAGGATGCGATACGACTGTTCAAGGATTTACCAAACTATGAGTTTGAAGTAAGGCATAAAAATGTCATTGAGCAGTTTGGCCGCTATCCACACCGGAATCAGGTGTTAGGGAGGCAGTCGACTGATGAGGAAATTGCCTGGATGAAAACCAATAGAGGATTTTAGGTCGATGAGGTTGTTGCATTGAATGCCCCTGAGATATCAATTGGTTTGCAGGGAGGTTGTGTGTGCGGTACTGTGCGTTTTTCCACTGATTGCCTTCCGTTACGAGTGACCGTATGTCACTGCACATGGTGCCAGCGGCGCACGGGTACGGCATTTGGCACTGAATGCGTATTTCCTGTTGAGATAGTGAAATTTCCGGATGCACAGCCCAGTTTCTATCGCCATAAATCCGACATCTCCGGTAGATGGATTGAACAGGATTTTTGTTCGCGCTGCGGCTCAAATCTGGGCTTACGGTTGGAGTCTTTACCAGAAATACGATCCCTTTCTATTGGTAGCTTTGATGATAAAGAATGGCTGGATACCCCAGATATCATTGTAAGACACGTGTTTACAAGGTCCTGCCTGGGCGTAACGGTAATTCCTGAAAGCGCTGAGTGTTATGAGAAGCATTTCAGATCTTGATGCCTATGCCACAGGCATATAGTCTGGTTTGATAATCGGAATTGGATGATATGAACGCCATGGAGGTACAGTCGCATTTATGTTCACTATCTAATTCTGACACTGCAAGTTAGTGTACCAGGTCTGATACAGAAAGCAGGAAGGCTATCTACCAGCTCTATATGAATGACATTGAATACGTGAATAATTGGGATTTAGTGGATAGTTCGGCTTATAAAATCGTCGGTGCGTACCTTTATGACAGAAGCCGCGCACCGTTATATGATCTGGCGAAATCAGAAAATATATGGGAAAGGCGCGTTTCAATTATATCGACGCTTTATTTCATACTATGCTTCGATATGCCATAGAGAAATTGACAGAGCCTGAGCGAAAGAAATATCTCCATGGTCTGGTTTAGCGTATTTGGCGCGGTGCGGCTACCATGAGAAATTCGAGTAAAATAATCACCCGTAGAGAAGCGTCAGCTTGCGGTCAGCTCATCAGTTGCCACAGATCAATTCTGATGATACGTTTGCACAAATTCCCGAATGCGTTTGCAGGCACTCTCAAGTTCGTCTCCATCGACACACAAGCCGATACGGACAAGATAGCGACCACCCGGTCCAAACCCGTCGCAGGGCAGGACAGATACATCCATTGATTCGAGAAGCGCTACCGCAAATGAAAACGCGCTTGTGTTCAGCGCTTCGACATCCAGAAGTATAAACATGCCCTCGCCAGGGTCTATGAGTTTTGCTGGCGCAGTATCTTCAAGTTGACTTACCGCCACGCGCCGTCGCTGATTCATCACGCTACGGACGGTGTCAGGAGTGTGTGATGATTTTTCGATGGCAAAAGTTGCAGCATCCTGTATGAAGGGTGGGAGTCCATAGTGCATGCAAACAGATAAATTCTCCAGATGTCTGGCCAATACATCGGGGCCAATAGCCCAGCCAATACGCCATCCCGTCATTCTATGTGATTTGGATAGACTGCCGACTGTGATCAAAATGTCAGACGCACCAGGTAGCTGATGTGGAAGATCGATAGATTCAGGTGCAACAATATCCAGATACACAGCATCCAGCACCAACCAGATTCCTTTTTCTACGCAGGCCTGAACAATAGTAGCAAGCTGACTTTTCGAATAGCGACTACCCAAAGGATTGTTGGGGGCGTTGAGTACTACCACGCGTGTGTTGTGGGAAATAGCATTCAGTAACTTATGCTCGTCGAGTTGGTAGCCATCAGCCGAGTCTACCTGCACTGTAATAACGGTGGGACCCGGAGCTCCGAACGTTGCCTGATAAGTGGTGTAGTAGGGCGCTACCAGTATTACTTCGTCGCCTTTCTCCAAAAGTACCTGCGCTAATGAAAACAGGGCGTTTTGGGCGCCAGCAAATACGGTGACCATGGATGGCGTAACAACCTGGCCGGTGAGTCTCTGATGGTAAGCAGCGATTGCGGAGCGTAGCCGGGATTCACCGCGAACATCTGCGTAATTATGCCGTCCAGTGCGAAGACTGGAAACCGCCTCGTCTACAATGAGTTCTGGTGTGAGCTCGTCCATTTCCTGACCAATACTGAGTAAGGTAATTTTATCCCCGGCAGCAACGCGTTGAGTGGCCATTGTGTGCACTAACCATGGGTCGATAGTTTCTCCACCGGTGGCGTCACTTTTCTCTTGAATACGGTTTGTCAGAGCTGAAAATTTCATAGATTAATTATACGTTCAGTTCCTCGACACGTCAGGCGCAGAATACCGGCATAAGTCAAGCCGTGAAAAGACCTGCGCCACCTTTGCCTGGCTCGCTAGCTTGTCCGATGCTGCGCGCAGAACGGGGGATGGGTATGATACTCAGTGTCCACCTCGTCGTTCAGGGCATCGGCAAGGGACAGATGAGCAGAAAGAGCCATTTAGTGGCTAGCGATGGATGTTCGTGATCGATAAAGTAGCGACGGAGAGGGGCACTTTGACCAATGATGCGGTGGTTCCCAGACGTATAGTACTGGTAGAGGATGAAGTTGCGCTACGTGATAACTACACATTGGCGTTAAGTAAGGCAGGATTTGATGTGTCAGGTTTTTCTGATGCTCCGTCGGCGCTGACGTCAGTGCGGCGTACGCTTCCTGATCTGGCGATAATCGACATCGGTTTAGGCCGCGATAGTGAGGCAGGATTTGAGCTGTGTCGAGCTTTGCGGGAAATCTCTGATCGTTTGCCCATTATATTCTTGAGTGCACGGGATAGTGATCTGGATATTATCTCCGGGCTAAGACTAGGGGCTGATGATTATCTGACCAAGGATATCAGTCTGGCTCAACTTACGGTCCGGGTAAACTCATTGTTACGTCGGGTAGATGCATTGGCTGCTGCGGATACACAGGCATCGATACAGATGGTTGGTCATCTCGAATTGCATCTGGAACGGCTGGCTGCACGCTGGCAAGATCAAGCGGTGGAATTGACAGTGACAGAATTCTGGGTAGTGGAATGTCTGGCACAAAACCCTGGGCAAGTGAGAAGCCGTCAGCAACTTATGGACGCTGCCAATAGTGTACTAGACGATCAGACGATAACTGCGCATATCAAACGTATACGAGCTAAATTCATGGCGCTGGATGACACCTTCAACGCAATACAGACGGTGTATGCGCTGGGTTACCGATGGGTAGATGAAATACTCCCCAAGCGTTGATGACACTTCGATGAAACTTACTCATTGCACATGCAGTGCCGTATTCTATTTTTACAAAGTTAGCGTTAAGTGAAACTGCGTTCCCAAATGCTGCTTGCGGGTGCGTTGACACTGGTTGTGCCAATAGTGGGTTGGCAGAGTGTAAAGCAGCTTTACGCCGCTTTACAGCAGACGCGTATCGACGAGCAGACGCTGAAAGTTGCCAACATGCGCCTGGCCCTGGCCGAATCAGCACCTGTCACACAATGGCTGGAAACTGCGCTTATCGGTGGGGCTGAGATGGACTGGTATGCAGAATATTCTCGCTACCCTATTTTCCTTGATGGCTATGATGATGACTGGACAAACCTTACAGGAGACTGGCATGCATACCCGTCGCAGAAAAAACTGCCATATGATCTTGTTACAGGTGCGCAAATTGAATCGGACGCCGGGGCCGATGCACGGGACGATTCTGCAGGTAACCAATTTACTTTTCGAGTAGCGACTCGGGAAAACCGCCTGTATCTATTTATCAAAGTGGTTGATAATGACCTTGTCTTTCACAGAATTCCATTATTCAGAACTGATGCCGGTGAAGGTGAGCTTCCGGATCGCTGGGAGCAACTCGTTAACGGGGATTCGATAGAAATCTCTTTTGAAAAAAATGACGGCTCGGTAGAGCATGGTCTGTTCAGAGCTATGGCACCGGGTGCTCTTGTGGCGGTTGCAGGCTCCGATCGTGCCGATGTCAGAGCAGGTCAGGAGTTGGCACAATGGCGTGGCTTCTGGTCTCGCACGTCCGGTGGTTTCCAGTTGGAGGTGAGTCTTCCACTCCCTGAAAATAGTGCAGCTGTTGGTATAAGCTTTGTCGATGTCGATGAGCAAGGGGAGACACGCACTCGCTGGATTGGCAATGCCAGCCCGGATGAAATGGCAATGGGTTTTGCGGAACAGAAGTCTGGTGGAGTTCCTCGGGTTTTTCATGCCAGCGATGTGGTTCGAGGTCGGCTTGAAGGCTGGACCAGTGAAGGTGTGAGAACGCGTCTGTTTGATGCAAGAGGCTGGCTGGTAGCCGATGTCAACAAGTTGTACACCACCGCAGAAAATGACTTGGCAGATGAGGCAGCAGGGTCGTTTGATGGTGTGCTGGATGCCTTGCTGTTTAGGACCTTCTCTTTCATGGTGGCTGACGATCTGCCACTTTTGCCTGAGCGTCGTAGTGCACCGATAACGTTAAAACTCAGTGAAACAAGGCGGGCAGCGGTTGCCGACAATTTATCGGTGACGTCGCGTTATGTGACTGATGAGAACGATCGGGTACTGGGTACACTGGCGCCAATCGGGCTTGATCCTCAGCGGGCTTATCTTCTATTGGAGGCTAATGAGGAACACGCATCAGCTTATGCGGGTAGCCAGCTTGCTCGCTTGTTTAGCCTGCTTCTATTAGTGAGTCTAGCGGCGGGGTGCGGCTTATTGATCTTCGCCTTGATGCTCTCTTCACGTATTCGGCGTCTGTCGGTGGAGGCACAGCAGGCGATTAGTGTCGATGGTCGGGTTAGTGGTTTGACCGGGAGTGATGCGCAGGATGAGATAGGTGATCTATCGCGTAAGCTATCATCCTTGTTAGCACGATCGGCCCAGTACACCCAGTATCTGGAAGCCTTGTCCAGCCGATTGTCCCATGAGCTCAGAACTCCCTTGTCGGTTGTAAGAACCTCGCTTGAAAATCTGGATGGGCAGACGCTTGACGAACAATCGCAGGTGCTCGTTGCCCGGGCTCAAGGCGGTGCCGACAGGCTTGGCAGAATCATAAAAGCGCTGGTGGATTCAACAATACTTGAGCAAAGTGTTCAGGGGGCAGATCTTTCGCGGATAGATCTGGCGCACTGGCTGGAGGCAAGCGTTAGTCTCTATCAACAGATACACCCTGATTACAAATTCATTTTACGCCCCGATGATCTGCCATCGGTGACTGTGCTGGCGTCGCCAGAGTTGCTACAACAAGCCATGGATAAGCTTGTTGAAAATGCGGTAAGTTTTTCCGTCAGTGATACCTTGGTGTTGCAGTTGAAGCTCGACCATAGCCGCGCTGAGCCGCATGTGATGCTAGCTGTGGGCAATCAGGGGCCTGCCATAGATGAAGCGCTTGCAGCCCGGTTCTTTGATCCACTGGTGTCGCACCGGATTTCGGAAGGTGATGATATGCATCTGGGGCTTGGTCTTTATATAGTCAGACTGATTGCCGAGGGCTCAGGTGGTGAGGTTTTCGCTCGCAATCGTGCACCTTGGGTAGTATTCGGCCTGTCTCTACCCGTAACGTGACACAATATGTTCATGAGTGAAGCACACAACCCTATCATCTCCATCCGCGGCCTGACCAAGACCTACAAAGGCGGATTTCAGGCCCTGAAGGGGATTGATCTGGACATTAGGGAGGGTGAAATTCTGGCGCTTCTGGGTCCAAACGGCGCAGGTAAAACAACGCTGATCTCCGCGATTTGTGGCCTTGTTACTCCCACCACTGGTTCGATTACGGTAGCAGGTCAAGACATCATCAAGCGTTATCGGCAAACGCGCAAACTGATCGGTCTTGTACCTCAGGAATTGACGCTGGGCGCTTTCGATGTTGTGGTGTATACTGTGCGCTTCAGTCGCGGTTTGTTTGGTCTGTCATCTGATAACGCCAAAGTAGATGAGATCCTGACTGAGCTGAGCTTGAGTGATAAGAAAAATTCCGTTGTCACTCGACTCTCTGGAGGGATGAAAAGACGTGTGCTGATAGCCAAGGCGCTAGCGCATGAGCCGCGTGTCCTGTTTCTCGATGAACCAACCGCCGGCGTTGATGTAGAGCTTCGCAAAGACATGTGGGCGCTTGTTGAAAGGCTGCGACAGGGTGGGGTCACTATCATACTCACCACTCACTACATTGAAGAGGCTGAGGAGATAGCCGACAGAGTAGGCGTTATCAGCGATGGCCGTTTACTGGTTATTGATGATAAAAAGAATCTGATGGCCTCATTGGGCAAAAAGCAACTGATGGTTGATCTGCGTGCACCGATACAACAAATTCCCGAATCATTACGCTCATTTGAGCTGGAATTATCAGATGATGGGCACAGGCTAACCTACACGTTTGACACGCAGAGTGATCGCACCGGTATAACGGCACTGTTGCAAACAATCAGTGAGGCGGGGCTTGGGCTAAAAGATCTCAATACCTCGCAAAGCTCGCTGGAAGATATTTTCGTGAATCTTGTAAATACTGACCATGAACGTTGAAGCTGTTAAAGCCATCTATATCAATGAGATGCGACGCACTCGCAAGACCATCATGCAGAGCATTGCCTCGCCGGTTATATCAACGGTGTTGTATTTTGTTGTGTTTGGTTCTGCGATAGGCTCGCGGATACAATCAGTAGAGGGCGTCAGTTACGGCTCATTCATCGTGCCCGGACTCATCATGCTGTCATTGTTGACCCAGAGTATCTCTAACGCTTCTTTCGGAATATTTTTTCCCAAGTTCACCGGCACTGTGTATGAGATCATGTCTGCACCCATATCGTTCTTTGAAATTGTGTTGGGATATGTTGGTGCGGCTGCAAGCAAATCGCTGATCATTGGCGCTATTATTCTTGTTACTGCATCGTTCTTTGTGGAATTGCGTATTGCTCACCCGTTCTGGATGCTGTTCTTTCTTATTATGACGTGCATAGCATTTAGTCTATTCGGATTTATCATCGGCTTATGGGCGGAAAATTTTGAGAAGCTGCAGCTCATACCGTTGTTGGTAATTACTCCGTTGGTTTTTCTTGGTGGCAGTTTTTATTCTGTAAGCATGTTGCCGGAATTCTGGCAAAAGGTGACGCTGTTCAATCCTGTTCTATACCTGATCAGCGGCTTTCGCTGGAGTTTTTTTGAAGTATCGGATGTTAGCGTTACCGTCAGTCTCATCATGATCACCGGTTTTCTGGCCGCGTGTATGGTGGTGATTTATCTGATGTTCAAGACAGGCTATAAACTTAAGCAATAGTCGTTTTTGTAAAATTAATACAGCATAGCTCTGCGTGTTTACGTTGTGAATACGAGTCCGTCACGCTATGAATGTGACGGTTTGGGAAATGCTTCTCGATTGATGAAAAGTAGTGGGTAAGACTTCGACTTTTGGTTTTGTATGCCGATATTAATCAGCATAGTCCTTGAACATCAATCTCAATGAATAATTTCCACTCCGGCCGAGGTTTGCATCGTTACTTGCTGTTGACCAGTTTTTGTGCTTTGTATAGCCTTACTGCCACTGCCGACGTGCGCCAGCATCCAGACTATATAGCGATAGATATCGAGGCTGAAGACTTTAATCCAGAAGCTTATGATGGAGAAGACGAGCGGTGGACATTGACGGATGCCACGACACCACAAACCGAGCAGGATCCGGACGGAAATAATTCCGATGGTGCCGTTGGTAAACAGTACCTGGAACTGCTACCCGATGTGCGTGTGAGTCACGACGACCCCTTTGGTCCGCCAACAGCTTTGTGGGGTGATCCCGGTATAGGACCAACACTTGAATATACGGTTGATTTCCCGGAAGCTGGCCGGTATTACGTACACGTTCGAGCGAATTCCAGTGGTACCGAAGATAACGGTATACATGTCGGATTAAATGACAGCTGGCCCGTGAGCGGTAGACGCTGGCAGTCATGTTCTCGTGGGCAAGGGTGGGTGTGGTCAAGCCGCCAGCGGTATTCGGGAGGCGCTGGTGCCTGCGGAACCTCCTACACGATCTGGCTTGATGTAGAGGATGCAGGTGTAAATACCGTTAAGTTCAGTGCGCGTGAAGATGGTTTTGAATTTGATCGATTTGTGTTGATTAAAGATAAGTCAGATAACACTCGGGTATGTCGCGCAGTGGGAGAGGGTGAGATCTCTTGCGCCGATGGGTTCATCGAAACCACTGACGACATTACCGATGTTGCGGTAAAGCTGAGCGTTGATCGAATGGCAGGGATACAAAATGACCTGTTCGAATTCAATGCCGCTGTGTCCAATGAAGACCGGTTTGACCGAGCAAACCAGATAGTGCTGGAAGCCGAGTTGGATTTAGTTGACACCTGGGAGTTTGTCACAGCGAGTGATGCCTGTACCCTTACCGGTACCTTGCTTAACTGTGCGTTAAATAGCCTGAATCCTACTGGGCCCGGTTACGAGAAAAATATCAGTTTTATTCTCAGGGCAGTTAGTGAAGGCGAGCACACGATTAGCACTACTGTATCTACCGTGTCAGTAGACCAGGTGTCTGACAACGACATCGACTCCTTAAGCCTTAGCGTGGAAAAACTGATTACGTATACTTCCCTTGAAAGCGTTATTACACGCAGCCCGGCAACACCGTCCGTTGATGAGAAATCAACCTTACTACTGAGTCTGGAAAACACCGGGGATGCGCATTCCGAAAATACAGTGGTGAGTTTTGATCTACCCGCAGAATTCAATCAGGAGTCAGTACCTGACAATTGTGTTCTAGAGAATGATCTTGTGTGTGAGCTGGGTATACTGGAGGCAGGTGCCACAAAAGAAGTGAGCCTGGACGTAATTGTTGATACGGTGGGTTTGTATCTGGTGTCAACGAATATCGCATCTGACAATCTTGAGGAAGGATCCATGAGCAGCACTTTTACGCTGGAGGTACGCCCCGCTGTGGTTGTCGTTGTCGACCCGGAACCCCCGGTGGTAGTTGAGCCACCGATTACTACAACACCACCTGATATTACGGATTCGCAGGAACCGACCGATCAATCCACGACACCGACCGGCAGTGGAAAAGAGAAACCGGATCTGGTTGTTGTTGATTCTCAGAAAAGCGGAGGTGTAGCCAGCCTGAATTGGTTATTGCTAATGCTGCTGTGCGCAGTAGCGCTACTCAGGACAAGGCCATCAGTCAGGATCTGAAAAACGCGGGTAAACCGGTGCAAGCTCTACACTACTATCAAGTTGACTGGGGCGGCCACCAGTAGACGTCAGGCTGGTTGTAGAAACGAGCAGCCTGCGTTGTTTTCAAGCCTGTGCAGAGTTCGCCGAAAACGTAGTTGTCGAAGTCGTGACAC
>Ga0114953_1001029_pt1 | contig 20053 bp, 17 predicted proteins | sample SidtaG_FD_87298 | JGI IMG/M metagenome (GOLD analysis project Ga0114953, IMG submission 87298) | Marine algal microbial communities from Sidmouth, United Kingdom - Sidmouth_Male2 metaG | ecosystem: Host-associated > Algae > Red algae > Unclassified | place: Sidmouth, United Kingdom | collected...
GATGGTGCAATTACTGCCGCAGATACTGCAGCAATTACTGCTGCTTACGGCAAACAAAATAGTATTATTGCGAAGCCGACACCAGCCCCAACGGTACAACCACTTTACTTTATCCCCCGGAATTCAGATCCACAACCCGGGGATTTGGTAATTATTGATATTATTTTCGGAACGAAAGATAATCCGGTACTGGATGCCAATGGACTGACTTTTAGTGTGAACTATAACGCTGCTATCGTAGAACCCGGTTCGGTAAATATTAATTTTGATCAGTCTAGCTGGTTACATTATGATGCGCCGATGGTTGGGTTAGTTGCCAATCCTTTTGAAAATCGTCTGGATGCTGGTTTGACAAGGACAATTGGTAGAGGAGCAAGTGGATATGGAGTGGTTGGTACGCTAAGTTTTATTATTATTGAAGAAGTTGATGGGGCACGCCCCGGAGACGAGATGAACATCAACACCAATATTACCAATCCCACTACCATGAATAGCAATGGCGACATGGTCGGTCTAACGGTATATGATCCAACCTTATTAATAAACTTCCGCGAGCCAGTGGCACAGGATGAAGGTGATTTACTTGCCTTCCCTAATCCGACGGTCGATTATATCAACTTACATTTAAACGGCAACGATGAGATGAGTGAGGTGGAGATGTTTACCTTGACGGGACAAAAATTATATCACAATACGGCGGTTAACAGCAACCGTCTGCAGATAGATGTGACGGGGACGCATTTTGCGAATGGAATGTACGTGATTCGTGCGAAAACGGGTGAAGGATTGATTACGAAGAAGGTGCAGATAATGAAGTAAGCGGGAGAGGGACAGGATAACAGGATTTTATTTTAGATAGAAATAGATTTTGGAAATTATATTGATTTCGTCTAGAAGAATAAAAAGAAATTATAGAAATTAAAAGAGTCGTTCGCGTTTTGCGGACGGCTTTTTTTATGCAAAAGAAAAATGTAAAAGTTCAAAAACAAAACTTTGCTGATAAATTCAGGCAGCAAGGATTGACGCCCGAGCAGCAGAAGCAGGTGAAGGGTGGGTCGTTTATTATTATTGAGGTGATTGATGGAGCTTGATAGAGGAGCCATCGCTCGCCTCTGACTCCTGAAGGAGAACCCCGCGCTTTAAGTTGTGCTGATGGAGAAAAGTTGCGTAAAAAGCTCATCGGGCAGACAGAGAAAAAAATCGCTAAATACACCTCTGAGGGCTTGGGGCAATTTTAGCGATTTTTAAAAGAAGCATTTCTCGCTACACATCCAACTCTGCCAACCGCATTGTCTCAATAATCCGGATCAACTTCGCCGCGTACTGTGAATCTTTACTATACCCCGCCTTTTGCAGTCCCTTGGCCCAAGCCTGATAATCTGTCTTTTCCAAATTTAATAGGTGTTGATATTTTTTACCAGTCATTAACAAGCTGTGCGCTCGAAAACTCTCCCAGGCCGTATTGAAGTTGCGATAGAAAGATTTATGAGCTTCCGTGCCGTGGTGGCTACAGTGACCTTTTGGACACTCTTTAGAAAAACACTGGATACCAAAATGATTGTTGCTTTTCAAAGACAGGGCATCATCTCCCGCATTGCTATGCAAGATCGCCTGTGCTACCGTGATGGAGGCTGGTACCCCATAGCGGCCCATTTCCGCCATCGCTACGGGAGCAAAACGGCGTGCGTACGCTTTGCATTTATTATTCAGCGAATTAATCGCCGACTCGCTTAGCTTAGCCGATTTTGTCATCTCCGGAAAAAGGAGAAAGCGCAAATTTGGATGCGCCGCTACCGCGTCTTCGTTGCTTACTTTGGCCGTTTCTGTAGCAACATTTCCCTTACTTACCGTATTGCGAATGAGGCTGGGTAAATTGCCCCAGCCAAACTGCTGAATGGCCGCTGATTTTTCTGTTTGCTTCACCTCTGAAAGGGGAGCCGCAGCTGGAACCACCTTTCCCTGTTCGGGTGCAGCAGGAACCGCTGATTGGGCAGGAACCGCGTTCGGATTCGCCCGCATACTAAATTCCATGGTAATATCTTTTTGAACCAGGATAAAAATGGCAAAAGCTAATAAGGATAAGCTAAACCAATTTTGGCGCAACCAGTCTTTCGATTTTTTTAGATAAACTTTCTGATACTTTTCGTTAAAATTAAATTGGAAGGATTTCATGATACTTACTTTTTAGATTAGGTCGCTTGGAATATAAAACGGTTTACTTTACCGGATTTTCTGCATTTTTTCACAGAAGTTGACCTTGTTATTTATTCTTACAAAACAAATATAAAACGAAAAGTTTTAAAAAACAAACAATTTAAAACATAAAGTTTTTTAACATAAGTAGCTGATATAAAGGGTGTTATCAATCTGGTGATATAGTTTCGGAATTAAAACGAAAAGATTATAAAAATGAGTGGTTCTTTCTAAAGCAATCTATCGTAGAGGAAATTATGTGCCTGGAAAATTTCTTAAAAAAAATTGAATTCAAAAACTTATCTTCGCGAAATGTGAATGCTTTTTTTAGATAGTGTAGAAAATACACTACTTTTGTCATTCAGGCTCTAAAAGGTGAAGCTATGTCTGTACAAATCCAAAAATCTATCTCCATGATCTCTACAAAATCAATTTTAAAAATGTCAATATGATCGCCGTAATTGATAGTGGCTCTACTAAAGCAGACTGGAAATTTCTATCTCCAAATGCTTATCCGATTTCCATTACAACAATGGGATTCAACCCTTATTATCACGATGAGTCGGTTATTCTGCCTAAGATTAAATCAGCTTTTGAAGGTAAAATAGATCCATCATTATTGACAAAAATTTTCTTTTATGGAGCGGGGTGCAGTGATGCCAACCGGAATAAAATTATAGAGGATGCGCTACAAAAATATTTCACCAAAGCAGAAATAAACGTCAATCACGATATCCTGGCTTGTGCACTAGCTACCTGTCGCGATCAGCCGGGCATCAGCTGTATTTTGGGAACTGGTTCTAATTCCTGCTTATTTGATGGTGAAAAAATTATCGATAATATTCCTAACCTTGCCTACATTTTAGGAGACGAGGGGAGTGGTGGCCATCTTGGAAAGTTACTAATACAAGGTTATTTTTATCGAGAGTTTCCAGAAGACATCAAAGATGATTTCGAAGAAACCTACGGTAATGACCGACAAGTATTTTTGGATAATATTTATATTGAGCCGAATGCCAACGTTTATTTGGCTTCTTTTGCCAGATTCCTTTCTGACCACAAAGATCATATGTATATTCAAAATCTGGTCGGTCGGGCTTTTACTAAGTTTATCGAAAGGCACGTACGCAAATATCAGAATCACAATAATTTACCAATTCATTTCATTGGTAGTGTAGCCCATCATTTTGGGGATATTTTAAAAATAGTCCTCGACGAGCGATCACTGAAATTGGGTATGATTATTAAGAAACCGATAGATAATCTGGTAGATTATCATATTGAATTAGAGGGATGGAAAACAAAAAAAATATAAAATGGGCGATAATATAAAAAGAATAGCAGTCTTTACTTCTGGTGGTGATGCACCTGGCATGAACGCGGCAATTCGTGCAGTGGTACGAACGGCTACCTACCATAACTTGCACATTTATGGTATACGTAAAGGTTACGAAGGAATGATAAACGGAGAGATTGTCCGCTTGGAAACCAGAATGGTGGGTAATATCATGCACCGGGGTGGTACGATGTTGAAGACTGCTCGTAGTGACCGATTTCGAACACCCGAGGGTAGACAGGCGGCTTATGAATCGCTGATGGCGCACGATATTGAAGCGCTGGTTGGCATCGGTGGAGACGGCTCTTTTACCGGTTTGGAAATATTTTCCAAAGAATTCAACATTCCTGTGATGGGTGTTCCTGGTACGATTGATAATGATCTGTATGGTACTGACTACACAATCGGTTACGATACGGCCGTTAATACAGCAGTGGAAGCAGCGGATAAAATTCGGGACACAGCGGATTCGCACGACCGGTTATTTTTTGTAGAAGTGATGGGCCGACATTCCGGTTTTATTGCCCTCAATACCGCCATTGGCAGTGGAGCGAGTAGTGTCTTGATTCCTGAAACACACATGGAAATTGATACGCTCATCAAAATGCTAAAAAAAGGGGTAAAGCGCAATAAGCTTTTTAGTCTGGTAATTGTAGCCGAAGGAAATATTAATGGTGGTGCCATGGAAATAGCAAAACTGGTAGAAGAAAAATTTGACCACTATGATATTAAAGTGACTGTGATCGGTCACTTACAAAGAGGTGGATCTCCTTCCAGCTTTGATCGGGTACTGGCCAGCCGATTGGGCTTTGGTGCGGTCGAAGGGTTATTGAAGGGAGAGGCCAACGTGATGTGTGGATTGATTAATAATAAAGTATGCTATACGCCACTCATCGATGCGATCAACAAGCAAAAAGATCCGGACCAGGACTTGATTCGATTAGCAGAAATACTTGCTTTGTAGTTTTATTGTTGTAAAATGCATTCTCATCCCTTAATTACATTAACGGCGAACTTCGTTCGGATAACTGGTATACCAAAACAATAAATAACGTTAAAATTAGGTTTTTACCAAGGGGCCAGAAAGATAGTAGTATTACCTTGAAGCAATTCGATAAATACCAATATGTAAATAACTACTGTTTATTTAGAATAAAATATATAGGGTAGGCCCTGCTTTTTAAGTCTATACAATAAATACCAAGAGTCGCCTGCGGGTATCGCACAGAATTAGCCGGTTATGCAAACTAAAACACCTTACACTTTTCTTATTTTCCTTTTTTTACTTTTTTCTGTTTTTTCACTAACCGGACAGCAATCTGTCACGATTTCTGGTAAGGTGATTGATGAATTTGGAGATGGATTGCCAGGGGCTACCGTCACCTTTCCTGGTACGGGTATCGGAATTACCACCGAATTGGATGGGTCTTATATTTTAAAATCTGATACACCAGGAGCAACCCTTGAAGCCAGCTATATCGGATATGCTTCTCAAACCAAAAAAGTGAATAGTGAATCTATTCAAACTATCGACTTCAAACTGGGCGATAACACCCTGGAACTCGAAACCGTGGTGGTTCGAGCAAAAAAAGGGAAATACAGGAAAAAGAACAATCCCGCCGTAGCCTTGATGAAGAACGTTATCGATCACAAAGATGACAACCGTCTGGAAGCCTACGACTATTATCAGCACGATATCTACGAGAAGGTGCAAATGGATTTAAATAATATTTCAGATAAATTTAAAAATCGGAAGATCTTTAAAAAAATGAAATTTATCTTCGAATACGTGGATTCTACCCAAACAGGCCAAAAGCCTTTCCTGCCCATCTATCTTCAGGAAAATAGAGGAACCGTATATTATCGTCAATCTCCTGCATCAAAAACAGAATTCCGACAAGGACAAAAACTGACCAAACTGGAAGGATATCTGGACGATGAGTCGCTTTCCAATATTATGGAAAAACTTTACGAAGAGGTCAATATTTACAATAATAATATTGAGTTGGTTACCGCCCAGTTTGTGAGTCCGCTTTCATTTTTTGCCCCTAGTTTTTACGCTTTTTATATTGAAGATACCCTGCAGTTTCAGGGCAAACAGGTGATTGATTTATCTTTTATTCCACTCAATAAACAGAGCCTTGGATTTCAAGGAAACTTATATGTAGCCATGGATTCTTCCTACCGGGTAATAAAAGTAGACATGGGAATCGTCGATCAGATTAATTTGAATTTTGTGCAGGATATTCAAATCGAACAGGAATTTAAAGACATGGGAGATGATCAGTGGGTCGTCCATAAAAATAATGTACTGATTGAATACAATCTAAGAAAAGAAGGTATGGGTTTTTACGGACGTCGCTCGGTCATCAATGACAATTTTGTTTTTAACCAACCAGCCGAAGCCGATAAATACGGTAATACCGAAAACGTAGTACTATTAAAAAAAGCCAAAAAACAGGACGAGACATTCTGGTCCAATAATCGATTGGAACCTTTATCTGAATCAGAATCCAATACCTATTTTATGATGGATACCCTGCAGCGGGTACCCGCGTTTAAACGCGCTGTTAAGCTGATTTCCTTTTTATTGACGGGCTATACATCGGTTGGTCCGGTGGATGTCGGTCCCGTAAATGCTTTCTACAGTTTTAATCCAGTAGAAGGTTTTCGGCCAAGACTCGGAGGAAGAACCAATCTAAAATTTAATAAAAAACTTCAACTGGAAGGGTATCTGGCATACGGCGTAAAGGATAAACAGTTTAAGCACCAGGGGTTGGTTACTTATTCGTTTAACGAAAATTTTGAAGAATACCCCCGTCATTTTATTCGCTTTGGTACCGAAAGGGAAACCCGATTTCCAGGTGCAGTACTTCGTTATTTTGGAGAAGACAATTTTTTCCTTTCCTTCAGAAGGGGCAACAATACCCGCATGATTTTTCACGAAGCTCAGACTTTTGATTATTTTATTGAAACGGATAATAATTTTGCGTTTAACCTGATTTTAGAAAGACGCAGAAGACAGGCTTACGGATCGTTGAAATTCGATTTTATGGAAAATGGAGAAAATATGTCCGTTCCGGATGTCCGAACTTCACAAATTGGATTACAAATAAAATGGTCGCCTAACGCGCAATACTGGAATGGTAAAAATCAACGAATTGCAATGTTCAACCGATACCCGATTTTGACACTTGACTATAAGATGGGCCTGAAAGGGGTATTAGGCGGAGAATACAATTATCATGGACTCAACTTGAAAATTTTTAAACGTTTTTACTTATCCGTTTTGGGATATACCAATTTTGAAATAGAAGGTGGGAAGATATTTGGAGAAAAGTTGCCGTATTTTTTACTGCATTTACCACGGGCCAATCAGTCTTTCGCTTACCAGATATTCGCGTTTAACCTGGTTAATTTTTTAGAATTTTCCAGCGATGAATACTTTACATGGAATGTAGAACACTATTTTAACGGCTTCTTTTTTAATAAAATTCCGCTCTTCCGTAAATTGAAATTACGGGAACTGGTTTCTATCAAAGGGTTATATGGAAGGCTAACGGATAAAAATAATCCAGAAGTAGATCCCTCACTCATTCAGTTTGTGAAAAATGATGATGGTGAGCCGCTTTCTTACACACTGGAGAAAAAACCTTACATCGAAGCAAGTGTTGGGGTAACCAATATATTTAAGTTCTTACGCGTGGATTTGGTGCGTCGATTGACTTATCTGGATCAACCCAATGTTCCTCAATTATGGGGCGTCAAAGGATTGGCCATTCGGGGCAGGTTCCACGTAGAGTTTTAAAGCAGCCAATTAGCGTAGAGAAGCAGCCAAATCTTTAAGTTATTCTCTGACTGATCCTTTAATAATCAGCGAAAAAATGTACCTTTGCCGATAATTATTCCCAGCGAAAGGATAACTTTTTTCTACACTAATCACTCATCCTTTTGAATAGTAAAACGGTCTGACAGCTACGTTCAATTTAAACGACTAATAACGCTAGCACGTTGTTAAGTGCTGATTTATTTATACTTATATATTTAATTAAAACATAATACTATGTTAAAAAAATATGGACAGATACTGGTCTACAAGATTATTGAACCGGTAATCGGCCTATTGATCAAGATGGGAATTACGCCCAACATGATCACTTCCATGGGACTGATTCTTAATTTTGTCGCAATGCTTATTTTAATTTACGGAGCAGAATATGGTGCGCGGGATGATTATTCTTATGTTGGCTGGGCCGGATTTACCATTCTTTTAGCTGGATTATTTGATATGATCGACGGTCGATTGGCCAGAGTAGGAAATATGGCGCATCCATTTGGTGCATTATATGATTCGGTTCTGGATCGCTATAGTGAAATGATCATGTTCTTGGGAATCTGCTACTATTTGGTAGCCCAGGATTACTTCTTGAGTTCTATTTTCGCCTTTATTGCCATGATCGGTTCGGTAATGGTTAGTTATACGCGGGCACGAGCCGAAGGGTTAGGAGTTAACTGCAGCGTAGGGTTAATGCAACGACCGGAGCGGATACTGATTATTGGTATTTCTGCCATTCTTTGTGGTGTATTCTCTAGTATCATGGGAGGAGATTATAAAATATTTGTCGATTTTTTGCCTTTTGGTGTCTTCGAAACCATCTCTGTATTTACAGTACCATTGGCGGTACTGGCAGTATTGTCCAACATCACTGCCTTACGCAGACTGATGTACAGTCGCGAACGACTTTTATACCCTGAAAAACAAGACAAAAATTTGAAGCGGGCATGATAAAAGAACAGACAAATATTGTTAACTTTGCTAGTGCTACTTTCGGAAAATTTTAAACAGATTCCCTAACCGTAATGAATTTAAAATGAACAACAATCTTTTAGGTAGAACGGAATATTTTAAATCTGACGAAAAACAACCCCACGTAGAACGTTGTCAGAAAATGATAAAAGACCATCCGGAAATTGCTACCTTGTTTGGTCGAAATCCGTGGACTTTTGGTATTCTATTAGGTCTGGTAGCACTGCAATTTAGTATAGCCGCCTTTATGGGTACCCTTGGACTCGGATACTGGTGGGCAGCACTGATCGTAGCTTGGGTAGTAGGTGCCCTGGCCAATCACAACATGTACGTGGTCATCCACGAAGCCACCCATAATCTGGTTTTTAAAAGTCGTCTTGCCAACCGGTGGGTAGTGATTCTGGCCGACCTGGCGAATGCCATCCCCGGTGGCCAGGGTTTCAGCACTTACCACCTCAAGCACCACGCACATCAAGGTGAACACGAAATGGATACGGATCTTGCCGGATACTGGGAAGCGAAGCTGGTGGGTAACTCCTGGTGGAGAAAATCGCTCTGGTTATTGTTCTTTCCTATCTTTCAAATTGGTCGTGCTTACCGAGTTGAAAACGTCCATACTTTTACCAAGTGGGTAGGAATCAATATTGCTTGTGCCATCGTAGTAGACATCGCAATGATTTACTTTTTTGGCTGGAATGCCATCGTTTACATGGTGGGTTCTATGTTCTTTTCTTTGGGTTTGCATCCGCTGGGTGCGCGTTGGGTACAGGAACATTATACGCTCGATGGTAAGCAGGAGACGCACAGCTATTATGGTCCGTTAAATAATCTTTCGATGAATATCGGTTACCACGTGGAACACCATGACTTTCCGGCTATTCCCTGGACAAATATCAAGAAACTCAAAGCAATGGCACCGGAGTATTATGATAATTTACGCTCCCATGATTCGTGGTTTAGGTTGTGGTTGGAATTTATTTTTAATCCCAAATATTCCTTGTTTTCCAGAGTAACGCGCGAAAATGGTAAAAATAAAGTAGTGGTAGAAATTGGTAAAGCTTCGGTTCGTAACACGACGGCTTCTGCGCTCAGTAGCAACTAGTGCTTGGGGCCACGAGGCTGGAAACTGAAATTATCAGTATGAATATTAACAATACCCTAAAATGAAAAAATTATTTATATCCAACAAGGACGAGTCGGTACGGTTGTTTAAAAGCGACTTTTTGGAAAAATTTACCCACGTACATTATCTGACACCTGTTGTTGTTTTTGGACCAGTGGTGGCGTATTTTATATATCTGAGTATACTGCATCCCGCCCTGGGTTTATTAGCAGGAACAGGAATGATGGTAGCAGGTATAATCGCCTGGAGTTTTACGGAATACTTTTTACACCGTTTTGTTTTTCACTATCACCCAACTTCTAAATTTGGAAAAAGAATCCATTTTCTTTTGCACGGAGTACACCACGATTACCCTAATGATTCCAATCGATTAGTAATGGCACCATTGATTTCGATACCGTTAGCGTTTGCTTTTTATTATGGATTCAAGACCATTCTTCCAATCCATTTATTATATCCTTATTTTGCGGGTTTCGTAACGGGTTATATTTTTTATGATACGTTGCATTACGCTTTGCACCACCTTGATTTTCAACATAAATGGTGGATCGTGTTAAAGACCCATCATCTAAAACATCACTTTAAGGAACCCAGCAAAGGGTACGGTGTGAGTTCCCCGATTTGGGATGTTATTGTAGGATCAAATTTTGTAAAAAAGGAGCAGGTTGGAAACAAGGAAAGTATCAATTCTCGGACAGTCTGAGAAATTAGAAAAAGAAAACAGTTTTAAGCGGTTTACATCAAAAAATGTTTTGGTAGCTACGCTTTTAACGATACTATATTTAGGTGCGGTAGTGGGACTGATGAAGTTGCGGGATGATCACGTTATGTTACTCGTAGTACTTTGGATAGCCTTTTTTGCACATCCGGTGAGCCGGAAAATATTTTATGGCTTTGTCTGGATTTTGTTATATTGGTTGATTTATGATTCTTTAAGAGTTTATCCAAATTATCTGGTTAATCCAGTGCACGTGGCGGAGCCCTATAATTTGGAAATGGCCTGGTTTGGAATTATGGAAGCAGGACAGTTGATTACCCCTAATCAGTACTTTGCCAACCACCAGTCTACCTTTATGGATGTGCTCTGTGGCGCATTTTATTTGTCGTGGGTACCGGTTCCATTTGCGTTTGCGCTTTATTTATATTTTAGAGATAAAGGATTGATGTTACAATTTACATTCTCCTTTTTTTTGGTAAATATGTTAGCCATCGCAATTTACTATCTTTACCCGGCAGCACCGCCCTGGTACATTGAAATGTACGGACTAGGCGTAGAAAAATTTAATATTCCCGGGCAAGCAGCCGGACTACTGAAATTTGACGAATTCGTTGGACTGGATATTTTTCAGGGTATGTATGAGAAAAACGGAAACGTATTTGCGGCCATCCCTTCTATGCATTCTGCCTTCCCGATACTGACTACCTACTTTGCGTTAAAAAAGAAATTATATCCCGCTGCGTGTTTTTTCTTTTTGACAATTGTTGGCATTTGGTTCGCCGCAGTATATACTTATCATCACTATTTTGTGGATGTACTAGCCGGAGGATTAACCGCTATTGCAACCATTACGATCGTTGAAGGTCTTTTAAGAACCCGCGCTCGTCAGTGGTATTCTAATTATAAAAAACTATTGCTTTAAGATATGAATAAATTAAACTCCCGCATGGCGAAATATACTGCGCCACAAGAAGCCAAAGCTGCCGGTGTATATCCTTATTTCAGAATGATACAATCTGAGCAGGATACCGAAGTTATCATTGACGGTAAAAAAGTACTGATGTTCGGTTCTAATTCTTATTTGGGACTAACCAATCATCCAAAACTAAAAGAAGCGTCCATTGCAGCCATTAATAAATATGGTTCCGGTTGTGCGGGGTCTCGTTTCCTCAACGGAACACTGGATCTACATATCGAACTGGAAGAAAAACTGGCCAGGTTTGTTGGCAAAGAAGGAGCCCTGGTTTTTTCTACGGGCTATCAGGTAAATCTCGGTGTACTTTCTTCGTTGACTGGCCGAAAAGACAATATTATTTTAGACGAACTGGATCACGCTTGTATCATTGATGGTGCCAGATTATCATTTGCACGTCCCCTTAAATATCGACACAATGATATGGAGTCGCTGGAAAAAATGCTACAGCGCCATCAGGATGTAGAAGGCTTGAATCTGATCGCCGTGGATGGTGTTTTTAGTATGGAAGGAGACATTGCCAAACTGGACAAAATTGTGGGACTGGCAAAAAAATACAATGCTAACATAATGGTCGACGATGCCCATGGACTAGGAGTTATCGGAAAAGCAGGAAGAGGTACGGCGGATCATTTCGGCCTGACCGATGACGTTGATCTTATCATGGGAACATTTAGTAAATCACTTGCTTCCATTGGTGGATTTATTGCTGCCAATAATGAAACGATTAATTTTTTAAAACACCACGCTCGCTCGCTGATTTTTAGTGCCAGTATTGCACCGGGCAATGCTGCCGCCGTTGTCGCCGCTCTCGACTTGATGCAGGCCGAACCAGAGCGAATCGAAAAACTATGGGACAATACGCGCTACGCAATGGCCGGACTTAAAGCCCTGGGACTGGATACGGGACATTCCGAGACACCGATCATTCCGATCTACGTCCGGGATACCGAAAAAACGTTCTTGCTAACTCGAATGCTACAAGAGCAAGGGGTATTTGTTAATCCCGTTATAACACCCGCCGTGGCACCCAAAGATTCGTTGATTCGGTTTTCGCTAATGGCTACGCACACCCGAAACCAGATCGACGAAGCCCTTGAAAAGATCGGAGCGATTGCGGACAAGCTGGATATTCCAAGATTGGAAAATGCGGGCTAGTTGATAAAATGGGCGTTTGTAAAAAACGACCAGAGATTTGAACAACGAAAAACATACTTTGAGAAAAACATGGAGATTATAGCCGTAACTTCCGCCAAACAGCAGAAGCAATTTATTGACTTTCCACACGATTTGTACGCAAACGATCCCAACTACGTACCCGAACTGTACGTAGGGCAGAGAGAACTGCTTTCTCAAAAGAAAAACCCTTTCTTTCAACATTCAAAAGCACAGTGTTTTTTAGCTTACGAAAATAATAAAATCGTAGGACGTATTGCCGCGATTTACAATCGTAATTATAACGAATACGCCGACCGAAACGTTGGCTTTTTTGGTTTGTTTGATGTGATTGATAATTTCGAAGTATCAAAAGCTTTACTTGATCAGGTCATTGAGTGGTGCAAAACAGAAAAGGTAACCGCCATGATAGGCCCGACCAATTTTACCACCAATGATACTGCCGGACTTTTGGTAGATGGGTTCGACGCCCCACCGTCGGTAATGATGGTTTATAACAAACCCTATTATTTAACTCATCTGCAACAATACGGATTTAAAAAAACCAAAGACTTGTTGGCGTACGAGGTGACTGAGGAAGAAGTAAATATGAAATCTGTAAAACTGGCAACAATGTTACAGGAGCGTCTGGCGCGAAAAGGAATTACGGTACGGGAAGCCAACCTGAAAAAGCTGAATGAGGAGATTGCGGGTGTCCGGGAAATTTATCGTTCTGCCTGGGATAAGAACTGGGGTTTTGTACCCGCTACCGATGCGGAATTTGACCACCTGGCCGAAGGACTAAAATTGATCATCGATCCCAAATTTGTACAAATTGCCGAACACGATGGAAAGATGATTGGATTTGCACTGGCCATTCCGGATATCAATCAGATTACAAAAAATATAAAGCGAGGTAGACTATTTCCCACCGGAGTATTCAAATTATTACTCGGCAAAAGAAAGATAAAAAAAATAAGAATTATATTGTTAGGGGTCGTCGAGGAATACCGAAAGATGGGAATCGAAGGTGTTTTTTACGCGCGAATTATTTCCAATGGATTGGCAAAAGGCGTACACACTGCCGAAGCTTCCTGGATATTGGAAGACAATGAAATGATGAACAAAGGATTGCAAAACATAAATGCCCGGGTGACCAAACGGTACCGAATTTTAGAATTACCGCTGGACTCCAAAACATGAAAAAAGTATTGATTACGGGAGCCAGTGGTTTTGTAGGTAGCTTTTTAGTCGAAGCATTTTTAGGTGCCGACCCGGAACTGGAAGTCTACGCGGGCGTACGAAAAACCAGCAGTCGACAATTTTTGACCGACCCAAGAATTCAATTTTTTGAAATGGATTTTTCTAATCAAAAAAAACTGGAAAAAGACTTAGGGGAAAAGGGTTTTAATTACGTCATACACAATGCGGGGCTAACCAAAGCGGATCGAAAAAAAGATTACTTTTTGGTCAATTGTGACTACACCGAAAACCTGATAAATGCGTTGCAGACTTTACCTGTTCCGGTAGAAAAATTTGTCTACATGAGCAGTATGGCCGCTTACGGACCGGCGGATAATATGCCCGAAGATCTAGTAAAAGAAACCGATACGCCACGACCGATTGATACCTACGGTGAAAGCAAACTGGCCGCAGAGCGGGTGATAAAAAAATATAAAAATTTGCCGTATCTGATCTTTCGACCCACGGCAGTTTATGGTCCGAGAGAGCGCGATATTTATACTTTTTTTACCATTCTCAATAAAGGACTGGAGCCTTATATCGGAATGGCAGAACAAGCCTTGACGTTTATCTACGTCAAAGATTTGGTGGTATTGATCTCCAAGGCGACGTTATCCGAACACCGGCAAAAATGTTATTTCGTCGCCGATGGTAATGTGTATAGTAATTACGATTTAGGAAAATACGGAAAAAAATATTTGAATAAAAAAGCGATAAAGATAAAAGTGCCCACCGGGCTGGTACGCGGAATTGCTTATTTAAATGAATCGATTGGAAAAATAATCGGTAAAATGCCCGCACTAAATCTAGAAAAAGTAAATATTTTAGAAAGTCTGAACTGGAAATGCGATATTCGCGCTTTGAAAACAGATTTTGATTTTATACCCAAATATAATTTAGCCACGGGATTGCAGGAGACAATTGAATGGTATCGGAAAGAAGGATGGCTATAAGGAATGTGGATAAAATATTTCGCCTTTTATCTCAATCTATTTAATCGCCTAAGAAACGCTACATAGATAAAAGGTAATGTGGGTACTGGTCAATTTCACTCTTATTAATCAGATATAATTTTACACGATAAAAAAGGGCTAACTAGCTAACTGCTAACCAGCCAACTAGCTTAAAAATTTTAAAAAAAATTTAGACATGAAGAAAAAATCCAAACTTTCCAAGCCTAAAGGAAAACTGGGCGTATTACTCCCCGGAATGGGATCTATCTCCTCAACGTTAATCGCTGGTGTAATGGCTATTAACAAAGGAATTGCAGAACCAATTGGTTCTTTTACTCAAATGAATACCATTCGGTTAGGAAAACGGACCGAAAATCGGGAGCCAAAAATCAAGGACTTTGCGCCGCTGGCTAAAGTTAAGGACATCGTTTTTGGTGGTTGGGATATTTTTCCAGAAAATATGTTCGAAGCGGCAGTTCACGCCGATGTATTAAAACCGGAATTACTCAATAAGATCAAGGCGCCATTGAAGAAGATCAAGCCCATGAAGGCCGTCTTTGATCCCAATTACGTTAAAAAACTAAACGGTACTTATATCAAGAAGGGCAAGACCAAAATGGATCTGGCCAAGGCGTTGATGAGTGATATCAAAAAATTCAAAAAGGACAATAAGTGCGAGCGTCTGGTCATGGTTTGGTGTGGTTCTACCGAAATTTATTTAGCTCCAGGAGCGGTACATAGTACCATCGAGAAATTTGAAAAAGGACTGGAAAAAAATCACAAAGACATCGCTCCCAGTATGATCTATGCCTACGCAGCGATCAAAATGGGCGTTCCTTACGCGAACGGTGCACCGAACCTTTCTGCCGATATTCCTGCTTTAACCAAACTGGCACAAGACCTTAACGTGCCGATTTGTGGTAAAGATTACAAGACTGGTCAGACACTGATGAAAACCATTCTTGCACCGGGTTTAAAGGCGCGTTCATTGGGTGTAAAAGGTTGGTTCTCTACCAATATTTTAGGTAATCGAGATGGAGAGGTACTGGATGATCCAGACAACTTCAAAACCAAAGAAGTTTCCAAATTAAGTGTCCTGGAACAAATCTTTGAGCCGGAAAAAAATCCAAGTCTCTACGGTGATATCTACCACAAAGTAAGAATCAATTATTACCCACCTCGTGGTGACAACAAAGAGGGTTGGGATAATATTGACATTCGGGGCTGGCTGGATTATGATATGCAAATTAAGGTTGATTTCCTTTGTCGGGATTCTATTTTAGCCGCACCTTTAGTCTTGGATTTAGCGTTATTATTGGATCTTGCCAGTCGAGCTAAAATGGGCGGAATTCAGGAATGGTTGTCTTTCTTCTTTAAGTCACCACAGACCAAAGAAGGATTGCCACCGATGCACGATATCTTTAAGCAATTGATAAAACTGGAAAATACTTTGCGTTATATTCAGGGCGAAGATTTGATCACGCACCTTGGATTGGATTACTACAACGAATTATAGGAATTTTAAGAATATGTTTTACGGTGTAAAACAGGCTGAAGGCACCTCGTTGATTTATTGACGGGGTGTTTTTTTGTTTGAGAATATTGGTTATATTGAGAAAGAAGTAGCGAGCGCCGGACAGATTGTCAGATCGGGCAGGGTTACTAAAATGGTTATTATACTGTGCATAACGCCCATTTCAGCGCCTTGATTGATGAAAATATATTTCGCCTTTTATCTCAATCTATTTAATCACCATTCCTAAATTTTCTTATCTAGACGATTTTCAGGATCGTCAACGGTCGCCCCTGAAACTCAATAACCCCACCTTTTTCCAGATGCAAAAGCGCCTGCCCAATCGGCGATTGAATAGAAATACAATAAACGGTAATTGCCTCTGCCACTATTTTTCCCATCCCAATACTCATAAAGTAAATCCCTCGATCGGTTCTGACAAGTGCTCCCGGCGTAACGGTAGCGTAGGTCGCTTCCATATCTAGTCGGTCTAAGTCTGAGGAGAGTTGAAAAGCTTTGCTAAGCTGCACTTCGTGCCGTTGTTGTTCCAGTTGCATCATGGCGCGGCCCGTCTCGAATTTATCTCCGGCACTGCTTTTGGTTTCTCCGTCGCGGGATTCGATGGCGGCCGCGACCGCTTGTTCCGCTTGCGCGATTTTTTCCTGAACCAGCGTTTGCAGTTGGTGGAATACAAGATTTTTTAGGGTAGTTAGATCCATTTTTTTTAAGGAATGGCGATTAAATAAATGCAGATTCTAGGCGAACTATTCTAAGCTAAAAGAGATTAGACTTTGGTAAAGATACTAAGGATTAATAAAAGAATAACTTATAACATTTGGCTGCTTAATTGGCTCCTACTCTTTGTTGGTGAAAAACTCATTATAACCGACCCAAACCTTTATAACTTATTTTTTAATTGATCCTAACCATTTTTGAAAGCGTATTTCTATCAAAATGATGAAAACCGTTTTCTATCAATTTATAAAAAATAAAATTAGTTGCACTATGAACTTTATGATATATTGCTTGTTTTGAACAGTCTATGAATTCCATAAAATTTACCGATTCAATCTGTTCTGATAAGGCGCTGCTGCCCTGGCTGGGTAAAACCAGTAAGATGCTTCGGATGTTTATGAAAGTAAATTTTGCCAATCATGGTTTTGATTTAACGCATGAGCAGTTTATATTGATTGCGCACCTTTATCGGGAAGATGGAATCGCCCAAAAAAATCTGGCTTTTATTACCGATAGAAATAAAGGACCAATGGCCAGACTACTACGAACTGCGGAAAAGAAAAAACTGGTTACCAGGATTTCTTGTGAAAAAGACAAACGAGTTAATCGGGTTTATCTGACGGATGAAGGGCGAGCCGTAGTTGAAAAGTTAAAACCCGTGCTGGAATCCTGTCAGGCACAATTGCAGGAGGGTTTAACGCCCTCGGAGATTACCAGTATGATTACTATTTTAAAGAAAATCCAAAATAACATTTCCTGATTTGGGAATAACGAAACGAACCCCTTTTATGAGACAAATTATTATCAGCGTCATAGGAATTTTAATTATCGGTCTGGGATTTTTGGGAAAAGAAATGATGGCGAATAAGAAAAAGCCGGAACCTGAAAAAGAAGCACGGACTGTTCCAACCGTTTTTACTCAAAAAGTAAAAAATAGTAGTACGCCCATCGCCGTTACTGCTAGCGGAAATCTGGCCGCCCGGGATCGGATCGAAATATATTCTGAAGTACAGGGTATTTTTGAATACAGTGCCCACTCCTTTAAGCCAGGAATCAGCTACCGAACGGGAGAGATTTTATTACAGTTAAATAGCGACGAATACCGTGCTGGCCTACGATCTCAAAAGAGTACGCTTTACAATCAAATTGTTGCTGCTTTACCTGATCTGCGCTTTGATTATCCGGATGCTTTCCAAAAATGGCAGGATTACGTCACCTCTTTTGATGTGGAGAAACCCTTGCGAGCATTGCCTCAAACCACTTCTGACAAAGAAAAGTTATTTATTGCGGGCAGGAATATAAATTCTATCTGGTTTAATGTCAAGAACGTTGAGGAGCGGTTGTCGAAGTATACTATTTAGTGACTGAACGAAAACACCTTCCCTTCCAACAGTTTCCCATTCCGCCAGCTCCAAAATTGGTCACAACGGATCAGACAACTGAAAAAATACTCCAGTGCTTGACTTATATGATGTAATATTTTTATATCAAGGCCTGTTTCTTTTAGCAGGGACAGACCACTCCTTTGAAAATAACTCAACAATTAAATTACGCAGCATTTAAATACCTTACTGTACTCAACAACTCCTGCTCCATCACTATCTTACCCAATCTTTTTAAGTTGTATGACAATACGCTCCAACCCACATATCTTTTAAATCCATGTAATCCTTTGTCCGGTACTTTATTTGCTCCGCAATGTTCCAGTTCATTTATATTCGCTTCTACTGCACTGTGCTTTCTTCTCTTTTCTACAAAATCATCTTGTGATTCTAGTAACTCCTGCTTGCCTGACTTCTTTCCTGGTTTTGGCATCACCACCAAATCAAATTGTTTGCTTAAAAAATCATAGCCTAACTTTGAATAAAATCCGCGATCAAAACTGATACTGGATAATTTATACCCCTGACCAAATTTATTTCCCAGTCGTCTCCCTAATTCTATGGTCGTTTCTTTATCTACCTCTTTTACCATTACCTTGTGATCCACTATAAAATGGTATTGATCCGTTGTAATTTGAACGTTGTGTCCTAACTCTACAGGACGACCTATTTTTCCTTTGGCCAACCATTCTGTGTGTTCTTCAAATATCGAAAATATCTTTTCTTCATGAGGTATCTTTTCTCCTTGCAATAGCCTTCGATCTACCTGATCTGATAGCTTCAACAGATAATCATGGTATTTTTTAAGGGCAATAAGCAGTATTAAAGCTTTTTTGCTACCAACATTTTCTAACTGAACCATCGTTATAACAACACGTTTACTTACTTCATTTGATACAGACAGATAATCTTTTGTCGCGACCTCCAAACGTTCCTTATAGTTTTTTCCTTTCTTCCTGTGTATATTCGCTACCCGATTGTATGCTTTTTTTGACTTGTCAAACCATACCTTTATCTTCCCCCAGCCCGACAACTCAAACTCCTCTTTTAACAACTCTATCACAGAGATAGATTTTCGTATACTATCCCATAAAAGCCATATATCGGTCGGAAAATGAATCGTCGTCTCTACCGCATAACTATCTGTTTTTAATTCCAAATTTATCTCAGTATCTAGTCCTTTTTTATCTTCGCTTTTTTTTAATTTATGACCCGCCTCTACTACCACTGCACTTATCTTATCCATCGTCTCTTCGTCCAACAGAACCACATTATCTTTTATGGTTTGTAGCGCATAATATTTTTTCTTCTCCCAATCTGTTGTCAAATTATGAACTCCCATTATTCCTCTAACCGCCATATCGAAATTTGAAATATGCTGTAGCCGATCATAATCAATATCTAAATTTTGACGGATACTGCCTAAAACTAATATCTCCCAAAGCGTCATCCCAGTGCGACCTGTCTCTTTTTTTCCTGCCAATATTTTACCTTCTAACAATTTAAATACCTTCTCATTTACCTCTTTAGTCAGGAAAATGTACTGCAATCCACTCAACAATTGGGAGAGTTGATCTCGACTTCGCTTGTCTATTTCTACCTCCGAAATTAACTGGGCACCAAATTCTAATTGCTGTTCAAATCGTTTTCTCATAGTAATTGATCTTGAATCTTTGTGAAATTTAAATTAGTAAAATAACTATGTATCTCATTGTTAGTCATTTAAACATGAAAATACAAAATATTTATCTATTTTACATCATTAAATGGCGTCTTATTTTACTGATTATCAAGAAGTTAAGAGTTTTCGGTCAGATACTAAATAATTAATACAAATATAATAAATAAAATCAATGTAATAGATTTTTTAACAAAAAAAATCCATTAGAAGGAAATATATATCATATAGCCCTTTTTACTAGC
>Ga0114953_1001034_pt1 | contig 20005 bp, 19 predicted proteins | sample SidtaG_FD_87298 | JGI IMG/M metagenome (GOLD analysis project Ga0114953, IMG submission 87298) | Marine algal microbial communities from Sidmouth, United Kingdom - Sidmouth_Male2 metaG | ecosystem: Host-associated > Algae > Red algae > Unclassified | place: Sidmouth, United Kingdom | collected...
ATAATATTGGACATAAAGTATATATTATTACATAATATATAAGATTTCAAACTACTAGTCTCGTTTTAATCTATGTTAATAACTTACTGAGTAAGTAAAAATTATACGTATTAGGGAGAAGCGTATATTATGAAAATTAATAATATTGTACATATTACAATTTAAACAATATTTCAAATAATATTTATATTACAGATATTCGCTAAATTACTAAATAGGGAAGCTAATTTTGAGAATATGATTTATAAACTATTAAGAATATTTGAATAAAGTAATACGCAGTTAAGTACTATATTTTGGTTACCCTGTAGGATAAGCAATATTTACTTATAGTGTAAGTATATATTACAATCCTATTAAAAAAAACCTTAATTCACATGAATATAGGCACTAGGCCGCAAACTTAAAATAGTAGTTTGTTAAATAGAAGAAGAGAAATTAGACTTTGAGTAAGTAAGAGATATAATAGAGGTCATGTCAAAAAAATCCAGTCAGCATAACCATGAATGTATACTGACTGGAGAATTATCGAAGAATATAAGTAATATAATATTACTAAAGTTTACATCATCCGTTTAGTGTACTCTTCAATAGCCTTTGAGACATTGGCACTAGGCTGGGATTCGATGTACAATTCTAAAGCTTCATCGAAAACATCTTGAATTTTTTTACGATCCCAGAATGCTATTGCTTTGATTGATTTAAGTTTATCAGCATTAATCCTGAAAGTAGATACTACAGTCTCTGGTTCAGGTGGAGTAGGGGAGTGAACTTCCTGCTTTATAGTTGGAGGTTTTTGCATCAGAGGCTTTGCCTCATGCACTGTGTCCACATGTGGTACTGGATCTGCATCTGGAATGAGCGTATTTAGTCGCTTTCTACCGATACTATTTTTAAAATCTTTTGCCATGTTTATTTAATTTATTGAGCCTCCTTGTGGGCAGCGACTATCTCTAAACTTAAGTTTTTATAGTCCTTTGCACCGTTGCTACTCGGGGCGTATGAGAAAATATCAAGATCATCAATGGGCGCCTCCACTAAAGCGATATTCTTACGAATCCTCGTTTTAAAGACCTTATTTGGAAACATATCCTCAATCATCTCTGCTATATTATTATTAAGTACTAGGCGCTTATCAAATTGAGTAAGGAAAACACCAGTTACTTCTACATCCTTATTCAGTCTAGCCTTTATTTTTTCGAGTATGAACATGAGTTTATCCAATCCTTTCATCGAAAAGTACTGTGCATCTAAAGGGATATAAACTTCATTACAAGCAGTTAAAGCATTGATAGTCAGCAATCCAAGTGATGGAGGACAATCGATAATGATATAGTCGTATAATCCTATCCAAGCACTTATTAGCTCTTTAAGCACATATTCTCTACCAGGGACATTGCTCAATTCTACCTCAGCCACCGATAAATCTAAGTTGGACGGTATTATATACAAGGTATCGGAAACTTTATGGATTGGGGCTGGAGCTTTGTCGGTAAGAGCATCATAAATGCTAACCTCTGCCTCTTCGTGTCCAAAAGAATCGCTTAGATTTGCTTGTGGATCCAAATCAATAAGCAGGACTTTTTTACCCAATTTACTAAGCGCAACCCCTATGTTTTGTACTGAGGTTGTCTTACCTACCCCTCCTTTATGATTTGCAACTGCAATAATATTTGTCATGGTTATAATTATATATTTGCAATATTACAAAATAATATAATATGTTCATATAAGATTGTAATTTATTTTAATACGATAAAGTGAAACTTATTATTGATAATTGAAATATGGCAAAGTAATTGAATTACACAGCAGAGAAAAAAATATTATTACAATGAGAAATTTACTTACCCTCCTTTTCGCATTTATTTGCGTAATCGGATTTGCACAAGAATATGAGGTTGGCCTCAAAGGTGGTGTCAATTTATTCCATGGAGACTTAGTACCTGATATAGTAGACTTAGATGCCATTGGATATGGTGGTGGTCTTTTCGCTAGATACCATTTCAATCCAAAATTTAATATTAGAGTTTCGGCTAATTATGGTCAATATACGGGATCAGATTTAAATACTCCAGAGCGTGCAGCTCGAGGATACTCCTTTGAGTCTACTCTAATCGACTTTACGGTAGGGACAGAATGGAACTTATTGGGCGTTAATATCTACCAGAACCAAAAAAGATTCAGTTCAACCTTTACACCTTATCTATTTTTAGGAGTAGGTGCTAACATGGCTGATGTTACGGTGGCTACGACACTTGAGGGAAATTCTCTGGATCCTATAGACGCACTCAAAGAATATCCTAGTATATCTATGGTAGTACCCATGGCTTTTGGTATTAGGTACAGCTTAAATAAGATAGTCATAGGTATCGAAGGCACGCTTACTGCAGGCCTCAACGATTATCTTGATGGTTTTAGCAAATCTGCTAATCCGCAAAACAATGATTGGTACACCTCTATAGGTATCACAGTAGCCTACAGAATAGGAGAATCTGCTAGTAGTTATATGAGTGACGATGAGCCTAATGAATACTTGGAAGAGGAGGATATTTATGGAGAAGATGAATATGAGGAGGAGGAGAATGATGAGTATGAAGATGATAATTACTAAAAATTCACTTTAATAAAATATAATAAAATAGGCTGCATCTTGTTTGATGCAGCCTATTTCTTATTTGTTACTGTCGACTGATTTGCTGTCTTTATTTTTAACACCTGTATTAAAAGGAATCAGGATCAAACAATTCATCTAAGTATATTGACCTAAATCCACTAGTATAATTGTCTCTACAATCTTCTAGTCCACTTCTCATAATACTTATACAAGTACCAGTAGGATAGGCATCCTCGCGATGTTCGCGCTGCAAGAAGCAATGACCCAATTCATGAAAAACAACCAATTCTTTCAGCAGACTACTGGCATTTCCAAGCAGAAAGGATTCGTCAATGACGATATCATTAGTTAAGACATTAGGTCTCGAACATTGTCCTGCAACATTATCACCATTGATAGAGCTTATATGCGCAGTTATAATGGCTTCATTTAGGTCGATTTCAAAACCACGCGCCTTAGCCTCTTCCTCGAAAGTCTGAAAATAACTATGAAGTCTCTCGTCGACATTGTTGTACACTTTTTTCGTTTCGGGTTCCTTACAAGCTGCAAGCGACAGGCCTATGCACAATATGAGTTGAGATTTTTTAAACAAATTTGTTGGATTTATACAAATATGAATTCTTTTGGGCGGATACACAAGAACCAAAGGCTTTAATTGTGTATTTTAGTATTCCCTACGCTGTTTTTTTGGGAGTATCACGCTGAAAAAGCGTGACCAGGCTGTCCATGACTCCGCGTTCGCTTTGGTCCTTCGGACTCCACCTTAACAGGTGGATCATTACCATCCTTTACTCGGTGTTGGTTATTCTAAATTATATATGGTAAATAATATACTGTTCTTATGTAGAGGGGCCGAAAGGCAGTGCTTAATAAGGTATATTATGTTTAGTAGAAAACTATAACATTATTCTATAACTAGATTGAGCAAACCATGCATAGTGAAGGTTATGTGCAAATTACAAATGAAGGAAGTCCAGAATACCATTATGCTATCACAGATCATTTAGGGAATACTCGTCTCGTATATTACGATAAAAATCTTAATGGAAAAATAGAAAGTGCTTCACAGATTGTTCAAGAGAATCATTATTATCCATTCGGTTTAAAAATGAAGGGTGCTTGGACAGGGGATGAGAATATAACCACAACTGCAAATAATCTCAGAACCAGAACTACAGCTGCTATGGTAGAGATGGAGTTGTTTTCTCTATGGATATTCCTAACCAAAATGTTTCATCCCATTACCCTCGAAGCTACCCAATATATCTGCAAAAAAATGATTTAGAAGTATTTACATTATTTCAGAAGGCGATGTGGGAAAATCGAGGATCAGCGGCCGAGGAACCTAAGTATAATTTTGGAAATCTCGCCTACTGTATCAATGAAGAAATGGTTTTAAACCTAAAAGAAAATTGGCCAAAAAACATTTGTCTTTATTGGAAAGGATTCTTTTATCAAGCCTTAAATGAGTCTAATAGCATTGGTGCGAATGAAAAGCTAAACTCACAAAGAGTAGTAAATATATTGGGTTTATAGAAGTTTGCAACTCCTATCTCTTAAAATTTAATCAATGTCATAATCTATTAAAAAACGCCAGTTAGTGGTAAAATTAAAGAGATTTTTAGTCTAAGAAGAATACGATTATTGCGTTATTTAATCTATAACAGAAAAGGGATAAATTCTGAAATCATAGTTAAACCCTATGGGTAAATTTGTTCTCCAAATTGTTATTCTCAAAGAACACTGTTAATTCTTAAATAAACACATTCGCGGAACCGAATAGGTGGAGCTCGACAAAGCTTGTCCCGAATGGAGTGAAACGGAACTTCGGGGCGGAGCGCGTAGAGGCTAGGGGGTGAAGTGGTATCCCATTTTTTTCTTTTGAAAAATGGGGTAGTAACGGAACACCCGACCCCTCGCGATAGCGACAGGGTAGACCCCAAATTACACAAATCCAAGCTATACCTAATAATATTCGTTATGTTAAGCAGAATCATCTTTATCTTTCAGATGTAACAATAAAATTAAAATCTACGTCATTATTAAAGTAGGATAAGTACATAAGCTTAAACCTTTACGACACTACTAGGTCTAATAATTGCACACCAAAAAATCAAAATCAATGACCACATACCTCAACTGTGCGGTGGGAACACTCCAGGCATACGTACCTAGTGCCGCATCTCCATGGAATGATCAAAGGGTAAAACATCTATACAGACGTATCGGTTTCGGTGCAAATGCAGCGATGATCGAATCTGCGCTAGCGAAATCACCAGCGGCAATAGTAGATGAGCTCGTAGACGGGGCGCTCAGCCAAGCACCAATGACAAAACCTGTATGGGGCGATTGGGCAGTATCAGACTATGAAAATATCGAGGATCAAGCTGTCATCCAATATTATGAGCTTATTGACTATTGGTCCAAGGAATTTTTGAGTGAGAATCCGCTGCGCTCAAAGTTGGTGTTGTTTTGGTCAAATCACTTTGTGACTCGGTCGGAAGATTATCAATGTCCTTCCTATAATTATGACTATTTCAGAATACTCGAAGAAAACGCATTAGGCGATTTTAAGTCTTTCGTATATGACATCGGTATTTCACCTGCCATGCTAATCTATCTGAACGGAAACCAAAATACACGTTTCGAACCGAATGAAAATTATGCTAGAGAACTTCTAGAGCTTTTTACTCTAGGGAGGGATAATAATTATACTCAAGATGATATCGTAAATGTTGCACGTGCACTTACTGGGTGGAATGGATTTACGGAAGCTTGTGCTCCGATTAATTTTGTGCCCTCATTTCATGACAATTCTTCTAAGACCATTTTTGGGAAAGTAGGGGATTGGGGGTATGATGAATTGATTGACCTCATCTTTACGCAAAGGCGGTCAGAAACCGCCACCTATATTTGTACTAAGCTCTATACCTACTATGTAAATAGAGAAGCAAACGAGGATATCATCTCTGAACTGGCGCAAATATTTATGGATAGTGATTTTCAACTTGAACCAGTGTTGCGAACATTATTTAAGAGTGAGCACTTCTTTGATGAAGCTCATTTCGGAGGTAGAATTAAGAGTCCTATAGAATCTATATTTGGACTTATGAAGGAGGTGGAGTATCCAATAGAAACTCAACAAATAGACGGAGATAATTTCAATCAAGGACTCATCAATATATTCTTTGTTAACGGAGAAATGGGGCAAGCATTATTTAATCCAGTAGATGTGGCTGGATGGCCTGGCGACAGGAGCTGGATAAATAGTACGACCTTGAGTAGCCGTTGGAGTCTCGCCGATTTCATCATTTTTGATTTGTTTAACCAGCATAAGGATCGACTTATAAACATGGTAAAATCTTATGTGAATAATAGCAATGATCCAGCATTCATTACTAAACAAATCATTGACTTTCTTATACCAACTACCTTGCAAAAAGCAGTCGACTACGAAAATGGTCTAATGGCATTTAAATATGAAGTACCAGAAAATTATTTTCAAGATGGTTCATGGAATCTGGACTGGGAACAAGAAATAGTGGCAGCACAAATTGCTTTACTGCTGCGCTATATTTCTCGGCTTCCAGAATTTCAAATGGCATAAATTAACTCTCCATCATCAAATTTTTTTAAAATAATAAGATATGTGTGATCACGATATAAAATCAGATGCGGCAGAAACGGAAGGAAGTAAAGTTGAACATGGGAAAGCGCATGAAAAGGCGCACAAGGATTGGAGTCGTCGTTCTTTTCTAAGAGGCCTAGGCATCACGGGGGGCATGGGTTTGGTGCTAGGACAACTCCCAGTAAATGCACTTTCGTCCTCACCACTAAGTGTACTTTTAGATGGAGCAAATTCTGACAGAATCTTGGTCATGATAAGACTTAAAGGTGGAAACGATGGTCTTAATACATTGGTTCCTTTATATAACTATGATACTTATAGAACCAACAGACCACAGCTAGCAAAGAGTGAATCTGATGTAATAAAATTGAGTGATGAGCATGGCCTGAATTCAAATCTAGCACCCTTAATGCCACTATGGAATGAGGGCAAAATGAAAATTGTAAACGGAGTAGGATATGACAATCATAATCTATCTCATTTTAGGTCTACGGACATCATTACCTCGGGTAGTGATGCAAATGTAGTAGAGAGCTCTGGATGGCTGGGTAGACATCTAAATGATTGTTTTCCTGACTTTTTGACTAATCCACCAGCGCACCCACCTGCGGTGCAAATAGCTGGCGCGGGTAGCATACTTTTTAGCGGTGGGGAAGGAGCAGTTGAAGATTATGCGCTTTCAGTGGCAAGCCCTGAGCAGTTGTTTGAGATAGCTAAAACGGGAAGATTGTATGAGTTGGATAACTTGCCAGAATGCACTTATGGGGAGCAGCTTGGATTTTTAAGGTCAGTGGCAAATAGTACTTTCAGATATGCTGAGGTGATCAAGGAAAAATACGATGAAGCGGAGAATGATGTAGCTTATACAACTGCACTTGGCCAGCAATTGGGTCTGGTAGCAAGATTGATAAAAGGTGGATTGAAGACACAGTTTTACGTGGTCACTTTGGATGGATTCGATACGCATGCTGATCAAGAGAATAGCCATGATCGGCTGATGGCCGAGTTGAGTGGTGCAGTAAGTAATTTCTTTGAAGACCTGAGGCTTTCAGAAATGGATGATGATGTATTGGCGATGACTTTTTCTGAGTTCGGTAGAAGAGTTCAGGAGAACGCTTCGGCTGGAACGGATCACGGAACTGCTAGCCCAACTATGATGTTTGGACCAAGTTTAAATGGCAACGGCTTTATAGGTACGAATCCTAATCTGGATGATTTGGACTCTAATGAGAATCTTAAATTCACAACCGATTTCAGACAAATATATGCCACTGTGCTTGAAGAATGGTTGTGTATAGATGCAGCGCAAGTGAACGCACTTTTGTATGACGATTTCGAGCGACTAGCCTTAGGACTGGAATGTGAAGGCGTATCGACAGTAAATGAGAGCGATTTCGGTTTACAGGTGCATAATATTCGCTATGATGCTGTTGGGAAGGCGTATGTTTATTATGAGCTTGCTCAAATGCAGTATGTGAAAATAGAGATTTTTAATATCTCTGGGCAGCTTGTCACTACACTTCAGAATGGTAGACAAACCAGAGGAAGCTATACCCAAGCTATTAACCTAAAGCGGGGTTTAGCTATGGCACCTTATGTGTATAGGCTGTCTGTCAACGGTAAAGGTTATAGCAGGACTTTCTCTTTGCATCGAACATAGGCACCTATTTTTTACGTGTCTTGCTACCAGTTTTGACAGCTACCTTCCAATTGTGGACTCATTTGGGCATTAAAATCATTTTATGGATATTGTGCTACAAATTTCAACCTAGCTTTACTTGCCTACATGCAAGAAGACGACATACATTTGGATCATCAACTAATGCAGCGAATCAGCGCAAGCGATAATCTTGCTTATGATATGCTGTTTAGGAAGTACTACGTGTACCTGTGTGGAGTGGTATTTCGTATGATTCAAGATAAACAACAATCTGAAGATGTTGTGCAAGAGGTGTTTTTAGAGATTTGGCGTAAGCGAGAAACTATAGAGGTAAAAAATGCAGTTAAGTCGTATCTGCATCGAGCATCCATCAATAGAACTCTAAATCAGCTAAAAGCAAAAAAAGTAAATTTTGCGGAAGAGGAATCTTTGAAAACTGTGGTATCAAGTAATTCCACGCCACTTCAGAAGATGCAGGGAGAAGAACTAGAAAGTGTGATAAATAAGGCATACTTAACACTCCCTGATCGCTGCAGAATTGTATTTACAATGGTAAAACACGAGGGTTTATCTTACAAATTAACTGCTGAAAAGCTTGAAATATCTATCAAAACAGTAGAGAATCAAGTGTCTAAAGCATTGAAAATAATGAGAGCAGCAATAAATAAATATAAAAGCGAATCGGAGTAGGGGGAAACCCCATTTTCGTTGTCTTAAAAGCATACGATTTAGTAATATATGATCGAAGATAAGATAATAGAGATTTTGATAAAGGGGGCTCATAGTGAGCTTACCAACGAGGAAGCAGTGATCTTAGCTAGATTTCAAGCTGAGTCTGAAGATAACTACAGCTTTGTGGAGGAGAATAGTCTGATTTTAGGCAGTTTATCTATAAATGTAGTTGCAGAGCCAGCATTATTTGATGTTGAGCAGGCGTTGACAGCAGTTAACCGGAAAAAAGATCAAGGTGAGGTAATTCGTAATCTAAATACGAAGGTACTTACCGATCGTAAAAAAAGTAATTTTAACTGGTTGAGTCTTGCTGCCGCATTAGTTTTGTTGGTCGGTATATGTACACTTATATATACGTTTAGTAACCAGGGTGTCGATAACATTGTTTTTAGTACCACCGATCAGTCTAAGTTATTTATTCTCGATGATGGGTCAAAAGTAACACTCAATAAGCTCAGCACCCTAGAACTTACACCAAATTTCGGTTTAAATCTCAGGGAGGTTTTCCTTCAAGGAGAAGCTTTTTTTGAAGTTAATAATCAAGACAATCAACCTTTTATCGTACATGCTAACGATGTTCAGATTGAAGTTTTAGGTACAGCTTTTAATATTGACTGTAGTCCTAAACTAAGTACTATGAATATTTATGTCAAAGAAGGTAAGGTCAAAGTTTCTAGCAACAAATCGAATACTAAGGTAATCTTAACTGCTGAGCAAGGTGCTATATATAACAAAGAGGACTACACTTTGTACAAGCAAAAAATGGGTAGCAAAAATTCGATTTCTTGGTTGACGGATAGTTTAAGTTTTAACAACGTTTCCTTAGATCAAGCCATTCAGGAAATAGAGTCGCACTTCGATATAGATATAGAACTAAGTAATGAAGCTATCTCAGATTGTAAGTATACTTCACTTTTCAACCATCCCAATCCAGAAGAAGTATTGGAGACATTATCTGCTGTATTTGATGTCCAAATAGTTAAGCAAGGTACATCCTCTTACCAGCTTATGGGTGGTACCTGCAAATAATTCTTACTTTTCTAAGGATAGAATGTCTGCCTATCAAATCTTTTATTAGTTTTTAGCATTTTTTTGATTAATTCGACTAGGTTTCACGTTCTATTTGTATAGTGGGATTAAAAATGGATATGCGGCTCTTTTTACTTTTAATTTATTTCCTAGGTATAGGATGTCTATCTCTATCTGGTCAAACTTCACTAAACAGGGAAATTGATTATTCAATTAGTAATGCTAGTGTTGCTGGTGCACTAATAAAACTGAGTAAAGAAACGGAAATCAATATTGCTTTCAGTAATTCTATTCTCCCAGAAGGTAAGCGATTAGATATAAATGTCGAAAATCAGTCTATTAAATACATATTAAGGACTATCCTTAAAGGTACAAACGTCTCCTATAAGATGGTATCCAATCAATTAATTCTGTTCCGTGAGAATACACAGGAGTTAGAAACTATTAACATTAATGGATACATAGAAGATCAATCTACCGGGGAACGTTTAGTAGGTGCAAATATTTATAATCCAAACAATGCGTACGGAACGGATAGTAATGAATATGGTTTTTTTAGTTTTGCGGGAGTACCTAATATAGATAGTATTTTTATATCCTATCTCGGATATGAAACTCAAAAGATATTGTTGGGAAATGTTTCAAATCAGTCCTTGACGATAAAGCTTATACCTATATTTTTTGAAACGATTGAAGTAACTGCATCAGAGGAGTCAGAAGAATTTATTCGGCGTCCACAATCTGGAGTAGATAGACTTGATCTAAGTGTATTACGCAGTATTACAGGGATAGGAGGAGAGGCAGATTTATTTCAGTCAGCCTATCAGCTTAGCGGCGTGAACACAGGAGCTGATGGGGTAGGGGGTTTACATGTACGCGGAGGAAATCTAGATCAGAATCTAGTTTTACTTGATGGAGCACCTATCTATCGTCCAGAACATGCTATAGGTATACTTTCTGTATTTAACTCTGATGCACTAAGAAGCGCAAAGATCTATAAGGGAAATTTTCCAGCCAAATTTGGAGGCCGTCTATCTTCTATCATGGATGTAAAAACCAAGGAAGGTAATAATCAAAAATATGAGGGAAAGTTAACTGTAGGTTTGCTTACTGCCAAGGCTTCAGTGCAAGGTCCCCTGATCAAAAATAAAGCATCCTTTTTTGTTTCTTATCGAAGAGCATTGACAGATTTATACCTTCCAGAAATTACAAGAATTATTGCGGAAAGGGATAGTGTGGATGGATTTTCGAATTATTTATTTTACGATCTGAATGTGAAAGCTAATTTTATGGCTGGGAAGAGTGATAGATTTTATCTCAGCTACTATGAAGGTAGAGATGATTTCTTTAACAGAAAGCAACAGCCTACTTACAGAGACTCTTTTCCTGCCGCAGACGGAGTACTTTTACCTGGTAGCTTCATGGATGGAAATACAGAGGAATTATTTTGGGGAAATAAGATGGCTTCATTTCGGTGGAATCATTTATTTGGAGGCAAGATTTTTGCCAATACTACTGCATACCTTTCAAGATTTAGCTTTTACTCATCAGATATATTTCAGTCAGAAGGTATATACGATATAGGTCGCCGTGACTTAATATATGTAGAGCGGGAGTTCACTTCTGAAGTTGTGGATATTGGATTGCGAACAGATTTTGAATTTCTACATTCAGATAGAATGAATTTTAAATTTGGTGCTGGCATAATTAAGCATACTTTAAGCCCAGGTTCTTCACAAAACGGCGTAGAATTGCAAGACTTACCAGATATAGAAATTGATTTTCTCAATCTATCGGTCAGAGATTCTTTACAGTTAATAGATATAAATGCCATTGAAGGATTAGCATATTATGAAACAGGTATATCCATCAATCGTCAGCTGTATCTTACGCTTGGCCTACACGGTAGGTATTGGAAGTACGATGATTACAATCACCTTTCTATTTTGCCCCGTATCGGTATAGATTATCAATTGTCTGATGATATTTCAATATCGGCTTCCTATTTGGAGATGGTGCAATATATGCACCTTTTAACTAAATCTGATATTGGATTACCAGGCGATATATGGGTGCCTTCCTCAAGTAATTTAGTTCCTGAGACAGCTACACACTTCCAGATAGGTGCTAAGCTGGAGCTGAGAAAGGACCTTGAGATAAACATAAATGCGTACTATAAAGAGTTTAATAATCTAGTTGAGTTTTTGGAAGGGGACTCGACAAATTTATTGAATGCATTAAATTATGAGTCTAAAGTCACGCAAGGGGTAGGTACAAGTAAAGGCATAGAACTGACGGCGGCAAAGTCAGGAGATCACTTTGCAGGAAAGTTAAATTATACGTTATCCAAAACAGACAGACAGTTTGATGATATAAATGAAGGACTTACTTATCCTTATAGATTTGATCTAAGACATACTTTCAGCTTGACTGGTGTATATACCTTTAATACAAAGTGGAGCGTCAACGCCAATTTTATCTATAGCTCTGGTATTAATCTAACTATTCCTACGAGTAAGTATGGGGTCCCCTCACCGTTTCCTGGTGTCCCTCCAACTCCTACGCTAATCTTTTCGAGAAAGAATGGTCAAAAGCTGCCACCAAACCACAGATTGGATATAGGGATGAATTACAAATTTGAGAAATGGGGTTTAAGAAATAGTCTCCACATAGGGATTTACAACGTCTATAATAGTATTAACCCTATTTATTATAGGTTGAGGCGTAATCCACAAGATCGTAGTAAAATTCAGTTTGTATCTGTAAGTCTCCTGCCTATAACTCCATCTATTAGCTATTCTGTCAGATTCTAAAATGGCAATTGGAGCTTCTTAAAGTAGAATTATGGGATATTAGCAAGAAATAAGCTATAAGAATGGCTATTTGTGTTAAATTTCAATATCTTTGACATTTAGCGACATAAGCTCGAAAATGTATAAAATCAATAAAATTTTATTTACAATCATAATCTCAGGAATGTTCTATTCTTGTGAAAAAGAGGTTGTGTTGAATTTTGAGGAGGAAGAGCAAAGTTTAGCTATTTTTAGTCTATTTTCACCTAATGACGTATTCAATCAAAATTTTGATGTAGAAGTTTCTACCACTCAGTCGATACTAGATAATTCTGATTTTGAATTTTTGGAAAATGCTAATGTTACTATTACCTCTGAATTGATTGGAGCAACAGAAGAACCTATTTCTGAAAAATTGTCTTTTACGAAGCTGAATAACAAGATTGTCTACCGAACGGATAATACTTTGCCTAAGGATGGGTACACATACATGCTAACCGTTGAAAATGATGGTTATCCCACAGTTAGCGCATGGAGTCATGTTCCTGCTATTACAGAAATCCAAGATTTAGAGCTCAGCGAGTTTAAGAAAACAAAACAGAATCAGTTGCCTGGAAACACTAGGTACTTTTCAAATGCAACGTTTAAAATTAATAATAAATTAAACATACAAAACCACTATCATCTTTTAGTGTGGTTGCGTTTTCCGAATGGATGGAGGTCAGTATATATTGAAGATGACCTTCTACAAGAACAATTAGGTGCCAAGGCTACTATCATAAATGCAGAAAGCAGTCTCGTCTTTTTTGGTGCTCATTTTGATGATGATAATTTTGAAGATCAAATACAAACCTTAAATTTTGATATCGCTTTTAGCCTTAGTGAGAGTGACTTTCCAAATGAAATAAAGTTTGAGTTACGTTCCGTGTCTCAGGATTATCACAATTACTTTGTTGAAGGGTATAGATCTTCAAAAGCTGGAAATAATCCTTTCTTTGTAGCATCGGATAACATATCTAATAATATCGAAAATGGCTACGGGGTTTTTGCAGGATATGCTACTAATGATGTCATAGTTCCTTTTAGAAAGTAAGTATTCTACATTATACTCTCTAATGTATTATATAATTCTATCTCTACCTCACTAAAATCCATATCAGCATAGAATTCTTTTTTGACCATATATAAGAGTTCCTTTTTACGCTCAAGAGTAGGAAAATATAGACCTTGATAGGACATCAGAATACTCTTATTCACCTCATCAGTATTTGCCTCGATTTCATTTAAGATTTGAGAGTAAACTTCTTCGTTTACATTATCAAGTACCATTGCCTTTTCTTCAGGTGTAATTACCTTATCTGCTAGTGCAGAATACAAAAGGAGAAATGCACAGAATTCTTTATTGTTCCATTTGGGGTGGGTACTAAGCGTGGAATTATTTAGTGATGGCTTCATACTTATTAAGATAAATTAAGAGACAAATTTACAATATATTTTCTTCTTTCAATATGTAAATTCTTCGACCCACGATAGGAGTGAACATGCAAGGCGGTCAATAGTGTGTGATGACTGGGTTGTGATTAGCTCTGTGAGAGACGATCAGAGATGTCCACAACACATGGTCAGAACCACTATAGATCGACTGAAATAAAACGGATAGCGTGAAATGGGCGCCAATAAAATGTTCTCGTCTGAATGGCATAAGTTATCAAATAGATATGTGGTCGTACATATTTTTGACGGAAAACACTCAAAAATTTAGTAGTGCCTAGAATCCTAGACATAATATATCAAATATAGATCTCCCCCTTTTTCTCTTTAAGAAATGTAGTGATTTGTTTTATTTCTTGTTCCTTGGATTTGGGAAAGATTAATAATACATCTTCTTCGTCTACAATGATATAATCTTCTAGTCCATCCACTACTGCGAGCTTATCTTTAGACATTCGAATCATATTATTATTACTATTGAAGAACAATACATTATCAGAATTCTTGCTATTGCCAAAGTCATCCTTGTCTGACTCAGCATGCAGGGACGCCCATGTGCCCAAGTCGGACCAGCCAAATTCTGAAGGAATAGTGTAAACATTCTGAGCCTTCTCCATGATAGCGTAATCAATAGATATACTAGGAGTGGTAGGGTAAGCCTTGTTTATGAATGCTTGCTCCTGATCGGTATTATAAAACTCATTTCCTTTAACTAGGATTTCATATATTTCATTTGCATTCTTTTGGAAAGCATCTATCAGCGACTTGACACGCCACACAAAAATACCAGCATTCCATAGATATGATCCCGATGTCACGAATGACTTAGCAGTCTCAAAATCTGGCTTCTCGGTGAATGCTTCTACTTTATGTATATTATCTTCATGAACATTTTCATACTTTATGTAACCATACCCAGTATCAGGTCGGGTAGGAGAGATGCCCAATGTAAGCAGTGCGTCATGCTTGGCTGTGTAGGCTAGACCTTGCTTAAGAACTTCGATAAAAGCATCCTCTTTGAGAATAATGTGGTCTGAAGGGGCTACTACCAAATTGGCATTTGGATTTAGTGCTGCTAACTTAAGCGCTGTGTATGCTATACAAGGTGCCGTATTATTACGAGATGGCTCGCACAGAATTTGATTATCTGTAATATAAGGTAAATGCTCCTTGACAAGGTTCTTGTAGATAGTATTTGTGACGATGAAGATATTTTCCTTTGGACATAGTTTTAGAAATCGATCACAAGTGTGCTGGATGAGAGACTTACCTGTACCCATAATGTCTAAAAATTGTTTAGGCCTCTTTACTCTACTAGCTGGCCAAAATCTACTGCCTACACCTCCTGCCATGATGGCCACATAGTTATACTTATTCATTTACATTTATTTTGATACCTAAAAATAATAATACGCAACGACTTTAAAACTGTTAGCTATTTTTTATTTCAATTTATATCTTTTAGGTGAATTTGCTTAAAATCAGTACTTTATAAGCTTTAATAAGAGCTTTATAATTTTTTCTTGTACATGGTTTACCTAAGCATTGTAAAGGATAGCTTAATTTGTCCTTCTTGATGATACTAACATGCAACCCTTCTATCTATTGAGTTGTATTTGATACTGACGATGTATAATTTTTACTTTTAAAAGCAAACCACATGAAGATCAATATTTATTTATTACTTTTTTTCACGTCTTTCGGAGCTAGTTTTACTCACGCTCAAGAAGTTCTATTGGATAAAGCACCTCGAGTATCGGGTTTTGTTAGTATAACTCCTATGGTCTCTAGTTTTGATGATCAGTTAGCTTATAGCCAAAGTGCAAGTGTGGCGGCTATTTTTAATCAAAAGTTCTACATTGGTTTTTTCGCTGAGTCACTATGGACCCGTATGGATCGTGGTCTCTATCAAAATAATGATTGTTGTGAACCAGCTTTTGGATCAACGGGACTAATGATCGGATCCATCATAAAACCTAAAAAGCTAATTCACTTTGATGTAAGGGCTAAAGTAGGATTGGGAGCTCTACGTGTAACCGATAATTCGTCACCAAGCACAATATTCGGTGACTTTGATAGTGACTACGAGCCAGTATTTGTAGCACATCCAAGTGCAGGAGTGGAAATCAATATCACCAAATTTTTTAAACTAAATACACACGTTGGGTACAGATATATAGGACATATTGATGATAATAACATTTCTAGAAATAGTATGAACGGCATTACTGGACAAATAGGTTTAGTATTCGGGTGGTTTGGTAGTAAGAAGGATAAAACTCCTCAAATAGATCCAGACGACGATTCAATGAGATTATAGACCACTAATTCTTCAATCTCTATTTTTGAAAGTTAAGATTAATACAAATATACATCGAGATCTTATAGAACAATGTAAGGAAGGCAAACGGGCGTCCCAATATCAGCTGTATAATAAGTATGCTGATGCGATGTATAATGTCAGTCTTAACATGCTTAAAAATCATCATGATGCAGAGGATGTTTTACAACTGAGCTTTTCTAAAGCATTTAATCACATTGCTGATTTTAATTATACCAGCACTTTTGGAGCTTGGCTTAAACGTATTGTGATCAATAACAGTATTAATAGTCTGAGAGCCAAAAAGGTAAGCTATGTGCATGTGGATGAAGTGCATCAAATACCTGAAGAAGGACAACGTGAAAAATTGTCTTTTCCGTATTCGGTAGATGCCGTGAAAAGTGCAATTCTAAAATTGCCAGATGGGTATAGAATAGTCTTGACTCTATATTTGCTGGAAGGGTACGATCATGTAGAAATTGCAGAATTGTTAGGTGTAGCAATTTCTACTTCCAAGACACAGTATAGTAGAGCAAAAAAGAAGTTAAAGCAAATATTAAATAACGGATGATGGATCCATTAGAAGATTTTATTCAAAATAATAAGGCGGCTTTCAGTGACCCACTAGAGAGCAAAGAACGCATCTGGCGGGCAATAGAGCAGGATATGGAGCTTAAAGAAAAGCCGTTAGTAAGACAGCTATATTGGAGGCGATGGGTTGTCGCCGCGAGTTTGGTCTTAGGCATAGCACTAGGGGCAGTTTGGTTAAATGGTGCTTTTAGGCAAATAGAGTTAGCGTCAAGTTCTAAATCGCTAGAAGTATTAGAAATAGACGCTTATTATCAAAAAATGATTAACGCCAAATCTGTACAGGTACGACAATCAAGCTCCCTTACAGATTCTCAGAAAAGTGAGATTAGAAATTATCTGCAGAGATTACAAAGTGAATCTCAGGAACTAGAACTAGAATTGGGGAAGAATGTAAATAATGTCCAAATTATTCAAGCGATAATTAAAAACTATAGAGAGCGTCTTGAGATCATGGAAAATTTATTAGATCGCTCAGTCGAGCAAAATAGCAATAAGTATGAAAGAAATATTAGTATATAGTTTTATGTTTTGCTGCATGATCTTGAGTAATCAGGAAATAGCAGCACAGGTTGAAGAAAAAGTGGTTAGCAAATATCTTTCTTTTCCTGCAAATGAGCAGACTCAATTAATTCTTAGCAATAAGTATGGAGATATCACCTGCGAAGTTTGGGAAAGAGATAGTATCAGCATATTTACAACTATTAGTGTAAAGAGTAAGAGAGAAGATGCACTAGACAAAATCTTAAAATCTGTGGTGATAGAATCTAATGATTTTGGAAATACAGTAGAACTAGAAGTTGCTTTTGCAGATAATGCGAGCTTAGTAAAAAGCTACTTAGCGAAGTTAGACCCATTCAACTCTAACGAATTGGAGATAAATCATGTAGTAAAATTTCCAGATGGAGTTGATCTGGTATTGGTTAATCGCTTTGGAAATATTATGATTGAAAAGAATGTCGGAGACATAGAAGTAGATTTAGAATATGGTGATCTTCGATTGGAGAGTATGACTGGAGATGTAGATTTTGAATTAAAGTCTGGCAGATTAATAGGAAGAAGTTTGCAAAGAGCAAATTTAGAAATTAGAAATTTTGATGTTCGACTTAAGCTGGTAGACTATCTTATACTGGACAGTCAAGCTTCTGAAATAAAAATTGATAAAGTTGAATCTGCACGTATTGATTTGCTCAGTGGAGAATTAGAAATCAGAGAAATTTCTAACATTAAAGGTAAAGCATCTAATGCAGACTTACTCTTAGGCAAAGTGAATAAAGATATTCAGCTGGATATACGCGCCGCTTCATTGATTGTAGAAGAGTTTGATGAAGATGTTGAAAATGTACTTATCGATGAGTTATCTTCTACGATAGATTTGAATATAAGTAATATTTCATTTTCATTGGATGCGGAGATGGAAGATGCACAGTTTAGTGTTCCCAAAACGGTAATGGATGTGGAAAGAAATGTGCTAGACGAAAAGAACCAACATCGAACTATCAGCCTGACATACAACGGGGGAGGATCTACAATAAGTAAATTTAGTTTTAAAGGGCAGAGAGGAAGTTTCTTCCTAATAGAAAACTAAAAAGCTGTTTGTTAAAAATCAATTAAGTGAATATCAAAGATCAATACTGAATTAGCTGGTATATTAGTTTGAGCTGCCTCACCATATGCTAGGTGGCTGGGAATAAATAGCTTGCCTTTACCTCCTTTTGAAAAAAGAGGGATTCCTTCTCTCCATCCTCTAATTACTTCAGTTAAAAAAAACTCAAAAGGCTCCCCTCTATCTAGTGATGAATCGAAGACTGAGCCATTTAATAAATACCCATGATAGTCCACGGTTACTTCGCTTGATAGATCTGGAAACTCTCCATTGCCTTCTTCTTCTATGATATAAAACAGATCATTTGCGGTGCGCTCAGCACTAAGGTTATTGTCATCAAGGTACTCCTCGATTTTTTCAATATCATTTTTGAGAATGCGCTGACCCTTATCACAGGCAGAGAAACCAACAAAAAGTATAAAACTATAGAAAAAGGCTACTTTTGACATATTCAACGTTTATGCGAATATAACCACCTTCAAGAGTTATTTCTAAGAGAAAGACATATTTACTCGACATTTAATTCAAAAGAGTACTCAATTAGCTGTTTTTCGGCCTCGTAGAGGTTTTTGAGTATACTGTTCAGCTTGTGGCGTGTAGTATATAAGTTTACCATCGCTTCCTTATCATCCGATTTACAAAGGAGTAAAAACTCGTAATGCTTCTCTAACTTGAAGGTTAGGGAGTTCATTTTATCTAGTGTGGATATGAGTTCTTTTTCAGTCATCTTATATATGTTCGTGATGTTATTATAAGTATAGCAAATCCGTGCCAAATAGCTAGAGATAATAATAGTGGTTACTTATCTGTGACATAGTAGATTGAATAATATGTATTATTGATAGTGATTTTATTGAAAATATATAGTATTTCTGTGGACTACTTTTGCTATCCATTTTATAAAGCAATATCTTTCAATTTCAACATTATTTCAATTTATGTGTGGTAGAGGATCACTGACTGTCAACGAGAAACAACTAGAACTCAAGTTTGGAAAAGACTTTTACTCTGAAGATTTAGAGCGGTACAATCCATTGCCAAACTATAATGTCGCACCCACACATTATATACCAGTCATACCAGCTCAGTCAGAACATTTTGCATACATGCGCTGGGGATTGATCCCCTTCTGGGCCAAAGACATGAAAATTGGGTATAAGATGATCAACGCCCGTAAGGAGACAGTTTTAGAGAAGAGATCATTTAAGAAAGCGGTGGTCAATCAGCGATGTGTAGTACCCTTTGATGGATATTACGAATGGAAGAAAAGCGCGGATGGGACGAAAACACCCTACAGAATAGGCATCCCAAATTTTGAAGTTTTTCTCATCGCTGGGTTATGGGAGAAATGGAAATCTCCTTCAGGAGAATCCATCTTTAGCTTTACTCTTATAACCCAAAAGCCAATAGAAAAAATAGCACATATACATCAACGTATGCCTGCACTTATATTGCCAGGCGAGGAAGAATCTTGGTTAGATTTGAGCTTGCCTCCCGATCAGGCACTTGACAATATTCGACCCTTAGAGTCTGGAGAGATTG
>Ga0114953_1001052_pt1 | contig 19802 bp, 23 predicted proteins | sample SidtaG_FD_87298 | JGI IMG/M metagenome (GOLD analysis project Ga0114953, IMG submission 87298) | Marine algal microbial communities from Sidmouth, United Kingdom - Sidmouth_Male2 metaG | ecosystem: Host-associated > Algae > Red algae > Unclassified | place: Sidmouth, United Kingdom | collected...
CCTAGGGTGTTGGCGTCTCGCATGTTCGTACGAACGCCTCCCGGCGGGACGCAGTCGGAAGGCAGGGCGTTGCCCTTACCCTTCCCATTGCCACGTTGCCCGTCGGCACCACCAGGGGTCATTGCTCAACTGGCACAGTGCCAACAGAAGCGCCCCGCGCTCCAATTGGAGTCACCACCCACGACGCCCAGCGTCGTGGCACACACAAGTGGGAGACGCGCCCTGCGCGTCAAGCCAATAGGTGCAATACCCGTCACCGTGCCACTTGGAAACAAGAGACAGCTCTCGGGCACCGCGTGCAGATTCACGCGGCAGCCAAGAGTATCCCCTGCTGCTCCACCAAATCTGGGATTAATGACGTCGGTTAAGTATCCGGTAAATAGCGACCGACCGTAGACGCACGATAAAGCGAACACTATCGCCTTAGAGGCGAAGAAGAAGAATCTTTGTTCGTGAAGCATCCGATGGGGAGCCGGGGGTACCGACAACGGCGAACCCCGGTCCCATGGTGCTTCTATTATCAGACGGTAAATGGGCGGGGTCGATCGACCGAGCGATCATAAAGATCTAATAACCACCAAATTAGAGACGATAAAAAGAAAGTACAGATATACAAGACGGAAGTAACCTCCCAAAGGGCGAGCCACAAGTCAGTTCAGTCCTGCACATGAATATTGACCAGTCAGGGGGGCTACCGGACCCAATATCCAAATATTATGGAGATATGCTACAGCACTGGTTGGAGCGGCGAGGTATATGCGCATGGCCGAGACCGAGGCTAAGGACACGCACGGGCACTTCTATGTGCTCAATGACGTAGAAGAGAACATGTAGGCCGACCGTGGCAGGCTTCTGGCTCCCTACTTACGATTGGCGGATGTGCGCGAGCTGAGATAGGGAGAAAGTAGGGAGGTTGTCGTGCGTCGTTGAGTGAGGGCACTGTGCAGAAAAGATGTTTTTCTCGCTCGCCAGGTTTTTTTTTCCCTTGGGTTCACACTCCCTCAGCTACCTGCGTTGCAGGGTAGCACTCCTATCAGTTGATTTTAGGTGGCCATTACATCCATTTCCTGACTATGGATTCGCAGAACGTCTTACACTTGACTGTTGGCGGGCAGCACGTCACTCAGTTGACTGGAGGTGGTCAGCACGTCTATCTGGGCGGGCAGCAAGTCGATCAGTTGACTATGAGTGGGCATCATACTGCTGCTGCAATTAATCCCCCGGAAAGCACGAGGTGCTTGCCTGTGTGCCGACCAACTGTATTCTGCCAGGTAGTGACGCTTGCATGATTGCATGGTATGCAAGGGCGGACCTCTATTGTTTCTCTCTAGACTTATCGCAAGGACCCCTGCAACAGCCACTAACTCTGCGCATTAGCGAGAAATTGCTACACAAGATGTCCGCATCAAGGTAGCTCTCATAGACTTGGCTGAGCAGCTGGAGCAAGCTCTGCTCTCAAGGACATGAGTTTCCGCGGTGCTCGTTGCGGCGCTAGTTGTCGTCTGGCTTCTGGTGAACGAAGTTGTTTCACACTATGCAGTGGAGGCGGTCAAGGCGAGGTAAGCACCAATGTCACAGCTCATAAGGAAAAAGAGACCGTGACGGGAAAAAGATACGTTTCTCACGGAAGCGTGCGTGTCATGTGCCATACAAGGCAATCATCAATAAAAAAAAAGGGAGCACAGCAACATTGTTTATCAGCAAGATTCGCCAAGTTCATGGCCACAGAAGCAAAGGTCAAGCAAACAAAGAAACGAATCAAAAAAAGGCACAGACACACGGTCGATCATGAAGGCTGCCCACGTGAATGGCCACCAAAGCACAGGAACTCAACAGAAAGCAACAGACTGCGCATACCGTCCATCGGTCCATGATGCCAGTTGGAGTTCGATGATCTCGGCCCAGATACCAGCGGCCGTCCGGCTAAGGCTTCTCTTTGTCGGCCTCTTTGCTGGTAGAGCCACCGCCGCCTGTCAACGCCGGCGGCGCTGACCATCTCCTCAACGCGCCGTCGCTTCATCGCCTCCGCAGCGCCACCGCGCGCCAGTGCCACACGGCGTCATTTCGGCAGTGGGGGGTCGTCACCAGAGACGTTGGAGCTCATGTTCACACGCCTCGCGTCTTGCAGGTTGGCTCCTCTTTCAGCAGTGTGCTCGCCATTGTCGCCGGGCGTGCCATGCGCCACGCCCCCGTCGTCGATACCGTCTCCATTGGTCAAGGTTTGTGAGGAAATCAGCTCCCTGGCCGCGCGTGCGGCCTCAATGGTTGACTTCGGCGCCGACGCCGTCGGCAAAGACATCGGGGACGCGTTGATAGTTGTAACGCCAGTGCGTTCCCTTCCCTTAGACAAAGGCACGTCGCCTGAGTCATTCTCAGATTCAGAGACCGCCTCCTCGTCATATTTGGATGCAGAAAGCACGCTGAGGCGTCCTCGGCGTCCAAGTTCAGCGCCACCGCCGCGACCGCCGCAGCGACTACGGACACTTCGGCCGACACGAACGAGAACCGCAGCACATTGATCTTCGCTAACAGCTACGCACTCTCCTCCAACAAAGCCCTGAGACCCTCGACCACGCCCCCGGCGGTTTCCTCGTTGGGCAACTGCTTCGGCCGCGGCAGTAGCCGCGTCAGTCTGGCGCAGAAATGCCGCTTCCTCGTCCCTGTCTGCAGCTTTGGCGTCTGTCACGCAGTGGGGACGGCCATCAGCATCGTGAAACCGACGTCGCATCTCCCGCTCCTACCACTCACGCCTCTCAACAGAATTGGAAGCTGCAGGGGAAGACCAAAACGGAATGTCGGCTCGGTCCGCTGCCTACCGGGCCAACGCGTTGAACGCCACAGTGTTGGAGTTGGAATCACGATGGAGGGTCGCCCCCATCCGGAAAGATGCCTTTGCGGCCTTGTTGCAAACATACTGTTCTTGGAAGAAGCTTTTCTTGCGTTCTTTACGCTCGCTCGCATACATAGCGCTACTTGGCCCCATGCTCATGACCTCTTCCTCGTCATTCAGGCCGTCAACAGAGTCCTCATCGCACGGCTACGCACCCGACGCACCGTGTGCGCCTGAAGCGCGATTCTAGGCCCGCACAGCAGCCACAGCGGCGGCGGTTCTGCCATCGCGCTTTTTTGGCGACTTCGAGGCGATTAGGGCGTGACACTGTGCTGTAACTCATCCCAATCGCGGCGTACAACGTGGAATGGCAGATCTGGGATCTGGCGACACGACTATTCTGTTGGGGTGTCATGTCCCACCGCTAAGACAACGAGAAGCAAGCTCACACGGCTAAGTCCAGGCGCGGTGTTCTCTGTAAGGAAGCAATTTGATGAGTTCAGGAGGGGCCACACCCTTACGCACTCGAGCATGATCACGGAAAGCATGTGATTGTGAGAAGAGCAGCATCTGGGCCACGGCATCCAAGTTTGATTGAGATGCCAGGCCTTTTTCGGATCGCGGGCAGCCTTCAAACGCAAATCGATCGCTAATTGGCTCGCGCCATCCGGCGTTTCAGAGCTGCGCGACAAAGACAGGAGTACTCTGAGCGGGTCAGAGAGGGGTGCGTGTGGCTGTTAAGTTTGGCAACTGTGCCTTTCCCGACATCAGTCTGCTTCTCACAAACGCTGTTTTCCCCCTCGCCCCGACCTTCGTCCCCCCCGCCCCCCGCACACTGCCGCCATAGAGCCCCCCCCCCTCCCCTCCCAGAATCTTCCCTCGCTGCCGCTGACCCTGCGGCCGCTTCCCGCCCCGCCCCGGAACATCCTCCCCACCTCCGCCACCCCCCCCACCCGCACCCCCGGTCCAGCCACCGTATGTGGGCACGCCCCAGCTGTCGGGGGGTGGGTGAGGGGGGGCGGGGATCGGCCGGGGGGGTGATGGGCGACGAGGAGATGGGCGGGGCGGACTGCGGAGGAGGTTTGCGTGGTGCGGGAGAGGCGGGGGAACGGTTCCAGGGAGGAGGTCGGGGCCGCGCCACGCGCGCATTTCGTCTCAGCGCGTTGGAGGCGGATGCGTGGTGCGCGTGCTGCGTGGAGGGCGGCGGTTCTCGCTGCAAAATCCCTCATGCTGCACGGCGCTATCGCGTGATCGTGTGAACTTTTTACACCACCGATCTCCAGATGGGCGCCGAACCTCTCGGAATACATCCGCCGATGTGGTGCCGCCCATCAGATGACAATTAAAATACAAATCAGACAAAAAATACGGCAAGCAGACAAATGCGCAATAAGGCTCCGTAGTGTTATGGAAGGGTGCTTCCTTGGTACACCCGTCTGCGCTGCGCAATGGCCATTTCGGCGAACTCGTGGCGACCCACGACGTGTCGGTGTCGCGACGAAGTCGCGACCAGAGGGGGATTCACAGTTTCCGGTTGCTAAGAGCTTTTCTCAGCGCTCTGCTCAGGAACGAGCATTCGGACGTGTCTACTTAACCTATATTTCTCCAAGAGGATCTGCGCCCAATTAAAAAAGAGTCCCAGAAGTGAGGGGCGATCAGACGGGCCCCCGCGAGCACTCGACCCAAGCCGAGTCCGCCTTTGTGAAGCAGAAGATAGCGGCGTGGATGCGTTGCGCTTCTCGCGACCGGTCTGAGGCGCGAGGCGAGCAGCCTCTTACCCACCATGTGCCCTTCTCTCAACGTCCTGCAGGCACACCCCCGCCGACGCAGTGACCGGGACCACGACGCACCTCCCGAGGCAGAGCTCCCTCCCTTGGAGGGTACATGCTCTCACCAACCCACAAATTGCGACGCCTCTCGAGGAGCCCACGTGAATTTCCCCGAGCTCAGCTCCAAAATGAGCTGCCCTCGAGATACATAGACAAGAAAATACATCACCCTCATTCAGAAATGCATGTAAAAGGCACAGACAAGCGAGCTTGTGACCACCTAAGTACGCTTGAAAGTATCAAGGGCGTCTGCAACATTTCCAACTTTCCGTCGCGGGCTTGGTGGGCAGCCTCAACACTCCCGTCAGCGCCCCACAGTCCGCGCCATGGACGCTCCAGGGAGGCCACAGCCCGTCCCGACCAGCGCGAAATCTCTCGCCAAACTTCGCAGTCGTAAAAACGCTCGAGTCGATCCCCAGGTGCGAGGTGTTTCTGCTGGAAAATCGGCCTCCGAGGAAATCGCCAAAATCACCATCGACGTGAAGCAGACGTCGAGGTGAGTACAGCGCATTCGGGCGCGTCTCGAACGGAGACGATGCGGCGCATCGGCGGCCCGTCAAAGTGTGGTCGGAACGCGGTTCATCGGCTCAGCCGTAGTCAGGTTGACCCGTCGGAGAGGTAGGCCTACTGCTCCGGCCAAAATCGACAAATATCGCCAAAATGTCAAATCATCATAAATCACCATCGACGTTAAGCAGACGTCGAGAGGAGTACAGCGCACTAGGTGCAGCCTCGACCAGAGACGATCCGGCCCGTCGGCGGCCCGTCAAAATGTGGTCGGGACCCGTTTCTTCGACTTAGCCAAAATCCGGCTCGAGCCTTCGGAGCAGTAGGCCTACTGCTTCGGGCTAATATCGACCAAATTCGACTTGCACCAGAGTCGACTCGGGCCCGACTAGCCGACTAGGCCATAAGCTAGAGGACTGCAGATGCGGGCCCAGGACTGCAAGAATCGACTCGCACCACAATCGACTCGACACGTCGGAGCAGTGTCCTACTTCTCCGGGTTAACATCGGCCTGCACCAAAATCGACAATGGCGACAACCCTAAACCTGCAGCTGCGCCACTGGACGCCCGGAGTTGCGCCGCAGCGCCCCAGGCCGGTCCCAACCGGCCGTCCTCCGAGTTGACGCCCCGCGCAACTGCGCCCCATGGCCGTCTCCACGCAAGTGGACGGTAGCGAAACCGACCACGGCCAACACCGGCCCGCAGCAACGGTGAAGGAGGCTGCAGCCGCAAAACCGGGGCTGCGCCACTGGACGTTTCCAGTGGCGCCATGGCGCCTCAGCATTCTCCCAACAGGGGGTCGCCAAGGTCGGCAGCACGCGTAATCGCGCCCAGGTCTTCACCGTCCCCGACGGCAGCCAGAGAAGCCGTGAAAGCCGGCGACGGCAGCGGCTTTGTGAGCCCGTCCGTCGGCATTCTGCGCTCGGGAGGAAGTAGGAGGCCACATCCCCGCGCGCCTGGTAGTCGCGAATCATGTGGCAGGCGAGATCGACATGCTTGGTCCGCCGCGCCGCGTCGTGGTTGTTGACGAGCGCAAGGCACGATTGGTTTTCCTCCCCCATCGGCACGTCCCCTCCAGTAGCTCCCAGCGCCAACAGCAGTTTCCAGAGCCACAGTGCCTCCTTATTCTCAATCGCGGCGGCCACGTATTCAGCCTCGGCCGTCGACGTCGCCACAGTCGCCTGGTGCTTGCGCGCCCACGAGACGGGCCCGCCGTTGAGCGTGAAGATAAATCCTGTTGTCGAGCGGCGGCCGTGGGTTTCGCCCGCTGAGTTCGTCGTCAGCATACCCTTGTAGCGCGTCGTTACCGCCATAATTCACAGAAAGACGAGTGGTTCCGTGAAGGTAACGCAGCACGCCCTCGCGCGAGCGCATATGGTATTTCTCAGGGCATGACATGAAGCGCGAGAGCACGCCCACGGCAAAAAATGTCCGGCCTTGTCGTCGTCGACAAGTAGAGCAGGGAGCCAACCAGCTCCGCGTACCGGTTGTTTTCGGGAAGAACGTTGTCCCCCGTCTTGGTCAGCTGGACGCCTGACGCTATCGCCGTCTTGTTGGGCGTGCACGTGTCCATCCCAAACTCCGGGAGCAGCGCTATGACATGGCTGGGGTTACTCAGCGTGAATTTCTTGGCCCCTTTTTTGCGCATGACGTTCATGCCAATAAAGTCTTCGACCTCCCCAAAGCCGCGCACTTCGAACTTGGATGGGACGCCACTCTTGATGGCCTCCAGGGCAGAAAAGCTCTCGCCCGCAACAATCAAGTCTTCGACGTACACGAGGATGAAGACGCGTCCGTGCACAGTGTGGTTCCACTCGTAACGGCACGGGTCCACCTTAGACCGTGTGGCTCCCATCTGATCGCGCTCGTCGTTCAGATTGATGCCCCACAGCCGCCCCACTTGCTTGCTCCTACACAGGTCCAGGCTGAGCCGGCGCGCATCCTCAGGCTCCCCCGACTCGACACCGTCAGTGAGCTTGATGTACATCTCTTTGCTCATCTTGGCGTTGAGGAAGGCTGTCTTGACGTCACTGTAGTGAACCTACCACCCGTTGGCTGCTGCTACGGCGAACAGGGCACGTGACGTCGCAGTGTTGGGTACAGGCGCCCACGTCTCGTCGATGTAGCGCCCAGGAACTTGGTGGAAACCTTGGGCCACCAGCCGCGATTTGTAGCGCGTCTTCTTTCCTTCCGCGTCGTGCTTAATGTCGAGCACGAAACGTGTCTTGACAGCCTTGTGGTGCTTGTTGCTGCACTTGATCGTTGACAACGTGTCGAGATTCTTGTGCGCCGCCATATCGTCGATAATGGCCTGGTTGCACAACTTCCAGTCCGGACGAGCGTGTGCCTCTTTCTCGATGGCAGGGGGCTTGGTCAAGTCGCAGCCATCTTTGGCCGCCGACTCGGCCCCGCTGGCCTGGTCAGCCTGGGGGTTCTTCTCCCACCAGGTTACCTCGGGGGCTGGCCTACTTGTAGAGCTTCGAAGCCCCGGAGCAGCATTGGAGACTTCCGAAGGAGAGTTACCTACCGGAAGCAGCGAATCAGTCTGACCCTGAGATTTCTCGTCGTCATTGTCGTCAGCTAGGCCATCAGGATCGCCGTAATCATCACTCTCGGATTTTTGGACAGAAAGACGCTTCTCTTCGACATCTCCTTCGGCCTCTAGCATGTTCACTGACCCGTACACGCCTTCGTTGTTGCCGCTGTCGTCGGTCATCTTCAGCTGGGGACCAGCTGTAGAACCGTCGGCCAAAGTCCCTGCCTTGGCTGGCTTCTCTTCCATCAGGACGTCCCGACGCTCGAAGACTTTGTTCGGCCCGTCCTTGCGCTGCTGCGTCTTGGGCTTGAGCACCCAAGCGCAGCTCCCCCAGACGCAGAATCCCGACACGTTAGGGCGTCGCCCCGTCAGCGCTTCCAGCGGCGTCGCATCCAGCCCCGCCTTGGGAGACCGGTTGAGGACATGGACGACGGAAGTCAGGGCCTCAGTCCATAGCTCCTCTTCGGCCCCGGCATCTAGAAGTGCAGCACGCATGCGCTCCATCAGCGTGCGGTTGACCCTCTCTGCCTTTCCGTTCTGCTGCGCCTTGTACAGTTCCGTCGTCTCAGATGTGATGCCTTTGTCCTGGTACCATGCCTTGAGGTCCTTGGTAAGGAACTCCTTCGCACCGTCGTGACAGAACCGCTTTACGTTGACACCAGTCAACGTCTCGAGCTACTTGATGCGCGTCTCAAGCACTTGGGACGCAAACTCCTTTGTCTTAATGTGCGTCGCAGTAATGAAACCAGAGCTGTCCTCGAGCGCACTGATGAAGTAGATGGAGCCACCCAGTAACTCCGTGAGAGGTCCACGCATGTCGATGTGGACCAGCTCGCACTTGGTTGTACTTGTGGAAGCCCGCGGATGCGGTGCCTGCACCATCTTTCCATCCACACACGGCAAACAGACGGTTCCGACCACACGCTACGCGTCGGCCACCGTCGAGGGCATCCTACTGACCAGCTTGACCGCCCGATTGAGGATTTTAATCCCCAAGTGGTTGAAACGGCGATGCCAAAGCTCTGCTTCCCCTGTGATGCGCGTGGACGCCGCGTTTGCCGACGCCTTAGCAGGCGCCACCTTGAGCACATATTGCTCCCGGTCGTTGACTTTTCCAACAACCGACGCCTTGTCGAGCACTCCGCTCGCGCGAACGGCATCCATGTCGTTGAGGATGTAGCAGGCGTCCCCAAAAAACACAACAGCACCTCTGTTGCGGTCAACCGCCCATACTGAGAGTATGCTGCTGATCAGGTCCCGCACAAGCATGTCCTCTGCTAAGACCATGCGTGCCATGGTGCTCCCCTTGCCGAAGCCCACAGAGACGTGGCCTTGCCTCTTGATAGGGACTTTGTCGCCATTGGCCAAAGTGATCTTGGCCCCGCTCCCCGCCGCCATGACGATGAAGCCCTTGTCCCCGGCGGCCATGTAGTAGGGCGCCCCATAAGGGAGCACCCAGGTCGACGACCCGCTTGTACTCCCGTGAGCCTTTCTGGAGCCGGGTTGACCGGCCGAAGCAGTGTATGCCAGAGCGGCACCCACCCGGGGCCCGCCCCCATGGCCGCCGTCACGGCGGCCACTACTGGACGTTTTCTTGCCCTTGACCTCACCAGCTTTCCGCTTGTAGCAGTCAAGCTTCATGTGCCCCTTCTTTTCGCAGAAGTAGCACACGACCGACTTCTTGTCGAACGGCTGCTTTGGCGCCGCTACCGTGAAGGCTTCCAACTTGACGCCACCAGCTGCCTTCGATGAGCTCCCAGCAATGTTCCTCTGCTCGATTTGAACCAGCGTAGCTGTCACGTACAACATGACCAGCTTGACTTCCTTGTTCTCCAAGACCGTCCTGAGCATCCCGTTCTCGGATGGAAGCCCCGAAAAGACACGAAGCGCGAGCTTGTTGTCGTCCACCAGGTTTCCGAGCATGGCCAGCTCTTCCAGGATCACATTGGCGCGCGACGGGAGCTTCATGATGTTATCGTTGTCGCCCTTCTTCTGGCCGCTCAGCTCTTCCATGAGACGAAGCAGCTCAGCGTTGTCGCGCACATCGGACATGACACTGAGCGCGTCCCACGCCTCCTTGGCCGTGTCGAAAGACTTCACCGTGCTCAGATGCACGGTCTTGACCGATATCTGGATGGTGGCCAGAGGCGCCTCATTCATGGCGTCCAACTCTTCGACCACTGGGTCGGCCTTTTTGTCGTCCGACCCAGAAGCCGGACGGTCCGTCACGACCGCCTTCCACAGCTTCTACTTCTTGAGCTGCGCACGTTGATGCGCCGCCCACACTTTGTAGTCGTCGTCCGGCTGTGCAAACCGCGGGCCGCCAAAGTGGCCGCCGTCGGACATGCTGACCACATTGACACCGTCTGGCACCGCCCTGTCGACACTAGAGGCTTTACCCTCCCGAATAGCGCCGGAAAACACCGCGGCCCGAGCAGCGTAGTCCTCCTAGCGACCGTAGGAGAGAGAAGTGATCACTACCAGGGACAAGTGGCCCCAAAATCTGTGAAGCGGGAGATAGTTGGGTGGATTCGTTGTTTTAATTGAGACGGGTTTCAGGCGCGAAGCCAGCAGCATGTCACCCCCCGTGTGCCCCTCTCTCAACGTCCTGAAGGCACACCCCTGCCAACGCAGTGACAAGGTCCACGAAGCACCTCCCGAGGCAGAGCTCCCTCCCTTGGAGGGTACATGCTCTCACCAACCCACAAACCGCGACGCAGCTGAAGGAGCCCACGTGAATTTCCCCGAGCTCAGCCCCAAAATGAGCTGCCCTCGAGATACAAGGACAAGTAAATACATCACCCTCATACAGCAATGCATGTCAATGGCACAAAAAAACAGGACGATGACCGAATAAGTACTCTTAGGATTAGCCAGGCAGTCCGCGGTAGCTTCGAATTTACTGCGCCGGATTGGCGGGCTGCGTCAACATTTACCAAACAAACTTGGGTTCAAGACCCAAGGACCCTGAATGGTACTACGAGCCGATGGACATCGGCTGCTGGTAGAGAGCCGTAGGGGTCTCCGCACAGCGAGCAGTGATCATGTCACTGGTGCGCCGCACAACCGGTGCGGGGTGCCAACTGGACCCGTGCCCCTAGGGCACAACCCCTCTTTCATGTGAGCGACCAAATTAAGAAGTGTCCTGGCTTCGCATTTGAACGAATAAAACCATGGTTGGGACGATGAAGGAAAATTGATGGTCCTGGTCAAACGTTCGGGTCTCTGGAAGAGGAAGCCACGCGGAAGTTCGCCTGTGTAGTGGATCCTGCCCTCACAGCCGACGGGGTATAACCCTGCCGGAAATCCCAGCACAAGAGGCGGAGCGCAACATCAGAGACACGACAAGAACACCGTGATCACCGGGCGCGAAGCGCACCAAAACGACGGAAGTAACGCAAACGCAACGCTGATTTATTCAAATACGCACGATGACCCCAAAGCACGCACTCATATGCCCTCAGAAGCAAGACGCAGGACGTGCACAATCCCGACCCCCGGGCGCTACAATGGGGAGACCGGTGCCCAACGGGCCCCGGACTCGGGCCCGGGCCTCCAGTGGCACCTGCCCAGCATCCTCGACGACCCTTCCACTGGAAGAGGACCCCCGCCCGTCTCGGGCAGAAGCAGGAAGGACACTAAAACTTCCTAGATTTCAGGATTTAGCCAAAATCAGTACCTCGGGACTTATCCGAAGATGTTTTTGTTTTCTCGGATGGAATTCCGGTGGGATTTCATCTCTCTTCGAGATTATATCTCCGTCCGGCTTACGCTCGGATTGCGGAAGGTTCCGCAAGATTCCCGGTCCCTCCAGAGGGCCCGGATTCGGGAAAACATGGGTCTCCCTCGGCTGTGTCAGACCCCTCCAGGGGGGCCCGATCCAGTGTTCCTCGCCCCGCGCCCCTCTAGAGGGGTCGTTTCGTGTGTGGCCCTCGGGCTCTCTGGACACCCGCTCAAAGGGGCTGTGCCACACTACCCCCCTAGGGGGGTGTTACGAGACTGGGCACGACCCGTCCCCGGCTCATGCCGGGGGCCGTGTCACCCCTGACAGGGGGTTTCCCCCACAGCCTGTTCCCTCCCTAGAAAGCAACTCGTAAGAATTGCTCACGCAAGCGTTTACAACTCTCCGCCTTGACGCAGAAAGGTATCCTCATTTATGACCAAGTCGAGAGACGAGCCGTTGGCTTCGAGGGAAGGATCCAATGCACGACCGTCGACCGCGCCTCCGCGGCGGCCGCCACAGACCCCGCCCGAAACACCGCTTTGCGGATGGCACGCTCGCTCCATGGAACCGCGTCCGACGGTCAGCGCTACGCCGTCGACCGCATCGCGGACCACGCCACGATTTCCAAAGGGGGGGCCCGGATCCAGGTCAGCTGGACCGGGTACTTCGATGCCACGTGCATGGACGCCGCCAAAGCGCCGCTCGAAACGCGGAGCATCAACTTGCGGCGCGCCGCCCGTCCGCCTGGGGCTCCCTCACATCTTTCCTGACCCGAGATCGGCGGTGGATGCCGGCGTCTACACTACACCCGCCGCTGGCACTGGAGCTTCCGGCGTGCCGCCGCCATCCCCCCGTCCCTTACCCTGGGGTTTTGTTGGGTGAGCCGGTGGGTGGGAAGGGGGGGGGTGGTGGTTTCGTAAGGGGGCGTGGCGGCCACGCTGCTCGAGAGCGCGGCGGTCAGGGAAAACGCAACAGAGAAGCACGGGCTGCGCCCATGGCTGTACTCGGGGGCAACGAAAGCCTACCGCAGACCTGCCTAGAACTCCGTGGGCGGGCCCCGGCGGCACCCAGAGCGACCTGACCACACGCGTACACGGGGCACGGTGCGCCGATATATGAAAGCGCCACCCTCAATCGCGGCAGCGGTACGCTGACACGTGCACGGGGACTCCGGCTTGGCGCAACACGCGTTGCAGGGCAGCGTGTAAACGCTTTTACCGTGTGCGGGACTTCTTCAAGAACGGTGGCACGACGGTAGCCAACCCAAGCCGGGAGTACATGACCATGGCGCCGGATATCTCATGCGGGCCCACGTCGGCCCATGTCAGGCCCAGCTATGGGTGTTTGCATACAACGTTTTATTTCAAGTACGAGTACGAAGCCAACGCTACTCGAAGACTTCAGGGGGTCATGGAATTCACCCTCATGCTCTTGGAGGAGGCCATTCTATACTTCTGGAAGAAAGCAGAGTGGTTATGACATTTTCATGGTTTGAGAATGAGAGATGCCACTGCTTTTTTCTTATGTTCTTCTACCATGCGGCCGGGTCCTGGGCCCCGTGGGGGCGGCGTGGAAGTCTGGGGGCGAACGGCACGCCGGAGGGCCGTCGGGACGATGGGCGGTACGGTACGCGGGGCTGTCGTGGCCCCGTGATGATGGGTTCCGCCCGCCATCACTTGGACGGGACCACGACGTGGGGGGCCTGGGCGCACGCCCCGAATGGCCTGCGTGCGCAAGCGGCTCCGCCAGTCCCACCGCGGGCTGGGTGTGCGCTAGCGGGGCAGCCGACAGGCGACCAGACGCCACGCGCTGGTTGCCGAATGCAACGGTCGGAGTAGTTCTCCCCTCCGTCTTGAATTAATCGCTTCAGGGGACGTGATTTGCGTGCAGGGAATTATCTGCATTGGTTGGTGGCAGCTCGGGTCAATTCGAATTCGGAATCTGGATCCCGAGAGACGGTTTGCGCTCATTCAGGACGAAGGGCGACGACGGTGTAAGGCACCGTCGTCGCCGGCAAGTAAACCGAGCCTGTTTGTTTTGGCGTTTCGATCGGCATGACTTTATGGACCCCGAGTCCGAAAGCAAAAGGCGCGAGAGCCGATAGGACGGCCGTGCGTTCCCTCCACCCTAGGTATCCCCACGTTCTGTGGTACTACATTGGTGGTTGTCGCATACTGCGGCACAGGTCCGTGCCCCTTCGCTGGTCCGGATATCTGGGCAACACTACGGGACAGGGATGACGTGGCGCGCATCGGCTTCGACTGGTGGCTCTGTCCATTCTGGCTGTGATATTTATTGATAGTGCGTCGTTTGCGTGTGTGTGAGAACTGCTTTTAATGTCTGCTTTACAGAAGGAGAGTCGACTGGTGCGGATCCCGGGAGGTTCCGCTGGAGACGCTTGTGCGTGGGCCTCGTGGCCGTATGGGTCTTCTTTCTCGGACAGCTTGAGGTGACCGCGGGGCGCCCGTTTCCCTGACTCCCTCTAAATGTTATCTGCGTTTTCACGCCTTTCGTCCCTCTTTGAGTATTTGGCTGCAATTTCCGGTGACCGCGTGACCAGGCGAGAGCACAGAAAGGGTGTGCGAGCGGGTTTGTTGAGCTGGGCAGGTGACCGTATCTGTTCTTGCGGGCTGGGGTGACACAGAGCTCTCGCGCCGAATTGGTTGAGTAGTCGGAGATCTGGCTGACATCCGGTGCCGGTACGCTTGTATCGGACTACAGATCCAGAGTACCGTGTGCGCTCTCGTGCGCATGGTCTTTTCCGGACGGGATCGAAATCTCCCGAATTTTGTCGGGATTTCCACCATGTGCCTCGCTGCCATCCCAGTCTTCTTGGTCGTACGTGTCTCCTTGCTCTCCTGGATGTTGAAATCCCGAGATAGTTATGCCCACCTCGACGTTCTCTCGTGGAGAGACGTCCCCCCGGCGTACTTCAACGGACAAGCCCCCGGCTCCGGATGGGGCCGGGATACTTGTGACCTCGGGACTGGTTCCGCCCCCCCCAACGCCGGCCGATGTGTCTGGGAATCGTTGCTCGTCCCGGGTGTCCGGCACCGTCAAGACCGAGATCCCGCGATCCGCGGAGGCGAACTCCGGAACGTCCAAGGGCATGGAGCAGTGGATCCCGCCTCCGTTTCGCTCTGGTCGACGTCGTGCGACGCGTGCTCCCCCTGATGTCAACTCCTCCCCGGCCGTTTTATCTTTCCTTGAATATCTCCGCGAGGACTTCCGGAGGAGCATGGCTGGGGCGCTCGAGACGCTTGCCGCGGGGCGCACACAGGGCAGTGTTTTCAAGCGACAGGGCGCTCTCCTTGGTGGGCTCCTTTCCGACAGGGACAGCCGCCACTCAGTTTCAAAGGATACTTCCAGATACGGCAGGACACTGCCAGGGCAGGACCGTCGCATCCTTCCATGAGGTGGTGCGCTGGATCTTGGTCAGCTACCCGGACTCCATCACCCTGAACAAGGCACTTTTGGACGTAAACCGGTCGTCCATGGGCGTCCATGAGGTACTCAACGCCTTCGCTGCCCGTTTTCGCGACCTGAGGGAGGGATTCAGCAGCGTGTACGGCCAGGACTGGCTCAAGTGGGCATTCGTCCAGGACCTCACCAACAGGGGCTGATGTGGATCAAGTAGAGCTGAATATATGCGCACAGCATACTCGGATCCATCCATATTCCATGCCGTAACTGCGCATTCGTAATGTACTCCGTCCGTGCACCGACGAATATAATGGGCCGAATTTATTTCCTGCAGACAAGATGTATTGTAATCACAGTGGAGTTACTTTTTCTGAGTTTATCCGATTCCATCAATCGGCTGTGCGCCACACAAGAGATCTGGCACAGTCCCTGCCGCGGCGCAGGCGGAAAATATGCCAATGCTGTTTGCGAGCTCGGAGATAGTGGCCGAAACGTCGTAACGACGAGGGCCGTAGGTCTGGCACATCCCATCCGGATACTCGGACCACGGTGTGGAGGTGGTCAGTTATCAGCAGCATGTTCCTACCGTCTGCTCGTGAGGAGCAGCCATGCCATCTTGCTTCCCGTTACATACTTGCTTTGCCACCTCTCCGTCACATTACCCACCGGAGTCCCAGATAGTTGCACTGCGACGGGCACTTCTCGTCACCACGGGGACACTGCCAGCAGGACCATGAACCCTTCAGTGTTCGAGGACTAGATTGTAGCTTTTGGTCATCTCGCTGGGGTTGTGCCGGCACACCGTAAAACACCAAATTTGCAGCAGATTCGGAAAACCGCGAGCCGTACAGTGGCTGGCGCCACAGTTTTTTTTTCTAGGCGTCGTCCGACCACCTCTCGTTTTTGCAAGCGCCGATCGATATGTGTCCGGAACCGGCCGCGGACGGATTATATTCTTTCTAGGTGCACAGAGTATAAACAAAATTGGAGCGATAACAAGCTGGACTAAAACACGGACCCATACTCCGACCGGCGAAGTCAGATCCGAATCCGGATACATGACTGCCTCAATATTTCGAATCCGAGTGCAACTCAGGGGACGTGGAATATATTACAGGCGTGCTTGTTGCGAAGCAGGGAGGATCACATCGCCGCAGCCTCTCCGGAGATGCCAAAGGAGCTCCAGAACGAGCCGGTCCGGCAGGGAAGCAAGTTCCCCAAAGGCCTTGCGCGGAGCCGACCGGAAATCAAAGAGGGCTTTCCCTCTTCAGCGGGAACCAAGTATTCTGCACAACCTCCAAGTATCCATCATGCAGAGAACCCAGAAGAACATTTAAAAGTAGAGCCCGGAGCACTGCGATCCCCATCTCCAGAACAAGACGGCGGCCACTGTTTGTTCAGGATCTGTAGACGAGGTCGGGAAGGTAAGCCCGAAGGCGCCCTCCCGTCTTTCACAAGCTCCGGTGTTCCGGTGTCGTCCTTTGCTGCATTCCTGGGCCGGTGTCGTCGACAACTACGCACCAAGGCTGCCGCCTGGACACTTTGTGCCTGTCGCGGTACCCTGCGTGGCTTTTGAACGGACATCTTAAAGGTCAAGACCACCGTGCGGTTCTGGGAGGAAGACCCCGCTTCTGTTGCTGTGGTTGTCGGCACAGGGGCGGGACCCAGTGGGGTTAGCGAGCACATTCTTCCGTCGGGTTGGCTCGCGCATGCGTGGCGTACACCGACCCGTACTCAAAACGTGGATCGCTCGGGGCAGGCGCTCAAGACCTCCCTCGGCTCCCCCTCTCTCAACAAGTACAAAAAAAAAAAAAGGATCTCCCGTTTGTTGTTGTGAAGCGCCTCGCGGTCCCGCTCATAAATGGGTGTGCCTTCCCGTGCCAGTACACTTAGGACATTCTTCCCCTGGACGACGAGATCAAGTGGATTACGGGCTCCAACTCGGCCATTTTGCGCTACCAGCTCGATGCCAGGGGGCGACAGTAAAAGGCACCGGCCAAACGCCGAGTCCTCAAAAAAACGAGCCGACACTGGCGGCTGCAACGGTCTTTACCCCCGGAACCGATACCGAGGTCCAAGTGGTGACGCGGTCGACGGCGAGTTGTTTAGTCAAGGGCCGGGTGGAGTTTTTGGCCAATCGCGGGCTGCACTCTACGCACGGGCATCACAAGGAGGTGCGCCGGGACGAGCCATCCTCAGTCCTCCTTGTCAACCTTGGCTGCGCGAGAAAGACGTTTTCCAACTGCACCCGAGTGGGGGTCGCAGAGCCGCGCACGGGTGAGAGGCAACCTGTCTCGGGAGAGGCCCTTCTCGCGGTCCAGCAGGTGCTGGCGTCAGGGCGAGAAGTGGACACGGAGTCGATGCAGGCAGACGCGGACGCTCCGCTGGAGCCACCAATCGTCCCACCCGCCAAGGAACCGGAGCCTCCAGAGGTGAACTGGGCGGGCGTACCAAAGACTTCCATACCAAGGTGCACAGACGCGTGGATCAGTCTCCTCGGCTCACTGTGGGGCGGATAGTACAGGTTGTGGGCGCGTTCAGGATCCACCGTACAGGTGGGAAGAACCGAAACGGAGCAGCCTGAAAAGACCCATGTGCCCCCACGCTCTCAGTGCCCGCAGATACCCCCACTCCCAGCATGCAGACACACACGCCGCACCGCCGCGAGAAGAGGGCCCACCGGTAACGAGCACTCCGGCTCACGGCCTCTCAAAATGCAGACGATGCATCTCACTAATCTTCCGATGCTCATTCGCTATTGCGTGCCCCCAAAAACAACTACGAGCGATACCATCAAATACATTGTCAAAGTAGGAAGCCCATTGCCGGGAGATATCAGCGATGGAATTGCGTGACATGGAGTGGGTGCGCAACGCGTATGCTGGCAGACCTGCCTGGTGTACCTGGACGACGTGATTTTGCTTTTCCGGACCGTTCACGATCACATCCGGCACTTTCAGGACGTCTCACTCGAGCTGCACAAGGCCGGTGTATCTCGACAACCCTCCAAGTGCCACCTGCTGCAGGAAACAGTCGGATTTCTGAAGCATGTCCTACGCGACAGGCAGCTTCTGGTGAACTGCAAGAACATAAAGAGTCTGGCGCATGCGCTTTCCCCGCGCGACCAGATGATGCTCGAGTGCTTCAGAGGCACGTGCAGCATGTACCGGAGGTTTAGCAAGAATCACGCCTACATCGCCAAGCACCCGACCACGCTCACCAGGAAGAAGCTCCTGCACGCGCTCCCGATGCTGGACGCCGCCAACCTGGCCGCCTTCAAGGATCTGAAAGAGCGCCAACCGTCGACCCAGATCATGGAGCGCCGCCGACGGGAGAGCTTCTTCACCATGGGTACTGACGCCTTCGCCTAGAAGCAGCCAGTTTGCGCTAGCTGCCAAAAAGGGGTTGTCAGGATACCATTTTCTCGCCTTAATCGGATATGGATACTTGGCGCTACACCATACTCCAATACGGTTAGTTCGCATCACTCAAGATTCGGATTACAAGATGACATCACTAAGACGGATTTTCGCGTGCAGCATATTCACATCTAGATACGATGATCTGATCCGAATAAGAGGACTTATGTCCGACCGATGGCCAAACTATAAGAAAAAAAGCCGCATTTAGAAGCTTGATAGCCGGAAGTTCCTCTTTACGAGCTGTTCTTGTCTTTCACTTTCCCACGGCCTCCGTATAGAAAGTACCACAAGACATGCGATATCGGACGGGGGTGGCTGTCTACTGGCTCGCGTTGAAGGAGCGCCAGCAGATATTTAGAACAAGGTAGATGAGTCTCAATGCTACCTCGTATGGCGGCGACTGTTTCAAGTCCCCTGCTGGCATCAGGCGCTGTTCCTTCTTCGTGTGGCGGGTACTGGCTCGTGCCGGCCGTCGCTCATCCCCCAGTGGTTTCGCGCAGAATTTGAATGCCACGGTTCCTTTCCAGCAGCAGCCAGCCAGCATATCAGCCACCTTAGAAGTCCCACCAGAAGTCGGCGGTTACGCAGTGGTGGACCGACCGCCACCTGCCCGCCGGAAGAAAGCTTCGGTCTTGGAGCTTGCGGCCACACACGCAAGAACCTCATACGCGTGGGTGATATCGGAGCCGTAAAAGGCGCCTCCAGCGGTCGGCGGGAACCCGTCAGTCCTTATTTCAGCGAAGTAGCAGCTTTTCGGCGGCCGACGCATGAGCGAAAGCTGTCCACAGCCGTTTGCGGCACTTGGCCGACAAATAGAATCGCTGCGATGACACAAGTGGGCGTTGCCTCGGAGTCGTGAACGCTGGCGCCATCTGTCGCCAGCATCGCGCCCTTGCGCGCGGCAGAGGTTCCAATAGTGGTCGGAGCCTCAGAAGTGGGGAATCATGCTGCCGCAGCTGTGGGCGGCACAGCGTCCCGCCCCATGACCTGCACGGCGGCTGGGTGACGGCTAACGACGCGATGGAAATGACTGTGAGCTGCTCTGAACCTGTCCCGAGTGAAAAGGAGCCAGGAGTGGCCGACGGCGCGGACGTGTGAGAGCCGGCGCCGGCCGACGGCGGCGCCGAGACTCCGTCCGAAGTCAACCAGGCAGCGGAAGCTAGAGCAGCGGCGACGATGGGACACGCGTTTGTCGCAGTTGGCGTCGCCTCGCCAGGAGCTTCTATGTCTCCGCCAGTGCGTTGCGTGTTTCAGCACCATCGAGCACAAGACGTACCGTACAAAGGAAGAACCGCCACATTAACCATGCATTCTCTTGCGAGTGTCTCATCCGTGCCGCTGTTTTCGCATCAACTACTTTTGTAGCGGTTCTCAGCACCATCACTTTGGTTCGTCGTCCTGCCGAAGTGACCTCTTGATCGGCTCGGTCCGTCGAAGGAACTGCCCCGGAAATCGACCCACAGCCCAGCCTTCCCCCAACGGGAGTAGAGGATCACGGCAAAGCCCAGGGGGGAATCGCAGTCCAAAGCA